>Ga0169931_10004384_pt1 | contig 21970 bp, 19 predicted proteins | sample Kivu_15m_20L_FD_129675 | JGI IMG/M metagenome (GOLD analysis project Ga0169931, IMG submission 129675) | Freshwater microbial communities from Lake Kivu, Western Province, Rwanda to study Microbial Dark Matter (Phase II) - Kivu_15m_20L... | ecosystem: Environmental > Aquatic > Freshwater > Lake...
CCCGGTACGGCTTCAGGTAGCTCGCGAACGCCGGCCCCAAGGCCGCAATGTCCTGGTCCGTCATCGGATGTCCTCCGATCGACGATCTTATTCACCGGCGGAGGACCCGCGCTGTAGTGCTACTAAATACCGGGAAGCAACTCCTCGTTCGACTCGATGTAGACGCAGCAACGTACCGAGAGACTCGACACACTGGGGGAACGGCCGCGGATGCGCTCGCACAGCGGATGAGCGAAACGGCACGCACCGCGAGCGCGACGCTTGCCCGCGCGATCGAACTTCTCTTGCTGGGTCAGCACCTTGACCCAGCGACTTCGGAATCGGACGCGCAGGAGTTGCGCGAACTCAAGAAGGGAAGCACGGTCGATTGGCTCGCCGCTCAGCACCCCTCGACCCTGTGCAAAATGCTCCGCCCGCTCGATTACGGGCACGCGCTGCGATTCCCTGATCGCAAGTGGCAGTTGTTCTCGCTCGCGTGCGTGCGGCGCATCAGTGGTGTCTTTCGCGACGCGCGAACGCTCGCGCTCCTCGATACGACCGAGCAATTCATTGAGGGCGGTACTATCGTAGAGGAGTTGACGAGACAACGACGGGAGGCGAACTCACCGGAGAACCCGGATCGTGGAGACGACGAACGCGCCCAATCTGGGTACAACGCGCTGCACAGTGTAACGAGAGGCGACGCTCAAGGCGCACTGCACGCGGCGAGCGAGGCCCGTTACGCGGCTGAGAATCCGCACGCGGAGGCGCTCGCGCAAGCTGCTCTCGTGCGCGAGGTGTTCGGGAACCCGTACCGCCTCGCGCCACCGGAACCCGCGTGGCTCGATTGGAACGGCGGCACGGTCGTCATCTTGGCGCGCGGCATCTACGAGGATCGCGCGTTCGACCGGATGCCGATTCTCGCCGATGCCCTCGAAGAAGCTGGCTGCACGAATACCGATATTCTCGAACACTGCCGCGGGGCGCACGAACACGTTCGCGGGTGTTGGGTGTTGGACCTCCTGTTAGGGAACCATTTCGCCGCGCGACCGGACGAAGGAACCACGACATGAAATTCGATCTCTTCAACCTGTCGGGCGAAGTTGCCGCGGTGCTCGGCGGGACCGGCGTGCTCGGCGGCGCGATGGCCGACGCGCTCGCCGCGGCCGGCGCGAAAGTCGCCGTCGTGGGGCGCAGCGAAGAGCGCGGGATGGAACGCGTGCGCGCCATCGAGAAGGCCGGCGGTACCGCGACGTTCGTTCAGGCTGATGCGATGAAGGCCGAGTCGCTCGCGGCGGCCCGCGACGCGATCATTTCCAAGTTCGGACCGGTCACGGTGCTCATCAACGGCGCGGGCGGCAACAAGCCCGAAGGCACCGTGATGCCCGGCGGCGACTTCTGCAAACTGCCCATCGAAGGCTGGAACGCGGTGTTCGACCTGAACCTCGTCGGCGGCACGCTGCTCCCTTCTCAGATCTTCGGCGAGAAGATGGTCGCCGCGGGTAAGGGCAGCATCATCAACATCGCGTCGATGTCGTCGGTGATTCCGCTGTCGCGCGTGGTCGCGTACTCGGCTTCCAAGGCCGCTGTGCTGAACCTGACGATGTGGCTGGCGCGCGAGTGGGCGACGAAGGGCGTGCGCGTGAACGCGATCAGCCCCGGGTTCTTCCCCGCGGAGCAGAACCGGCGCATGCTGCTGAAGGACGACGGCACTTACACCGAGCGCGGCGCGTCGATCATCGGGCACACGCCGATGGGCCGCTTCGGGAGCGCGGAGGAACTCGCGGGCGCGGTGGTGTGGCTCGCGTCGCCGCGCGCGAGCGGGTTCGTAACCGGGCAGAACATCGTCGTCGATGGCGGCTTCTCGTCGGTAACGATCTGAACAAGACAGAAGCAGTTTGACGGGATGAACAGGATAGACCGGATTTCAGAACACTGCTTTCATCCGGTTGATCCTGTTCATCCCGTCAAAACTCTTCGCCTGTCGCAGTGAAAGGGCACTTCGCATGAGCGGTACACTTCAAAGTCTTCTGGCCGCGTTCGATCCCGAAGTGCCGCTCGAGCGCGCGAACACCGTTCCGAACACGTGGTACACGTCGGCGGAAGTCGCGGCACTCGAGCGCGACGCGATCTTCCGCCCCGCGTGGCACTTCCTCGGGCGCGCCGAACAGGTGGCAGCGCCGGGGCAGTTCGTCACCGCAGACGTAGCCGGCGAACCGGTCATCGCGGTGCGCAACGAAGCCGGCGCGCTGAACGCGTTCGTGAATGTGTGCCGACACCGAGCGGCGCGCGTGTGCCCCGACGAGTGCGGCACCGTCACGAAACTCCGCTGCCGCTACCACGGCTGGACCTACGACCTGAGCGGGAAGCTGCGCGGCGTGCCGGAGTTCGACGGCGTGCAGAACTTCGCGCGCGAAGACAACGGCCTCCCGCCCGTCGCGGTCGATACGTGGGGGCCGTTCCTGTTCGTGAATTTCAGTCAATCGCCCGAACCGCTTTCGGCGTTCTTGGGTCCGTTGGTTTCGTGGGCGGAGCAGGTGAAGGCGTTCGACGGGTTGAAGTGGTTCGCGCGCAAGAGCTACGACCTCGCGTGCAACTGGAAGGTGTACGTCGACAACTACCTCGACGGCGGGTATCACGTGAACACCGTTCACCCGGCGCTCGCGGGCGCGCTGAACTATCTCGAGTACCGCACGGTGCCGGACGGCAACACGGTGCTGCAAAGCGCGCCGACCAAGCCCACCGACGGTGGCGCGGGCGTCACACGCACCGGCGACGCGGCGTACTGGTGGCTGTGGCCGAACTTCATGCTGAACGCCTACGCGGGCGTGATGGACACGAACCTCGTGCTGCCTCTGGGCAGCGACCGCTGCCGCGTGGTGTTCGATTTCTACTTCGCGGACAGCGTGACCGACGAGTTCAAGAAGCAGAGCGTCGAAGTAGCGGAGCAGGTGCAGCAGGAAGACATCGGGGTGTGCGAAGAGGTGCAGCGCAACCTGCACGGCCGCAGCTTCACGACCGGCCGGTTCAGCGTGAAGCGCGAAAACGGCGGCCACTACTTCCACCAGAAGCTGGGCCGAGTGCTTCGCACTGTGGTGAGTGGGTAGTGAGCAGTGGGCAGAGAAGAGAAATCAGAACCGTTAGCGGAGGCCCCCGAAGGGGCCGTGTTGTTTCTGCCCACTCACCACCAACCACTGCCCACAAAGGAGTTGAAGTGTCAGAACAGCCGGCACAGTTTCGTTCGGGTCTCGCGTTCGGTCTGATCGCGTACCTGTGGTGGGGGCTGGTGCCGCTGTACTTCGCCGCGCTCACCGCGCGCGACGTGCCCGCGTGGGAGATCCTCGCGCACCGCATTGCGTGGTCACTGCCGATCATCGGGGTGCTGACGGTCGCGGTCGGTGGCCTGCGCGACGTGTTGCGCGTGCTGCAATCGCGCCGCCTCGTGCTCACGATGCTCCTGTCGGCCACACTGCTCGCGCTGAACTGGCTGCTGTACATCTACGCGACCACCACGAAGCGCGTCGCGGAGGCGAGCCTCGGCTACTACATGATGCCGCTCGTGAACGCGGCGTTCGCGACCCTGTTCCTCAAGGAAAAGCTGCGGCCGGCGCACTACCCGGCGCTGGCGCTGGTCGCGGTGGGCGTGGTGATCCCGTGCGTCGCGGCGGGCTATCTGCCGTGGCTGGCGGTGGCGCTGCCGGTCACGTTCGGCCTCTACGGACTCGTGCGCAAGCGCGCCCCGGTCGAAAGCATGCCGGGCCTCGCGGTGGAAACGCTGCTGTTGCTCCCGCCGTCGCTCGCGTACCTCGTGTTCCTGACCGCGACCGACGTCAACCACTTCACGACGGCCGATTGGAGCCTGAACGGGCTGATCGCGTTCAGCGGTGTGGTAACGGTGGTTCCGCTGCTGGCGTTCACGCTCTCGCTGCGCCGGTTGCCGCTGCTCGCCATCAGCTTCATTCAGTTCCTCTCGCCGACGGTGCAAATGCTGATCGCGGTGACGTGGCTGGGCGAACCGCTGACGCCGGACCGCGTCGCGGCGTTCGTGTGCATTTGGCTGGCAGTGGCACTGTTCATTGGCGACGCGCTGTGGCAGGCCAAAGCGCGGGCTGCGGTTCCCGCGCCAACACTCGCACCACTTTTCGCGCAGCCAGTTCGTCGTTGATTGCGCCCCGTGATTGGGTACAGTGGTGCGAACCCATTTCAGGAGCCGCCCATGCAATCCGTCCGGTTCGCGGTACTGGTGGCCGTCCTGTGCGCGTCCGACGCGCACAGCGAAGAGCCGAAACTCACGAAAGCGGAAATCGCGAAGCGCGCAAAGCCCGCGACCGCGTTCGTGATCGCCAAACTCGAAGGCCGCCCGGTGCGGGGCGGGCTGACCTCGCAAGGGAGCGCGTTCTGCGTTCACGAGTCCGGTCTGTTCGTTACCAACGAACACGTCGTGCGCGGTGCAACCGAGATCGAACTAGTGGTGAACCCCTCGGAACAGAACCAGAAGGTGTATCGCGCGACCGTGATCCGCCGCGCGGAAGCTGACGACCTCGCGTTGCTGCGCGTCGAGAACCCGAAAGACCTCGCGGTGCTTGCACTGGGCAGCGACGCTGCGCTGAGCGAGTTGTCGGAGGTGGTCGCCTGTGGGTACCCGTTCGGCAGCGCGCTGGCGTTCGGCACAAAGGACTATCCCTCTGTCACAGCGACGGCCGGCGCGGTGTCGTCGCTCCGCAAGAAAGACGGGCAACTCGAACTGATCCAATTGGACGTGAACCTGAACCCCGGGAACTCCGGCGGGCCGGTGCTCGATTCGTCCGGTAAGGTGGTGGGCGTCGTTCTCGGCGGCATCCGCGGCACGCAGTTGAACTTTGCCATCCCGGTGCGCCGCGTGGCGGCGCTGCTCGCGCAACCGGAACTCACGTTCGTCGCGCCGACCGTGCGGGCCACCGACCGCGGCAAGCCGGTGGTGATTGAAGCGCGAGTCGCCTCATTCGACGGTGCGAAGGACCCGGAGGTGGAGTTGGAGGTGCGCCGCGCCGGGGCCGTGACGCGGTACCCGCTGAAGAGCGAGAAGGGCGCGTGGCGGGCCGAAGTGGTGCTGTTGCCCGCGGACGGTGCGGCCCCGAAGTTGGGACTCGAGGTCGCGTTCGCCGACGGTTCGCTCACCGCGGGCACAAAGGGGGCGCGCGTGAAGGTGGGCGGCACCGAGTACGGCTTAGACCAATTGCGCAGCCTGTCGCCCGGCAAGAAAGAAGCCGTTCTGCGCACGGGCGAGCGCGTGACCGGCGACATTGCCGGGTTGGGCGCGGTGCCCGTCGCGCTCGGCGGAAAAGAGGTGGCGCTGGACCTGAGCGCCGCGCAAGACATCGCCCTCCTGCTGACGAGCGAGGTGCCCGTATTGACACTGGACGTGGTCGCGCGGCGCGGCGGCAAGGAACTGGCGCGCGTCGCGCGCACGGTGCTGCTCGACGAAGCGAACAAGGTGTACCTCGCGGACCTCGAACCGTTCGCCACGCGCCCTGGGCCGTGGCCGCTCGCGGTGGGCAAGAACGGCTCGACCGAGAACAACCTACCGATCAAAGTGAACGGCACGCTGTACCCGCGGGCGCTGGGGCTGCATTCAAACAACCCGGCGGCTACCGCGACGTGGCGGCTGGGCAAGAAGGCGACCGCGTTCCGCACCGGCGTCGCGTTCGGCGACTGCAACGACGGGAAGGTGACAGGCCCGCACCACTTTGAGGTGTACGGCGACGACAAACTGCTCTGGAAATCGAAAGCGATTACCAAGCGCTACCAACTCGACGAGTGCGTCGTCGATGTCACCGGCGTGGACAAACTCGAGCTGCGGGTGGGGCACACCGACAGAAACTACGGCGGGCACGGCGTGTGGATCGATCCGATTCTAATCGGTCCCGATCCCGCTGCGATCCGCCGAGCGTCGAGCGTTAAGTGACGTCCCACCGTCACACGATAATGCGGTGAACTTCGGTTTGGGGGTCGCCGCCGGTGACGTGGACCGCGCCCGCGGCGTCGACGTACACGTCCACTTCGCTCCGCGCGCCGAACTCCGGCAGGTAGATGCCCGGTTCGATGCTGAAGCAGGTGCGGCGGATGATGCGGCGGTCCTCGCGCGTCTCTAGCCCGTCGATGTGCGCGCCGTTGCCGTGAACCTCTTGCCCGATGTTGTGCCCGGTGCGGTGCGTGTAGAACTCGCCGTACCCGGCCGCTTCGATCACGGCCCGCGTCGCGTTGTCGATCTCCCACCCCTGTAGCGGGCGCTGCGCCGCGAACGCCTCTTTCGCGCACCGAATGCCCGCGTCGCGCGCCGCCGCGACGATCGTGAACACCTTCGCGTACTGCTCCGGCACCGTGTCGCCGATGTACGCGCACCGCGTGTAGTCCGCGTACACCGCACGCGGGCGGTTCATCTTCGCCCACAGGTCGATCAGCACCCACGAGCCGGGCTGAATCGGGGCGTCGGTCGCCACGTTCGTGTCGAAGTGCGGGTCGCCGCTGTGCGGGCCGACGCCCACGATCGGCGGGCTGTACGTCGTCATGCCGTTGTCGGCGAAGTGCTTCATGATCCGCGCTTGCACCGCGGTTTCCATCACCTTGCCGTTCGCGCGAATCTCGGACGCGATGAAGTCGAACGCAACGTCGTAGGCCGCGCGGCACAGTTTCGCGGCCTCGAAGTGCGACTTCTCTTGGTCGTCGTCCCACACGGCCTCGAACTGCTGAATGAGGTCGCCGGAGCCGACCACTTCGGGGCCGAACGAGCGCACCAGTTCGACGGTGCCGGCGTCCACGCGCGAGATGTACGGGTTCGCGTTTCGCTCGCTGTACTCCATCGCGACGCGCTTCGCCCCCACCACAAGCGCGCACACCCCGGCTTCGAGGTCTTGCCAGCGCCGGTAGACGATCTTCTGCGTGCCGGGCAGGTGATCGAGCGCGGCCGGTTCGATGGCGTGAACGAGCTTCTTCGGCTCGCCGCTCGCGGGGACATAGTAGAACCAGCGCCGCGACAGTTTCTTCTCGGCCAGCCCCACGACGCGCTGCGCGAGTACGTTCTGCCCGCGGAAGTCGTACATGAGCCAGCCGTCTACGCCAGCTTCGCGGATGGCCGCTTGCACCGCGGTGAGATCGAACATGGTATGTCCCTCGTGTGCCCGCCCTGTGGGGCCACGACTACACTAGCGAACCCCGTGTGCGCTTGCGAGCCACAACGCGACTGCGAAACACGGCGCGACGCTTCCGCGGGCCACGGGTTGCGACGGATCGGGCGCGCAGTTACAGTTTGGGCAACGTGGGGCCAGTCCGCTATCCAACGCGGTTAGCCTCAACACGAGCTGTGCCAATGCCAGAGGCCGAAGAACTACTATCGACGCTGATGGGGCGAGCATTTGCGCTGGCTAAGGAGTCGGTCCCTTTAGGCTTCGACGTCGCGCGAATCGAACCAACCCTCAAGTTGCTCCCCGGCGGGAAGACGACGGGCCTTGAAGCGTTGTTCGTGTCCGTCTGGCCGGCAGACTCGTTTCATACTGGCACCGTCGAAGTGTTCGGACCAGACCGTATCGATCAGGAGCACGCTAATCTTCTGCCGGGTTGCGTCGCCATCCGACACGGATTTCTTGGCATCGGCGGAAACGGCGGTAACTTGTTCAGCTACTGCAGCGCCGACCGGCGCGTGTACTTCTTGGAACACGAATACTTCAGCGAAGACGCTGTATACGCGCGCCCGTGGGAGCGATTGGATCTTTCGCCCGACAACATCAAAGCGGCAGCAGCGCCAGAATCGTGGGATTCGCTTGCATCATTTTTCGCTTGGGCGATTTCCGAACTTGCAAAGCTCGAAGCCGGCGACGATAGCCGGGGTAACTAACGGAGTAGGCGTGCGCGTCCCAGAACTGATCGATCTACCAACTGCACACGAGCGACCCACCGCATTACACCGCGGTTCAGCCGAGCGGGAAACTGATGTGGCTCTACCTCGGCAAAGGCGGGAAGATTTGTTGCGGCGACAAAGAGTAAGTTCACCGGCCCAAGCGCGTCGTGGCGTCTTTGACGAGCCGGAAGCGTGAGTAACGGTCAAGCTAAGACCGTCGCTCACGCTTCCGGCTCGTCAAATCAGTACGCGTGTTTCTGCTTCGAGAACAGCATGCGCCACACGGTGAGGAACATGATTCGGAGGTCGAAGAGCGGGTTCCAGTGGCAGATGTAGAAGAGGTCGAACTGGATGCGCTTGCGGAGCGACGAGTTGCCGCGCCAGCCGTTCACTTGCGCCCAACCGGTGATGCCGGCCTTCACCGCGTGCCGGGCGTTGTAGTTCGGGATCGTCTTCGCGAACTTGCGCACGAACACCGGGCGCTCCGGGCGCGGGCCCACGATGCTCATGTCGCCCCAGAACACGTTGAAGAACTGCGGCAGTTCGTCCAAGTTCGTTTTGCGCAGGAACGTGCCCAACCGCGTGCGCCGCGGGTCGTTCGCGGTCGTCATCTGCGGGCCGCCCTTCTCCGCGTCCGCGCTCATCGTGCGAAACTTCAGCATCATGAACGAGCGCCCGTTCAGCCCGCACCGCTCTTGGCGGTAAAGGATCGGCCCCGGGCTTGTCAGTTTAATAGCGAGCGCGATTGCGCCCATCAGCGGCGCGAGCATGACAATTGCGATACTCGACAGCAGCAGGTCCATCGCGCGCTTCACGACCATGCTCAGGCCGTAGTGCGGGTTTTCGCGCAGACCGATTACGGTCATGCCGTTGATTTCGGTGGTGGCGAACGTCATGCCGGCCATCGCGGGCAGGTCCGCGATGAGTTGCACGTCCACGACCGTTTGCGACAGCGCCGCGAACACGCGCCGCGCGTCCGCGTAGCGGTTCAGCGGCAGCGCCACGAACACCTGCTTGATGCCGTACTTCTCGACGAGCGCCGGAAGGTCCGCGATGCAACCGAGCACCGGCAGGTCGGCCCCGTTGCTGCGGTGCCCCTCGTCTTCGACGTAGCCGAGCGGCTGAATGCCGGACCAGTTCACCACGCGCAGCGTGCGCACGGTGCGCCGCGCGAGCCGGCCGGTTCCCACCACGAGCGCGTACGACTGGTTCACGCCGCGGGCGCGCAGCCGGCGCATCGCGGTCCAACTGGCGCGCCGGGCCGCGAGCACGCCCACGAGTGCGAACACCCCGAAGAACGCCATCGCGGTGCGCGACTCGTGCTGCGCTTGGCGCGCGAAGCTGGACGCCATCACCAGCAGCACCATCAGCGCGACGCCCTTCCCGACCGCGACGAGTTCTTCGCGGAACCGCCGCAGCCGGTGCGCTTCGTACATCCCGGCGAGCCGGAACGCGAGCACCGCGAACAGCAGCACAAACGGGAGCGCGAGCAAATACAGCCGCGGTTCGGGCACGCCGCGCGGCGAACTGAACGCGCCGCTGAGGAACCGCACCGCGTACGACGCGAACCACGCCGCGGCGGTCACGGCGAGGTCCCACAGGAGGAACCACGCGATCAGTGTCTGGTTGACCCGGCGGACCATGCGCGTACTCCCGCCGCGGTCCTTCGCGGCGGCGGAGGGTATCACCCGCGCCGCGCCCGGTCAAGGCGGGTACAATTGCGCTCCCGGGACCGCGGGCGTCTCGCCCGCACGAGTCGCAATGCAGGCGGGCGAGACGCCCGCGGTCCCGGGAGCGCCACACACGAGGAACCCCGCCGTGCCGAACGCGGACCAACTGCTCGCGAAGCTCTACGCGCTCCGCAAGGACTACGCCGACGACCCCGAAGACGAAACGTACATCGCGCTGCACCACGCGTTCCTGTTCATCAGCTACAACATGGGCGCGTTCAAAGAGTACGTGAAGAAGGAAGCCGAGAAAGCCGACAAGGAGTGAGACACCGCACAGAGGTTCAGTCATGGACGACCGGCGGGCGCTAATGGCGGCGATCGCGGCGAACGCGGACGAAGACACGCCCCGGCTCGCGCTCGCTGATTGGCTCGACGAACACGGGACCGCGCCCGGGCCGCGTTCATTCGCCTCCAAATCGAAGCCGCGAAGCACCCAATCAACAGCAAGAAGTGGAACGAATGGATTGATAAGGCTGACGAATTCCACAAGCAACACGCGGTAACGTGGTTCGCACCGCTCACACCGCTAACCCCGAAGACGTTCGGTTCTGGAGCCGAACGGCTGCGCACGAAGCGTGGTCTACTCGCGTACCTGATGGTTCATACTGACGGCTTTCTACTAAAGGCGCACCAACCGCTCATCCCCGACGCGCTCGCGGCGGCCGGTGTCGAAAATCTGCACTTCTACAGCGCGACGAAGAAGATCGAAGCGTTCGCGTCGTCGCCCGCGTTCAAGTGGGTGTCGGGCTTCTCGTACCCCGAAGCCGACGATACCGCGCTCGCGCTGTTCGGCGGGTCCGACACGATGGCGCACTTGCGCGACATTGAGTTGACGGAAGTGAAGGTCACGGACGCCGGGTTGGAAGCGTTCGCACGCGACTCGCGCACCACGAAATTGCGCACCTTCGGCTGCACGGTCGCGGGCACGATGAAGACGCTGAAGGGCAAGTACACCGCCGCCGGGTTGCTCGCGATACTCGAATCCAAACGCTTCCCGCGGCTGTGCGAACTGGACTTGGACACGGAGCAGCCCGCGAAGTTCGATTGGGCCGCACTCCTCGCATCGCCGGCTCAAGAGGTTCCGCAAGTTCACGCTCGGCGGGAAGGCTCCGTTCGCGGCGGTCGCAACTTGCCCGCATTTCACCGCGCTCGAATCTCTGACCGTTTACAACGCCTTCATCACCGACGCGGACATCGAAGCGCTCCTCGCGTCGAAGGCGTTGAAGAAGCTGACCGCGCTGCAGTTCCACGGCGCGAACTGGGGCCGGCCGCGGCTGACGCCCGCGGTGCAAGCGCGCTTTGAAGCGCGATTCGGTGAAGGCGCGATTAGCTACTCACCGGAAGAGAAGTGACGCTTCGCGCACTTTCCGTGAAAGCCCGCACTGCGCTCGCGGTATCGCAGGTATTGGCGGTGCCTTGTCGCAGGATAGCCCCGCCCCATACTCCTGAACCCGTCCCCACCCGCACTGCGCCGCGGAGGCGTGTTCATGCCGCGTTCTGTCACGTTCGCCGTTCTGCTCTGTGCCGGTTCCACCCTTTCCGCGGCCGATTGGCCGCAGTGGCGCGGCCCGAACCGCGACGGCGTTTCCGCCGAAACCGGGCTTCTCAAAGCGTGGCCGAAGGGCGGCCCGAAGCTGCTGTGGCAGGCCGACATCGGGGGCGTGGGCTACGGCAGCCCGGCCGTCGTCGGCGGGAAAGTCTACATCGCCGGCGCGACCGACAATAAGGACGGTAAGAGCGAATTCGTGACGTGCCTCAGCGCCGCGGACGGCAAACAGGTGTGGAAGACCGACGTGCCCGAGTCGAAGGGCGGCTACTTGAACGGTTGGGGCACCGGGCCGCGCAGCACGCCCACACTCGACGGCGGCGCGCTGTACCACCTCGGCGCGCGCGGCGAATTGCTCCGCCTCAAGGCCGCGGACGGCAAGCAAGAGTGGGCGGTGAACCTGCCCAACGACTTCACCGGCGGCATTCCGAGTTGGGGCTACAGCGAATCCGTGCTGATCGACGGCGACGCGCTCGTCTGCACGCCGGGCGGCCCGAAGGGCGCGGTGCTAGCGCTCGACAAGAAGACCGGCAAAGACCTGTGGCGCACGACCGACCTGAAAGACGGGGCCGGGTACTCGTCGCTCGTGCCGCTCGACGTCGGCGGCGTGCGCCAGTACGTCACGCAAACCCAAGCCGCGGCCGTGAGCATGCGCGCGAAAGACGGCGCGCTGCTGTGGCGCAAAGACGACCTGAAGCGCGCGGTCGCGGTCATCCCGACGCCGATCGTTCACAAGAACATGGTGTTCTTCACCGCCGGCTACGGGGCCGGGTGCGAACTGTTCAAGCTCGCGTCCAAGGACGACAAGACGACCGCGGAAACGGTGTACACGAAGAACAAGCTCGTCAGCAACCAGCACGGCGGGATGGTGCGCGTCGGCGACCACGTCTACGGTCACACCGACAGCGGAAACAAGTGGGTGTGCTTCGCGTTCGGTACGGAACCGGAAGACCTGTTGTGGGAGAGTAAGGCGCTGGACAAAGGCTCGATCTCCGCGGCCGGCGGATACCTGTACTGCTTCGGTCAGCAAAAGGGGACGTGCGTGCTGGCGGAAGCGACGCCGACGAAGTGGAACGAAACCGGGCGCTTGGAACTGCCCGCGAAGAGCCAGTTCCCGCGCGGCGGCGGCATGATTTGGGCGCACCCGGTGATCGCCGACGGCAAACTCTACCTGCGCGACCACGAACTGCTGTTCTGCTTCGACGTGTCCGCGAAGTGACGACGCGCGGTTTTCCGCCCTCGCCCCGCGCCAGCGGGGAGAGGGCAGCGAGCGAAGCGAGCGGGTGAGGGGGCGCGACGCAACTATTGGGGCTACGCGTCCGATGAATCGCTTGGCCCCTTCGCGCGCTGTGCGCCCCTCACCCGGCGGCTAAGCGCCGCCACCCTCTCCCCGCTGGCGCGGGGCGAGGGCTAAGAAGAAGCCCCGGCCGCAATAATGCAACCCGACAGTCACCGCCGCGCGCTGGAGTTGGTGCAGCAGGTGCTGCCCGCCAACCGGTTTTACGCGCGCAAGCTGAACGGGATCGTACCGCGCGCGTTCGCCGAACTGCCGTTCACCACGAAAGCGGAACTGGTCGCGGATCAGGCGGCGCACCCGCCCTACGGCTCGAACCTCACGTTCCCGGTCGAACGGTACTCGCGGGTGCACCAAACGTCCGGCACCAGCACCGGCAAGCCGCTCCGCTGGCTGGATACGCCGGAATCGTGGGACTGGGTGCTCTCGTGCTGGCAGGCGCGCCTCGACTTTATGGGCCTGCGGCGCGGGGACCGGCTGTTCTTCCCGTTCTCGTTCGGGCCGTTCTTGGGGTTCTGGAGCGCGTTCGAAGCCGCGTCGCGCGCCGGGTTCCTGTGCGTGCCCGGCGGCGGCATGAGCAGTTCCGCCCGGCTGCGCTGTTTGTTCGATCACTCCTGCACGGTCCTGTTCGCGACGCCCACTTACGCGCTCCACTTGGCGGAAGTCGCGGCGCAAGAGGGACTCGATATCAAGGGCAGTTCCGTCCGTGCGGTGGTCGTGGCCGGCGAACCCGGTGGGAACGTCCCGGCCACCCGCGCGCGCATCGAAACCGCGTGGGGCGCGCGGGTGTTCGATCACTACGGCCTCACGGAAGTAGGTCCGGTGGCGTACGAAGCGGACGACCGACCCGGCGGCATGTACCTTCTAGAGAGTGCGTTCCTCGCGGAGTGCATCGACCCGAACTCGGGCGCACCGGTTCCCGCCGGTGCGCTCGGCGAGTTGGTGCTCACGAACTTGGGGCGCACCGGGAGCCCGCTGTTCCGGTACCGCACCGGCGATCTGGTGCGGTCGGCCGCGGGCGAACTTCGCGGTGGCGTGCTGGGCCGGGCCGACGATATGATTCACGTGCGCGGCAACAACGTGTACCCCACCGCGATCGAAGCCGTCGTGCGCCGGTTCCCCGAAGTCGCCGAGTTTCGCCTGAAGGTGCTCACCAGCGGCCCGCTCGCGGACCTCGTATTAGAAGTGGAACCCGCCGCCGGCGACGGCCGCGCGTTGGCCGAGGAAATCGCCAAAGCGATCCGCGCCGAACTGCTGTTCCGCGTGGACGTGCAACCCGCCCCGCCCGGTACGCTGCCGCGCTTCGAGATGAAGGCCAAGCGCGTCGTGCGCGCCTGAACTGGATCACCCACCGCCCACTGCTGCCCGGAGTCGCACCGATGCTCTCTCGCTGCTGCGTCACACTGCTCGCGCTGTGTTCCGCGTCGCTCGCCGGCGCCGCCGACTGGGTCCACTGGCGCGGCCCGGCCATGAACGGGCACTCGCTCGAAAAGGGCCTGCCCGCGGACTTCGACCCCGCGAAGAAGGAAAACGTCGCGTGGACCGCACCCTACGGCGGGCGCGCCGCGCCGCTCGTGATGGGCGGGCGCATCTACGTAATGCAGGGCTTCGGCGAAGGGTTGGGCGAGTCCGAGCGGGTCGTGTGCTTGGACGAAAAGAGCGGCAAGAAACTGTGGGAGTTCGACCAGCGCATCTACCACTCGGAAATCGTGTCGAGCCGGTTGGGGTGGACGCCGCTGACCGGCGACCCGGCCGCGGGCACCGTGTTCGCGCACACCACCGCCGGCAACCTCATTTGCTTGGACAAAGACGGCAAGCTCGTGTGGCAGCGCCAAATGACCGAAGAGTTCGGGCGCGTCAGCGGCTACGGCGGGCGCGTCGTCGCCCCCACGTTCGACAGCGGCCTCGTGATCTTCGGGATGCTCAACAGCAGTTGGGGCGACCAAGCCCGCGGGTGGAACCGGTTCGTCGCGTTCGACGGCAAGACCGGTGCGGTCGTGTGGATCGCCGAAACGCCGAACCCGCTGAAATCGACCTACCAATCGAACCCGGTGATCGCGGTGATCGGCGGGCAGCGGCTGATGATTACCGGCGGTGGCGACGGTGCCCTGCACGCCTTCAAGGTGCGCACCGGCGAGCGCGTGTGGAGCTACAAGTTCAGCGGCGGCGCGGTGAACCCCAGCCCGGTCGTGGACGGCAACCTGATCTACTGTTCCCACGGCGAAGAGAACCCGGACAAGCCCATCATCGGGCGCGTCATCTGCGTGGACGCGAGCCAAATCGACCCGAAGGAAAAGGAACCGAAGTTGGTGTGGGAGTACATCGGCGGCAAGCGGTTCGGGCTGTCGTCGCCGGCGCTCGCGGACGGCGTGCTGTACGTGCCCGAAGACAGCGGCGAGTTGTACGCCTTCGACGCCAAGAGCGGCAAAATCCTGTGGAAACACCGGTACGCGACCGAAGTGCGCGGCGCGCCGCTCGTCGCCGACGGCAAAGTGTACATCTTCGACGTGAAGGGCCGACTCTCGATCATCCCGCTCAAGAGCGGCGGCAAGGTGAAGCCGGACGAAGACGACGTGTTCGTCTACCAGTTCCGCGAAACCATCAAGGGTAAGGTGGTGCAGACCGAAACCAACGGCACGCCGATCGCGGTGAACGGCCGCGTGTACCTCACGAGCCGCACCGACCTGCTCGCCCTCGCGGACCCGAACGCGAAGCCGGCGAAGGTGGCCGCCAAGCCGATGCCGGCCGAAACCGAGAGTGACGGCAAGGTGGCGGGCGTTCGCGTGTTCCCGTACGAGATCACCGCGAAGCCGGGCGAATCGGTGAAACTGACGGCCGTTTACGTCGACGCGAACGGCCGCGACGTGAAGAGCACCCTCCCCGATCCGAAAGCCGAGTGGTCGATCGTCACGCCCGCGAAGACGCCGACCGGGGCGCAGCCCCCGCCGCTCGCCGCGAAGCTCGAAGGCGCGAGCACCGGCGGGTGTACGATCGTGTTGGAGAAGAACCCGACTCAGCAGGGCTACGTCGAAGTGAAGATCGGCCCGTTCACGGCCCGCGCGCGGGTGCGCGTCGCGGCGCAACTCCCGGCGCGCACCGACTTCGACAAAGCGCCGGACGGCTCGTCGCCGGCCGGGTGGGTGAACACCAACGGCAAGTTCTTCGTCAAGAAGTTGCCGGACGGCAACAACGTGCTGATGAAGTTGAACACCGACGCGCGCCCGCCGCTGGCGAAGGCGAACGGCTACATCACGACCCCGGACGCGAGCGACTACACGATTCAAGTCGACGTGATGGGCAGCGAGGTGCGCGGCAAGCTGCCGGACGCGGGCCTCATCAACAGCCGCTACACGCTCGTGCTCGACGGCAAGCCGGACGCGGAGTCGGGCAAGCGCACGCTCCGCATCACGTCGTGGGAGGCCCGCCCGCGGATCAACCAGAGCGTGGTGTACGAGTGGAAGCCGGACACGTGGTACACGATGAAGTTCGCGGTCGAGCAAACCGAGAAAGCCGCACTCGTGCGCGGCAAGATTTGGAAGAAGGGCGAACAGGAACCGGCGGAGTGGACCGTATCGTTCACCGACCCGGTGCCGAACCGCACCGGCGCGGCCGGGCTGTACGGGTACATCTCGAACGTGCAAGAGGCCAACGGCAAGATCGAACCGGGCTCGGAACTGTATTTCGACAACCTCGCGATCACCGCGAACGGGAAGAAGTAACCAAAGGCGAGCGGCACGCGTGAGCGTGCCGGTTGCTGTCCTTGCGAAACTACCGGCACGCTCACGCGTGCCGCTCGCCACGAAGACATCACCACAGGGACCGACGATATGACCTCTCGACACGCGACCGTTACCGGGGCCGCGCTCGCGCTGGGCGCGGCGGGCATCGCGGTGCTGCTGAGCGGCGGCACGCCGGACACGTCGGCGCAGCCGACGCCCGCGCCCGTCGGCGCGCCGGTCGCCAAGAACGGCGGGCCGAGCGACCACTCCATGTTCGGGGGCACGCCCGACCGCAACATGGTGAACTCGAGAGACAAACTCGCCAAGTTCCCGACCGAAACGCCCAACTGGGACGACGCGGACGCGGTCAAGAAGTGGTCCGAAGAGTGGGTGCTCTGGAAGGCCGCGCTCGGCTCGCGCGCGTACGGCGGCCCGACCGTCGCCGGCGGGAAGGTGTTCTGCGGTACCAACAACGAGAACGCCCGCAACCCGCGCGACACCAAGAAGACCGCCGACGGCGAAGTCGAGAAGCTCGACAAGGGCGTGCTGATGGCCTTCGACGAGAAGACGGGCAAGTTCCTGTGGCAAGCGGTTCACGACAAACTGCCGAACCTGAACGTGACCGACTGGCCGAAGGAGGGCATCTGCTCGTCGCCCGCGGTCGAGGGCGAGTTCGTGTACTACATCAGCAACCGCTGCACGGTGGTGTGCGCCGACGTGCACGGGTTCGCCAACGGCAATCAGGGCGTCCAAACGGAGAAGTACAAGGACGCTTCCGACGTGGACGTCATTTGGGAATACGACATGCTGAAAACGCTGGACGTGTTCCCGCACAACATGTCGGCCGGGTGCCCGCTGATCGTCGGCGACATCCTGTACACCGTGACGGCCAACGGCGTGGACGAGAGCCACATCAACCTGCCCAGCCCGCTCGCGCCGAGCTTCGTGGCGCTGGACAAGAAGACCGGCAAGTTGCTGTGGAAGAGCGCGCTGCCGGGCAAGAACATCATGCACGGGCAGTGGTCCAACCCGGTGTACGGCGAACTCGACGGCGTGAAACAGGTCATCTTCCCCGGCGGCGACGGGTGGCTGTACGCGTTCGTGCCGGAAACCGGCGAGATGATCTGGAAGTTCGACGCGAACCCGAAGTGGACCGTGTACGAACTCGGCGGCACCGGCGACCGCAACGACTTCATCGGCACGCCGGTGGTTCACAACAACCGCATTTACATCGGCGTCGGCCAAGACCCCGAGCACAGCAGCGGGATCGCCAACTTCTACTGCATCGCGCCCAAGAAGGACAGCAAAGGCGACATCTCGAAGCACCTCGAGGGGCCGAAGGACAAGGACGGCAAGCTGACCGAAAAGCCGAACCCGAATTCCGCCGAAGTGTGGCGGTACGGCTGGACCGAAACCCGCAAGTGGGCCCCCCGCGACTTCAAGTTCGGGCGCACCATGTCCACCGCGTGCGTCGTGGACGACGTGGTGTACATCTCCGAGTTGAGCGGCTACCTGCACTGCTTGGACGCCAAAACCGGCGCGATGTACTGGCAGTACGACACGAAGGCCAGCATCTGGGGGTCGCCGTACTTCGTGGACGGCAAGGTGTTCCTCGCCACCGAATCGGGCGAGATGTACATCTTCAAGCACGAGAAGAAGCCACAAACCATCGACGGCATCGAGGCCGCGAAGGGCGCTCCGGACATGAAGGCCGCCCGCGCGATCCAGCGGGCCGAGAAGGCCAAGACCGAAAAGGCGTACCTGCTCGCGAAGCTGGAAATGTCGGCCCCGATCCGCAGCACGCCGATCGTCGCCAACGGCGTGCTGTTCGTGATGACCGAAAACGCGCTCTACGCGCTGAAGACGAAGTGAGTTCCGCGGGCCGGGCGTTATCCGCGCCCGCGTACCGCGGTTAGCCGGGGGCCGCGCGACCTACACGGGCGCGCGGCCCCCGGTTACATTAATACCGACACTCCCACCGCTCGCCAGTTCTGGAGCTGCTGTGAAAGACACCCCCGGTAAGCCGGCGCCCGTGACCGGCGCGACGCTCGACGAGAAGATCAAGAACGCCCGCGCGCAGCTCGACGCGCACGTGCGCGAGATCGTGCGCTGGCACTTCGACCCCGAAACCGGCACCCCGTTCTGGCTGGAAAAGGCGAAGACGTTCAACTTCAACCCGCTCACCGACGTGAACGGGTGGGACGACGTGAAGAAGTTCCCCATCTTCGAAGACGACTGGCTCCGCGGCGGCCCGGTGCGCCGGTGGGTGCCGAAGGGCCTCGCGGACCGCGGCGTGTACGTGTTCGAGACCGGCGGCACGACCGGCCTGCCGAAGTCGCGCATCGTGATCGACGACTTCAAGATCGATTACGAAATGATGTCGGACACGCTCCCGGACCAGTACTTCCCGCGCGGCAGCAACTGGCTGATGCTCGGGCCGTCCGGCCCGCGGCGGTTGCGGCTCGCCATCGAGCACCTCGCGCAGTACCGCGGCGGCATCTGCTTCTGCGTGGACTTGGACCCGCGGTACGTGGTGAAGTGCCTCAAGGAGCGGAAGATCGCGGAGGCCCAAGCGTACAAGGACCACTGCATCGATCAGGCGCTCACGGTTCTGGCCGGCGGGCACGACATCAAGTGCATGTTCACCACGCCGAAGCTGCTGGCGGCGCTGGACGAGGCGCTGCGCGCCGGGAAGCTCGAAGACAAGTACCGCGCGCTCGGCAAGGCGCTCCCGCCGGGCGGGGCGCGCTCCATCAAGAGCGCCGGCATCACGGGCATCTTCAGCGGCGGTACCGAGTTCACGCCGCAGTTCACCCGCGAAGCCTACGAGGAGATGCTCGACAACGGCGACGTGTACATGACGCCGACCTACGGCAACACGCTGATGGGGCTGGCGTGCAGCAAGCCCATCGGCCCGCACGACGGGTTCAAGATCAGCTACTACGCGCCGCAACCGCGGGCGGTGATCGAAGTGGTGAACCCGAAGAACTACGACGAGGTGGTGCCCTACGGCGGCACCGGGCGCGTGCTGCTCAGCACGTTCACGCGCGAGTTCTTCGTGCCGCGGTTCCCGGAGCGCGACGAGGGCGAGCGCGAAGCCCCGTTCGACAAGTACCCGTGGGACGGCGTGAGCGGCGTGCGCCCGTTCAGCGAACTGGCCGCCACCACCGTCGTGGGCGTGTACTGAGCGCAGAGGGCGCAGCGATGCCGTCACCGTTCCCCGGCATGGACCCGTACTTGGAGAACCCGGCCTACTGGTCCGGGTTCCACACAACGTTTTTGCTGTACCTTCGTTCCGCGCTGAGCCGGGCGCTACCAAAGGGCTACTTCACGGAAGTCGAGCAGCACGTTTGGCTCGCGGAGGAAGACGAAGACGAGCGCGAACCGTTCGCGGTGCCCGATGCGTTCGTCGGCGCGCGCGCCGAGCGCACCACTTCGGCTGTCGCGCAACTCCCCGCGACCGCCCCGACCGCAGAAAGTGCTGCACCCAAACCCGTGTCGCGAAAAGGGCACAAGTTCGTGACAATCGTAGACCAACCGGGCAATCGCGTCGTCACAGTTATTGAGATTCTGAGTCCGTCGAACAAGACGGCCGGGAAGGACCGCGACACCTACCTGCTGAAGCGCGCCGACTACTTCCGCACGGGAACGAACGTTGTCGAAATCGATTTGCTCTTGGACGGGGAGCGCCTCCCCATGCGCCGACCGAAGCCGCCCCGCGCGGACTACTACGCGCTCGTGAGTCGCGCCGACCGGTTCCCGAAAGTGGCCGTGTGGGCGCTGACGGTGCGCGACGAACTCCCGGTGCTGCCGATCCCGCTCAAGCCCGCGGACGGCGAAGTGACGGTCGCGCTGCGCCCGTGCATGGATTCGGCGTACCTCGACGCGGGATACGAAGGGCGCATCGACTACACGGCCCCGCCGCTCGTGGCGCTCAGCACCGCGGACGCGAAGTGGGCGCGCGAACTGTTGGCGTCTCGGAGAGGGGGCGCGTAATGCCGTCGCCGTTCCCCGGTATGGACCCGTACTTGGAGAACCCGGCCTACTGGTCCGGGTTCCACACCCGGTACGTCGTCGCGGTTGCCGGCGCGCTCGTGCGCGCGCTGCCCAAGGGCTATTTCGCCGATGTGGAGCAGTTCGTTTGGCTCGAGGACGATGACGACGAGCGCGTGCCGTTCGCGGTTCCCGATGCGTTCGTTGCTACCGGGGGCGAAGGGAAAGGTGGCGGCACCGCGGTCCTGAAGCCCACCAAACCGCAAACGGAAGTGTCGCTCCCGAAACTCGCGAAGGGCAAAGGGCGCAAGTACGTGAAGATCGTGGACCAACCGGGGAACCGCGTGGTCACGGTGATCGAAGTGCTCAGCCCGTCGAACAAAGACCCCGGCGAAGACCGCGAAGCCTACCTGTTCAAGCGCCGCGAGTACCTCGCGACCGGCACGAACCTCGTGGAAATCGACCTGCTGCGCGCCGGCGACCGCGTGCCGTTCGGCAAACCGAAACCGCCGCCCGCGGACTTCTACGCGCTCGTGAGCCGCGCCAACTTGTACCCGAAGGCGCACGTCTGGGCGTTCACCGTGCGCGACGAGTTACCGGTGCTGCCGGTGCCGCTGAAGCCCGCGGATGGTGAGATCGCGCTTTCGCTCCGCGAGTGCCTCGACCGCACCTACGACGACGGCGGGTACGCGAACCGCATCGACTACGCCGCGCCGCCCGCCTACCCGCTCCGCACCCCGGACGCGGAGTGGGCGACGGCCCACCTCCGCGCCGCGCGCTGACGCGCCAACGGGTTACTGGCCGGCGATCAACGCGCCGTCGCTCATCCCGGACGTGTACACGAACGTCGCGGTGTCGATGCCGCGGCGCACCGCGCGCACGGAACCGTCGCACATCGCGAACAGCACTCCGCCCGTGTGCTTCCCGCCGAACGTGTACCACTCCGCGGTTTCCGGCAGCCCCCACCCGGTCGGCATCGCGCCGGTGCCCATCCACACGCTCGTGTAGTCGCGCGCGCCCGCGCCGCGCCCGCCGAGGTACTCGCCGAAGGCGTAGGTGTTCGAAGTCCCGTCGGTGAGCGCCACGAGGCGCGTCTTCGAGTCGGTGAAGAACGGGCCACTGAGACTCGGGAACACCGCGCCGAGGTACCCCGCGTTCGGGGCGTAGTTGGTCTTGCCCAGCGTCGGGTACGCGGTCGGGGAGAACGCGCCGCCGTAGATCGTGCTCGGGTCGGTGTACAGGAACGCCCACACGCCCGCGGTCGGCGTCAGGTCGTTCGAGTTGTCGCTGGCGCACTGGAACGTCTTGATCTTCGTGTGCGCAGCGGCCCACGAGGTGCCGGCGTACCACACGCCGCCGGTCGCCGGGAGCGTCAGCTTCGTCGTCTCGATCTGGCGGAACACGTTGTCCTGCTCGACGTACGGCAGCAGGTACGCGAGCGCCCCGATGCGGCTGTTGCGGTTGTTGCCCGGCGGCAGCACGCCGTACGCGCTCTCGTAGTTGTGGGCGGCGAGGCCGAGTTGTTTGAGGTTATTGGAACAGCTCATGCGCGCCGCGGCCTCGCGCACCTTCTGCACGGCGGGCAGCAGCAAGCCGATCAGAATCGCGATAATCGCGATGACGACGAGTAGCTCGATCAGCGTGAACCCGCGTCGGGACCGAGACCTCATTTGGGCACCTGTGCGCGTGAGCGGATGTTTGGACTTGAACCCAAGGCCGTGTTGACGGTGTTGCGGGAGTTTGTGTGAGTTTGGGTTAGCGGAGCATGACCATGATGGACGCCAGAGTAACGAAGCCCATGAAGCACTCGTCGGTCTTGTCGTAGCGAGTGGCGAC
>Ga0169931_10004385_pt1 | contig 21967 bp, 18 predicted proteins | sample Kivu_15m_20L_FD_129675 | JGI IMG/M metagenome (GOLD analysis project Ga0169931, IMG submission 129675) | Freshwater microbial communities from Lake Kivu, Western Province, Rwanda to study Microbial Dark Matter (Phase II) - Kivu_15m_20L... | ecosystem: Environmental > Aquatic > Freshwater > Lake...
AGTCGAGCGGATCGGCCATCGCCAGGGTTAGTCCGCCGTCTTGCAAACCATACGGCAAACAACGGGACTGTCGCAGAAACCGCGCGGCCAGGCCTTCGGTCTCCGGCGCGGTGAAGTTCGCGCCGTCGATCGCGACCAGCGGCAGGCGCAGTTGCTCGCTCAGCGCAGCGAGAACATCGCGCTGAGCGACAAAGCCGAGGTCGACCAGAATCTTACCGATTTTTTCGCCGCGCTCCTTTTGCAGTTCGAGGGCGCGATCGAGGTCCTCTTGCTGGATCAGTTGCTTGGCGATAAGCAGTTCGCCCAGGCGCATCAGAACTCTTTCACGGCGATAGCGGCCATCGCCTTTAGCTTCTGTCCGGTCAATCCAGCTTGCAACGCCTCGCGCGGGGCTTCCATCACGATCTGCGACGGCAGGTCTTTCGTGTTTTCGTCCGGCATATGGAAGAAGTGTACCGAGAGAACAATCTTCTCCTTTGCTGGCAAAGGGTCCATTGCTCCCGCCGCCGCAATCATCATCTCTTGCATTGCGGTCTTCATCACCGGCAGCCGTTCGAGTTTGCGTTTACGCAACGCCGACATTTCGGCTTCGGAGACTTGTTGGCGGAATGGACTACGGCCTGGCCCTTCGGCGAGATTGACGCGCGCAGTGAACACGCAGCCATAACCGTCAAGATAAACTCCGTGCGCGAGTCCCAAGAGCAGATATGGCTCGCCCGGCCACAACGATTCGATGCGCTTGTTCATCGATGCTTCTACGGTGCCGATGACTGCGCGATTAACAGGCGCGGCGAATAGCGCCGCCGCGAAAACGAGGGCAAGAATTTTCATTGCATCACACTCCGAAGGTAGTCGACCTTCTTCTTTTCCTGTTCGTAGTTATAGGCCGCTTCCATCGCCCGCGCTTCTTCGCGGCGGATGCGTTGGTACTTCGATTCGGCCTCTTGCATCACCGACGCCAACTGCGTCTTGTGCCGCGCCTCGGCTTGTTCCAAGGCGGCCGGCAGCGCGCGCGCGACGCCCTCGGCGATGCGCCGCTCAAACGCGGCTTGATCGAACTGCGCGACCGGCGCGGGAGCCGGCACGGGTTGTTGATGCACCGCATGAAACACAATCGCCGCGGCAACCAGCGCCGCTGACGCAAACCCAAGCTGCGGCCCGGCTGAGAGCCACCGCTGCCACCACTTCGGCTCAAAGACAGGATCGGAGACAAACGCGATCCGTCGCGGCATCTCTTCCTCGCGGACGGAAAACAGCGCCGTCTGCGTGACTTGCAGTCGGGCGTACTCGTCGCGCAGAGTGGGGTCGGCGTGCAAAGCGGCTTCCACCTCGCGGCGCTCGGCGGCGCTTAGTTCGCCAAAGACGTAATCTTTCAGTTGATCAGGCGTTACTTTCATTACGGACTCCGTTTGGTGCAAGCGCGGTCTTGAGAAGGTCCATCGCCGTGTACAGTCGCGATTTGACCGTGGAGAGAGGGCAGTCAAGAATTTCGGCCATCTCCTCGAACTTGAAGCCTTGGTACACCTTGAGGATCACGGCCTCCCGCTGCTCGGGGCTGAGCCGCGTCATGGCGGCTTCCACGGCGAGCGCGGTTTCGACCGGCAGCATCCCGCCGCCGCCCGGACCGATATCGACGGGCGCGGTGTCGATATCGTCCTCGGGTTTTCGGCGGCGGAGCATGGAATAGGCTTCGTTGTGCGCGATCCGGAAGAGCCAGCCGCTGAAGCGCGCCGGATCTTCCAGTTTTTTCAGATTTTGGTAAGCCTTCAGGAAGGCGTCTTGACACAGATCGAGAGCGTCCTCACGGTTCCGAACCAGCTTGAGGATGTAGTTGTAGACACGCTTCTCCCAGCGCGAAACGAGCAGGTTGTAGGCGTCCACGCTGCCCTTTTGCGCTTTGAGGATCAGATCGCGGTCTTCAACCTCGCGGAAGATCAAGGAAGCTCTCTCTTTCCGGTAAGACGCCGCCGGGCTCTAAAAAGCCGGAGGGGTCCTGGGAAATAGTTTACCGGAGCGTCCGCCCCTCCCAGCACGCGTGCGGTTTGAGCCCAAGCGCCCTGATCACTGTCGGCGCCATATCGATATTGCGGACGGGCGGCTTCAACTCGCGCTTGGGGATGCCGGGGCCTGCGAAAATGAGCGGAATCTCGAGCTCAAACGTCGTGTCGCTACCGTGTTTGGTCCCTGTGCCACCGTGGTCGGCGACGAGGACGATCAGCGTTTTGTCGAGAGGCACGGCGGCTGTGAGCTTGCCGATCAAGCCATCGATGATCTTAACGGCGTCCTTGTATTCGGGGCCTTCCCAGGTCTTGCCATGGCCGGCGTGGTCGACATCGTCGAGATGCACCCAAAGCAGATATGGCTTGTGTTGCTTAAAGTAGGCGATGGCGGCGTCGGTGGCCTGCGGCGAACCGAGGACATGTTCGACGTGGGCAGTGTTTTTTTCCACCAGCCGGCCGAATCCTTTCCAATCGTGGATCGCGGCGAGTTTGGCGTTGGGGCGTTGCGAGTGGATGACGCCGAACAGGCCCGGGAAAAGGCCATCGGGGCCGGTACAGGCGGGATCAATCTTATTATTAAAGCGTTCCCACTCGTTCGAGTGCACGCCGTGCATTTCGGGGCCGGCGCCGGAAATCAGCGACATCCAGTTCGGTGAACTGACGGTGGGCATGACGCCTCGCGAGGCGAGGGTCCACATGCCGCGGCTCATGAGGGCGTGAATGTGCGGCGTGTCGACATCGCGGACGGCGGCGTTGGAGAGGCCGTCGACTCCGATGATGAGGACGTGTTGGATGGCGGCAAGTAGAAGCATCGTAGATAGGATAGAATTGTTCCGCAATGCGACTATTGCTTCTCAGCGCCGCCGCCTGCGCCGCGCAGACATTTTTGTTGGACTCGATGGAGGGATTGTCGACACGCCGCGTCGTCGCGGTGGTCGCCGAGCACAAGGGCAAGAAGGGGGTCCGCGTAACCGAGCCGCCGGGCCAAACGGGCGAGAACGAAGACCGTGTGGTGCTGTTGCCGGTGAAGGATTTTGAAAGCGGCGTGATCGAAGCCGAGATCAGCGGTGAGCCGGGGCCGGGCGCGGCGGGCGGCGCGCGCGGGTTTGTCGGTATCGCGTTCCGCGTGAGCGATGCGCCGAACACGTTCGACGCCTTCTACCTGCGGCCGACCAATGGGCGCGCCGACGATCAGGTGCGGCGTAATCATTCGGCGCAGTACATCTCGCATCCTCAATACACGTGGAGCCTGTTGCGGGAGAAGGAACCAAAGAAGTATGAAAGCTACGTCGATCTGGTGCCGGGCGAATGGACGCGTGTGCGGATCGAAGTCGATGGCCTAAAGGCGAAGTTGTTCGTGCACGGCGCGTCGCAGCCGACGTTGATCGTGAACGACTTGAAGCAGGGCGCTTGGAAGGGCCAGGTGGGGTTGTGGATCGGGCCGGGAACGATCGGACATTTTCGGAATGTAAAGGTGACCAAGAAATGAATCGTCGCGATTTTTTGACAGCGGGAATTACGCTGCCGTCGCTCGCATGGGCGCAAGAAAAGAGCAAGCTGAAGATCACGGACATCAAGATTGTCCGCACTCGGCCGAGGAAGCCGTATCCGGCGTACAAGCCGGCCGCGGGAGCGTGGTCGTCGCAGGGCGTTGAAGTCGCTAATCCGGTGTCGATCTATCCGGAGTTCAAGCCTCGGCGCGAGCTGTTCGCGGCGACGAATGTGCCGTCGTTTACGGTCGAAGTAACGACGGACAAGGGCATCAAAGGCTACGGTAATGGCGGTCCGGGCGGCGGCAACATTGTCACCGGGCACTTGGCGAAGCTGATGATGGGCCGCGATCCGTTCGACATCGAACGCAACTGGGATATCTGTTGGCGGGCGACGATGTCCTACGGGCGCATGGGCGTGACGATGAACGCGATCAGCGGCTTTGACATGGCGCTTTGGGACATCGTCGGCAAGGCGCTGAACATGCCGGTGTACAAGCTGCTCGGAGGCGAAACGAAGGATCGCGTACCGACTTATTGCACAGGCAACGATATCGAACAGCACGTGGAGTTCGGCTACAAACGGTTGAAGCTGGCGATTCCGCACGGGCGCGCCAGCGGGCGCGAAGGGATGCGCGAGAATCTCGAACTGGTGAAGCGCGCGCGCACGGCGCTGGGACCGGACGGCGACATTATGCTGGATTGCTGGATGGCCTGGGACGAGTGGTACACGATTGAGATGTGCGAGATGATGGCGCCGTATCGCGTGTACTGGGTTGAAGAAGTCCTGCAGCCGCACGACTACGCGGGTTTCGGACGATTGAACGCGGCGATCAAATCGACGCGGATCGCGACGGGCGAACATGAGTACGGCCGCTACGGATTCCGCTATCTGCTCGAGGCGAAGGGCGCTTCGATCTGGCAGCCGGATATTCAATGGTGTGGCGGGTTGACGGAGTTGCGGAAGATCGGCGCGATGGCGGCGGCCTACGACATTCCGGTGATTCCGCACGGCGGCGGATTGAATGGTTCAACGCACTGGTCAATCGCCAACGTCAACGCGCCGTGGGCCGAGTTGTTCCTGCCGGCGCCGGGCGGGCCGAAGGAGGTCTACCAGATGTTCGAGGAGATCTACAACATCTCTCGCGGACCGGAAGGCATCTACATGAAGCCGCACGACCGGCCAGGCTGGGGTTGGGACATCGAGGTTGCCGGCTGATGTTTGCCGCGGCGCTGGTGGTGATCGCGCTGGCGCCGTGGCCTGATCCATTCGATCCTGGTTTTGTTTCGAGAGTGCGCAGGGATGGCGCCTCGAACGAAGTTGTGTTTCGTCCGGCGCCGGCGCGCGAGTGGGTGGTTGCGGTACGCGCGATGCGGGAAGAGGCGCCGGCGCGGCAGCAGTATGTGCAATTTCTGAAGGACCTGTATGGGTACAACATCGGGGCGTTGAACGCGGCGTATGGGATCGAGGCGGGTTCGTTCACGGAGCTCTTGACGTATGACTTTCGAAAGTTGGACCTGACACGCGAAACAGTGCGGCGGGATGACGCGTCCTTTCTGAAGATACTGACAGAGACCGCAATAGCGGCGTCCAGACAAAAATGACCAATTACGTTTTCCTGTTCTGCCTGTTGGTTTCCTGCTCGACCAAGCCGGTTGAACAGCCCGTGACCACGAAAGCGCCCGAAGGTCCTGTCGCCGAGCCGGCCGGGGACGGTATGATCTTGCGGCTCGATGGAATGCCGGTGCCGGCCGGCGCGAAGATCGAAAAGATCGCGGGCGGGTTCGGGTTCATCGAAGGGCCGATTTGGTTTAAGGAAACGGGCAACATCTGGTTCAGCGATGTGGCCGGGAATGTGACGCGGCAGTGGTCGCCCGCCGACAACGCGATCACCGAGATCCTGCGCCCAGCGGGATACGACGGGACCGATGCACCCGAAGGCGCGCATGTCGGGCCGAACGGAATGATCATCGACAAGAGCGGCAATGTCTTGATTGCGCAGCATGGGAACAGGCGGATCGCGCGCCGCAATCAAGCGGGTGTGATCACGACGCTCGTCGATCGCTTCGAAGGCAAACGGCTAAATAGCCCGAACGATATGGTGTTTCATTCGAGCGGGGCGTTGTATTTCACCGATCCGCCGTACGGGTTGTTGAAGCAGGACGAAGATCCGAAGAAGGAACTGCCGTTCAACGGGATCTACCGGTTGCTCGGCGGAAAGCTGACGCTGCTGAACAAAGAGATGTCGCGGCCGAACGGGATCGCCTTGTCGCCCGACGAAAAGTGGTTGTATGTCGCCAACTCGGATGCCGCGAGAAAGGTGTGGATGAAGTTCTCGGTGCACGAAGATGGGATGATCGGTCCGGGCCGCGTGTTCGCCGACGTGACGTCGAACATCGAAGACGAATTGCCGGATGGAATGAAAGTCGATGCGAAGGGGAACGTGTGGGCGACGGGACCGGGTGGGGTGTGGGTCTTCGACGCGGACGGGAAACATCTCGGCACGATCAAGCCCAACGAGGCGCCCGCGAATTGTGCGTTCGCCGACGATGGCGCCACTTTGTGGATGACGGCGCGAACCTCGCTGTATCGAATCAAGCTGAAATAGTTGACCCCGGATTCCTAAGGCGTGCGCAATCGCAGGGTGAAGGAGAGATTCACTCATGCGATTACTTTTATTGGCTGCGGCCAGCATTGGACTGCACGCGGCTCCATTGAATATCTTGAACCCGAGTTTTGAGCTTGGAGGGGGACAGTTTGGAACGGCGTGGCAGGGGACTTGTGGGTCGTGCGGCACCTACGTCGACAGCGGCTTTGATTTCACATTAGGACCGCCGGACGGTACGCGGACGCTTTATGTAAATTCGACCGTTGGTGTGCATCAGGTGCTGAGCGATCTGGTGCAGCCCGACATGGCATACACGATCAACGTAATGGTCGGAGACCGGTTGTTCGTGCCGTTCGCCGGCAGCACGATGCGGTTGTACGCGGGTCCCAATCTGGGTTCGGCGACCCTGCTGGCGCAAGTGACGAATCTGACATCACCCGGCGACGGTTTGTTTGATGCGCGGTCGTTGAGCTTCACGACACCGTCCTCCGCGCCCTATCTTGGCCAGAATCTGATCGTGTGGCTGGGCGGAGCCATCAACGGAAGTCTGCAAACCCATTATGACCTCGTTAGCGGCGATGCAACACCAACGCCCGAGCCCGGCGCTTGGGCGCTGGTCGCCGGCGCCGGACTGTATCTCGCCCGCCGCCGCGTGAGGAATAACGCGTAACCGAATCCGGCTAAGCTTGGAGTTGATGAGCCACTCCGATCGCAAGCCCCATCCCTCGACCGCCGTGCTGACCGCCGGATTCGACCCCGCTCTTTCGGTCGGTTCGGCGCGGCCGGCGGTCTTTCGTTCAAGCACCTACGTCTTCTCCACGCCCGAGGCGGCCGAACGCGCATTCGCCATTCTCGGCGGACGCGAGAAGCTGGGCGAAGGCGAAACCGCCGACCTTATCTACTCGCGCTTCAATCATCCCAATGCCGAGATTGTCGAGGCGCAGATCCTGCCGCTTGAAAAGGCCGCGGTGGCCGCGGCGGTTTTTAACTCCGGCATGGCGGCGATCATGACGGCGCTGATGGCGCACATGAAACCGGGCGATGCCGTCGTCTACACCGTGCCGCTCTACGGAGGCACGCAGTCGCTCATCCAGGGTTTTCTTTCCCTGTGGGGAATCACCGGAGTGCCGGTGCGCGGCGGGGATTCGCACGCCATCGACCGCGCTATTGCCGACACGCCGAATTGTCGAGTAGTGCTTGTCGAAACGCCTGCCAATCCGACGCTGACAATGACCGACATCGCGCGCGCGGTCGCCGCGGCCGATAAGTGCGCGCGGCGGCCACTCGTCATGGTCGACAACACGTTTCTCGGCCCCGCGTTTCAGCACCCGCTTGCGCTTGGCGCAGATGTGGCGCTTTACAGCGCGACGAAATATCTCGGCGGTTTTTCCGACATTCTGGCTGGCGTCGCCATCACGCGCGACCCGGAAGTGATGCGGCCGATCCGCGCGCGCCGCGGCCTGTTCGGCAATATCCTGGCGCCCGACGAATGCTGGATTCTCGACTCGCGCCTGCCGACGGTCCGGCTGCGCATGAACCGCCAATCAAAGAACGCGCAACGCATCGCCGAGAAGCTGGTCAGCCACCCGGCCGTGCGAAAAGTCTATTACCCAACGCTTTTTGAAGACCCCGAACAGATCCGCATCCGGCTGGCGCAGTGCGACTATCCGGGCGGCCTTTTTAGCCTCGATCTGTATGGAGGCAAGAAGGCCGCGTTCGAGTTTCTGCGCCGGCTGAAAGTAGGCCGCAACGCGGTGTCGCTTGGTGGCGTGGAGACGCTGGTCTGCCATCCGCGCTCGACGACGCATTCGGCTGTCAGCGCGGAAGAGTTGCAGGTGTCGGGAGTGGTTGACGGCTTGGTTCGCGTGTCGGTCGGCATTGAGGATTGGCGGGATCTGCTGGCGGACTTTGAACAGGCGCTCGACGGGGCTGTGTGATACCGCAGTGTATCGACATGTTTTTCCCTCGGGATGGGACGAAAACCCGGATCAACCTGGGAAGACATTCGACTTCGTGCGAGACAGCGCGACAGGGCTTTCTATGAGGGCGCTCTGTGAAAATGATTGACGAAGATGCCGGCCTCTCCGGCAACGCGCCTCTGGACGATCCGCTGGTATCGGGCGAAGCCAGCAAATTCTAGCGGCTGATCCGTAAGCAGATCAGCAGCCGGGTCGACGCCGACGTGCTTTCGTGTCTGCGTGGGATGCACTCGAAATACCAGACCTGCATCAACGAAGTGCTACGGCGCGAAATGATGGCGGGGTTGACGTAGCCGTGCGGCCGTATCTTTGCGCTCAATCGTTTGAGCTATAATCCCTGAGCGAGTCCTGCTATACCCAAACTCAAACCTTAGGAGACAGCAACAATGCGATACATGATGCGGCTGTTGGCGATCGCGGCGCTGGCGGTTCCGCTTGCCGCCCAGATGACTGTGGATCAGCGAGTCCACGAATTTCAAGCACTGGCCGGATTGTATGCCAAGCGCTATGGCCCGGCGAACTGGAAGATCCAGGCGCTCGGTGTCAATATTTTTGAGCTCAAGCCGTGGATGGACCGAGTTCGCGCGGCCAAGAACGATCTTGATTATTTCGAAATCTGCGCCGAGTTTGTGGCGAGTCTGCGAGATGGGCATTCGCGTTTCGCCATGCAGTCGAGTTTCTCGGCGGATCTGGGCATATTCACCGATCTCTACGAAGGAAAGGTCCTGGTTGAGTCGGTCAACCGCGTTCGCTACCCTTTGAATCAGTTTCCGTTCCAGGTCGGAGATGAAGTGGTTTCCATTGATGGCCGGCCGGTGGAAACGATCCTCGAAGAGTTGTTGCGTCAGCGGGGTTACGGTACCTTGGGCGGGGCGCGGCGGGTTGTGGCGGATGGCCTCGGCTTTCGCGCCCAGAGCGTGTACCCGAGAGCGGTCGATTTGCCCGACGAAACCGCGGTTGCGATTAGGCGGGCCGAGAGCGGCCAAGTGGAAACGTATCAACTCACGTGGCTGAAGTCCGGCACACCGATCCGCAACGTTCCACCTATCCCAAGTCCATCGTTCGCGGCGCAAAAGAAGGCCGCGACGGGGACGCCGGATTATATGGAACTGTTGAATCAGATGCGCAATTGGTCATTTGACGGACCAGAGTTGGCGGCAATGCGCGACCGCGTGCATATTGACGAAAATGGGGAAAGCAAGACCAGGGAATTCATTCTGGGATGGGGTGCGCGCAATCCCTACTACACGCCGCCGGCCGGATTTGTGACGCGGCGAGGTACGGCGGCGGCGGACAATTTCTTTTCGGGGACATTCACGGCGTCGGGCAAGCGAATCGGCCTGATTCGAATCCCGCATTTTGGTCCGGCCAACTCGCTGGCGGCGGTCCGCGAACTGGAGGGAGAAGTCGCATTCTTCAAGGCCAACACCGACGGGCTAATTCTGGACATCACACGTAACACGGGCGGCGGATGCGTGGGTATCGACTATATGCAGAGACTTGTCGGCCGCGAGTTCTACACCTTCGGCGAACATCTGCGCCCAACCCTGAGTTTGATTTCGAGCTTCACGAATGCATTGCGTGCCGCGCAGGTGCAACGGGCCGATCAATGGGTGATTGCTGTATTTGAGGCGCGGCTGAACGAGTTGTTGGAATCGGCGAAGGAGAATCGTTCCATGACGGGAGTGCTTCCGGCGTGCCCGGCCCTCGTCACGAATTCCTACCCGATCCCGTCGTTGTATGAACAGCCGGCGCGGAACGCGGACGGCAGTGTGGCCGCTTACGACAAGCCTCTAATCGTCTTGGTCGACGAGCTATCCATTTCGTTTGGGGACATTTTCCCGGGGATGATGCAGGATGCGCGTCGAGGACCGATTGTCGGCATGCGCACGGCGGGAGCCGGCGGGTCGGTGTCCGGATGGACCGTTGGCACTTACTCCGAAGGTGCAGGATTCGTGACGAACAGTCTGGTTGTTCGCGCGCAGCCGGTCAAGGCGCCCGACTTGCCCGCCGCGCCGTTCATTGAGAATGTCGGCGTGATCCCGGATATCGAGTTGAATTATATGACTCGGGAAAATCTACTTACCCGTGGCAGGCCATACATGGAGGCCGTTACCAACATCATGCTTGCGGAAATCGCAAAGAACTGAGGAAGTCGGCAAGGCTCACACAAAATCGACGACAGCCGATTCGAACATGTCGCCCAGCAGCGCTTCGGCGTCGCGTTCGACGGCTTCGAGCACCTTCTCCGCGAAGTCCTTTGAGCTCGAAACGGTAACCACGCAAATCGACGCGCGATTCATGAGCATCTGGTCGTCCACCTCCGCCACCGCCACGTTATGCTTCGTGCGCATCTTCGACTTGAAGCTGCGCACGATGTTGCGGCGGTCCTTAATCGACCGCGCGTGCGGGATGTGAATCTCGATTTGCAAGACACCGATCGCTGGCATCGGCGTCTCGTTAGTTCAGGTCTTGTTTGACCTGCTCGGTGATGAACGCTTCGATGACGTCGCCTTGCTTAATGTCGTTGTAGCCGGCGATCGAGATACCGCACTCGAAGCCCTGCTTCACTTCGCTGACATCGTCCTTGAATCGCTTCAGGGCGCTGATCTTGCCGGTGTAGACCAGGGCTCCGTCGCGCAACAGGCGGACTTCCGCCGAACGCGGAATCGCGCCCTCGGTGACGTAGCAGCCGGCGACGGTGCCGACCTTCGAAATGCGGAAGATTTCGCGCACTTCGACGCGGCCCTTGGATGTTTCCTTGAACACCGGAGCAAGCAGTCCGAGCATCGCCTTGCGGATTTCATCGGTCACCTCGTAGATGATCGAGTGCAGCCGGATGTCGATGCCCTCGCGTTCGGCGGTGGCCTGCGCATTGCGGTCCGGACGGACGTTGAAACCGATGATGATCGCGTCGGAAGTCGCGGCCAGGTTGACGTCGGACTCGGTGATCGCGCCCACGCCGGTGAGCATTACGCGCACGCGGACTTGATCGTTCGACATCTTCTGCAGCGTATCGGATAACACTTCGGCCGAGCCGCCGACGTCGGCCTTGATGATGAGGTTGAGATCCTGCGTTTCGCCCTCTTTCATATGGGCGTGCAGCGCTTCCAAGCTTGTGCGTTTGGTCTTGGCCATCTGCACGTCGCGAGCGCGGGCCTCGCGGAACATGACGATCTGCTTGGCCTTGGCGGTGTCGGTGATGGCCTGCAAGCTGTCGCCGATTTCGGGCAGCGTTTCCAGGCCGAGCACTTCCACTGGGGTCGCCGGACCCGCCTCGCGGATTTGTGCGCCGCGATCGTCGAACATCGCGCGGACCTTGCCGAGAATCGAGCCGCACAGCACAAAGTCGCCGACCCGCAACGTACCGTTGCGGACAAGAACGGTCGCCACCGGGCCGCGGCCTTTGTCGAGGTGCGCTTCAAGGACGTTGCCGATCGCTGGGCGAGTCGGGTTCGCCTTGAGGTTCTTCATGTCGGCGGTGAGAATGATCATCTCGAGCAGCAGATCGAGATTTTGTCTCGCCTTGGCCGAGACAGGCACCATCACGGTGTCGCCTCCCCAGTCTTCGGCGAGCAAGCCGCGATCGGAGAGTTGCTGCTTGATGCGGTCGATCTGCGCGTCGGGGCGGTCGATCTTATTGATCGCGACGATGATCGGCACGCCGGCGGCCTTGGCGTGGTCGATCGCTTCGATCGTCTGCGGCATGACGCCGTCGTCGGCCGCGACAACCAGAATGACAATGTCGGTCACCTTGGCGCCGCGGGCGCGCATGCGGGTGAACGCTTCGTGACCGGGCGTGTCGATGAACACGATCTTCTTGCCGTGAATTTCAACGTGATACGCGCCGATGTGCTGCGTGATACCACCGGCTTCGCGTTCGGCGACGCGCGCGGTGCGGATGGCGTCGAGCAGCGACGTTTTGCCGTGATCGACGTGGCCCATGATTGTGACGACAGGGGCGCGAGGCACCAAATCGGCCGGATCTTCGGCGAGTTCGACTTCCCAGGTCTGTTCTTCTTCGTAGCTGACCTGCGAGGCGGCGGCGCCAAAATCTTTCGCGAGGTCCTCGGCCATCTTGACTTCAAGCGTTTGATTAATGGTCGCGAAGATCTTGCGGTCGACCAGCTTCTTGATGACCTGTGTCGTCTTGATTCCAAGCTTCTCGGCCAGTTCCTTAACCGTGATGCCTTCGGAGATCGTGATTTCCTTGCCTTGCGCAAGCAGGTGATCGGTATTTTCCTTGCGGCTGAAAACGGGACGGAGTTTACCCTCTTCGGCCTCGCGAACGCGGCCCTGCTGACGCTTGCGATTGTCGGTGCGGCGATTGGCGTCGACCGGGATCGGCATCGGCGCGGGCTGGAGCAGTCCGGCGCCACCCGAGGTCGGATGCATCGGACGGCCGCGGCCAGGACCGCCGGGACCGCCAGGTCCGCCGGGGCGGAATCCACCGCCGCCGGGACCGCCTTGACGGGGCTGGCCGGGGCGGGCGCCTTGATTGCCGGGGAACGGCGGGCGGCCAGGCGCGGGTGCACCGGGGCGTGGCGCGGCGGGACCGGGCCTCGGGCCGCCGGGCATTGGGTTCTGCAGGCTTTTCAGCCGGTCGACCATGTCCGGACGCGGCGGCACAACGGGCCGCGCGGATGGCTGGCCGACAAGAGGGCGATTGGATGCCTGGGGCGGCCGGGGCGCGGGAGCACCTGGGCCGGATGGACGGAGTTGCTGTCCTGGGCCTGCCAACGGGCGGTTTCCGGCGGGACGTGGAGGCGGAGGCTGCGGAGCTCCAGGCGCCGCGGGTGGAGTTGCGGGCTGTCCGACGAAAACGGCGGGCGGCGCCGCGGGCTTAGCCGGAAGAGTGGGCTGCGCGGGAGTGGCCGGTTCGGCGGGCTTTTCCGGGGCTGTCGTCACCGGAGGCCGCGTTGCGCCGGGCGTCACGAGCGGCTGGCGAGGCCCGGACAGAATCTGACCCGGCTTTGGCGGCATCGTCGGCGCCAGCGTCGGACGGACCGGCAGCGATGGCGGCTTCGCCTCGGGCGGCTTCGCCGCGGAGGGCGGCGTTGATTGCCCGGAGGCGATCGGCGGCAAGATCGGTTTGCCCGTCGCCAACGGTGGCCGCAAAGGTGCCATCGCTTTCGGCGCATCAACGTGCGGTTCAGGTGGCGGGGCGGGCTCGGCGGCGGCTGGGGTAGCTGTCGCCACCGGGGGGGTGACGGGCTTTGCTGTCTCGCGCGAGGGCGGCGGAGTCTTCACTTCCGGTTCGGCGGTCGAGTCATTCGGACGCGTCGATACCTCGGCTGGGGGTGGTGGAGGGGCGGCCGCGCCGCCCTTCTTGCTCAGCCGGCGGCGAATCTCTAGAGCAACATCGTCATCGATGGAACTGGAGTGCGTTTTTTTATCGGTAACGCCCAGGTCGTTGAGTGCGTCGATGACCAAGCTTGGCTTGACCTCGAGCTCCCGTGCCAGTTCGTTGATTCGGATCTTACTCATATTTGGAGAGAAAACAAAAATCTCGGCCCGCTCACACGACAACTGTGGCGCATGCCGTTACTGCCCCTTCTGCCATGGTAACAGATTGGGTTTCCACCCTGACTTGGCGTTATTCGCTTTCGGCAGGCTTTTCCTCGCTTACTTCCACTTCGGCGGCCGGCTCCGGCTCGGCTTCCGCAGGGGCTTCCGCTTCCGCCGCTTCCACGGCTTCGGCCGGCGCCGCTTCGCCTTCCACAGCTACCTCTTCCCCTTCGTACGGGCCGTAATAGCCGTTTACCGCGTTTTGAATTTCGTCCATCGCCTTGGCGTCGATGCCCCGCAACTGCATGATCTCGTCCGGTGTCATCGCGCCCAAGCGTTCAACGGTTCCGATGCCCGCTTCGAACAGGCGCTCAATAATCTTCTCCGGCAGGCCGAAATCGCCGAGAATCGACAACGGCGCGCCCGACACCTGCAACTGCGCCATCTGCGCTTCCACTTCGCGGCGTTTTTCTTCCTCGCTCTTGATGTCGATCTTCCAGCCGATGAGCTTCGCCGCCAGCCGCACATTTTGGCCCTTCTTGCCGATCGCCAGCGAAAGCTGGTTGTCGTCGACGATCACTTCCATGTGCCGGTCGTTTGGATCGAGCACCGTCACGCGCCCAATTTTTGCCGGGCTCAGCGCGTGCGTCGCAAACTGCACCGGGTCTTCGGAGTATTCGATGATGTCGATTTTCTCGCCGCGCAGTTCGCGGATAATTGACTGCACACGCATGCCCTTCATGCCGACACACGCGCCGACCGAATCGACGTCGCGGTCCCGCGATGCCACCGCGATCTTGGTCCGCTCGCCCGCCTCGCGCGCGCAAGCTTTGATCACAACGGTGTTGTCGTAGATTTCCGGAACTTCCTGCTCGAACAGCCGCTTCACAAACTCGCAATCGGCGCGCGACAGGATCACGCCCGCGTTTTTGCCCGCCCGTTCGACGGTCTTAATTACACACCGCACGCGGTCGCCGATCTGGAAGTTCTCCAAGCGCGACTGCTCCCGCCGCGGCAGTCGTCCTTCCGACTTCGACGACATGTCACAGATCATATCGCCCATCTCACTGCGCTTGATTGTGCATGTCACCAACTCGCCGACGCGGTTGTGGAACTCGTTGAAGATCGTGTCGCGTTCCGCTTCACGGACCTTTTGCATGATGACCTGTTTGGCGGTCTGCGCGGAGATGCGGCCGAGAGCTTCGGTTTTCTTGGGGAACCGGATCTGTCCGCCGACTTCGGCATTGCGGTCGAATTCGAGCGCCTCGGCGACAGTCATCTCCTTCACCGGATCGGTCACGGTCTCGACAATGTTCTTCACCGCGAAGATGTTGATCGCGCCGGTCTTCGGATCGAAGTCGGCGGCCAGTTCTTCGTTGCCCTTGAACTGCTTGCGCGCCGCCGCCAGCATGGCGTCTTTCACCGCGTCGATGATGATCCGTGGATCGATGCCCTTTTCTTTGCTCAGGATTTCGATCGATTGATAGATGGTTCCCACGTCGTTTTTACTCCTATAGTCCGGTGGCTTACCACTCGAACTTCAAATTCGCTTTCTTGATCTTGTCCAGCGGGATCGAGGCCCGCTTGCCTTTGGCGGTTTCGACGGTCGCGGCGTTGTCCTTGAATTCGATCAGCGTGCCATCCCACGACGGCGTGCCATCGACCGGTTCCTTGCACACGATCTTCACCCGCTTGCCGGCGAAGCGCTCGAAATCGCGCGGCTGGCTTAACTTCCGCTCCACACCCGGCGAACTGACTTCCAGCGTGTACTCGCCACCGGGAATGGTTTCTTCGACATCGAGGATCGTGCCGACCTGCGTCGAAACGTTTTCGCAATCGGCCAGCGTCACGCCGCCTTCTTTGTCGATATAGATGCGCAGAACGCGGTGTTTGCCGCCGCCGAGAAATTCGACGTCGACAACTTCCATGTCCTCCGACCGCGCTACCCGGTCGGCGACGGCCCAGATTTTTTCGATGAGATCCTGGCGCATGATGTCTGCCTTTGGACAAATAAAAAAGTGGGCTCTCGCCCACTTCGTTGGTTCGTCCGTAGATTTTATTGTACACAGCGTGGCGGGGAGTGCAAGGGGGGTGGCTTCTACAAACCCGGATAGCGGCCACGCGCGGCCAGCCACTTTCTCTCGGTGACTCGGCGTGGCGCATTCAATTGCAACAGTCTCACCGTCGCCTCGCCGACCGGAGTGAGAGGAACAATCTCGCCAAACTGGACTCCGAAGTGTTCTTGCCAACGATCAATTCGGGGCTTGAAGAGAGGAATCAGCATTCGCCGCTCGGAATCGAAAGTGGCAATATCGCTGCCCTTCATCCAATTACAGTAGTTGCACGCATACGCCAAGTTGCCCAAGTCACTGCCGCCGAGGTGCTTCCCGCTAATGATGTGGTCGACGTGATGAGACTGAATCGCATCGTCTTCATGCAGCAGGCAATATTCATATCGAAAGTGGGCGCGCCTTGCAACCGCAAGACGTTGCGCCGCTGTAACGGGCTGAGCCACCCGTCTACGCTTCCAGCCGCTGCCGCGCCCGCGCTTTCGCCATGATCATAACGTGCTCGAGGTTCAGGTACTCTTCCATTTCCTCGGTCTCTTCACGAGTAATGGATCCGTCCTTCTTGCGTTCGATGAGTTCGGAGACTCGATCTTGCGTTTGAGCTGACGAACGGAAATTGGCGATTTGTTCCGTGGTCGAGCCGTTCGTGAGAACGTCTAACAACTCGTCATAGGCATGTGCGACGGTCATACTCTCTGCATGCCATCATAGCGCCGTTTTCAATTCGTCGCCGGTCCGTTACTTGGCAAAGCCTTCGAGCGTGTAGAGGTTGTAGGTCGACATGCGCACTGAGGCGACAAACTTCTTCCCGCTCGGATGCACGGAGACCGTATCCACGGCGCCGTCGGTATCGAGGTCGATCGCCTTGCCGATGGCCCCCGAAGCGATGTTGATTGGTATCACCCGCGGCCGGCTGCCGTCGACGTTTTCGAACACGTACAGCGTTCGGCCGTCCGCTGAGTGGCCGCAGATCTGCACCTGCCCTGGCGAAGCGATTTTCACCGGTTTGCCGCCGTCGGCGGAGATGCGGATGATGTCGTTGCCGCTTGGAGCGAAGATCGAGTCGCCGATCCAGGCGGTCTGTCGGACCGCTCGGCCCGCGGAGTCAGCGACTTGTATCGGTTCCGCTCCCCCCTGCGACGACACTTTGAAAATTTTACCGCCCTCCGCGAATGCGATCCAACGGCTGTCGGGTGACCAGGTTATTCCAAAATAACCACTGCCGCTTAGCAATTTGATAGGCGATCCGCCGAGCACGGAAACGGTCCAAAGCCCCCGGTCGTAGAAGTATGCGATTCGCTTGTTGTCCGGCGAGAGTCTGGCTCTTACAACTGTTCCGATGTTTTCGACTGTAGTGACGTCGCGCGCTTGTCGGGTCGTGGAATTCCAGATGCGAATCGCGGTTTTCAGCCCGAACCCGTCGCTGAACGCAATCGACTGACCATCGATGCTCCAACCGGGGAACGATTGGATACTAGCAGTCGGCGCGATAAACGGTCCTGGCCTTCCTTTGTCGTCGAACTCCTGAATCCGTGAACGGGCGATTCCGTCGGCCACAACTAGCGACTTTGCTCCCGGTGCCAGTGCCGCCGAGACAACGAAATCCTTGGATGCGTAAATCGGCTCAACCGCGCCGGTCTGCGCATCCACGCGGACGATGCGCCCGCCGACCTGCTGCGTGACCAATAGGGTCCGGTTGTCCGGAAACCACTGCGGACGGCGCGGCGACCCGGCCACGTCTAATTTCCGTAGCGGCCCGGCTGGCCATGCCGCAACGTAGAAATCCGTCCCCCCACCTGACATCAGGCAAAGCTTCGAGCCGTCCGGCGAAAAGGTAATGAAGAGGAACTGCCCCTCGAATTCTGGAAAATCGGGCCGCGTTTTCGGTTCCGACCCCGGCGGATCGCTCATCAGGAACCGCGTCTTTCCCCCATCAGCTTTCGCAATCACGATAGCGTCGCTTCCAGGAAAAAGGGCCGCGGCGCGGACGCCGGCGAACAGCAGCGTCGGCTCTCCACCAGCCGCCGAGACCTGGGAAATTCCGCTATTCGACTGATAGTAGATCCGCCCGCCGTCGCGCGACCAGAATAACGTGAAGTGAATATTGAGATGCGGCCGAGCTACATCTTTCGCGATGGCCACCGGCTCTCCGCCATCAATGGTTCGCACTATCAAACTTCTATTGCGGCCAGATCCCTTCACATACGCAATCGATTTCCCATCGGGTGAATAGGTCGGAGAGCTCTGCCAGTCGTCATCAATCGAAAGCCGCTTTACGATCAACTGCGGCGCGGGACTCGGCTTCGGCGCGAGCAAGAAACCGGCTGCCAGCGACGCCACACACGCCACCGGCCACAGCCAATTCTTCTTCGCCGGGGCCGCCGGTTTCATCGAACCCGAAGTCGTCGCCGCCGCACCCGCGCTGCGCAGCGCGAACGCCAAATCCTTCATCGACTGAAACCGCTGCGCCGGCTCCTTCTCCAGGCAGTGCTGAATGACGTTGCGCAGCGGCGACTCGGGAAGTTCGGCCGGCTCGTCGCGGATGATCGCGGCCAGCGTCTCCGGCACCGTTGCCTTGTGAAATGCCCGCTGGCCGCTCGCCATTTCATACAGCACCGCGCCGAAGCTGAAGACGTCGGAGCGGTGATCGATCTCCTCGCCCCGCGCCTGCTCCGGCGACATGTAGCCCGCGGTCCCCATCACGGTCCCCGCGGCCGTTTCGGTTTCATTGCCGGCCGCCACCGAGCCCTTCGCCAGTCCGAAATCGAGAATCTTGGCGTGCCCGTCGCGCGTCACCATGATGTTCTCTGGCTTGATGTCGCGATGGGTGATCCCCTTGGCGTGCGCCGCCGCCAGCGCTTCGGCGATTTCGACGGCGAGGCTCTGCACCTTGCGCGGCGGCAACTGGCCCGCGTCGCGGAGCGTCGTGCCGTCGACCAGCTCGGTGACCATGTAGACGACGCCGTCTTCGACGCCGATGTCGTACAATGCCACAATGCCGGCGTGATTCAAACTGGCGACCGCGCGGGCTTCCTGCTCGAAACGCGCTTTGCGCTGCGGATCGCGCGCGAAGTCGGCGGGCAGAACTTTCAGCGCGACTTCGCGGTTTAGGCGGGTGTCGCGGGCCTTGTACACTTCGCCCATGCCGCCTGCGCCCAGTGGGCCCACGACTTCAAAGTGGCCGAGTTTCGTTCCGGCAGCGAGGGGCATCGATCCGCCTATTATATGTGGAAGTCGCCCCTACGGCAGCAGCCGAAGTACCGATGTCACCGGCGGCGGCGAGGCCAGCAGCGAAGTAGCCGACGACGCTCCAATTGTCGTCAACTGCGAGCCCGTCCGCTTCGAGATCAGATTGTCCTGCTCGACATAACCGAACCCGCCGAATCCGCCGAAGCCAAAGCCGCTCTGCACTCTGCACACCGTTTGTCCGAATTGCGAGAAACAAACAACGTTGCCGCCAACACTGCCCAATCCAAACGCCCGCGCGGCAGACTTCAAGGGCGCTTCCGGCGCCCCAAACGCCACAACTTCCAGCGCTGGCGTCACGGGCCGCCGCGTCGGCAGCGAAATACCCACCGGCTTCTGAAACGGAACCTGTGGCTCCATGCGGATGTCGTAGGTGGCGCACCACCAAAGCGGCGGATCGTTAACGGGCAGTTGCAGGGTTTCGAACGGAACGCGCGTCACCGTGATCCTGACCTCCTGGTCCAGCGCGCCCTCGGGAACCAGCAGCACCACGCCGGTATCGCCAACCGTCACTGGCGCCACGGCCCCGCTGGCGTCGATCGTCCCGCGCCGGTCGAGCGTGATGACGCCGCGATCGGCGAGCCGGACCAGCTTGCCTTCAGGCGCGGGCGAGACAACCTGATCTTGCACAGGCCGTTGGAAAGCGACAACCGAATACAAACTCGCCGGTAGATCCTGCCCGGTCCCATCCGGCCTGACTCGAAAGACGAACGGCCCAAGCAGCGAACCCTTTTCCAAATCAGGCACGGCGTAGAAAATCGCGTCTTTTTGCACGCCCTCGTAAACGGCCCCGAGCGGCGCGTGGACCTGCTCGATGAACCGCGCACCGGGGGGCAATGCGACGGCGATGTTGAGGTTGCCGAGATCCTCGTTGCCAGCCGCGACAAACACGGAATAGAGGGCGCTGCCGTCGCGGTCGTACTGGCCGGTCGTGCGGATCACGGCTCGCGTTCCGAACTGCGCGGAGAGGGTGACTGCCGTCAAGAAGACGATCAAGATTTGCTTCATAGCCTAAGCCTATCCGCGTTCTGCCGGAAAAGTTGTCAGCAAATGGTAAGGATTGTTCGATAACAACCATGACAACTTCTCCCGCGCCGCCGCGCCATAACTTGTGAAGCTGCTCGACAGCCAAAAACAAGAAAGAGAGAGAAAATCACCATGAAGACCAAGACCAACGTCAAAGCCGGTGGCATCGCCGTGCCCGAGCGCCGCTAACCCCTCGATTCCAAGCTTCAACAATGAAAGCGGCCCTTGCGGCCGCTTTCGCCGTTTCATGCGATAGAATCGATCTACCCCATGCCTCTCGCCCCCGGAACACGAATCGGGCACTACGAAGTCATCGCGCCGCTTGGCGCGGGCGGCATGGGCGAGGTCTACCGCGCCAGCGATACCAAACTCGGCCGGCAGGTGGCACTGAAAGTATTGCCGCCCGAACTCGCTCGCGATCCCGATCGCTATGCCCGTTTCCAGCGCGAAGCCCACGCGCTCGCCGCGCTGAATCATCCGAACATTGCGGCCATCTACGGTCTCGAAGATAACGCGTTGGTGATGGAACTCGTCGATGGCGAGACGCTGCCCACGCCGCTGCCGGTCGACAAAGCCATCGCCTACGCGCGCCAGATCGCCGACGCGCTCGAATACGCGCACGATCGCAACATCATCCACCGCGACCTGAAGCCGGCCAACATCATGATCACGCGCGAGGGCGTTGTGAAGGTGCTGGATTTTGGCTTGGCGAAGGTCGCCGAACCGATCGCCGCGGCCGATCCCGCCAACTCGCCGACGCTGACGATGGGCAAGACCGAAGTCGGCGTGATTATGGGCACGGCGTCGTACATGTCGCCCGAACAGGCAGCTGGCAAGACGGTCGACAAGCGCAGCGACATATGGTCGTTCGGCGTGGTGTTGTGGGAGATGCTCACCGGGCGGATGCTGTTCGCGGGCGAGACGGTTTCGCACACGCTGGCCGATGTCCTGCGCGCGCCGATGGACCTGAACGCCATCGCGTCCGCGCCGCTTCGCGGACTGATCGCCCGCTGCCTGGTGCGCGAGCCGAAGGATCGCATGCGCGATATCGGCGAGGTGCGATTAGCGCTGCTGAACGTTCGAGATCAGCCCGCGCTGGTTGCGGTCGCCGCCAAGCCATCGTGGGTTCCCTGGGCGGTCGCGGCGGTCGCCATCATCGCCGCCGGCGCAGGCTGGTGGAAAGCCACGCGTCCGATCGACAAGCCGGTCTTGCGCCTCGATCTGAACGTGCCAACCGGCAACCTCGAGATTTCGGCGCGGTCGCCGATCGCCATCTCCCCGGACGGGACCAAGATCGCATACGCGCGCCAGGGCCGCCTTTGGTTGCGGCAGTTGAATCAGGCCGAGGCGACACCAATAGCGGGCGGCGAAGACGCATTTGGTCCGTTCTTCTCGCCGGACAGCGCGTCGATCGGTTTCTTCGCGAATGGGAAACTGAAGAAAACCGCGTTAACCGGCGGGGTGCCCGTGACGCTCGCCGATGCGCCAAACGGCCGTGGGGGCACGTGGGGAGAGAACGGCACGATCGTCTTCACGCCTTACAACTTCGAAACCAATCTGCTGCGCGTCCCCGCGGCGGGTGGAACGGCTGCTCAAGTCGCGCCGCTCGATAAACAGAAGCAAGAGGTCACGCATCGCTGGCCTCAGTTCCTGCCGGGCGGGCAGTCGGTGCTATTTGTGACCCACACCCGGTTCAACAATTTCGATACGGCTTCGATTGACGTGATTTCCTTGGCGACCGGCCAGCGGAAGACCGTGTTGAAGGGCTCGGGATTTGCCCGCTACATGCACCCTGGGTATCTCCTGTTCGCAAGAGGCGGGACCGTCTTCGGCGTGCGCTTCGACCCGGCCCGGTTGGAGACTGTTGGCCCGGAATTCCCCGTCCAACCCGAGGTCCAGTCCGCATCGCTCACCGGCGGAGCGCAGTTCGATATCGCCGCCAACGGCACGTTTGTCTACGCTCGCGGGCTGGACTTTTTTGGGGGACTAACGCTTCAGTGGCTCGACGCCGCCGGGAATCGAACGCCGATGCTCGAAAAA
>Ga0169931_10004386_pt1 | contig 21963 bp, 21 predicted proteins | sample Kivu_15m_20L_FD_129675 | JGI IMG/M metagenome (GOLD analysis project Ga0169931, IMG submission 129675) | Freshwater microbial communities from Lake Kivu, Western Province, Rwanda to study Microbial Dark Matter (Phase II) - Kivu_15m_20L... | ecosystem: Environmental > Aquatic > Freshwater > Lake...
AGCCCAGCGTTGGATCCGGCTTTTTGGTTTTCAGTTTCAACCCGCTGAGTGGACCAAGTTTGCGTGTATGGTATTCGTCGCCAGGCAGCTCACGGTAAAGAAGGCCGATATTCATCGTTTTATTCCTGCAGTGCTCTCGGTCTTTTTTCTTCTTTTGCCCGTTTTGGGCTTGTTGCTTCTCCAGCCGGACTTTGGATCCACGGCAGTGATCGTGATGGTGACCTTCCTTCTGATGTTTCTGGGCGGCGTTCCGATGAGGTTTTTGGGCACCGTGCTGGCAAGTGGTTTGGCTCTGGGGACTTTCCTGGCTTTTGGATCCGCCTATCGACGGGCAAGAATCATGACGTTTTTGGATCCATGGAGTGATCCTTCAGGAAAAGGGTTTCAAATTCTCCAGTCTTTTGTGGGTCTCCACTCCGGTGGAATCTCAGGAGTCGGCTTGGGAAACGGCAAGGAGAAGCTGTTCTTTTTGCCTGAGGCACACAACGACTTTATCTTTTCAGTGATTGGTGAGGAGCTTGGGTTTATTGGGCTCTCAGCCTTAGTGGCAGGATTTGTCATTCTGGTCTATCGCGGTCTTCTGGTTTCTTGGCAGGTCTGGGACCGGAGAAATGATTTTTTTGGAATGCTCCTCGGGAGTGGCATCACACTTCTCCTGGGTCTCCAGGCATTTCTGAATATGGCTGTTGTGCTTGGACTGATTCCCACCAAGGGGTTGGCTCTACCGTTTATTAGTTACGGAGGCTCAGCACTCGTGATCGACCTTTTTGCGATGGGAGTGCTTCTCAGTATCTCCCGCTCCATGGGGTCAAAAACCGCATGAGCACCGCTGCGCCAAAGCATCCCACCCTCTTTGTGACTGGAGGGGGCACAGCGGGTCATATTTACGCAGGCATATCGGTGGCTGACCATTGGCGAGAACGTTATCCAAGCGCAGAGATTCTATTTGTCGGAGCCAAAGGAGGGATGGAGGAGCGCTTGGTCCCTCGAAGTGCCTATCCTCTCAAGGTCCTTCCGATGGGCGCATGGAATGGAATGCCCTGGAACAGACGTTTAAAGACGGCATTTTTGATCCCTTTGGCTTTCTTGAGAGCATTGGGCTGGCTCATCCAAAAACGTCCCGCTGCCGTACTCGGAGTCGGTGGATACGCATCCTTTCCAGTGGTTCTTGCCGCTGGAGTGATGGGATGGCTCTGGGGCTGCCGAGTTGCTGTTCTGGAGCAAAATGTTCTTCCGGGTCTGACCAATCGAGTTTTGGGGCGTTTCTCGGCACGTGTTTTTTGCGCATTTCCAGGATCTGAAGAGATTTTTGGCTCCTCCAAAGTGCGCATTACCGGGAATCCGGTTCGCTCCTCGATGAAGAGATTGTCTTCGGCTCCGGGGAGTCCCTTCACGCTTTTCATTTTTGGCGGCAGTCAAGGGGCTGTAGGAATCAATACCTTGATCATCGAAAGCCTCCCGTTTTTACGTCAATCGGGACTGCCCATCCAGTTTATCCACCAAACGGGAGAGCGCGATTACGATCGGGTCTCAAAAGCGTATCAGGAGAGCGGGCTCGAGGCGCGGGTGGAGAAGTTTATCTACGACATGATGGGTGCTTATTCTCAGGCTGATCTCTTGGTCTGCCGAGCAGGCTCCTCCACCTTGGCTGAGGTTGCGGCCGTAGGACGAGCAGCATTGTTGATTCCTCTTGTCTCCAAGGATCGGCATCAAGTCTACAATGCCAAGCTTTTTTCGGATTCTGGGGCTGCCAAAATGAATCTACAAAATGAGAGCTCAGGTCAGAGCCTGGCCCAGAGCATCCTTGGATTGGCTCGAGACCTAAAGGAAGTTCGATCCATGGAGCAAAAAGTGACTGAATTTTATAAACCCGATGCCGTTCGGCAGATTGTCTCCGATCTAACGATCCCTCCAGGTAAATGACCGATGAAGATGAGACAGAGAAAAGACCAGAAGGACCTGCAGCTTCACTTTGTCGGAATCGGTGGGATCGGCATGAGTGGGATTGCCGAAGTTTTTCTCAATCAAGGCTTCAAAATCAGTGGTTCTGATCTTAATGAATCTGAAACCACACGCAGGCTGACCAGTCTTGGAGTGAAGTTCTATCTGGGGCATTCTGATCAAAATGTGCAGGGAGCTGATGTCGTGGTGATTTCATCAGCGGTTCACTCCCATAATCCAGAAGTTTTGGCGGCACGGGCAGGCAGGATCCCCGTGATTCGCCGAGCAGAGATGCTTGCTGAGCTCATGCGGGGAAAAGTGGGGATAGCCATCGCAGGCACCCATGGAAAGACAACGACTACCTCCATGCTCTCGGTGGTGCTTACCGCCGCAGGCTGGGATCCCACACTTGTCATCGGAGGGAAGGTTGACGCCTTGGGCGGAAACGCAAAGCTCGGGAAAAGTCAGTTTGTAGTTGCCGAGGCAGATGAGAGCGACGGCTCTTTCCTGCAGCTACCCGCTACGTATGCAGTGATTACCAATATCGATAACGATCACCTGGATCATTACGGATCGATTGAGGCCATTGATCGTGCTTTTGTGGATTTTGTTTCGAATATTCCCTTTTACGGACTGGCGGCAGTCTGTGCCGAAGATCCAGGAATTCAGAGAGTTTTGGCCTCTTTCAATAAACCTTTGGTGACCTATGGACTCTCGAGCTCCTGCGATTACTACGCTAGTCGGATCCGAAACGAAGGGCTCATCTCTCGATTCGAAGTGAGTCAGCGGGGGGCCGGAATTTTGGGAGAAATTGAACTTAAAATCCCAGGAAAACATAATGTGCTCAATGCCCTGGGAGTGGTTGCTGTTTCTCTCGGGATTGGACTTGATTTTGAAGCCGTCAAACGTGGGATTGCTCAGTTCCACGGCGTGAAGCGCCGTTTCGAAATTCGCTGGCAGAGCGCGTCTGGGGATCGCGTCATTGTAGATGACTATGGACATCATCCGACCGAGATTGCAGCCACCTTGTCCGCCGCTCGCCAGTACTGGCCTGGTCGAATTAAGGTGGTTTTTCAGCCCCATCGATATTCTCGTACTCTTCATTGTAGAGAAGGGTTCAAGCGCGCATTTGACTTAGCCGATCAGGTGATTCTCACCGATATCTACGCTGCAGGGGAGGCCCCCATCGATGGTGTGAACTCTCCTGCTCTTGCGGCTGAGATTCGGAGCCATGCAAGAAAAGAGATCAAAGTTCAAAGTTGTGGCGATTTGAGTTCGGCAGAGGACACCCTCCTCTCGGATTTTTCTCCGGGAGATTTAATTCTTTGCATGGGAGCAGGCTCGATCACTCGTCTCCCAGGGCACCTGATCTCTCGGCTAGAGTCCACTGGAGGATCGTGTGGCACCTGAAGATCTGCCTGAGGTTCATTCGAGCTATTTGTGGTTCAAGGAGCATTCGGGCGCCTTTCAGGGAGAGCTTCGCTTTGGGGAGCCGCTCTCTCGACACACTTATTACCGCATCGGTGGGCCAACCCCACTGCTCGCTCTCCCCAAAGGCGAACCGGACATCCGGTGGATTCGAGAGGGACTGGACCGTACGGGTGTGAATTGTTTTGTTTTGGGTCTGGGTTCGAATTTGCTGGTCTCTGACTCTGGGTTCGATGGGCTTATTATCAAGACCTCTCGCCTCGACCAGTCGATTACCGTCTCTCAGGATTTGGATGGGAGTTTATTGGTGCGCACAGGTTGCAGCGTTGCCGTCTCGAGCCTGCTAAGAAAAGCGGGGCAGGAGGGATGGGCAGGCTTTGAGTGCCTCGCCGGAGTGCCCGGATCGATGGGTGGTGTTGTCGTTATGAATGCCGGAACCCACCTGGGAGAGGCCCAAGAGCGGGTTGTAACAGTTGAAACCTTCGATTTAGCCACACTTACAAAGCGGACTTGGACTCGAAAAGAAATGAACTTTGAGTACCGCAGAAACCTTTTCTTACACACAGGGGCACTCGTACTTGCCGTCACCTGGAAGATCAAACGTCAGGAAGCGGCATCCGTAAAGAAGCAGATCGATGAAACCCTTGAGCGCCGCAAGGCCACTCAGCCCGTCGACTATCCCTCCTGCGGGAGTGTCTTTAAGAATCCGAGGGAGACCTCGCTTCGCGCTTGGCAGGTGGTCGATCAGTTGGGCCTGCGCGGACATCGTATTGGCAATGCACAGTTTTCAGAAAAACACAGCAATTTCATCGTCAATTTGGGTGCAGCACGGGCGCATGACGTGAGGGCTCTGATTCAGCTCGCTCAATCACGCGCGCAGAGTGAGTTAGGAATTCGCCTCGAGGAGGAAGTCCACTTCCTCGGAAGCTTCAGCTAGTCTTCCTGATAAGGCACGATCTTGAGGGATTCGGGAGTCACACCCGCACCCTGGGCAACACCTGAGCGGATTCGATCGGCAGTGCCCAGGATTGAGATCGTGAGATTTTCAGGCTTGAGAAACTCCTTGAGTGCTTGGTTGACCTCGGAGTGAGTGACTTTTTCTAGTCGATCCGAAAAAGTAGAGAAAAAATCATTTTCTAGGCCGAGGGTTTTTTCGATGATGCGATTTTCGACCCTCTTTTTTGGAGTGTCGTTGATAAACGCAGCGCTATTGATCGAGCTTTGTTTGGCGAGTCTAAATTCCTCGACAGTGATTCCATTTTGTCGCAGCTCCTCGATCATTCGCAGTGTGTGGGCCAGAGCGGATGCCGTATCCTTTTCGGCCGGAAAAAGATGGACCTGCCAAGAGCGTGGCTGTAGCCCAAACCTAAAGGCGCTTGAAGCACCATAAGACCAACCGCGTTTAACTCGAATTTCCTGCATCAGACGGGAGGTAAAGGATCCACCGCCAAATGCCGCATTTCCTAAATAGAGAGCGGAGTAGTCCTGGTCGGACATCAAAAGACCGAGCTGACCGACTTCGATCTGAGTCTGTGTCCGATCAGGCTTATCGACGATCTGAACCCTTCTTGAAGGAAGGGATGCTGGAGGATTCAAGCCATCGAGCTCGCCTTTTCCTGGCGCCTTCTTGGAGAGGGAGTGTGCCCAGGACTCTAAAAGTGAGCGTGAAACGTCGCCAGAACCCAAAAAAAGTATTCTTTTTGGATGAAAGAGTCTGGCGTGGTGTTTGAGGAGGTCCGATCTCTGAATGGATTCCACCTCGCGAATGCTGCCAGAAATGGGGTTGCCGTAAGGGTGCCCCTGGAACAGAAACCGAGCAAATTTCTTTGCGCTCAAGGCATGATCATTGGATTGCTCAGCAAGAAGCCCAGAAACAGCTTCTGACCTGAGTTTTTTGATTTCAATCTCTGGGAACGAGGGCTCGATGACCAGCTCTTCGATCAGCGTCAAAAAATCGGGTAGTTTTTTGCTCAGCACAGCTCCACGGACGATGAGGTATTCTGCGCGGGTCTCTACCCCTAGCTGAGCTCCCCACTGATCCAGTAGAAGATCAATCTGATCTTTGGAATGTTTTCTCGAACCCCTCATGAGCATCTCTCCCAAAAATGAAGTGATTCCAGATTTTCCGACCGGGTCCGATACCGCGCCTCCCGTAACCACTAAGTTGACGTAGGCCAGCGGGAGTCTTGAGTCCTGTTCGATATCAAGTTCGAGCGCGCTTGCCTGAGGGCAAAGAAGTATTTGAAAAACGAGAGGAACAAAAAAGAGATATCCGCGAATTTTTGAAAACATTTGTGACCTCGGCTTCATTTTTACTTTTGAGCTTTCTTTAGAGCGACGACGACGCTCCGCCTGGACTCTTTGAGATACTTTAAGGCCATCTGCCGGATCTGCTCTGCAGTAACCGCTTTGAGTCTTTCAAAATAAAGAGGGCCATTTTCTAACCTGCCGGTCTGAGACTCGTAGTGGCCTACGAAACGGGCGCGCTCCGAGTTGCTTTCTAGACCTCCGAAATAATCAAACTCAACCAAATTCATGGCACGATCTAGCTCTTGGCTGGGCACGCCCTCTTGGGAGAGGCGCTCGAGTTCACGAAGAATAACGCGTTCTGCGCTGAGGGCTTTCTGTCCTTTTTGAAGGGTGACTCCAAAGAGAAAAATCGAAGGGTCTTTTGAGCTCGCCGCATAAGCATAGGCACCGGAGGCAATTCCGGTTTCAACGAGGGCTTTCTGGAGTCGGCTACTTCGACCTCCGGAAAGGACCATCTGCAAGATGTCGAGAGCCGGCATGTCCTCCGAATTCTGGGAGGGAATGGGATACGCAATCATGAGCTTCTCCACTTGCAGATCAAGCCGGAGAGTTTTTCTTCTGGAGGAGAGCTGCTCAGGTTCTGGTGAGACCAGAATAGAAGCGCTCTGGCTTGGCGTGAGATCGCCGTAGTGCCGAGCTACCAGCCGATACACTTCGTCAGCATCGACATCTCCTGTGACCACAATGACGGCACGGTTGGGAGAGTAGTGTTTTTGATAGAACTCCCGGGCGTCAGCCGCGGTCATTTTCGATAGATCCTCCTCATAGCCAATCACCGGCCATCGGTAGGAGTGCTTCTGAAAAGCCAATCCGTAAATCTCTTGGTAGATCAGACCATCTGGATTGTTCTCGTTGCGAAAACGTCTCTCGTTTTGAACGACTTCGCGTTCGGTGGCGAAAGATGCGTCGTTTACGACCAGGTTTTTCATCCGGTCCGCTTCGAGTCGAATGATGAGCTCGAGGCGCTCCTTGGGAAGCTGTTGCACGTATGTGGTGTGGTCGTGGGTCGTGTAGGCGTTCTCCCCCTCTGCCCCCGCTTCTTCGAGCTTTCGATCGAACTCCCCCTCCGGAAAGTCACGGGTTCCCTTGAACATCATGTGTTCAAAAAGATGGGCAAGCCCTGTCTTTCCAGGCTGTTCGTCTCGGGATCCGACGTCATACCAAGTTTGATAAGCGAAGGTCGGCGATGAGGAGTCTTCTATCACAACCAGTCTTAGCCCATTCTTGAGTGGGTACCGTTTTGCCTCGATCCCTTGTGCGACCTTGAGGACCTGGGGTGTATCACTTCTGTTTTGACGGATGCTCAGGCCCGAGCAGGATGTAGCCAAAATTCCAACGGTGATCACGAATAGTGAATATTGTGTTTTCATGGTGGTCTCTTTTTCTTAGTTTTTTTACACTGAAGAGAACCGATGCGGCGAACAAATCCTGCCTTCACTTTGATTTTGTCAGGTCTGGCCACGATAGGCCTCATCGCGGGCCTCTATGCGGCACTGCATTCGCCCCTCTTTATGGTGCGAGTGGTTGAGGTGGTGGATCAAGCCGAAGATGCACCACTGGATGCCAAGGAGGTTTCGGCTCTTGCTGCAGTCCCATTGGCCGAAGTGAGCCTTTTTGATCTGAGTCTGGCTTCGATTGAAAAGCGACTCCTGGGTCATCCCTGGGTCGAGGGCGTCATTCTCACCAAGCGCTTTCCTCAGACCCTGTCGGTTCAAGTGATCTATCGAAATCCGGTGGCATTGCTCCAGGACCCTCATGGGACACTTCAGTATGTGGACGAAGATGGGGTGCTGTTTGGAGTGTTGAATCTCAATGCGAGACCGGACCTTCCACTACTCTCGGGTTTTTCGGCCGATCCGCGGGCGGACTCTTTTAAGTCGGCTCTTGACCTGCTCAAGAGCTGGTCGGGGCGCTTGTGGAAGACATCGAATCAGATTTCTCAGATCACTTATGATGAGGAGGAGGGGTTTCAAGTCTGGACCACCTTTGCCCCCGCTCATCGGGTCGTAGTGATTCTGGGTCAAGATATTGACGTTCAGACCGATCCCTCAAAATGGACTGAACATCTCGCCCGAATCGACGCTGTTCTAGGTCAGGTGGCAACACGGTCCATCCCGGCTCGTCAAATCTACGCCGACACTCACAAAAAAATAGTTGTCAGAACTGTTCGGGGTTCTTAGACTTCCTGAGAGCCAAGAGACCGTCGCAGGATGTGCGGTCTTTGACGGCTTGGGGAGTCAAAGTTCCCCGCAACGGCCTTAGGGAAGAGGTGCTGGCATGTCCACGAAGAAGGACTTTGTAGTTGGGCTCGATATTGGAACTACGAAAATCTGCTGCATCGTCGGCGAAATCGTAGAGCCGGGCTCCAATCCTGTCATCGATATCATCGGAATCGGGACCTCCCCATCGAATGGCCTCCGTAAGGGTGTAGTCATTAATATCGACAGCACGGTCGAAAGCATCAGCAAGGCAGTTGAAGAAGCAGAGTTGATGGCAGGGGTCGAAATTTCCACCGTTTATACAGGAATTGCCGGTGGGCACATTAAGTCTTTCAACTCGACCGGGATCGTCGCAATCAAAGACAAAGAGATTAACGAAAACGACGTTCAACGCGTGATCGACGCTGCTAAAGCGGTGGCGATTCCTCTAGATCGCGAAGTGATTCATATCATCCCTCAGGAGTATGTCGTCGATGAGCAGGATGGAATCAGAGACCCGATTGGCATGAATGGGGTCCGCCTTGAGGCAAAAGTGCACATTGTGACTGGCGCTGTTTCATCGGCGCAGAACATCATTAAGTGCGCGAACAAAGCGGGCCTAAACGTCGCAGAAATCTGCTTAGAGCCTATCGCCTCCAGTGAGGCAGTTCTCTCCCAGGACGAAAAAGACCTAGGCGTGGTTCTTGTGGATATCGGTGGTGGGACCAGTGACATCGCCATCTTTAAAGAAGGGGCTGTCGTTTACACTGGAGTCCTTGCGATCGGTGGAAACCACATCACCAATGACATCTCCGTAGGTCTCAGGACCCCAATTGCAGAAGCCGAAAAGATCAAGATTCAATATGGATGTGCTCTGGCCTCTTTGGTGAGTGCTGACGACACGATCGAAGTTCCAGGAGTGGGCGGCAGAAAGCCTCGGATTCTCTCTCGCAAGCTCTTGGCCGAGATCATTGAGCCTCGCGTGGAAGAGATGTTTAATCTGATTCACTCTGAGATTCAGAAGTCAGGCTTCGAAGATGTGCTCTCAGGTGGAATTGTGATCACTGGCGGGTCCACTCTTCTTGAGGGAATGCCTGAGCTTGCAGAATACGTTTTTGAAATGCCCGTAAAAAGAGGGATTCCAATGGGAATCGGGGGCTTGAGAGACGTAGTGAATTCTCCAAAGTTTGCAACCGGTGTGGGCCTGCTCAAGTACGGGGCTCATAACCAAGGTCGCCATCTCGGGAAAAACCGCTTTACGATCCGTGAAAAGAATATCTACGACAAAGTGCGTGGATCTATGCGTTCATGGATCAAAGATTTGTTTTAACAGTCAGTAAAACCAGCAGAACTCCAGAAGAGGATCTTCTCAAATGTTCGAAATCGATCAGACAACTAATCAGGGCGCAAAGATCAAGGTCGTGGGTGTGGGTGGCAGCGGATGCAATGCCGTCAATACGATGATCCGGATGGGACTCGAGGGCGTAGAGTTCATTACTGCCAATACAGATAAACAGGCACTGGATGCTTCACTGGCTCCAACCAAGCTTCCTATCGGCCAGGAGCTCACCAAGGGCCTGGGTGCTGGAGCAAACCCTGAGGTGGGTCGTAAAGCTGCACTCGAAGATTATGCCAAGATCTCTGAGATGCTGGCCGGATCCGACATGGTTTTCATTACTGCTGGCATGGGTGGCGGCACTGGAACGGGTGCAGCTCCTGTGTTTGCAAAGATTGCCAAAGAAGTGGGCGCTCTCACCGTGGGTGTAGTGACCAAGCCCTTCATGTTTGAAGGTCGTAAGCGAATGAAGCACGCGGAGCAGGGGATGAACTGGCTGCGCGACAACGTAGACTCTTTGATCACGATTCCTAACCAGAGGCTTCTTGCGATTTCCGGCAATACCCTCTCAATGGTGGATGCATTCAAAAAAGCAGACGAAGTGCTTTTGAACGCCGTGCAAGGGATCTCGGACCTCATCAACCATACGGGTCTGATCAACTCAGACTTTGCTGACGTTCGCACCATCATGCAGAACAAGGGCCTCGCTCTCATGGGGATTGGACAGGCTGAGGGCGAGAACCGCGCAGTGGAAGCAGCAACCAATGCGATCTCAAGCCCCCTTCTTGAGGACATCTCCATCGAGGGAGCAACGGGCATCATTATCAATATTACGGGTAGCTCTAACCTCAGCATCCACGAGGTCAATGAAGCCACTACGCTCATTATGGAAGCTGCTCATGAAGATGCTGAAATCATCTTCGGAACCGTGATCGACGAATCCCTCAAGGACACAGTCAAGGTCACTGTGATTGCAACTGGGTTGGGTGGAGCAAACTTGGCTGCCGCTGCTGCAATTCAAGCAGGCGCTCAGTCCAAGGCCGCAGCACCTACGATCGAGCTTAATGCATCGGCGAGTGTGATTGTTCCTCCAGCTCCAAACGCGGCCATGTTGTCAGGCGCAAGCCTAAACATCACTGCAACTCCAACGGTTGCTAACTCTGTAGAAGAACCAGTGGTGAGCCAAATCGCGAAGTCACCCTCGATGGGGTCAGGGGCCGAAGGTGGAGAGCTCGCGCGCGCGAGAGCCCTGGCTACCAAGCTTGGAATCTCCAGTCTGACCGATGACGAATATGATGTTCCGACCTACATTCGTCGTCAGCACGACAAGGACCAGACTCTGTAATCGACGATCCAGTGGATTGAAGAAGGGGGGCCGCCTGAAAGGGGGGCCCCTTTTTTATTTCCAAAAGGCGAGAGAGACGGCTCCGAGAATCAGGGCAAAAGAGCCGAGCTGACGCCAGGTCGGCGTTTCTCCGAGCCACAGCCAAGCAAAAACCAAAAAGACTATGAGCGTGAGGCACTCTTGAGGAATCTTGAGTTCGGTCGCGCTGAGTGATGACTCCGGATGGGAGTAGGCCCAGCGATTGGCAGGCACCTGAAGGGCGTATTCAGGGAGCGCGATGAGCCAGCTTCCGAAAAACATTGACTAAGTGCGGCGTCAGTCGCGGCGAATATTCCCCTCGAAATGACGTAATTGCAAGATGCACCGTCAAAAATAAATCTTTGCGTGGGATTTGCAATTCATCAGGTCCTGTTTATTCTGACGGCGGTAGTGGGAACGTTTTAAACTTAGGGGGAAGTTCATGTCATTTTCACGGAAGATGGCTGCAATCGCCGTATTGGTTTTTGCAGTTTCGTCAGCTGCTCTTGCTAGCGCTGAATTTAAAGATGGAGAAGTGATCGTTAAGTATCGCGCCGGCGTCGTAAGACCTCGCGAAGCGATGAACCTGCTGTATGATGCAGCAGGGGTTCGTGCGGTGCGTCATTTCCGCGGTACAATGAAGGGTTTCGAGCACGTCGTGCTCGAGGATTCGGTTAAGGTACAAGACGCCATCGCGGAGTTCGAAAAGAACCCCATGGTTGAGTACGCTCAGCCGAACTATGTGATTCGAATTTCCCCTGCTGATCTGCAGGGTGAAATGAAGGCGCCTCCTCCCCTCGGGGGCATTCCTTGTATCCCTGGAATTAACATTCCCGGATGCGACCCGAATGCAAAGTGGCCCTGCCTAATCCCTGGAATTCCTTTCCCTCCAGGGTGTGATGATTCAGGAGGGGGCGGTGGTGGTGGCGGAAATCCTCCCCCGAACACCCGGCCTGATCTGCAGCCTGCTCCTCCAGAGACTGTTCCTCCTATGGATGATCCAGACAACGCTAAGGCCTATGGTTTGACCAAGGTGGGTGCAGTGGACTCTTGGCCTACGCATCGTGGCGACAAGCAGATGGTCGTGGCTGTGATTGATACGGGCATTGACTACAATCACGAGGATCTCTCGTTCAACGTGTGGCGTAATCCTAGCCCCACTAAGAATGACATCGCCGGTTATGACTTCATCCATGACGACGGTCTTCCATTCGATGACCAGGGCCACGGAACGCATTGTGCCGGAACGATCGGTGCTGTCGGTGGAAATGGAAAAGGGATTTCGGGTGTTTCTCAGCGTGTCTCGATCATGGGTCTAAAGTTCCTCTCGGCCGAGGGGAATGGGACCACTGAGGGCGCCATTAAGGCGATCGACTATGCGGTCGAAAAAGGCGCCAAGGTACTCAGCAATAGCTGGGGAGGTCCAAGAGGCGCCGAAAACAAAGCGCTTTATGACTCGATCGAGCGAGCTAAGGCCAGGGGTGTTCTGTTTATTGCTGCCGCCGGTAATGACGGCAAGAATAACGATAATCCCAACGAAGCGAGCTATCCTGCAGGATTTGACAACGAAAACCTCGTGTCAGTCGCTGCAACGGACAAAGATGATCGCATGGCTTTCTTCTCGAATTATGGTCAGAAGACGGTTCACGTCGGCGCGCCAGGGGTGAATATTTACAGCCTCGCTCCAGGCAACGGCTACGCGACCATGTCTGGCACCTCGATGGCCTGCCCGCACGTGGCAGGTGCAGCGGCTCTGCTTTGGTCCAAGAATCCAACCTGGGACTACAAGCAGGTCAAGGATGCCCTCATGAATACAGTGGATCAGGTTCAGAGTCTTGCGGGTAAAACCGTGACAGGCGGCCGGATCAATGTCTTCAAGGCATTACAGGTCACTCAATAACCGAGCTGATCTCGACGGAATGAAGCCGGTCTCGAGAGAGTGCCGGGGGCCAAGGACTTAGGCTAATCCAGTGGGGGGTCGGGGCATGAAGCCTCGACCCCCCACGCGTTTTTCAAGCCTCATCCTAAGGCAGGTTTGCAGGCAAATCCTTCTGCCTGTCGCAAAAGCGGCCGACTTCGTGTCGTGCCGGAATGGTTTTGTTGCAAGGTGAGTTCGTCATCCTGACTGACTCCCCTCGATTCCCCCCCCTTGCGGTCCCTCCCTGGTCCGCCACGTCAACCCAGCGTTTAAAAAAACTTCAGTTTCGCCCCCAAGCTCTTGAATCGGTGCCCGTCGATATGAAGCCGTTCAGACTGCTCCTGACCCTCCTTGCACTCCAAGCAGAGTGTGGCGGTGGGGCGGGCCTCGAGCCTGCGGAGACCGATGGGAGCGGTGCACTCTTCGCACAGGCCAAAGGTCCCTTGGTTGAGTCGGGATAGGGCCTCGTCGATCTTTTTGAGGTAGAGCGCCTCCCGGTTTCGAAGTCGCATCCGCATGCCGGTCTCGTTCTCTGCGGAGGTGAGGTCCGTCTCATCGGACATGTCCTCGGGCTTGACCTGAAACTCTTCATTCATGATTCGCCCGCTATAGAGTAGGCGTTCACGCTTAGATTCAAAAAGAGCCTTGAAACGGTTCAAAGTGTCTCGGTCCATAGTGTCGACTCCTCCTGTGGCAGAGGAATTGCGAGCGACGGGCCATGTCAGGGAATTGACAAGATGGGCTGTAACCTGTTGATATTTCAAAAAGAAAAATCCGACCCCGGAATCGTTCCGGAGTCGGATTTTTTTCAGGCGCTATAGCCTGGAGTCAAAAGGGGACTGAGCGGATTGCTCAGGCCCACTTACGGGTCATGGCCTGTCCGAGGCTCTTGCTCGTGCGGCCTGCGGCCGTGAGCACTTCTTTGCGTTCCTGTTCTTCCTTGCAGGAAACGCAGAGGGTCGCCGTTGGGCGCGCGAGCAGGCGGTTTTGACCAATGTCATCACCACACGCCTCACACTCACCAAAGGTACCCTCTTCGATGCGCTTGAGCGCTTCGTCGAGCTTCTTGATGTAGAGGACTTCGCGGTTGCGAAGTCTCATCCGCATGGACTGTTCAATATCAGACGTTGCCTGGTCGAGTTCGTCGAAACGATCATCGCCATTCACGCTGAAGTCTTCACGAAGGACGCGATCGTTAAACAAAAGCGACTGGCGCTGCTGTTCGAAGATCTTTTTGAATTTCTTCAATGCGTCTTTCCTCATGATTTACCCCCCTTGAGCTCCTTTAATATCCATTGACTGATGGACTGGAGCGTCTCCATTACCCCGTCTCCTCGATTGGCAACCGCCTCAAAGGACGGCCGTTTCGCCGAGTTAAACGCGGCCTCAAGTTCCTGCACAGACACCACTCCGGGCAGGTCTCGTTTGTTGTACTGGAGTACAACTGGAAGCTTGTGAATATCGTAGCCTTGATGTTCCAGGCTTTTGGCCAAGGCATCAAAGCTTTCAAGATTCGCCTCCATTTGTTCCGCCTGGCTGTCAGCGACGAAAATAACGCCGTCGACACCCTTCATGATGAACTGGCGGGACACTTCATAAAAAGTCTGACCCGGAATCGAATAGAGATGAAACCGGGTCTTGTAACCGTTGATTTCCCCAATCGTGAGGGGAAGGAAATCAAAGAAAAGCGTGCGCTCATTCTCAGTACTCAAGTTTACGAGTTTGCCGCGACGCTCATGTTGTGTGTGTTCGTAGATGTACTGAATGTTAGTGGTCTTTCCGCTCAGACCGGGACCGTAGTAGATGATCTTGCAATTGATCTCTTTGGCCGCGTAGTTGATGAAGCTCATCCAGCAACCTCAATACGGTTTTGAAGAGCTTTTCCGATGGTCTGGCGATCCGAGTACTCAAGCGTCCCGCCGACTGGAATGCCGTGAGCGAGCTTGGTGACGCGAACACCCAAGGGTCTTAAGAGCCTGCCAATGTACATGGCAGTGGCTTCGCCTTCCACGCTAGGGTTTGTGGCAAGAATGACCTCTTGAATTCCTCCCCCTTGAATACGGCCGAGGAGTTCACGGATCTTGAGCTCTTCTGGCCCCACTCCATCCAGGGGCGAGAGTGCCCCATGAAGCACGTGATACTCGCCTGAGTGCGAACCGGATTGTTCGATAGCCATCACATCGGAGGGCCGTTCGACAACGCAAACCGTCCCTGTCTTGCGTGAGGGCTCCGTACACAGTCCGCAAGGACTCATCTCCGTGAAGGTAAAACAGGACTGACAAAGGCCAGTCTTGAGTTTGGCCGAGACAATCGCATCGGATAGGTTCTTGGAATAGCTCTCATCCTGTTTGAGGATGAAGTAAGCGAGCCTTGTCGCCGTCTTTTCGCCAATCCCAGGAAGTTTAGAGAGCTCGAAAATCAGCCGAGCTACAGGATCATGACTTCCCCGCATGCTGGCCTCCCGAGTTTGAGTTGAGAATCTCGATCGGACTGAGCTCCCCTCCAAAGAGGGCCTGTGCCTCTCGGATCACAGGATGATTCTCAGCCGCTTTTCTTGCGCTAGTCTCATTTTCCTGCGCTTGACGCTCTCTTTTGGCAGCGATGCTCTCGGCACCCGCTTCGGGGTCCATCACTTCGATCTGAACCGGAATCACCTTTCCAAAGGCTTCCCTCAGGAGCTGGCTCAAACTATCACTGTGAGTTCGGTGAGAAAGCTGCTCTCGGTAAAATCCCACGGCTTTTGGAAAGTGGATTACTAGCTCAGGCTTAGAGCTGTTGGGAAACTGTGCACAGATTCCATTCTCAAGGGCTGTTGCAATGAAGGGCCGAGTGGATCGGATGAGCGAGATCAGGCTCTCCCAGTTTGCAGGGGCAGTGGTCTGAGCTTTAAGCACGGCTTTAAGTGCAGTTGCTGGGCTTTGAGCTACGGTCTGAGTTTGAGTAGCGCCAGGTGTGCCAGCGCCCGAGGTGCCCTGAGCAGAAGAGAGGGACACCAAGGCCTCCGCCGTAGCGCATTTGATCACTAGGACATCCAGCACGGTCTTGGGTTGCGGTGAACGCGCAATCCACTCCACGCCTTGGTGGAGTGCCTGAAAGATTAACTCGAGCTCCTCAAGCTCCCGGAGTGAGGTGAGGCTTTGAAGTTCCTTCCATTCACTTTCGGAATATTCTCCGGCCCGATCGACTGACGTGCCCACTTTGGCGAGAATGAGGCCATGTAGAAATTCAATCAGGTGGCGAGTGAGAAGCTTGAGGTCATGCCCTTGCTCATAGGCGCTTTGAATTGCAGCAAGACCATCCAGTGGTTTCTTTTCTAGAATGGCCCGCAGCACAGAGAGAATGAGCTGACTGTGAATGAGGCCAATGCTTTCACGAACGCTCTCGAGGGTGACCTTTTGAGCCGAAAACGCAATGACTTGATCCAGCAGTGAGAGCGCATCACGCAGTCCGCCCTCCGCTGCTCGAGCAAGGAGAGCCAAGGCCGAGATTTCTGCCTCGATTCCTTCGGTCTGTAGAACCTGAGAAAGTCGGGATTGAATCTGAGAAGCACTCACCCGCTTGAGATCAAAGCGCTGCACACGAGACAAAATCGTTGCAGGTATTTTGTGCGGCTCAGTGGTGGCAAAGATAAAAACGACATGCGGAGGAGGTTCCTCGAGAGTCTTTAGGAGAGCGTTGAACGCCGCAGTGCTGAGCATGTGCACTTCATCGATAATGTAGATTTTGCGGGACCCAGAGGCGGGCATGAATTTCGCGCTCTCGCGAATTTCTCGGACGTGATCCACGCCATTATTGGATGCGCCGTCGATCTCGATCACATCAACGCTATTGCCCCGAGTGACTTCGGTGCAGCTAGGGCACTCATCGCAGGAGCGCAGCCATTGGCCATCCCAAGAGGTCTGGCTGCAGCGCATGACTTTTGCGATGATGCGGGCGATCGAGGTTTTTCCGATCCCGCGCGAGCCGGTAAAAAGATAGGCTTGATGGATCCGGTTAGACCGGATCGCATTCATCAGTGTTCGCACCACTGGGGCTTGGCCCACAATGTCAGCAAACTGCGCAGGTCGCCATTTTCTAGCGAGAACTACGTAAGATCCCAAGGTTTTCCCCCACACTTGGTTCGTTTAGAGTGGCGGCAACCTACACCGCGTCATGGGTGAGAACAAGGAGGAATGTGAGAAATTCAGAGCACTTCTTGGCGCGCGGCATCAAACGCACCAAGCAGCCAATATCTGAGAAGAATCAAGCGTGTCGCATGTTCTGCTGCAGCGAGTCGGCTCGCTTTGAACGAAATATATTCTTGCTGCTCGATCCGAAAATTTTGGCCAGGAACTTTGAGCCAGCTTAGTCCAAATGAATTTCCAAGGACACCGTAGCTTCCAAATTGGTCGCGTGTGCCTTCTTCCCAAAACCAAGTGAGCGGCACACGAAATCCCCAAGGGTAACTCGCGGTCAGTGCGCCGTTGAGTGTTTGATCCAGCGTGGCAGCGGCGGTTCTGTGATGGAGAGAGGGCGCAGAAATTTCTAGAGCTTCTTCTAAGAGCGCCTCGCAAGAGAGGCGGCTGACGGTGGGTGCAATCGAAACTTCGAGTTTTTCAAAGCCATCCGTCCAGAAGTGATTCACCGGCATGACGTGAAGAGGAACCGTCATGTCTTGGATGTGATGGATCAAGTAGCCCAAGAGCTGAAGAAGTTGCTTCCTTGGAGCAGGATCCAGAAGAGCCCTTTCGATTTTTTTCTCAAGATCGCTGACTCTTGCCCTGGAGTTCTCACGAAGGATCCCCAAATCAGAATCCTGATCGGGGTGATAAAAGTGGGAGTAACGGAACCATTTATTGAGAAGATTCTTGTCTTCCCAGAGATTGGCCCGAACGAGCTGAAGCCCTTGAGACTCGTCGACAGAGGAGTGGAGGCAGGGTTGAATCCCGCGAAGCGCTGACCACGTGATCTGTTCATGATCTTTAAGGCTGTAAGCCAGACACGGAATCGAAGTGAAGCCTACCGTCAGGATCAAAGAGCTGAGGAGTGAGATTCGCAGCATAGTGACGGGATTTAGGTCCCATCCCTAGCCGCGACAGTCAAGGGGGCTAGCGCGCCTCCTGCTGGACGGACTCCGTGTTGAGGAGCTCGTTTAAGCCAACCCTCCAAAAACCGAGAGAGTGCCACGTCGGCCTGTCCGGGGTGACGGACCCAAAACGTTACAGTGAGAGTCTGAACGCCGTCATTTAAACTCTGCAGAGAGACTTGTGCTGAACGTGAGAGATCTACGTTTGGGTCTTCGCCTAAGAGGTCTTCTGTCAGTGGGCCCACCTGGGCAAAGTCGCTCTCGTAGGTGATTTTAAGGGGGGTGGAGACCTGCACGCCCGAGCTGGGTGGTCCAAGGTTGAGGATCTTGGAGTTCACGAGTTCAGCGTTAGGCACAATCCATGTGGTACCGGCAGGGCTGCGGATTCGGGTGCTACGAAGGCCGATCTCTTCAACCTCCCCTGAGCAGCCGCTGATGGCGATTCGATCGCCGGGCTGAAAGTTGCGGTCAATGATAAGCGTGAATCCCGAAATCATATTGGACAAGGTGTCCTTGGCCGCCAGTCCAACAGCCAGTGAGCTCACGCCAAGGGCGGTAACTAGGCTTAAAACATCAAAGCCAAAATGTTGAAGAATCAGAATGAGGGCGAGCGTCGCCACGACCAATGTTACCGAATTCCGAATGAGAGGAACAAAACCGGTTTTTAGAATCGGGTTAGGCTGGGCTCTTCTCGTGCTCCAATCTAGCGTAGAGTAAGCGAAATCTCGGGCCCATCTCAGAATGATCACGACGTAGGTGACATAGAGAATGGCAAAGAGTGATCGCTGGACAGGTCCCGGGACCTGCACTTGGGCCAATGCGATCTGAAGAGCAAGGGGGTATGAGAGCCAGCTCAATCGCTCGAGAGTTTCGGAGAGGGGATTCCATCTGCTGGATCGACCTGCGGCAGAAAGAATCCATGCCGAGGATTTGCGGAGCGCCGGAGAGGCGATCAGAATCAGAATAAAGATGATCTCGGAGCGGTTCATAGCGAAGCACCTTACAGCAAGTTTGGTTATTGCATTGCGTCGAGTTTGATGACATCTCCAAGAACGCTCGCATGCATCACTTGCACTACGCGGCCCCTGTGGGGACTTTAGCCATTTCTTTTAATTCGGCGGGAAGGCTCGCTCGTGTGGACTGGTTACCGGTCTTGGGTGAATTCTCCGCAAACGCTCCCGCTACTGAGCACCTGCCCTCGCGAATTCGGCGCATGATGGGAGAGCTTCATACTTATTTCGCCACAGGGGAGCCGTTAGACCAGGAGTGGATTTTGAGTGAAGCCTTGGACGGGGCTTGCTGGACCGATTTTCAAAGGCAAGTGTATCGTGCAGTTTTGGAGATCCCTCAGGGAGAAACGCGGACCTACTCTTGGGTGGCCCATAAATTAGGACGCCCCGGCGCAAGTAGGGCGGTGGGACAGGCGCTCCGAAGAAATCATCACTTGATTGTGATTCCGTGTCATCGCGTCGTATCGGCCGATGATATCGGTGGATTCATGGGGGCCATCGACCCAGAGGCACCAGAGCTTCAATTTAAGCAGAAGCTCTTGAGTTGGGAGCATTCTTGGAGAAATCCAGCGTTTAGTTTTTTTGAGCAGACGGCTTAAGGTCTCTCCAGCTTTTGCCCTCTCGAGCAGTTCGATTGAGCTGGAAGTCCACAACAGCTGAGCGGTGATCTCCGTAGGTTTTGCTGAACACATGTCGCCCATCATTTTTGGATACAAAATAAAGGTAATCACTCACCGCGGGGTTGAGGGCCGCCTCGATGGCCAGTGCGCCTGGGTTTGAAATTGGACCTACGGGGAGTGCCGGTATCTTGTAAGTGTTGTAGGGCGTGAATGCGAGGAGATCTGACTTGCGAATATTTCCGTCATAGCGCTCCCAGATTCCATAGATGGTGGTGGGATCACTCTGTAGTCTCATCTTTTTACTGAGACGGTTATGAAATACGGAGCTGATCAGGGGCCGCTCTTCTGCTGCTCCCGTTTCTTTTTCGATGATTGAAGCCAAGGTGATGACCTGAAATTCACTTAAGTCTTTGATGATCCGCGGCTTCAGCTGGATCTCGCTCCAGACTTGTCGGTAGCGACGGTGCATTTGCTCTAGCATTTCGTCAGGACTTTGAAGCCGGTTAAAATAATAGGTATCAGGAAACAAAAATCCTTCGAGGCTCGCTGGGGTAAAGCTCATCTGAGAAAACAGCCGCTGAACGAAGGCTGGATCTCTGCAGAGTTCCAGAATTTTGGCTTTCGGGGCGAGCCCCGCCTGCTCGATGCGTCCCGCGATTTCGTAGATGTTTTCACCCTCTCTCACTGTGATTGGGCGTTTGACGCTGACTCCGGAGGTCAGGACTTTAAGGACATCCCAGGGAGTTTGCTGTGAAGTGATTCGGTATTCGCCGGACTTAAGATTCTTCCAAGTTTTCTGAAGCTTTCCTAACTGGAGCATCTTGGGGCGGTCGATTTCGAGTCCCGAGCGTTCCATCTCGAGGAGGACACTGCTCGGTGTTGCGCCTCTTGGAACGAGGACAAACGCTTCTTTAGGTGTTTGGCTTTCTGGATCGATGGGGCGAAACGCAAACAGAGCCAGGGGTATCCCCCAGCCTGCTAGGGCCAAGACTAAACCAATTGGAATCAAGGCTAGGATCCAACGGACTCCGGGTCGCATCTTTCTAGGTTCGCTTTTTTTCTTTACGGGGGCAAATGCCTTTGCTACCCCCAGGGATATCCAAAGCCCATTCAATCCGGGTTCATTCTGACGTCAAATTAGCGTCATCCGGATATTCAATCGACCCACCTCAAATAAAGAGACGAATTGATGCATCTCAAAGATCTAAAAGAAAAGAAAATCGGTGACCTCCTCGAGATGGCCAAAGAGCTTGGCATCGAGAACGCAGGCGGACTGCGCAAGCAGGATTTGATCTTCTCGGTTTTGCAAAAGAAGGCTGAGAAGGATGAGCACATCTATGCGGATGGCGTTCTGGAGTGCTTGCCTGATGGCTTCGGCTTTCTCCGAGCTCCCGACTACAACTATCTGCCAGGCCCGGATGATGTTTACGTTTCGCCCTCCCAGATTCGTCGTTTTGGACTCCGCACGGGTGATACGGTCAGTGGCTCAGTTCGCGCACCCAAAGAAGGGGAGCGTTACTTTGCCATGCTCAAAGTGGAGCAGGTCAATTTTCAGGCTCCCGAGACCAACTCCGAAAAGACCCTATTTGATAACCTGACGCCCCTCTATCCCAATAAGCGGATCAATTTGGAGCATCAGCCGACTCAGTTCAGCACTCGCATCATTGACATGATGGTGCCGCTCGGCAAGGGCCAGCGTTGCCTGGTTGTTGCTCCTCCACGCGCTGGTAAGACGGTGCTCATGCAGGAGCTCGCAAACGCCATCACTAACAATCACCCCGAGATTAAGCTCATTGTTCTTTTGATTGACGAGCGTCCAGAAGAAGTGACCGACATGCAGCGCTCTGTGAAAGGCGAAGTCGTGAGCTCGACCTTCGACGAGCAGGCCTCACGCCACGTTCAGGTGGCCGAGATGGTTCTCGAAAAGGCCAAGCGTCTCGTGGAGAATAAGCATGACGTCGTGATCTTGCTCGACTCGATCACTCGTTTGGCTCGTGCGTACAACTCGGTGGTTCCTCCCTCGGGGAAGATCCTTTCGGGCGGCGTGGACTCTAACGCTCTGCATAAGCCCAAGCGTTTCTTTGGGGCTGCTCGTAACGTCGAAGAGGGAGGTTCACTCACCATCATCGCAACGGCGCTCGTTGAGACGGGCTCCCGCATGGACGAAGTCATTTTCGAAGAGTTTAAGGGTACGGGTAACTCCGAAATCCACTTGGATCGTAAGCTCATGGAAAAGCGCATCTTTCCGTGTCTGGACATCAATAAGTCCGCGACCCGAAAGGAAGAAATGCTCCTTCCAAAAGAAGTGCTCAACCGGCTCTGGATCCTCCGCAAGGTCCTCCATCCGATGAACACGCTGGATGCGATGGAGTTCTTGCTGGATAAGGTCGCCCACACCAAGACCAACGAAGAGTTTATAAAAGGAATGAGCGGCTAAAAACGGCTCAAAAGCCGCGATTGACCCAAGTACTGATTTTTGTTAACAGAAGGACCCTTATGAAACAGGCAATTCATCCGCATTATGTTGAAACGACCGTGACCTGCGCTTGCGGCGCTATGATTGAAACCCGCGCGACTAAAGAAGCGATCAAGGTTGAAATCTGCTCCCAGTGCCATCCGATGTACACGGGCAAGTATAAGCTCATGGACACCGAAGGACGCGTTGAGCGCTTCTTGAATAAGTACAAGAAGAAGTAGCGAAAATTTTTGTAGGCTGTACCGAACCCCGGGGGCTCTCGTGAGTCGCCGGGGTTTCGTTTGTTTAGAGCTTTGAC
>Ga0169931_10004387_pt1 | contig 21962 bp, 18 predicted proteins | sample Kivu_15m_20L_FD_129675 | JGI IMG/M metagenome (GOLD analysis project Ga0169931, IMG submission 129675) | Freshwater microbial communities from Lake Kivu, Western Province, Rwanda to study Microbial Dark Matter (Phase II) - Kivu_15m_20L... | ecosystem: Environmental > Aquatic > Freshwater > Lake...
CCCTGACCCAGCGCGGCTGCATCGGCTGCCAGGTCGCTGGCCACGGTACCGTCGGTCAACAGCACGATGTCACGCAGCTTGTCATCTGGAGCGTCCGCGAGACAGTTGATGGAGTCTTCAAGCGCGGCATAGTGGTTCCCGTTGCCCCGCTCGGTCTCCTGACGCGTCACCCAGGGGGCGACTCCTTCATCGCGGTCCGTCAGGAAATCGTTGAAGTTATTCCCGTTCACCGTGAAGAAGTCGCAACCCTGATCACCACGGATCTGTGCAGAGAACGAGGCCTGCGCCCGGAATACGGCAACTTCTGCACGAATCGAGTCGAAGAAACGACTCTCTTCGGAGTTGGCCAGTCCATTCAGTAGAAGCAACAGACCCGCCACACGGCTGTCATCCGGGTCCGGTGCCAGTCCCGACACGAACGCGCCAGTCTCCGGGTTATTACCCGACATGTTGTTGCTGCCGGACAGCAGCACAATAATCGCACGCTCGTTGGTATCGTCCTGCGGCAGGACAGGCGCATAACCCAACTCGGTCTGCGAGTTGGTCTCGAGGCCCACCGCTTTGCCGCACACCTTCGGAACTTCCGGCGCCTCGTCGGCTCGACCATCCAGCTGAACGCACTGAAAGCGAACTCCGGAGTTGCCGTCATTCAATCCGGCTGCGTCGCAATCTGCATCGGACTCGCAGAGGACATCGGGCGTCGGATAAATGGTGGCCGTGTTTCCAACAACCACGACATCGTTGGAGCGGAACGTCTCGTTCAGCCGCAGCTGAAACCCGGCCAGATCGGCACCCGGCTCGACCGACTCGTTCTGTGTGTCCCGGCCCGTAAACCGAAGCACAAAGTCAGTCTCGGCGTTCGTGTCAGAACACTCCTCACCGATAAGACCCATCGACTGAACGCTGGTCAACTCGCGGATGTTCGGCGAGATGAACGCAGTGGGATCGCATGCCCATAGTGAGGCTGCTGCGACGACGAACAACGCGCCACTCACCGCCTGACGCGAAGAGGGAACCGCTGTGAATGACCTGACCTTCCTATCCATGGGACTCCCGATTCGTCTCATTGGGCCTGGCAGATTACGCGACGACAGTTTCAGGAAGAGGATCGTGGCGTTCAGCACCAGACCCGGGTCCATGTTGACCGGTCGGGGGTTCTATCCCAAGCGTTTCGGTTTCGCAAGCTACAAGCCTGTCACATGGCGATTCATCCTCCGAAAGCCAGTTATGCTCTTGCTGCGCAACACGAGAAGTCTGCCGACGCGCACGCCGTTAGGCGCTCCTCAGCCTCGCACCACGATTCACCTTTCCCTGAGCATGACGACGTACCGTGAGCATGACATGGAATTCGTGAAGTGCGAAGATCACCCCGTTCAGACAACCGGCCCAGATTCCAGGCGCACGATTCAGGTCTCCCCGCTTTGTTCTGCGCCCGCCACGAGGTGTACCCGGACAACGCCGCGGCTGGCGTCCGCGCCCACGCAGGCCTCCGACCGAGGGAGGCGCCGAGGATTCCCACCCATCGCTTCCACCGCGCGCGGCCAGCCAGGCGTACCTGCCCGCATCAGACCGTGCGCCCTGCCCGCCGCCAATCGGTTTCGGCAGACGATATTTCGCTTGACTCAGCGCCGACCTCACCAGTAAGCTCCGGCTCCCTTCCGATGGCCAGATAGCTCAGTCGGTAGAGCAGGGGACTGAAAATCCCCGTGTCGGGGGTTCGATTCCCTCTCTGGCCACTTCGTTTCGACAATGTTCCGGCCAGATAGCTCAGTCGGTAGAGCAGGGGACTGAAAATCCCCGTGTCGGGGGTTCGATTCCCTCTCTGGCCATTACGATTTCACCCCGAAGTCCGCCCGCGTATCGAAGTTGGCGCCCGGTATGTCAACTCCACCCACGCGGCAGTGAAGGCCCACAAACGCCAGCGCATCGGCGTTGTAATGGCCGGCCGTCTCGTCCGAAAACGAAACAACGACACGGGACAACTTGTGGTCGTTCCACCGCCCTGCCCGCGCAATCTCCTGAAGTTGAGCGCGCACCTGCACGGGCAGCTTCGTCAGTCCCTGAAGATCGCTCTCCAGAACCAGCGACTGCGTTTCAGGTTCCCATCGTAGCTGTTTTTCGTCCATAAGGTCTGGCTCCTGTTCGGCGCTTCGGCAGAAGGTCAGCTCAGCACGCTGTTCTTGGCGGCCGCAGTCGACATCCAACGGTCCTGTCAGAAGTTTCCGAGTGGCGTCACCGCGACCGCAAACCTCCAACCTTCTCTTCTAGCGACAATTTCCATGTCCGCAACGCGCTCTGCCCATCGCCCGCTCCTCGATCTCGCCCCCACTCTCCCCTGGGTGCAGCTGGCAGATCTGCCCTCGCCAATATCGCACGCCGGGGTTCTTCCATCCCGGCATACACTGCTCGTCAAGAACGATGGCGATTGTGGACACCTCTACGGTGGCAACAAGCTGCGAAAGCTGGAGTTTCTGTTCGCCGACGCGCTGAGCAAAGGCTTTTCGCGCGTCGCCACCATCGGCGCAGTCGGCTCTAACCACGCGCTTGCTACCGCTACCTGGGCCCGAAAGCTCGGCATGTCATGCGAAGTGCTTCACTTTGACCAGCAACCGACTGAACATGTGCGGCAGACGCTCCGCGCGATCGCGAGCCAGGGTGCCGTTCTTCACCCTATCGGCAGCGTTCGGGAGGTCCCTGCCGCGCTCGCCGTCTGGAAGACCCGTTTCCGGGCTCGTTCCGGAGAGGATCGCACCTACTTCATCGCCGGCGGCGGCAGCTCTGCTGTCGGCACGCTGGGATACGTGAACGCAGGCCTCGAGTTCGCATTGCAAATGGTGAATTCTGACCTTCCAGCGCCCTCGACTATTCGGGTGGCCGCCGGCACGTCGGGCACGCTCGCCGGGCTGGTGGTGGGTCTGGCGCTGGCGCGATGGACAACCACGACCATCATCGGCGTGCGCGTGACAGATGCCGTAGTGAGCAACCGGATTGCGGTTCGACGATTGATCGCTGGAACGAAGCGTCTGCTCAACCAGCACGGCGTAGGAGTGCCCGCCGCCCTGCCCGCGTGGCGACTGGACCACGCGCAGTTTGAGCCCGGCTACGGCATTCCAACCCCCGCATCTGAAGAGGCCGTCGCCATGGCGCGGACCCTGCTGGATCTACAGCTGGAAAACACCTACACGGGCCGTACTTTTGCGTCACTCCTTCGCGATACGTCACCGGGCCCGCACCTGTATTGGCACACGCTGAATCAACGGCCGCTCGAAGCTCTTATCCGCGATCCTCGGCCAGCGCTACCAGAGGCTTATGCCCCCTACATCTGAACTGCCCCGCCGAGCGATCTTCGTCTGCAGTGGCAACATCTGTCGCAGTCCGATGGCTGCGTTCCTTTTTCAACACGCAGCCCGTAAACTCAATCACCCTGTGGCTGTTCTGTCCATGGGGACGCTGAACATTACAGGGCGAAGTGCACACCCTCATGCCGTGCAAGTGCTCGCAGACTGGGACATCGACCTGTCGTCGCATCGCTCTCAGGGCGTCAGCCTTGGTATTCTTGGCCATGCTGACGTCATTGTCGCCATGGCTGAGAAGCACAGACTTCAGTTGTGTCACGCTGCGCCGCACCTTCGTCCGCGCATTCAGCTGATGTCCGAGTACGACCCGGACCGGGTTGCCCCTGCCGATATCGCCGATCCCATAGACGGCACGTTGCAGGACTTCATCGAGTGCCGTGACCGACTCTGGCGATGCATTCAGCAGTGGACTGGAGTCGCACACCGTTAAGCTACCAGATCTCGTCATCTTCGGTGGTCGCCACAAAGATCCAATCTCCCTCCTCTCGTGTCGGATACACACGCAGTTGATACAGGTCATGTTCAGCACACGCGCCGGTTCGGACATCAAAAGTCCAGTGGTGGCGCGGGCAGGTCACACGGTAACCGACTGGACGACTCGTGGCGAACGACTGCCCTGCGTGCGGACACACATTTCTAAACGCAAACACTTCTCCATTGCGCCGAACGACCGCAACCTGTCGAATACCGACCCGACCGACTGACAGTTGCCCTTCGCCCAGTGCCGCAGCGCGCATCAATTTCGTAAACTCGGCCATTAAAAACCTGCCGTTCCCGTTTAAAACGAGCGCTTAAATGCCTGAATTGCGAAGAAATCCACTAACGGACACATGGGTCGTGATCTCTCCCGAGCGCGAGGCCCGTCCAACAGAGTTTCAAACTAACACGCTCCACCGCGCCTCGTCGTGTCCGTTCTGTCCGGGACACGAAAATGCCACCCCGAAGCCAATACTGACCTTTCAGGGCGACGGCGCGCCCTGGTCGTTGCGGGTGATCCCCAACCTGTACCCGGTGCTGCGCGTCGAAGAGCCACATGACCGTGCGGCGCATGGTGCGTGGGACTGGATGGCCGGCGTTGGCGCACACGAAGTCATGATCGAGACGGCGGAGCACGCGCAGCCGCACGGCAAGGCGCGGATGGAGACGGTGTCCCGCACTCTGGAAGCCGTCGCCATGCGTCTTTCGGACCTTAGCAGGGACAAGCGCTTACAACACATTACCTGGTTCAGAAATCAGGGAGCGATGGCAGGAGCCACGCTGGATCACCCGCACTCCCAGCTGCTTGCGTTACCGGTTGTTCCGCGCTCCGTAAGAGAGGAGCTGGAGCGTTGCCGTGAACACGAGCAGCGGACGGGGCGTACTTTGCTTGATGATCTGGTTCAGTCAGAGTTGAGCGATGGCGTTCGCCTGTTGAATCAGCAAGGGCGCGCGGTGGCATTCTGCCCTTACGCCTCAAGGGCCCCCTTTGAGTTCTGGGTCGTCCACCGGGATGCAGCGTCTCATCTGGAGCGCGACAACCGTGAACATCGTGAGTCGGTGGCGCATTGCCTTGCGGACTGTCTCGACCGACTTGAAGCTGCAGTGCCCAACGTCCCATGGAATCTGACCCTTCACAGCGCACCTGTATCGGCCGCCAGCCGAACGGATTACCGCTGGCATGTTCGTGTGCTTCCCCGTACGCAGCGTGCCGGGGGCCTGGAATGGGGTTCAGACGTGCACATCAATCCGACCCCGCCCGAGCGTGCTGCGGCATTCCTGCAAACCGTACATCCCCATGTCATCTAACCCCCCCTATGCTTCGATTTCGGTGTTGCACGTGGCATCGGAGTGCAGCCCGTGGTCGGGTACGGGCGGCCTTGGCGAGGTGGCGCGTGACCTGCCGATCGCGCAAATAGAGCAGGACGTGAATGCCATCATGCTCACACCGGCCTATCGTGACCTGTCTGGGACATCCACACGCGAGGTGACCACCGGCCGCCTGCGACTTGGGGTCTGGGAATACGACTGGCGTGTGGTCAGTGCATCATCGGCCAGTCACGTCTGGCTTCTTGATATCCCCGCGCTTTTTGATCGCCCCAGCCCATATTCGGTCCACGGAGGTGAATATGCGGACAACGTTGTTCGATTCGCCTTTCTGAGCGCCGTGGCTGTAGAACTGGTGGTTCGTTTTGGCTTTGAGTTGCTGCATGCTCATGACTGGCAGGCCGCGCTGGCGATCGGGCTACTGCGCGAACGCAACGTGTCCTCCAGATCGGTGTACACGATTCATAATCTGGCGTTTCAGGGCAGGTTTTCGTCGGCGTGGGCCGAGTTGCTTGGCCTCTCCGCATCTTTGCGGAACCACGCGGAGTTCTACGGGCAGCTCAACCTGACCAAACTCGCGCTTCGTCTGGCCGACGGTGTCACGACGGTGAGCCCGCAGTATGCAAGAGAGGTGTTAACGCCCCCCTTTGGAGAGGGTCTGGACGGCGTGTTGCGTCATGACGTCCGCTCGCTGGAGGGCATCCTGAACGGCGTCGGTGAGAGTTGGGATCCAACGTGCGATGAAGCGCTTGACGTACACTTCAGCGCCGACACCCTCGTGAACCGAGGTGCCGCCCGGCGAAGATTGCTGGACGATACGGGGCTTCACTCATCATTGAGCTCTACACTTATCGTGATGTCGTGCCGTTGGAGCTGGCAAAAGGGGGTTGATCTGGCGCTTGGTGCCTTGCGGCGAGGGCTTCAGGAGAACGATCTGGTTGTGATTCTCATGGGCGCTGGTGATGGTCATCTGGAGGAGCAGACACGTCAGCTGGTGCGCGAACATTCCGGGCGCGTGGCCTGGCAGGCGTCCTGGTCGGAACGAACTCACCGGCGCCTTCTTGGTGCTGCCGACCTCTTGCTGATGCCGTCCCGATTCGAACCGTGTGGACTCACCCAACTGCAGGCGATGCGCTATGGCACTTTGCCGGTGGTGACGCCCGTCGGGGGACTCGTGGATACCGTCCTGGACTGCCGCTTGCACGAGCAGGGAACGGGGTTTGTCTGTGACTCCGTGAACGTAGATGCGCTGACCGACACCCTGCGTGACGCGGTGCGTGCCCGAGACCATCGTGACGCTTGGCAGAACGCGATACGATGTGCCATGACGCGCGCGTTTTCGTGGCAGGGCGCCGCCGTGCGCTATCTGTCACTTTACCAGGATTTGTTACGGAATCGGCCATGACGACGAATCAGGAACGCCTCGTAGAACTCAACCGCCTGGCCGAGCTTGGCGGCGGTGCAGAACGAATTGCAAAGCAGCACGAGGCGGGCAAACTGACGGCCCGCGAACGAATCGACGCGCTGGTGGACCCCGGCAGTTTCGTGGAGCTCGACAAGTTCAAAACACACCGCTGCACAGATTTTGGCATGGCTGAACAGCGTATGCCGGGTGACGGTGTTGTCACCGGTTACGGTCGCGTGGACGGCCGGGTTGTTTACATCTTCGCACAGGATTTTACGGTGTTCGGCGGCTCTCTGAGCGGCGCGTATGCCGAGAAGATCTGTAAAGTGATGGATCTGGCGCAGAAGACAGGTGCACCAGTCATCGGCCTGAACGACTCCGGTGGCGCGCGAATTCAGGAAGGCGTTGTCAGTCTGGCGGGTTATGCCGAAATCTTTACGCGAAATGTGAACTCGTCAGGCGTGATCCCTCAAATCAGCGCCATCATGGGTCCGTGCGCAGGCGGTGCGGTTTACTCGCCCGCCATCACGGACTTCATCTTTATGGTCGAAGGAAGCAGTTACATGTTCATCACAGGGCCCGACGTCATCAAAACGGTGACGAGCGAGGAGGTGACCAAGGAGCAGCTGGGTGGCGCCATCATGCACACCGAGACGTCGGGCGTCGCTCACTTCCGCGACCACGACGAGCGAGCCTGCATTGCTCGAATCCGGCAGCTTCTGTCGTTCATCCCGTCCAACAATCTGGACGATCCCCCGTTCGTCGCCACGCAGGATCCCACCGATCGCGTCGACGAAAAGATCGATAGCATTGTACCGCCTGACCCGATGAAGCCGTACGACATGCGTGACCTCATCAAGGCCACCGTCGATGACGGCGTATTCTTCGAGGTGCAGGAAGACTGGGCACGAAACATGGTCATCGGCTATGCCCGATACGGCGGACGAAGTGTCGGTATCATGGCCAATAACCCGATTCACCTGGCCGGCTGCCTCGATATCGACGCCAGCATCAAGGCAGCGCGCTTCGTGCGGTTTTGCGACGCCTTCAACATCCCAATCGTCACCTTCGTCGACGTCCCCGGATTCCTTCCGGGCACCAAGCAGGAGTACAATGGCATCATCCGCCATGGTGCCAAGCTGCTGTACGCCATCACGGAGGCAACCGTACCCAAAATCACGGTCGTCACCCGCAAGGCTTACGGTGGTGCCTATGACGTGATGGCATCCAAGCATCTGGGTGCAGACCTGAATTTCGTCTATCCAACCGCCGAAGTCGCCGTGATGGGCCCCGAAGGTGCGGTCAATATCATCTACCGCAAAGAGCTGGCAGCAGCCGGCAACTCTGAATCAGCGCGTCAGGCATATACCGCTAAGTACCGTGAATTGTTTGCGAACCCATTCCAGGTGGCAGAGCTCGGCTACATCGATGAGGTCATTGCTCCGAGCCTGACACGCAAGCGCATCTGCGAAGGCCTCGAGTTATTGCGGAACAAGCGCGTCGAGAAGCCGGCGCGCAAGCATGGCAATATCCCACTTTAGGGCAGACCCGCGACGCTCACCCCGACGCCGCGGTAAGAAACAACCCCTTGTAAGCCGTGAGCCGGGGTGTTCACCATGCGCCCCCTGCCAGAATAAGGTTCAGGGGGACTGCGAGTCGTAGTAGCTGTCCCAGAAGTCACACTGGGCGGCTCGCACACCAGATACCACCGCGCTCTCGCCGGCGATGTATCGCATACTGTTCAGGTCATCAGCACTCCACGCAGGCCACGAGTCATCCGTGGACGGAGAACCATTGGCTGCCAGAGAAACCCAGTGCGAGCGCATGAGCGCACCCAACGCAATCTCAGAGGCGGTCGGCCGATAACCACTTACGGTCAACGCGTCGAAAAGGTAGAGCAGCTCAAGCCCGTGCCACGAACCAAACGTGCCAGCACGCCCGTTTATCTGCTGCTCGAAGTGGTAATGCCACACGGGCGTGCCTCCTTCATGCGCGGCGGCAGCCGTACGTCGCGCGCTGCAAACGAAACGGGCATCCGATGTAATCTGGGTATACGCTTCGGCAGGGGATCCGAAGGAAGCCAGTGGATATTGCGTCTGAATGGCGTCTGCCAGCGTCGGACCAAAACTGGCGTTCAGCGTGTCGCGCAGTTGCAGTTCCGTCAATGTTTCGGGCACATAACGCGATGTCTCGTCGTCGTTGGCGCCCACAATCATGAAGTCCACGACGCCAGCACCTGCCCTTAACAGGTCTTCGGGTTGCGCTGGCACCACGCTGCCGTCTATCCATGGCTGAGTAAACGAGGACGTGCCCAACAGATTGACGAACAACGGGTAGCCTCGCACCAGCTCCTCGGCGTCAAGACCTCGCAGGCAATCCAGATCGCCTTCGCACGCTGCGAAGGTGTCGAGAAAGCGCTGCGTTTCGCCCAGAATCTCACTCTCGGGCGGCAACGCACAGGCGCCAGATTGCACGATGGCACCTTTGAATAATCCTTCCGCAGCAGGTGATACGGCTAGCGCGCACACGTTTCTGGCACCGGCGGACTGTCCAAAAATCACCACGCGCGACGGGTCACCGCCAAAGGATTGTATATTGTCCTGCACCCATTGCAGGGCGGCGATCTGGTCCAGCAGGCCCAGATTTCCCTCGCCGCCCTTTCCATCAGACCACGTTTCGCGCGGTCGTGTCAGCCAGCCAAACACGCCCAACCGGTACTGAATAGTGACCACCACGGCCCCCGTTTCAGAGGCGAAGTCTGCGGAGTCGTAGAGTCGAACGCCTCCGGCGAGGGTGATGCCCGCGGATCCTTGAATGTTGCCGCCTCCATGAATGAACACGAGAACCGGGCTCAGGCTGTCGGTGACAGGCAGCGGTTGCCAGACGTTGAGGGTCAGGCAGTCCTCGCTGCCAAGAAACTCACCCTCTTCGTTGTTCTGCGCGCATGGCTGTGTCCATTCCGTCGCCTGATACACACCGTCCAGACACTCAGCGGGCTGCGGCGGACGCCACCGAAGTTCGCCGACGGGTGGACGCGCGAATGGGATACCCAGAAAAGCGATAGAGTTTCCAGCGACGGCACCTCGAATGACACCGGCTGTAATCCTTCGGTCGTCTTCGGCGACGGGCTCGCCGGGGCAGATAGTGTCCGCGTCCGCCGCGCTATCCGTGTCGTCTGGCGCCTGCGAGTCAGTGGTGTCGGCGTCATCCAGCGGCGACGAGTCTTCGGCGACCGCGTCTGTGGCGCCCCCATCGAATTCAGCGCCTTCGTCGGCTGGCGCGTCCGCCCTGTCCACATCACCGGCGAGGCCGTCAGGCCCGGCGTCGCCTGAGCCCACTGCGTCGACGACGCCAGATGGAGTGGTACCGCATGCCATCAGGCCAAACAGAAAGAGCATCCATAAGTTGCGTCTCATCATCACCTCCGAGGGTTGAGTCTCTGATGTGACATCATCAGGGGCCGCCGCGCCATGGCAGTTCTGCGACAATCTGTAACAGATTGTAACGTCAGCAGTTGCGAGTGCGGCGACGCAACGAAAGAATACTCATGACATCATCGGCCGAGTAGGTCTCGGCCGCGTCGTTGATACCTTCGCAGTGCTTCTTTTCTGCCTTCCACTTGCGTTCGGAGCCTAAAATCTCGGGCCAGAAAGGATAAGAGGCGCATTGCATGGGCTTGATGTCGTGGACCGTGCAGCCATTCGGGCCGAGCAGGGGGCACGCCGCTTCCTCAGGTACGTCGATGACCAGGAGCCCATCCTCGTCCTCGACCCACAACTCACCCAACAGCGTGTCAGCTGTTCCGTCTGGACCCTGGAGGCGCTCGGCGATTCGGTCACCCTCGACACGTGTCAGGTACACAAAGCCGGGGCGTTTACAGCATGCACCACATCGTGTGCAGGCAAAGCGCAGGCCCGACTGGGCGTACCAGACGTCGTTGCGCACCAGCCTTACTCCCACTCAATGGTTGCAGGGGGTTTGCTACTGACGTCATAGACCACGCGGTTGATACGGCGTACCGAGTTGATGATGCGGTCAGAGACGCGGCCCAGAAACGGCATTGGCAAGTCAGCTCGATCGGCGGTCATGCCGTCGGTAGAGGTGACCGCGCGGAGTGCACATAGCCACTCGTAGGTGCGCGAATCACCCATGACGCCGACGGTCTTCACCGGAATCAGCACTGCAAAGGCCTGCCAGACGTTGTCGTAATGGCCTTCCTCGTGCAGAGCGCGAATGAAGATGTCATCGGCCTGGCGCAGCACGTCGCAGCGTTCCTGGGTGATTTCACCGATGATACGGACCGCCAGCCCCGGGCCGGGGAACGGATGTCGACCCACGATCGCCTCGGGCAAACCGAGCTTTCGGCCGGTTTCGCGGACTTCATCCTTGAACAGCTCGCGGAGCGGCTCGACCAGTTTGAACTTCATGTCCTTGGGCAACCCGCCGACATTATGGTGCGATTTGATGGTCGCCGAGGGACCGCGAATGCTGATGGATTCGATCACATCGGGATAGAGAGTGCCCTGTGCGAGAAACTGTGCGTCCTGCACATCGGACGAGGCTTCTTCGAATACGCGGACGAACAGCTCGCCGATGATCTTGCGCTTGCGTTCGGGGTCTTCGACGCCTGCGAGAGCGTCCATGAAGCGCTGCCGAGCGTCGATGACGCGCAGCTCGACTTCGAAGTGCTCACGGAAGGTGGTTTCGACCGTTTCTCGCTCGCCGAGCCGCAGAAGACCCGTGTCAACGAAGATGCAGACGACCTGTCGACCGATGGCTTTGGCGAGCAGCGCCGCCACGACCGAGCTATCGACACCGCCCGAGAGTCCGCAAATCACCCGCGCCTGCCCCACCTGGGCGCGAATGGCAGACATGGACTCTTCGATGAAGTCGCCCATGTTCCAGTCGTTTTCAGCACCTGCGACGCCAAAGACGAAGTTGCGAAGGACTTCGTTGCCCCGCTCGGAATGCACAACTTCGGGGTGAAACTGAACGGCGTACAAGTTGCGTTCGCGACTCTCCATGGCGGCAAGAACGCCGTTCTCGGAGACAGCGAGTGCTTCAAATCCTGCGGGAGGCGCGGAAACAGCGTCGCCGTGCGACATCCAGAGCGTCGTTTCCGTGCCAGGCTGAAAGCCCGCGAGCAACCTGCCGGCTGCGCGTATATTCACCAGCGTTCGTCCATACTCGCCCACGTGGCCGGGAGCGACCGACGCACCGAAGGTCTTCGCCAGCAGCTGCATGCCGTAACAGATGCCCAGAATGGGGATGTTCAGCTCGAGCAAACCACCTTCCAGGTCAGGCGAGCCGTCAACATGCACCGAGTTGGGACCGCCGCTGAGGACGAGAGCGAGCGCTGGAGCCGTTCGCGAGGCGACCGCGTCGCGAAGACGAGCGTCATTGCAGGGCCAGATTTCACAATACACGCCGAATTCACGCACGCGGCGGGCGATGAGCAGTGTGTACTGGCTACCGTAATCGAGGATCAGGATTCCGCGTTGAAGTCGTTCACCGTGCATATCAATCCAGGCGCTCGAAGCTGCTGACAGCCTTGTAGTTGGGAGCTTCTTTGGTCACGTACACGTCGTGAACATGGCTTTCGCGCAGGCCTGCGTTGGTAATCCTGACAAACTGCGCGCGTTCACGAAGTTCAGCAATCGTGCGGGTACCGCAGTAGCCCATGCCAGACTGAAGTCCGCCCAGAAGCTGAAAGATATTGTCTGCGAGTGAGCCACGGAAGGCGACCATGCCTTCGATGCCTTCCGGCACCAATTTTCGGCTCTCTTTAATGCCATCCTGACCGTAACGGTCACCCGACCCCTGACTCATGGCGCCCAGAGATCCCATGCCGCGGTATACTTTGTACGACCGGCCCTGATAAAGAACGACGTCACCCGGGCTTTCGGTCGTGCCAGCGAAGAGCGAACCGATCATGACCACTTCAGCGCCAGCCGCGATCGCCTTCACGAGGTCACCGCTGTACTTGATGCCACCATCCGCGATGATGGGCACTCCGTAAGGGGTCGCTGCCTCAACGCAGTCCATAATGGCGGTGATTTGTGGCACGCCCACACCTGCCACGATGCGGGTCGTGCAGATAGAGCCCGGACCAATACCGACCTTCACCGCGTCCGCGCCGGCTTCAATCAGCGCGCGTGTACCGTCAGCCGTGGCGACATTTCCGGCGATAACCTCGACATGGGGATACCTCGCCTTCATCCAGGCGACACTCTCGATGACACGTCTGGAGTGGCCGTGGGCAGTGTCGAGCACCACTACGTCAACCCCTGCTTCAACAAGCGCTGCGGCGCGCTCATCGCGGTCGTCGCCAACGCCGACGGCAGCGCCCACGAGCAATCGTGCCAGCTTGTCTTTGGCGGCGTTGGGAAACGTCTGACGCTTTTCAATGTCCTTGACGGTGATCAGGCCCTCGAGAGAACCGTCCTCGTTGACCAGGAGTAGTTTCTCGATGCGGTGCTCGTTCAGCAGCTCCTTGGCCGCGTCCATCTCGACACCCACAGGCGCAGTCACCAGCTTCCGGGTCATGACATCCGCCACCTTCCGGTTCAAATCGAGCTGAAACCGAAGGTCGCGATTCGTCAGAATGCCCACCAGCCGATGACCGTCTACGACAGGTAGGCCGCTGATGTTGTGCTTTCGCATGACATCCACGACCTGTTGCAGCGTGTCTTCGGGACGGATGGTGATGGGATCGAGCACCATACCGGACTCGCTCTTCTTCACACGCCGCACTTCGGCGGCCTGCTGGTAGGGCGTCATATTTTTGTGAATGATGCCCACACCGCCCTGTCGCGCCATGCAAATCGCCGTTTCCGCTTCGGTTACGGTATCCATCGCAGCGGACACCAGCGGAATCCGGATGCGGAGGTTGCGCGTCAGTCGGGTGGACAGGTCGGCATCACGCGGAAGAAAATCACTGTACGCTGGCTGCAGCAGTACATCGTCGAAGGTCAGGGACTCGCGGATCTCACGCACTTTCATGGCGACCTCTGACAGTTCGAGGCTGGCCGGATGCCAGCGTCACACGGATGACGCGGCGTGCTAATCGGAGTTCAACGGGTTGTCCAGCGACCCACGACCCCGTCGGCGTAGACGTCACGCGCGACCGTCCAGCTGGCCCCGCGAGAGGTTGGCTGCGCGTCGGTGGACGCGACGGTTTCCCTGATGCGTCAACGATTCAGCCGCGCTGAAGCATGCGGCTTGTGCCTGACGAAACGCGGGGGTCAGGGCGCCGGCGAAACGTCGAGGAGCACCTCGTCGGTGCGTGACTCCCCGCGACCCAGCTCCACCTCCAGCACTTTCTCGGAAACAAGTGTATCGTCGGACGCCAGAGCATGAATGACCACGTCGTACAGACCTGGTCGAATGCTCATGCGCACGACGCCGTCATTGCAGTCAGCCGAGAGGCCCACTTCCAGAGTTCCGTAGTCATCGAACGCCATAACGTTCACCTGCGCGACGTTTGCCTGAGGACAGAGCCTGTCGCCGAAATTCCACACCACGGCGTAGTCGGCGGGCTCCGACTCCAGGACAACTGGCTGCACCGTCGTCAGACCGGCAGGGCGTACCTGAACTTCGCCGGTTGTTCCGGAAAACCACTCCTGACCGCTGGGCGAAACAGCCGATATGCTGAACTCGTAAACGCCAGGGGGAATGTTGGTAAGCAGCGTTCTACGCTCCTCACAGCCGACGGTCCACCCTGCTTCTGGCATGCTTCCTGCGACGCCTGATGACGTGATGAGCACCGTCTGGGTTCCTGCATCGGTGCACCCGTGAGGGCCGACAGCCCATTGCACCAGCACGTCACCGCTCTCCAGCGTCTCTCGATCCTGTCCACATGCGACCAGAAAAATGGACAGGGCAGCGAATAGATAACGATTCATCATGGCGGGTTCCGTGGTCCAAACACCTACAAATGCGGCGCTTCACAGCGTAGCACCGCAAATCGTCTGGTCAAAATACCACCGACCACGCCATCAAGCTGATTTCATTGCATTTTACCCCGGCGCCCATCGCCGCTGAATTTTTGCATCAACGCCCATCAACTCTACAATAAGGCGGTCTTCATTCTGGTCAGGCAGGTTCACCATGTTCATTCGTCGTGTTGCGCTTCATCTCGCTGCTCTCTCACCCGCGTTCCTTGCGCAGGCATGTGTGTCGGCGCTGGGACCTGCGTCGTTCGAGGGGTTTGATGCGTCAGCCCTGAACGCCACCTGGTATGGAGCCTATGTGCGCCCTATCGAGCAGACCGATAGCGCGGCTGTGGAGGCGGCGCGGGTTGCGGCCGAGCAGCGGCTTGCTGCCCGCAATGAGCTGCGGGCTGACAGACGGCAACAACGAGAGTTGGCGCGCGAGCAGCGCCGGGATGACCGACGACGGCCCTCCCCTACGCCTCAGAACGCGCTCGCAAACCATGACCGTGCGCCAGCTCCCGTTCCTGTCGTGGCAGGGCCAATTCGTCCCGCAGCCACCGACGAACGGTATGACCCTGTACTGGCCATGGCATACGTCCGCGCGACCTACGAACTCAATGGACAGCCGTTTCCTGACGACGCGGTCATGCCTGTGGACATTTACCGACTCGCGACGCGTTCGGGCGGCCTGTATCACACGGAGTATCCTGCCGCCGGTGACGTGGTGTTCTTCAGCAACACACACGACATGAACGCCGACGGTCGCGACAACGACTTCTATTCCCATGTCGGCATCGTGGAGGCCGTCGCCGACGACGGAACCGTCTCGATCATCAGCTATATGGAGGGCGGTGTGCAGCACACCAGCATGAATCTGGTGACCGCGCACGAGCGGGAGCTGAACGGACGAGAGGTCAACACGCCGATGCGCGCGCGTCAGGGAGAGGACGGCAGTGCAGCCTGGTTGTCTTCCCACCTGACCGTTGGATTTGCAGCCTTTCTGGGACCGGACGTGGAGACCGTGCACCTGATTGACCAGTGGCAACCTGATGCGACCTCCGTCGCTTCGTTTGCCGATTAATCAGGCTTCGGCTTTTGCTTCGCCGCTCAGCAACTCTTTCATCTTGCGCCGCTCTTCACGGGCAGCCAGCTCGGCCACTCGCGTCGCCTTGCGCTCGGCATCCCGGGCATCGCGAAACGCAATGAACCATTCGGGCAGTTCAAATGCGGGGAAATCACTGATCTGAACCTGCGAGAAGGCGGTATCCTTGAGTCGCTTGATGGCGTCGATCTGCATCACGCGCCATCCGAGTTCGCCGCGCAGTAGCACCCATCGTTCGATGGTGTAATCGCGGCGTTCACGAGCTTTCAGCCCATCAACAACAAGAAGATGCGCTTCATCGTGGCCGTTCAGACGAATGCGTCCAAGCTGGGCGTCGGACGAGATTCCTTTCAGAAGACGAAGGCGACGCCGTGCAACGGTCTGAAACTCTTCCCGCGGTCCATATTCAGCGCGCAGAGCGCCGTCCTCGTGGGTCATATCCCAGATGAACTCGTAGTCACCGGCCGTTACAGCCCGTGCCCATTCCTTGTGAAACAGGTACGCGATCATCTCTTTGCCCACCACGCGCGTGACCGTGCGGGCTGCCGGAGTCTGAGCGGCCTGTGCGGTCGTCTGTGCACGCATGGGTACCGGCGCAGACACGCCAGCAGCGCGACCAGCCGGAGTGGCAGGCTTGATATCGGATGCCTTGAGAGGGGCTTTCTTCTTAATCTTCATAATCTGCGACAACTGCTAAGGGGGAAGCGTAACACTACGAACAGGATCAGCGTGATAACGTCAACCCTGCCATAGCAGAGCCGAACGTCCATCGAATCTTTCAGCGCTTGCGCGGTTGCTGTCGCATACCACGTTGCTGGCCGAATGCCTGAGGGCCGTATCCCTGAGGCACCATCATCGGAGGCGGTTCTTCGAGGAAGAACAGGTACCAGGTGTCTCCAAATGGCTTCATCGTGACTTTTTTGCCGTTCCGAAGATTTTGCAGATTGGTTGCGGTGCGCTCATCTGTCGGCACGAGCACACGTGCACGGTCGAGCACGAGAATGGCCGCTGCGTCCTCGCCAATCTTCTGCAGGCACCAGGCATACATATTCCAGAGGAACGGCTCCTTGTCGTGCATCTTTGCCGCACCTTCGAAAGCGGACTTCATTTCGGCCAGTTTCTTCTGACGACACATGTGCGCACCAAGGAAAGCCTTGGCCATCCAGTCCCGAGCCCACGCCTGTTGCAGATAGGGCACGGCCGCATCGTAGTTTTTTTGCAGGTAGTAGAGCTGTCCTATCTGCCCTGCCAACTGTTCCGCCACGAGAAACTGCCACTTCTGCAGTTCCAGGGCGGACTCCAGCACCGTGATGGCCTTGTCGAATGGCGGCTTCCATTTGCCAGCCTGGGCGGGATTCATGGGATTGAAGCCGGGCGGCGGCTGCAGCAGCTCCTGCGATGCCTGAACCGCGGCTCCCATCGCCATGTAGCTGCGACGCGCCAGCCAGACGTAGGCGATTCCGAACGCGATGAGTCCGGGGATGACACCATAGAAGATGCCTCCGAAAACGAGCGATACCAGAAGCCAGGCAAGGGCTAACGCACCCGTGCTAATCAACAGGTTGTACATACGGGTTCAGGTCCGTGGTGCGCGGTCTAGACAATGAATGGGAACGACGCCGACCTCACGTCGGGTGACCTGACTACCGTCACGTCCCATGACGGTGAGCATCGCCAGACGACGTTGCGCGACGGGTACCACCAGACGTCCGCCGGGGCGTAACCAGGCCGTCCATGGACGTGGAGGCCTTGCGACGCCCGCACCCACGACGATCGCATCAAACCGACCAGCATCACCATCCCCCAGCTCGGCCGTCCAGGAGACTCGTGACGCGAGTCCAATCTGCAGAATCGCAGCCGCCCCCGCCTCGCGAAGACAGGCATTGGACTCCACCGAAGTAACTACGCAACCGATCTGCGCCAGGAGAGCCGACAGGTAACCCGTTCCGGCGGCGAGTACGGCGACCTGCGTTCCAGGTGCCGGCTCGGCCGCTTCCACCATAAGCGCGGCGACGGACGGCTGAGGGCAGCGTCGACCGTGTCCAACAGGTGACTCCACGTCGAGGTAAGCTGACATCTGGACTTCTTCCCGGACAAAGACGTGCCGCATGACAGACTGCATGGCGTCACGGACACGATCGTCCGTAACACGCTCGCGCAGTCTGGTGCAGTCGATTCCTTGCTGTAAGGGCGAAACTTCAACGTCTGGCGTCATTCGAAGCTCAGGCCGGGTGCTGGGTAAGAGGCAGTAAACTCGGACACTTCCGCTCGAACAGTCGCGATCTCCGACTCGTTATCAAGGCTCTTCACGACGCGGTCAATCCAGCCGGCAACCAGTGGCATGTGCGCTGCGCCGATGCCTCGGCTGGAGAGCGACGCCAGTCCTACCCGAATCCCACTGGGATCCATGGGCTTGCGAGGGTCGAATGGGATACTGTTGAAATTCGTGACGATACCGGCGCGGTCCAGCGCCTTGGCGACTGGCTTACCGGACACGCCCTTGGGTGTCAGATCAACGATCAGCATGTGGTTATCGGTGCCACCCGTAACCAGACGGTACCCCTTTTCCGTGAGTGACTCGCCAAGCGCCTTCGCGCTGTCCACGACCCGGGTCGCGTAGTCCCTGAAGGACGGCTGCAGAGCCTCATGCGCGGCCACCGCAATGCCGGCGGTCGTATTGTTGTGAGGGCCTCCCTGCAGTCCGGGAAACACAGCCCTGTCGATCGCAGAAGCCAGCCCCGCACGGCACATGATCATGCCACCGCGAGGCCCACGGAACGTCTTGTGCGTCGTCGAAGTCACAACGTCGGCAATCCCCACAGGAGACGGGTGCAAACCGGCCGCCACCAGACCGCAGATGTGAGCGATGTCTGCCACCAGCTGCGCCCCAACCTCGTCTGCGATCTCGCGGAAAATGCCCCACTCAACGACGCGCGGGTAGGCCGTAATGCCAGCGATGATCATTTTGGGTTTCGTTTCGCGAGCCAGACGGCGCACCTCCGCGTAGTCGATCAGCTCCGTAGAACGTTCTACCGGATACTGGGTCGCATTGAACCAGCGACCCGAGAAGTTCACGTTCCATCCGTGTGTCAGGTGACCTCCATGGGAGAGGCCGAGACCCATGACAGGGTCACCTACTTCGCACAGGGCATAATAGACGGCCAGATTCGCAGGTGAACCGGAGTACGGCTGCACATTCACGTGTTCCGCACCAAAAATCTGCTTTACCCGGTTGACGGCCAGGGTCTCGACCTGGTCGATAACCTGCTGCCCCTCATAGTACCGCCGCCCTGCGTAGCCTTCGCTGTACTTGTTGGCCAGCGGCGAGCCGACCGCCTGCTGAACAGCGGAGGACGCATAGTTCTCGCTGGCGATCATTCGCAGGGTCGAAGCCTGCAACTGCACCTCTGATCCAATCAGTGCGTGAATCTCGGGATCTGTCTCGGCGATGGCCTTGTACATACCAACCTTCCTTGTGAACCATTTCGATATCTCGTGACCACGACCTGAAAAAGGGCGGGCGCGTGGCGACTAGCACAGTTGCCTGTTCGTTCAATCCGATTGATCGCCCTCGCCCGCCTTGAGACGTTTGCCGACGCGCCGACTTTGACGTAAGGGACAGAGCCGTTTTCCCTAACCTGTCATTGCGTTGCGCTACCTAATCGCCACCCTCTCCTCTGCGCTCGTCTGCTGTGCGGTATGGGCTGCTGTCTGGCTCGCCTTCGGCGAGCGGCTGCTGCCGGTGCCAGAAGCGGCGCAGCTGGTGCAGTCACTAACCGTCCCTGGCGATTCTGTTATCGTCACGTCTCACGGCGCGCACCTCGAGACAGTCCATTTCAACCGCTCCACGGCGGTCGCCACTTCGCGTGTGCCACTCGAAACCGACCGCCTGCGTCGTGTGATCCTGACCGGCCACGTGGATGAACAACTCCACAGTGTCGCACGATTTTTCCGTCTGCAGGGCCAGACCATCTTCACCCGGACGCTGGGCGAATCATTCGTTGAGGTCGTTCAGTTCGAGCGCCGGGATACGACGGTGCACGACCTGGTCGCATGGCTGCCGCTTGCTACCGTGGACACGTTCATGGACGACGGTTCGGTGACAGGCTGCCCATGGAATGGCAGTCGTTTTCAATGTCCACATGCGGACTGGGTATTTGTAGGACTCACCAGCGAAATGCTCGCAGGGCAGCCCCACCGTTGTGTCTGGTCGCATCCGGTGGACGATGGCGTCCTTCGCGTCACATGGCCTGATGTGACCGGCGCGAACCGAATCGTGGGCTGGTACGCGCTCACCGACTACGCCGCTGGAGTGCCCGACGGTTCCCGTGTATCTATTCGGCTTCGGGCGGGCTCGATGGTCGAAGAATTTGCTGCCCAGCGACAGCGTGGGCGGCGGCCCATTGACGTCGCGCTTCCTGCCAACCACTCAGGCCCGCTGGCCATGGAGTTCGAGGCTGCCGCAGCCGGAGTGCGACACCTTTGCTGGTCATTGCGCGCCGTGCACCGTGCCGAGGCCCCATGACAGCCTCACGCGAACATACACCGACGCTGACCTGGCTGGTCTGGCTGGTCTGCGCACTGCTCGTGTTCGCCTACCTGCTGCCGGTGCCCTACTTTGACGCCCTGAACAACCCGAACGAGAATGTGCGTGTCTATATGACGCGCGCAATGGTCGACTTCGGCACCATGGCGATCGATCCGGTGATCGCGGAGTGGGGCTATGTGAACGACAAAGCCACCATTCACGGTCTCATGTATGCCGGTAAAGCGCCTGGAACATCCTATCTGGGCATACCAGGTTACTGGCTGTACTCCACTCTCTGCGCCGCCACAGATTCCGCCGTCACGCGCCAGGGGGCTGTCTGGGCCTGCCGGCTCAGTGGGTCGTTACTGCCATGCGTGATCTTCCTCTTTGCCTTCGCGGCGCACATGCGAACGGTCTCTCGACACGCGACGTTGCAGGTCACTGGCATCGTGCTGCTCGGGGTGGGTTCCACGTTCTACCCCTACGCGATGCTCTTCGCGAGTCACAGCACCATCGCAGCCGCTCTGTGCGGCTCCTGTTTCCTCATGCTTCGACACCGGGAATCGCCCGAAGCGTGGTGGATCCCTGCACTGTCTGGCTTTCTTCTGGGTTCCGCTGTCTGCATGGAGTATCCCGCTGCGGTCGGTGGACTGATACTCGCCGCGTGGGGAACGCTAACCTGCTGTCACCACGCGCGTTTTGTGCTTGGCCACCTGGCGGGAGCCACCCCGCCCATGCTCGCCTTGATGGCGTATCACATGGTGTTTGGTGGGCCGTTCGAGACCGCATACGCACACCTCGAGAATCCGGAGTTCGCCGAGTCTGTGAGCGAGGGATTTTTCGGGCTCGCCCGGGTGCAACCGCGCGCATTGTGGGGCAGCTTCTTCGCGCCCTCGAACGGCCTGTTCTGGTTCATGCCGTGGAGCATTCTGGCCGTTCTCGCGCTCCTGCCCGGTATTCTGGATCGAAAGTTACGCGAATCAGCCCTTTTAACGACGGCAATTCTCGTGTCCTACACCATCTTCATCAGTATGGTGGACAATTGGCGTGGAGGCTGGACTGCAGGGCCCCGATACATCATGCCCGTCATTCCGTTCCTCGTGGTGTGGCTGGTCAAGGTGCTGGACAGGGCGTACCACGCAGTCGGAAGCTGGTGGTGGATTCGTCTTCCCGCTTACGCCCTGACCGTGCCGGCAGTCTTCGCCTGTTCGCTCTCGGCGCTATACTTCCCCCACTATCCCGAAGAGATCGAAAACCCGATCTTCGAGATCAGCGTATGGTTCCTGACGCACGGTTACCTACCGGCCTCCCTGGTGTCCAATCTGACAGGTGACGTGACAGGTGCCACACTGTTCATGCTGGCCGTTCCCGTGCTTGTGTGGTCACTCATGTTCGCGGCAGGCGACCGGGAGCACCCGGTTGCCCGTATCTCACTCCTTGTGGCATCGCTGGCACTTGGGCTGAGCCTTGTGGTGACAGGCTCGATCCCCGCAACGCCATCGCGCGAACAGCTGGCGCAGTCGCGAAACTTTGTCCTGAATCTCTGGCCCGAAAAGCGCACGCCGCTCGAACAGTCGTTGCACGCGGGAGTCGTGCCCGACGATGTGGTCTTTGCCAATACTCCGGAGCTCCTTGAAACGGCGGCCCGTGACGCCGCCCGGGCCGGCTACGATCAGACCGCCATGGACCTGCTCGTGCAGGCGCAGAGTCTTCGGGACGCGATGCGGCATCATGGCCCGTTCAGCGTTCCCATCGCTGGCGATGCCCCAAATCGATCTCGACCGCCGTCGCGTTTCACTGAGGCAGGAATGACCATCCCTGCACCGGTCCCAAC
>Ga0169931_10004388_pt1 | contig 21960 bp, 15 predicted proteins | sample Kivu_15m_20L_FD_129675 | JGI IMG/M metagenome (GOLD analysis project Ga0169931, IMG submission 129675) | Freshwater microbial communities from Lake Kivu, Western Province, Rwanda to study Microbial Dark Matter (Phase II) - Kivu_15m_20L... | ecosystem: Environmental > Aquatic > Freshwater > Lake...
GTAGCAGTGGTTCCCCCCGATGCTGGAGATGGTGAAGAGTCCGAGTAAACAAATACAAGAAAAGTTAAAACCTATACTTTTCTATATAGTACCTTTAAGTAGTGGCATTTTGATGGGAGTCACTGTTGCTCCTATCAACGCTTGGTTTCTAGCCTGGATCGCCCTGGCTCCATTATGGGTAATCGTGGTAAAATATACTCGAAAATCCCTCCTTTCAGCTTCCTGGTGGGCGATCGCCTATCATGGAATGGCTTTATCATGGATTACAGGTATTCACCCCATGAATTGGCTAAATGTTCCCTGGTGGCCAAGTTTATTAATTACCATGTTTTGCTGGTCATTTATTACCTTGTGGGGAGCATTATTAGTTGGACTATGGGCATTTTTGATGGTTAGGTTAAATCCTCAAAAACCGTGGTTACGAGTTTTAATTGGCACAGCTTTGTGGTGCGGATTAGAAGGTTGGTGGAGCACAGGTTCCCTATGGTGGAGTTCTTTATCTTATACACAGTCACCGTACAATTTAGCACTTTTGCATTTGGGGCAACTTTCTGGTCCTAATACGATTACAGCAGTAATTGTAGCTGTTAATGGACTAATAGGTGAAGCATGGATATGGCAAAATCAGAAAAAAAGAGAATTAATCAGTACAGGTAAACAATGGAATGGAGTGACTAGGTTTAGGAAAGTAGTAATAGGGTTGATTAATAGATATTCTATTTCAGCACTTATTTTGTTAATTGTCTCCCATATTTTAGGATCAATCCTATATTTCCAGCCATATTCTCAAAATTCGGGTTTAAAAATAGGGATTATTCAAGGTAACATTCCCAATGAAATCAAATTGCTTCCCCAGGGATTTACCAGAGCAATTACAGGTTATACTAACGGTTATATCAACCTAGCAAATCAAGGGGTAGATGGAGTATTAACCCCTGAAGGTGCTTTGCCATTATACGATAAGAATTTGGCTAATACACCTCTGTTGGATGCAGTTAAACAAAAAGGAGTGGTAGTCTGGATAGGGGGTTTTGGGAGAACTGGAAACAGCTACACCAACAGTTTATTTAATATCAATAGTCAGGGACAAATTACCAGCAGATATGATAAATCTAAACTAGTTCCCTTGGGTGAATTTGTACCTTTTGCCGAGATTTTTGGCAATCTAGTCAAGAGACTATCACCTCTGGATGAACACCAAATACATGGTGCCAAACAACAAGTTTTTGATACTCCATTAGGTAGAGCAATTGTTGGCATTTGTTACGAATCTGCTTTTACAGAAATATTTAGATACCAAGCTAAGAATGGGGGAGAATTTATTTTAAGTTCATCCAATGATGCTCATTACACAGTAGCAATGGCGGATCAACACCATGCCCAGGATGTAATGAGAGCAATTGAAACAGATAGGTGGGCAGTTAGGTCTACCAACACAGGTTATTCAGCCTTTGTGGATCCCCATGGTAGAACCTTATGGAAGTCGGGATATAATGTTTATGAAACTCATGCAGAAACTATTTATCCACTTCAAACCCAAACCTTGTATGTGCGATTTGGTGACTGGATTATGCCCTTACTGCTAGTGTTAGCAGCGCTGGGACTTATATATAAGTCGTTAGTCCAAATATTATAACTAAGATTTGCGTACTAACTACTTAAAGCCTTAATAAATCTTTGTAAGCTTTTAAAAACACTAGGCCTTTTACTTGCTGAGATCCCGGTTTCTGGTTGTCCCTTGATTAAAATTGAGTCTATCTCATCTCCAGAAGGTTTTTGAGGTAGTTCAGCAATTTTTCGGTACTCACCATCAGTTTCTAACCATATTTCCCAGTTTCCAGGATAGGAACGCATCAGAGCGCTTTGTTCATCAATAGGACGTAGATAATAGCAAGATTCAATGGTACTAATAAAACGCCTGCGGGTTTCCCGTGCAGCATAACCAATACCCACCACACTAGAGTCTTCCAACCGGGGATTTAACATGACAAAAGGACGTTCACCAATGATTTGACAGAGTTTTTCCAATTGAGCTACTTCCACCGATGTGGGAGCTATGAACAAGAAAATCTCATCTTCTGGTTGAATTTTTGATTCTGACGAAGCAGCTCTTCCTGTACCGATATCCATAATTTTGAAGGGTATATCACCCCAGTCTCGACGAGCTAAAGCAGCAGCACCCGCATCAGCAAAAAAGACCTTGAGACGAGATTCATATTGGGTAAACAGGGGGAGAAATTGTTCAGCGACTGGCATAAATTGCAGTTCTGGGAAAAGCAACTCTACCTGTATTCGCGTTTTACCATCAGACAAAGCCGATCCTACCGCCGCACGGGATTGGGCAATTGCTTCTTCTAAGGTTTTGGGTAGTTCAGTCAAGGTAGCCATGATCTTCTAGTATAACTCCAGGATGAAGATCCAGAAACATTTATTGTGCTGGTTGATTATATAGATTATATACTAGTCCAGTTGGAATACTATTGCCAATTTTGCCAAATATGTCTGAAACCTTATTAATATCCTTAAGATTTTATTGGGTTGAAAGCAGTTTCAGGAATTTGTAAGGTATTGAGAAACAAATTAATCTTTTAAGCAGCAATTATGACCAGTCTTTTTGATTCCCTCACCCTGGGTGAACTAAATCTCCCTAATCGGATAATTATGGCTCCGCTAACCAGGATGCGCAGTCACCAACCAGGTAACATCCCCACTGCACTAAATGCAACTTACTATCAACAACGAGCTAGTGCAGGTCTGATAATCAGCGAAGCAACTCAGATCATCCCCGAGGGACAAGGATACCCTGCTACTCCTGGAATCCACAGTCACGAACAGATTAATGGCTGGTCACTGGTAACAAAAGCTGTTCATGAAAGGGGGGGAAGAATCTTCCTCCAATTATGGCATGTGGGCAGAATTTCCCACTCTTCTTTTCAACCCGACGGTCAAGCTCCCTGGGCACCTTCCTCTATTACTCCCCAAGGCAATACTTTAACTAGTATTGGCAAGCAAGTTCCTTTTGAAACACCTCGCTCTCTCACCACCACTCAAATTGCCCATCTTTTGGATCAATATGAGCTTGCTGCTCAGCACGCTCAACAAGCAGGTTTTGATGGTGTGGAAATTCATGGTGCTAATGGTTACTTACTTGATCAGTTCCTCCAAGATGGCAGTAATCAACGCGTGGATATCTATGGTGGGTCGGTGGAAAATAGAGCTAGATTACTTTTTCAGGTGATTGAAAGATGTGTCAAAATCTGGGGTAAGGGTAGGGTGGGAGTGCGCCTATCTCCCTATGGCACTTTCAATGATATGAAGGACAGCGATCCTGTAAATCTTTTCCGCTATGTTGTTGAAGGGATTTGCAATGTGGGTCTTGCTTATATTCATTTAATTGAACCACGTTCTACCAGTGCTGGTGGTAGTGATAAAACCGATGAAGGTGCGCCCAGCACCGCTGTTCTATTTGGTCCAATTATCCAAAGTAGTTCATTAGGTACAAAGCTAATATCTGCGGGCGGGTATAATCGTGCAGAATCTCTACAGGCAATTGCAGAGCATAAAACTGATGCAGTAGCTTTTGGTAGGTTCTATATTTCAAATCCTGATTTAGTTGAACGTTTGAGAGAAAACCACCCCCTAACTCCCTACGAGCGAGCAACTTTTTATGGAGGTGGAGAAAAAGGTTATACTGATTACCCAGTATTTTCACTCCAGAAAGATATGTAAATGTTAAAAAAATAAAGACACTATTGGTGTCAGTCTCAAGGTTAAATATACAATCTGTAGATGGAATTGATCTAATCGCTCACTATGAAAAAACAGTTCAATAGGAAAAATCGGCAACAAGTATTTTTGACGGGTTTAATTCTCCTTGCTGTGTTAGTTTTTGGATGGCAACCAGAGGTATTGGCTCAAACAGCAACGCCCACTAATGTTTATGAATATCTCCTGCAATACCAACCAGAAACTTATGATCTCTTAAAAAAACAATTAGATGGTGCGATTGAAGACGCAAAACAACCCCTTGCGGAGGAAGTGGTTAGTGATCTGTGGGCCCTATCTCCCAATAATCCTCAAATTAAATGGAGGGAGAATAATGGTAAAATCGAATACCTCATGTCTAGTTGGAGATATGTAGCTAATCCTGCTGTGGATTGGCCAGTAGGGGCTAAAAAACAACTGACGTATCAAACCTGGTTTACAGCAGTACCTCAGGTAAAGGAGTTTTGTCAGAAATATCAAGCCACAGAACCACCTGTTCCAGACAATATTGAGCTTTCTCTCAGACTACAACAGTATTTGGGACTGGTCTTAAATAAGTATTCCAGTAAAACTCATTTTGTGGAAATGTGGGTGAAAGCAGAAGATTTAATTCGACCATGTATTGATCGGGAAATTAACGATACCAGTTGTCATCTTTTACCCCTACCAGTACCTGATAATAGTCCTGTAATCAAGGCAATCTATACCAATTCCTACAGCAATGCTAAAAAGGAATATTATCCTTGGTCGGGTCTAGGTTATACATACGATTGGGGTAATCCTCAAAAACCACATGTAGGTTCTAGCGAGTTTATTATTAACCCAACAGCGGAAAAACCCGTCGAAGTGGAAGTTGTTTCCGTTACTCCTACTCAGGAATACTGCCATATTAAATAATCGAACTTACCCGCTCATTAATGTCTACCCAAACCTACTCAGACCTTAACAATCTGGGTAGGTGGGGTAAGCGTGCATGACTCCGCCATAAAAAAATGTCTAGCTATGTCCAGAAATTGTCGAACAGCAGCCAACCCCTGTCTATAGCGTTCTATAATATTAAGAATAATTTACATTTCTTAACTGTTGGGAATATGGCGCGAGATTTACGGGGATTTATAAAAATTCTGGAAGAAAGAGGACAATTAAAGCGGATTTCCGCATTGGTTAACCCAGATATGGAGATCGCAGAAATTGCTAACCGCATGCTGCAAAAAGGAGGACCAGGTCTATTATTTGAAAATGTCAAGGGTGCTTCTTTCCCCGTAGCAGTAAATTTGATGGGCACTGTGGAGCGAATTTGCTGGGCTATGAATATGCAACACCCAGAGGAATTGGAAACTTTGGGGAAAAAGTTAAGCATGCTTCAACAACCTAAACCTCCTAAAAATCTTTCCCAAGCTATAGATTTTGGTAAGGTGCTGTTTGATGTTCTTAGGGCCAAACCAGGAAGAGATTTTTTCCCCCCTTGTCAACAGGTGGTTGTGGAAGGTGGAGATTTAAATTTAAATAAGTTACCTTTGATACGTCCATATCCCGGAGATGCCGGTAAGATTATTACTTTGGGATTGGTAATTACTAAGGATTGTGTCACCGGTACTCCTAATGTAGGTGTGTATCGTTTACAACTACAGTCTGCCCAGACCATGACCGTACACTGGTTATCAGTTCGGGGTGGAGCTAGACACTTACGTAAAGCTGCTGAACGAGGTAAAAAGTTGGAAGTAGCTATTGCCCTAGGTGTGGATCCCCTAATAATTATGGCAGCAGCTACTCCTATTCCTGTGGATTTATCGGAGTGGTTGTTTGCAGGGTTATACGGGGGTTCTGGAGTGCCATTAGCCAAGTGTAAGACAGTGGATCTGGAAGTACCTGCGGATTCTGAATTTGTGTTAGAGGGTACTATCACTCCTGGGGAGGTGTTACCTGATGGACCCTTTGGTGATCACATGGGGTATTATGGTGGTGTGGAGGATTCCCCCTTAATTAGGTTTGGGTGCATGACCCACCGTCGGGAACCGATTTATTTGACCACTTTTAGCGGTCGTCCGCCCAAAGAGGAGGCCATGATGGCGATCGCCCTGAATCGAATTTACACGCCCATTTTAAGGCAACAGGTGACGGAAATAGTTGATTTCTTTCTCCCCATGGAGGCCTTGAGTTATAAGGCGGCGATTATTTCCATAGACAAAGCATACCCAGGACAAGCGAGAAGAGCAGCTTTAGCATTTTGGAGTGCCTTACCCCAATTCACATACACGAAGTTTGTAATTGTTGTAGATAAGAATATCAATATTCGGGATCCACGTCAAGTGGTTTGGGCAATTAGTTCTAAAGTTGATCCATCTAGGGACGTATTTATATTGCCCAATACACCCTTTGATACCCTGGATTTTGCCAGTGAGAAACTAGGACTAGGTGGTAGAATGGGGATAGACGCGACGACCAAAATTCCTCCAGAAACTGAACATGAATGGGGAGAAGCTTTAGAATCTGATCCTAATATTGCTGCTTTAGTAGATAGACGCTGGGCAGAATACGGGTTAGCCAACTTAAATTTAGGAGAAGTCAACCCCAATCTATTTGGGTATGACATCTCTAAATAGGGGTTGGATCAGGAGGTCTTTTGTTACAGCAAGCTCTAAATATCCCTAGGAAGTAGGTTGGCATTCCAGGTGTAAAAACCAACTTGATTGGGAACCCTAGAAAATCTACCCGTGCGATGACCTCTGGATAATTCGTTGAGAGTCTTATTTTTGATCCGGGCAATTTGCTGATCGTCAAGGTTACCATAAATTCCCTGGATCACTTCATTTACAGTAAAGATCTGACCTCGATGTTGTTCTAAGAATAAACTGATAGCATCAACGAGAAACTGACCCTCAAACTGTTTCAGCAGCGGTATGATGGTGCTGGATGATGCGCTTGTGGTAACAGACCTTTTCTTTCTGGTATGACTTGCTGAAGATGAACTAGGACGGCTATAGTCCAATAGATTTAGTGCCAAAGTGTAACAACCAGGTTCATTAGGGACAGGATACCAATCACCCTTTTCCCTACCTTGGGTTAAAGAAGATTGCAGTCTACCCTTAACAATTCTCAAGACTGCAGGTTCCAAATTGCCATAGAGCGATCGCAAAATGAAATCTATATGACAAGCAGTTCCAGCGTGCTCATCGAAAAAAAGTCTTAAAGCTTCCATTCTATTTAGAGATTTGTACTGAGCGATCATAGGAACTTCCTCCCCTTTCTCAAAGGACTTGTGGGTTTCCTCTGAAGGGGGAATAACCGTTGCGTCTATTGCATCTGTAATTGGCTCAAGGGTTTCGGGAGATACTTCCTTTTGCTCCAGGTCTAAGTTCTTATGTTCCAGACTCTTAGATGTGAATGACTCTAAAGTGGATTGGTGATTCGATGCTAAAAATAGCTGGGAACCGACTTGGTCTTCTTCTAACTCTGAAATAGGTTCATGATCTTCAGAATAGGACCATGAAGATAATAAAGCTTCCACGTGATCCAATTGCGATCGCGCTTCAATAAATAATTTCTGGTACTTCTGTACCAAACTGGCATAGTAGTTTCGTAATTCTAGCAATGGACTAATAAACGCTTCTGAGGGAGGTTTTAATTGTTCTGGAGAGGTCATATTACTGCAATCATTCTAGGGTGACATCGCTTTCATAATTCATAACACGGGGTTTTGCCTTTTTGGAATTACCAAGGGATTTTTTTGGTGGTTGTGGAGGACGACAAGTTTCACAGTAGAGAGGTCTTGGTCCAAAAGTTTCCCGTTTTGTTGTCTGATTACACTCCTTACAGACAAAGTTAAAAATTCGGGTATGAATCTGTCTTTGATGGGCTCTGACAGTATATTCTCTCACTTGGATAATTTTGGTAGCCATAAATAAGAAACGTTGAATTGTTCAGTACTCTTAATATAGCTATTCAAGCAAGCAAAGTTATTTCAGTGTTTGTTTTTCCACAAGTTTTTTTGAAATCCTTAAAATATAGCTTTATCCAGAGGGGATTAGGACAGGGTTTATGGTTGCTGGGTAAGGGTTCTGGCTCGCCTCCCCCCCCTTACAAGTGGCTAGGGCTATAAAATTGATTAGACTGTATAAATAAGCTCTCTAAAATATCCAATATTTAACTAATGTCAATACACCCTATTTTGATATTGCTCTTTTAATATTAAGCTACTTGAGCAAAAACAGTGAATCTTTGTCAGTCTCAAACTTCAGGTTTTTCACTTATCATTCCATGTAATCTGATCACCTATATTACAAGTACAAAACTTTGCATAAAGTTAATAGTTATTAGGTTATTAACTAGAGTCATCAATATCCATCATATCTCCACTGCGATCGCTATTATCAGACCCCATGTCCAAGTTTTTAAAAACCATCGGGCCACTGGGCTACCAGAAGTCAGTAGTTAATGACTGTCTGACTTCTGATAGTTAATTGTTCAAGAACTAACCAAGATTAACCTTGACAGCTCTTTGTTTTTCCGCTTCTGTTTTAGGCAAGTTCAACCGGAGAATACCATCCTTATATTCAGCCTTAACTTCCTGATTTTTCACTGTTGAAGGCAATGGAATCACTCGCTGAAACTTACCGTAGCGAAACTCAGAACGAGTATAACCCTCCCTTTCGGTAGTAGTTTCTGATTTTCTTTCTCCAGTAATAGAAACCGCCTCGGGTGTTACTTCCACAGTTACGTCCTTAGCTGTCAATCCGGGTAATTCCACTTTTAGTTTAAAAGCATCCTCCGTTTCTTCCAGTTCAGCTGCGGGGATAAAATTTAACCCAGCTCTTTCACCTCCATCAGTGGGTAACATTCTTTCAAATAAACGACCCATTCGTCGTTGTAGGGTCTCAATTTCCCGGAAGGGATCCCAGCGTTCCAGATCACGGAAGGGTTCTAAACGTTCAATATCACGGATGGGATCCCAACGAACTAATGCCATAACCATCTCCTATACAATGTCGATTTGGATTGTGGATGCTGAAACTCAAGCTTCACATTCAACAATTAACAAATGGCAAAACCGGCATACTTCTGGATATTCTTGGTATCTCTAACTTTGTGAAACTCGGTCTTTTTGCTTCCTGCTCTAACAGTAACACAAAATAATAAATTGGAGAGGTTCGGTTTTATAGTTATCCAGTCGAAATAGCCGTACCTGATTGATGATTTTTCCATGATACCCGATTGCTCATTTTACCATCAATTTAATGACCAAAATCTATCCTATGTCAGTTGTTGAATAACTTTTGAGATATATATTGTAGAAGCAGCTCTTGATGGGAGCGAATAAAAAAGTGATTACCTGGCAAGGTATAGCAAGAAAACTCCCTATTAGTATGTTCCTTCCAACCGACTAAATCATCATGATTTACCATTGGATCCTCCGAACCACCAAATACAGTAATAGGAAAATCAAAAGGTGGTTCAACTTTATAGATATAAGTGTCTAAAACCTCAAAATCAGCCCGGAGAATAGGCAAAAATAATTCCCTCATTTCTGGGTTCTTGAGTATTTCGTCAGGGGTGCCATTATACTTAGCAATTTTCTCCAAAAACTCCCCATCAGGTAGATGATAAATCCCCTCATCCCCACTGTGATTTTGGGGCGCATTGCGAGCTGATATAAATAGATGTAATGGGGTTTTATATTCCAGACCATATTCTGAGCGCAATAACCGAGCCAATTCAAAACCAACTAATCCCCCCATGCTGTGACCAAAAATAGCAAAAGGCCTATCCAACAATGGCAAAATATGCTCAGCTATTGATCGAACCAAAAGTTCCATGTTTCTACAGGGAGGATATTTTACTCTCCCTCTTCCAGGTAATTCTACACCACGTACTTCCACAGTAGAAGGTAAATTTTTAGACCATTGATAAAATACGCTCGCACGGGCACCAGCATAGGGCAAACAAAATAAACGTAATTGTGGCTCTGAATGGGGCTGAGAGCTATCCGTTTTAGAATTAAACTTGATTAAATAAACCATAACGTAAAATAGTCACAGAGGTTAAGCGAGAAACTGGGTGAAATTTCAAGATTTGTTGCAACTCTTAATGTTTGTTTGCCCTTTTTGGGACTAGATTTTGATAGAGTAGATGTTATACAAATGTCATTATTATCCTTAATTGAAAATTAAGATGGTAAATTCCCTAAAAAAACCAACCTTTGAAGAAATACGTCCCGGGGTGAAAGTTCCTGCGAAAGAAACCCTATTAACACCCCGATTCTATACAACCGATTTTGACGAAATGGCGCGGATGGATATCTCCGTCAATGAGGACGAGCTGCGAGCCATCTTAGAAGAGTTTCGCGTTGACTATAACCGTCATCACTTTGTTCGAGATGCTGAATTTGAACAGTCCTGGGACCACATTGACGGACAAACCCGCCAATTGTTCATTGAATTTCTAGAACGCTCCTGCACAGCAGAGTTTTCTGGGTTCCTCCTCTACAAAGAACTAGGTCGCCGCTTAAAAGATAAAAGCCCTCTTCTAGCAGAGTGCTTTAATCTCATGTCACGGGATGAAGCTCGTCACGCCGGGTTTCTGAATAAGGCTATGTCGGACTTTAATCTATCCCTAGATCTAGGATTTTTGACCAAGAGTCGCAGTTATACCTTCTTCAAACCCAAATTTATCTTTTATGCCACCTATCTCTCTGAAAAGATTGGTTACTGGCGGTATATCACCATTTATCGTCATTTAGAAAAACATCCTGAAGATAGAATTTATCCAATTTTCCGTTTCTTTGAGAACTGGTGTCAGGATGAAAACCGTCATGGTGATTTCTTTGATGCTATCATGAAGGCCCAACCACAAATGTTGCGGGGGTGGCAAGGTAAACTTTGGAGTCGTTTCTTTTTGTTGTCTGTATTTGCCACCATGTATCTCAATGATATTCAGCGTAAAGACTTTTATGCTGCCATTGGTTTAGATGCTAGAGAGTACGACATTCATGTCATCAAGAAGACTAACGAAACCGCTGGTCGCGTGTTTCCCATAATTTTAGATGTGGAAAGTCCAGAGTTTTATCAGCGTCTGGATATTTGCATTAAGAATAACGAAAGGTTAACAGCTATTTCCAATGGCAATAGTCCCAAATTCCTACAATTTTTGCAGAAGATACCCATTTACATTTCCCATGGATGGCAGTTCCTCAAACTGTACTTGATGAAGCCCATTGATGTATTGGCAACCCAAGGTCAACCCAAATAGGGTGAAAAGCCCCGCTATTGCGGGGACAATATTCTAGTATCCTAAGAAGCGTCACTTTTTCCTGTTCCTTTTCATTTCTTCTAGTTCATCCTGAATTTCCCAACGACGAAACTGTTCTTCTAAGTCATCAAACTTGGAATTGGAGTAGTTGAACTTGGAATCTGTGGTTTTTGTACCCTCGTTGGTTGAAGATTTAGTTTTATCACTTTTCATCGCTTTAGCTTTTACTTGCACTTCTTCCCGACGTTGTTTAATCTTAGTTAACGTCTGTTGAGACTGCACAACTTTCTCTTTTAAAGACTGCATGTTTGCCCATTGCTGATTTCCCTCTCGCAGTAAAGAATCTTCTTTTGCTTGTGCTGGTACAGCTAAGTCTTCCCTACCTGCTGCCTTAGCTTTTTGAATACGAGCATGCCATCGTTGTATTTCTTGTGCGGTTGCCAGAATTTCATCCTGGACTTGTCGTTCCTGTAATTGTAGATCTGTAATCAATTTTATTGTTTTTTCCTCCTCGCGCTGTAGTTGTTCCGTGAGCATTTCCAACTCTATATGAGGATTGTTTCGTATAAATTCTTCTAAACGGGCTTCCAGAAAACGACTTAGATCATCAAATAGACTCACTGTAAAAACTCCAAAGGTAGATATATTTTATTATATATTTATTGAATTGGGGACCAAGGTTTTAACTAACCCAAATTAGCAAAACCTTGGTGGTGAACGACAACGGTTTTTTTAACCAAAGGAGAAGACCATATCATTAAAGTCGTAATCACTAACTCCCACACCAGCAGGTAAATCTTCAAACCCAAAGATATTATTGCCAAAGCTCTTGATGTGAGCTGCACCATCTGGGTTAGCAGCACCAAAGCTAAAGTAAGCAACGGGTAAACCCATATAATTTTGAGCAGTAGCTGCACTGTTGTTGGGATTAACCTTGAAAAACTCGTTAATAGCTTCTTGGATACTACCAGAGTAATTGCCACCATTAGCAATCACAAATGGTGCATAAGTTTTGCCTCCAATACCAATCAAGTCACCATTAATATTGGGGGTAACTGACCCTCCTGCGCGCACAGTAAAATTGCTAATTACTTTACTCTTGTCCAAAGCAGCTTTGGCATAACCAGATTGTCCAGGTGCAATACCATTGACTGCTCCTGTCGCATTATCCACCTCATACAACCCAAATATGTTTTTAAAGGCAGCATCAGTTTGACCTAAAGCATTTTGTAATGCTTGTCTTGCTTCCGCTGGCTTATAGGTGCTGGGGAAATTATAGAACACATTATCAGCAATATTAGATAGAGCAGGTGCTTCTCTAGGAATCAAGGAATTTCCAGGGTTAACTGTGGTTGATGAATAGGTGACACCTGTTCCCGTCACTGCAACAGCAATTCCCAACTGTCCTGGGTCCACAATAATACCATTTTGAATTCTATCACCATCCCATTTATCCCCATCTGTAAGATTTAGACTGAGATAAAGTTCTCCAAAGTCTCGAATGCCATTGCTATTTTTATCAGTAAATTTGTACTGATACAAGGGCTTTCCTTGTTCATCTGCATACCGCTCAAACTTCTTAGCCTCAAAGTTAAATTTTGCGTATGTAGCAGATTGTAAATCATTGGGTAACTGATTGAGAATATTTCTAGGCAAATAGAAATCTAAAGTAGAGCTTCCCCCCGGAAGGACTCCACTCATGGTTAACCCCAAGGGATCTCCAATGGAGCTAATCCCAGGGGGAATAGATGCCAATACCACTGTTCCATCGTTTAAGGTAACTGAAACCTCACCAGTTGTGTTCTCGGGTAAAACTCTCACACTTTCAATGGTGGTATTGGCTCCAGTTTTAATCAGACCAAAATCTTCTATCGCAGCATTTGCACCTTTGTTAAAGGTGTCAATAGCTCCAAATGGGATAACTACAATGTTGGGATCTGTTAACTTTTCTTGAGTTTCTAGAATACCTTGACCAATATTTGCTGATTGTGCTTTTTGAGTAACTTCTGCACTAATACCCTTTGGTTGGGTGGGATCTAAGGTGGGACTGCCAAGTGATGGCAGTACCCCCGTACCAATGGTTAGGGTCTGGGAACTCTTAAACTGGGAGGTTACATTATTAAGGGTGAAGATAGCAGTTAGTTGATTTGACCCTTCTTTGAAGAAGTTATAGTCGTTACTAGTTAGCTCATAAGACCAGTTCGTACCAGTCACATTGACAACCCTGATCTGTCCCCCAAATTGAACTGTCACCTGTGCTTTTTGATCGCTTACTGTACCACTTAAAGTTACTCCCGCATTCTTTTCTTCTATTGTGAGAATGCCATCTGTAGCAATGATATTAAATGTTCCTGATACATTGGGTGTTTGATTATCATCCACATCGGTGACGTTGACCGTGATGTTTTGAGTGGCGATCGCATTTTTGCTATCCGTTGCGGTCACCACTAAGCTGTAAGCATTGGTACCTGCGGCGCTACCAGGGGACTCAAAGTTAGGTGCGGTTTTAAAGCTCAGAACACGGGTGGTGGCATTAAAGTCGAACTTACTGACATCTGCTCCCCCCAGGGTATAACTCAGGACATCACCTACATCTGGATCTGTAGCGGCGATAATAGTTCCCACCGCAGTTGTATTTTCAGGTGTAGAGAAAGTATTAGTAGCAGCAGCAAAGCTCGGCGCTTCATTTACATCCGTAACATTGACCGTGATGTTTTGAGTGGCGATCGCATTTTTGCTATCCGTTGCGGTCACCACTAAGCTGTAAGCATTAGTACCTGCGGCGCTACCAGGGGACTCAAAGTTAGGTGCGGTTTTAAAGCTCAGAACACGGGTGGTGGCATTAAAGTCGAACTTACTGACATCTACTCCCCCCAGGGTATAACTCAGGACATCACCTACATCTGGATCTGTAGCGGCGATAATAGTTCCCACCGCAGTTGTATTTTCAGGTGTAGAGAAAGTAGCAGTAGCAGCAGCAAAGCTTGGTGCCAGGTTATCGTCAATCCTAAAGTCATCCGCTGTCAAGGTATTGGCAAGGACCGCTTTTAAAATACCCAGTATCTTTTGAGATCCATCTATCAAATCTTTCGTTTTGATAATGGTGTCATCTCCATTCTGCTCTAAGATGAGGTTATCAAAACTTTTAATCTGGCTAATGCCAGAAATTATCACCTTATCATTCCCGCGAGTGAAGTCTAGAACCTGACTAGGAGCAGCGGGAATTGCACCATTAACAATATAGAACTTGTCAGCTCCACTACCACCACTCAAGGTGTTATTACCACCCTCTATGATATAGAGGTTATCATCTCCATCTTCACCATAAAGTGTGTTATTATTACCCTCCACTACGTATAATTGGTCATTCCCAGCACCACCATAAAGTGTGTTGTTATTACCCTCCACCACATATAATTGGTCATTTCCAGCACCACCAATTAAGGTATCTGATTTTCCTGCATAGAGTTGATCGTTTCCTGCACCACCATCCAGGACGTTGTTTCCTAAACCATCACTGGCATCTAATATATCGTCTCCATCAAGTCCAAGTACATATTCACCTTTTTTGACAAATAACTCATCCTTGTTAGCAGTGCCAATTACTTCCACCAGATTATTAGGTAATTCAATTATTCCTAATTTCTCAGGAATTGTGGTCATGAAGTCATTGTCATTAACTATAGCTAGGGTATTGGCTGAAACTAGGGCTAAACCCTCCAATTTTTCCACGCCTGTATAGCCAATTTGTGCCGCATTAACTATCAAACTCTTATTCACAGGAATAATACCAGCAGGGCCTAATTCTGCTGGGGTTAACTGTTCAATGGTTTTACCCTGGGGTAAGGTGAGTTTACCAGTGTCATTAATATTCGTTGCACCAGTTAGGTCAATCTGATAGATCAGTTTGTTTGATGTTGTATCACTTCTATCATCTCTTTCCACTACTGCAAACCTAAAACCACCCAAGAAAACCGCATCTCCAATTTTATCAGTCTTAGCATTACCAGTTCCCGTAATATCATCCAACAGGTAAAGATATTCACCAGTTACCTTTTCGCTAACTATGTCAAATTCTAAAATTCGCAAATTGCGGGAATTTCTGGAAGTTGTATCCCCCGTGCTGTCAGGATTATCAATTGGCGTTTGAATAAAAGCATATAGTTTGTTACCTGCTAAAGCTACCGCTTCAAACCCTCGGTTATTGCGTCTTTGAGCATAAACTTCTGGTAACACTTCTGTGCCAAAAGTTCCCACAGGTTGGTTTGACTTGGATGCAGTTCCCTGGGGAATAAATCGACTTACCAGTATACCATTTCTATTAAAACGATAAATTGCTGGACGGTATTCATCTACCATCCAATAATCACCATTATCCGCAACTACAATCCCTTCTAAGTCAGCACCTAAAGGATCATTAGGTAAAACTGTACCATTTAAATCAACACCAATCTCGTCAGTGTAAGCTGTATTACCTGCACCAGCTTGTACGTTTGGCAGTCCTGTGAGTGGAGTTTTACCATCCGCACGGAATAGCTTAATTCTACTGGTAATGTTAATTTCCCCGCTGGCTTTATTTAGTTCAAAACTGACTATCTCTGGTTGAAAGTTGGGTAGTAAAAAAGGTCTGTTTTGTCCGGTTGGGTCACTATTAGGACCCCTGTCTGTATGGGTGACAAATTGTAGGTTGCCATTATTTGCTACCCCCTGGAAGTACAGTCCAGAAAACCCCCCTAAAAGTATATTCTGGTTTGTAGTTGTGGTTCCCAATGATGGCAGATTTTTAAATTCATAACTTGTTAATTTTGGTGTTGTCATTTTTCTTACTCTCTATAACTGACTTTTTGTTGATTAAACCTGACGTGTCACGCTGTTTTTATGGGCAACAATTAAATAATCGTCCTAGAAAAAAAATTATCTTAATTAGGTTAATTAATGATTAATGAGCGGTTAAGATGCGCACGAGACTAGGTAAAATTCAAAAAAAGACCACAATCAACCCGGAAAATCAAGGCAAATTTTTGGATGGGACTATAATGGGGTATTCTTGGAATTTATCAAATGATCAGCTATCTCAAAGGTATTGTTGCTGGAGTGCAAACTGGTAGTCCCAATCGCTGGATCCTGACTTTGGAAGTCAATGGTATTGGCTATGATGTCTACATACCACAGCGTTTGGCTAATCAGTTAACTAATAACGGTGATGTAGCCCATATTTTTACCCATTACCAAATACGAGAAGAACTACCTATACTCTATGGCTTTTCTTCTCCAGCAGAAAGAGACTTATTTCGACATCTACTTTCTGTAACTGGTATTGGTACAGCTATGGCGATCGCTCTCATAGACACTTTAGAATTACCAGAACTAGTTCAAGCAATTATTTCCGGTAATACTACTATGCTAGTTCAAACCCCGGGAGTGGGTAAAAAAACCGCAGAGCGTCTGTGTTTGGAACTCAAGGGTAAATTGGTGGAATGGCGCAAGTCAGCAGGGTTTTTCGTTGCTACTGGTGGTCCACCACCAGCTATTTTAGAAGAGGTGCAAATGACACTTTTTGCCTTGGGTTATACTCCTCACGAAGTTAGTCATGCTCTCCATGTTATCAGTGAAGATATCGGTTTGCCTAAAAATTCCTACCCCGAGGACTGGATTAAACAGGCGATCGCTCATCTTAGTAGCAATGAGACTGTGAGCAACTCTTAACTTTCCCATATCACCTAAGCTAATGAAAAATAATCCTTACAGTTGGATAGAGGAATCATTAAATACTATTCATCGGGCTGACTGGTATCGTTCTGTACAAACTATTAACAGTCCCCCGGGTGCAGTTGTGCTCCTATCCGGGCAAAAGATGATTAATTTTGCCAGTAATGATTATTTGGGATTAGCTGCTGATGATAATCTCAAAATGTCTGCTATAGAAGCCATTCGTCAGTTTGGTACGGGAAGCACTGGTTCCCGATTGCTCACTGGAGATCGTCAATTACACAGGGAATTAGAGCAGGCGATCGCATCTACCAAACAGACAGAAGATGCTGTGGTATTCAGTTCGGGTTACTTAGCTAATATAGGTACAATCACCGCATTGGTAGGGAAAAGAGATATCATATTTTCCGATCAGTACAATCATTCCAGTTTAAAAAGTGGAGGGATTTTGAGTGGGGGAACCGTGATAGAATATCCCCACTGTGACATGACAGTCTTAGGAAAGAAACTAAAGGAGGAGCGGCAAAAATACCGTCGTTGTTTAATAGTCACAGATAGTGTGTTTAGCATGGATGGGGATTTATGTCCCTTACCAAACTTGTTAGATTTAGCTGAACAATTCAACAGTATGTTACTGATAGATGAAGCACATGCAACTGGGGTAATGGGTAAAAGTGGTGCTGGGTGTGTAGAGCATTTTAATTGTACGGGTAGGGAATTAATTCAAATTGGCACATTAAGTAAAGCACTGGGGAGTTTAGGAGGTTATGCGGCGGGGAGTAGCGCATTGATTGACTTTCTTAGAAATCGGGCTCCCAGTTGGATTTATAGTACAGCTCTGTCACCAGCAGACACCGCTGCTGCACTTGCGGGAATAAATATAGTGCAAAAAGAACCGGAACGAAGAAAAAGATTATGGGAGAATGTTAATTATTTACAAACAGTGGTGAAAGAGAACCTAGGGAAACTGAAAATATTACCAACCCAGTCCCCCATATTATGTTTTGAGCTACCTGATGCTGCAACAGCATTGCAGGTAGGAAAATACCTAAGAGAAGAAGGGATTTTTGCTCCAGCTATTCGTCCTCCCACTGTTCCCACAAGTCGGATCAGAATTACAATAATGGCAACCCATAACAGAGAGCAGATTGATAAGCTAGTGGATAGTTTGCAACGGATATCCTAACTGATGATAACACCAATAGAAGTGCGTAACCCCCGCACAGGTAAATTTGATTATGTGATTGTTCCCCCACCAGCAAAACTGCTTTCCCAGCAATGTCATAGACTGCGTAGAGGACAAATCTCTTGGCAGGAAATTGGTGTTGAAGCAAGAATAGAAACTCTAAAGCAATTTCGAGAAGCTATAGTATGCGAGTATAGTCTATTAAAAAATGCTTTAGTTAGTGATACAGGGAGATTAGGAACATCAACATTGGAGATAGATATTTTCTTAAATAACATTGATAAATGGTGTAATTTAGCTCCTCAACTGCTACAGTCAACGGCCAAAAATACATCGCTTTCCTTTATTAGTTTAAGACAACAACTAGCTCCCTACAGACTAGTTGGGATCATAAGTCCAAGTCATTTTCCTTTATTGACATCAACAGTTGATGCTATTCCTGCTCTGTTAGCGGGTTGTAGCGTAATTATCAAACCTAGTGAACTAACACCACGGTTTTTTGGCAATCTCATGACTATCATCAATAAAATTAATAAACTAAAGGATGTATTAACCTGTATTGAAGGTGGACCAGAGACAGGGGCAATTTTAATAGATGAAGTAGATCTAATTTGTTTTCGAGGTAGTTTACAAACGGGGAGATTAGTTGCTCAAAATGCTGCTAGGAATTTTATTCCAGCTTTTTTAGAATTAGAAGGGAAAGATCCAGCCATTATTTTAGAATCTGCCAATTTAGATTTAGCAGCTTCCGCAATTTTATGGTCAGCAGTTATGAATAGGGGTAGTTCATCAATTGAAAGAATTTACGTTGCGGAATCTATATATGAAGAGTTTTATCACTTACTAATCACTAAATCCCATCAATTAAAATTGGCCTATCCTGACATTAAAAGTGGAGAAATAGGACCAATTATGTCTGAAAATCAGGCCAAAATTATCAATAACCACCTACAAGATGCAATAAAAAAGGGAGCAGTAATTCATTGTGGAGGCAAAGTTGAAGAGATGGAGGGTACTTGGTGGTGTAAACCTACAGTCCTTACCCAAGTAGATCATTCCATGAAAATAATGATGGAACAAACCTTTGGTCCAATTATGCCCATCATGAGCTTTTCCACAGTTGCAGAAGCAGTGAATTTGGCTAATGATTCTATTTATGGATTGAATGCTGCCATATTTGCCGAATCAGAAGAATTAGCGGTAGAAATTGGTATGGAATTAGATGTGGGCGCCATTAGTATTAATGACGCAGGTCTAACAGCTATTATGCAAGAGGGGGAAAATCATCCCCTAAAATTTTCTGGTTTAGGAGGGTCTCGCATGGGTAACTCAGTTTTTAAAAAGTTCCTCCAAACCAAGGCTTTCTTAATAAAAACTAATAATCTTAACGATCCTTGGTGGTTTAATACAGAACAGTCTATTTAAACTCCCACACCCTCCAACTGTTCATCAGTCAACTCATACAACTGACGCAGTTGATTTAGTCTATTTTCATCCGCATTCCACAAACCTCGACCATGTGCTTCTAACATCCTGCTGACAATATTCCTAAATGCTTCCGGGTTAGCTTGACGCAATTTTTCCGCCATTTCCTGATCTAAAGCATAGGTGTCTGCTGCTTGTTCATAAACCCAATGGTCTCTAAAATCCACTGTTCCCCCCCATCCAATTAAAGCTGTCATCCGCTGGGAAATTTCAAAAGCACCTCCCGAACCTTGATTGGCCATGGAGTTAGCCCATTTAGGATTTAATAACTTAGTTCTGTACTCCATTCTTAATAAATCATCTAAATTCCTGGGTGTGGTGTCTTTAGAAAAACTCTCCACAAAACTAGCTGTCACTCGCTTTCCACTTTGCTGCTCTGCAGCTTTTTTCAAACCCCCAGTATTGGCATAATATTCTTGAATGTCGGTTAAACCATACTCTACAGAGTCTATTTCCTGGACTATGCGATCGCTTGTCTTTAATAAGGTTTGTAATACCTCTGGTCTAGCTTGTCCTTTGTCTTGACGACCATAACTAAAAACATTGCGACTCTCCCAGGTTTTGCCTAATTCATCACCACTATCCCAATTACCATCAACCACCCGGTCATTAACTAAAGAACCGAAATCACCGGAGGGGTTAGAAAACAATCTAGCTGATGGATTTTCTACTCCCTGTGCTTGTAAAAGCAAAGCATGTTTTCTAATAAAATTCCACTCTTGAGGTTCATCAATTTCTGCTGCTCGCAGAAATAAATCATCCAACAGTTCAATAATATTCACAAAGCTATCGCGGAAAATACCCGATAGATTACCCAGCACATCAATTCTAGGATGTCCCACAGTTTCTAGGGGTTTTAAATCGTATCTGACAATTCTTCCTGTTCCTTCCTTCACTGGTTCAGCACCTACCAACTCTAATAAAATCCCTAGGGATTCGCCCTTAGTTTTAATTGCATCTAAACCCCATAATAAAACTGCTACGGTTTCTGGATAGGAGTGATGTTCTTGTAAGTGCTGGTCAAGGATTTTGCGGGCAATTTCCTTACCTCGCTCATAAGCAGCGGGGGAAGGCATTCTATAGGGATCTAAAGCATGAATATTTCTCCCCGTAGGTAATACACCCGGACCATCTCTCAACAAATCTCCACCGGGTGCAGGGGGAATATACTCACCATTTAATCCTCGTAATAAGTTGGTTAATTCATCGGTGGACTGGTTTAATAAATCTCTAATTAGATTTTCTTGGGATTTTTGGGATTCTTTTTGTAGTTCAGTTCCTTCCCCAAAATAGGCGTTCAAATAACCGGTTAGTTCCTCCTCATTAGGTGGTTCACCTAAAGTGTGCAATCCGGAAGAAAACAGACGGTTTTCCAATACCTGTAGGTACTCATATAACTTCACTAAATAATGTTCAAAAGCATGAACGCTAAACATTTTGACATTTTCTGGGGTAAAAGGAATTCCCAATTTTTTGGCATCATCGAAAGGACAATCAATATCCAAACCTGTATCAACAATTTTCTTGCAAATTCCGTCTTTTAAAACATAGTTTTTTTGTGGATCTTCTCGATATTCAGCGATGAGATCTCGTAAACTTACTAATTCCTTATATAGACCTGCTCGACCATAAGGTGGCACATTATGAGAAATCAATACCCCATAACCACGACGTTTAGCCAAAATTGATTCAGAGGGATTATTAGCAGCATAGATATATAAATTGGGTAAATTTCCTAAAAGAATATCTGACCAAGAATAACCCGTATTCCCTAAAGGAGAACCTGGTAACCATTCCACCGTACCATGCATACCAAAATGCACCACTGCATCCGCTTGAAATTCATTTTGTAACCATTTATAATAAGCTGCATATTGAGGATGGGGAGTTAGGTCTCTTTCAAACATTAACCGCATGGGATCCCCTTGAATCCCTAAAGGTGGTTGAATGCCAATCCAAATATTTCCTAATTGCACACCACCAATATGTAATTCATCTCCATAGGTTTTAATCCCTGCACCGGTCAAAGATTGCCATTGTTTTTCAATTCGGGAAGTGCGAAGATAACCTAACCACTTTTCTAAGGTTTTGACATTCACCGTATTAGTTTTAGTGGGGAAGGGTTTATTTTTTTCCCAGGTTTCCAATTCTTCATCCACCACTTTTACTTGTCTAATTAACTCTTCCCCATCTTGGGGAATTTCACCCACTGTATAACCCTGTTCTTTGAGTGCATGAAGTAGTTTAATCAAACTGCGAGGAACATTTAATAATGCAGCAGTTCCCACCGCACCATAACCGGGAGGAAAACCATAAAGAATAATGGCAATTTTTCTCGCTGATGTTGGTTTTCGACCTAGAGCAACCCAGTTGATCACCCTATCAATTAATCTTTGCACTCGCTCAGGTACTAAGTATATATTTTCCCCCACTAGTCCACCTAGGGGAACTGTATCAATTGCTCCATCTAGTTCCGGTAAGGCATACAAAACTACACTTTGTAAACCTCCAATTCCTTGACGAGTCCAAGAGTAAATATCTTGAATTAGTAGGGGTGCAGCCACAATGTA
>Ga0169931_10004389_pt1 | contig 21958 bp, 26 predicted proteins | sample Kivu_15m_20L_FD_129675 | JGI IMG/M metagenome (GOLD analysis project Ga0169931, IMG submission 129675) | Freshwater microbial communities from Lake Kivu, Western Province, Rwanda to study Microbial Dark Matter (Phase II) - Kivu_15m_20L... | ecosystem: Environmental > Aquatic > Freshwater > Lake...
GCAGCAATCGCAACAAGTTCATTTACTCCACCATTTAGGATAGTCTTTGTTGAGACAGACATGATTTTTAAAGGAGGTGTTATAATAGTTTCGTGATCTACTTCGATTTGCTTGTAATCGTTGAGAACTACTTCATATTTACACCATGTATGATTGAAACTTGTGGGCTGCTCATAATTTTTGACTTTCAACCAACAGGGTCCTTTCAATTTTCGACTTAGCATGATTTTTTCTAAAAGAGAAGAGTTTCTTCCAAATATATAAGAGAAATGTTCACCTTGTAAATTTGTAGGAATAGTTCCATAGTCAGCCAAATACTTGACTTTAAGAATTGTGTATTCTTTATGATTAATAGGCAACTCGAAGCAGTACTTTCTCTTTATTTCTTTACACTGGAAGTTTTTGATGTAAGAGAACTTTGTTCTTCTTAGATAATCAAATTCTTCGTAGAGTTTTCCCATGTTGCTTAGGTAAGTTTCGTCATTTGGATCCTTTATTTTAGGAAAAATGTAAAGTGTACGCATTATATTTTTAATCACAACACTTATTGAAGAATATGTATTAGTATTTGGTTCTAATATTTTCCCAAAAAATATTACACAAGGTTTCGATTGTACTTGATCCTCCACAGCATCATACCAATAAACTTTCAATGAACCATCAGGATTCGTAGGAAGTTTTTCTATTGAATTCTGTCTCATTGATATATTGCTACTGTTGCTTAAATTGAGGCTGGCATTATTGTTATAATTTCCATTTATATTCAAATTGGTATTAACTTCGAAATTGTTCAATGATTTTATAGGAGTGTTGATAGCATCATTTGGACTGATTGGAGTTCTTCCGAAGATACTTGGCTCAGGTAATCTCGAATTAGGAGTAAAGTATTGTGATTTGTTTTCCATATCTGGCGTTCTCAGCTCAGATGTCATCATTGGTGTTGTTTTGTTGACAGTTACGGGAGTTCTTACTTGAAAAATGTTGTCTGAGGTCATTTGCACATCTGATTTAGTGTTTGAAAGTATCACTCTATTATTCAGAGGATTTTTTTCATCTCTCGTTCTTTTGGCCAGGCTCGGGTTTTGAGCATAATGTAAATTATCGTTGGATGCAGATTCAAGTACTGATCTGACCTCCCTGCCTCTTAGGATACTCTCTCTTTCGTCTTTTATGTTGTCGCTATTCAACGAAGCGTCAAAAGAAACTTCAACCATTTGAATATTATCGTCTAGGTTTAAAGAGTCTTTATTAAAATTATTTAAAATATTTTTATTGTTGCTAGATGATAAATTAGAAGCCTTTCCTACACTGTTTTGGTTACCTATTAATTTTTTTTCAAATTCTGGCAAAAAATTCGGGTTTACAAGTTTATTATTGTTAATAAAATTAGATTTGATTGATACATTTTGTGTCTTGCTATTTTTGAAAGAAAAATTATGTTTATTTAAATCGATATTTATTTTTGAATTGGTATTTTTAAATTTGTCTGAATTATTTCCTTCGTATTCGTTATCTAATTCAGAGAGAAGATCCTTCATAATATCATCAGATTTTTCCTTTATCTTCGCGTTGGGTTTGTTTTTATCTTGCTTCTTATTTCCAGCAACCGCCATGTTTGAAATTAAGGAGTATATATGATTATTTGGTTCTAACTTGGGCTTTTTCCCACCAACCGCCATATCCTCTTCGTCTTCGTCGTCATAAGCGCAGGCTCTTCCGTTATCATCTACTATAAAATTGTCATCTTCTTCGCAATCATCGAATGGATTGTCTGTCCCGCCAGCTACATTGATTTCATTCTAAATTTATTTTTTTATATTTTTAAACTATTACCTTAAGAGCCTGGTCTAATCTATTTCCACCTGCCCTAGCTTCTCTTAAATTTTTGATTGCATCCAGTTTATTATCGTTCATACCGACAACCTTTGATTTTCTTTTGTTGCTATCTTGCATAATATATTTTTATTAAAATAAGAGCTATAAATTTTATTTAAATAGTAAATTATTTGAATTGTTATAAAATTTTTAAAAGATGGAAGAATTAATTTTTGAAGGTACTTAAAATATTGAAATTAAAAATTTCACAAGCATTAAAGAATATTTTCTCTTTGAAATTTAAAATATAATTTTCAAAATACACTTAATAAAACTTTGAATTTATGAGATCTCTATATTTATTTAAATGAAAAATATTATTTAGAAAATTTATTAAAAATAATATTGAAAATAGACTGTGATCTATGTTTGTCACAAGCAAAATGCTGTAAAAGAATGGTAATTTTTGTGAGAAGTAGCTAAAAATTCCTTAGTCTCCCTTTCTCTGTAACAAAGCTCACACAAGTTGAAATCGAAGCAGTTATTACATTTGAATCTGATTTTCTCTATGGGCTCTTTGGAACATCCGTTGCTAATCATAATTTTAAATTATCCTTACCATTTAACATATTTAGAGAGTTTATTTTTCGTTTTGATATGAATAGTAAATTTGTGATCGCTATTGATATTAAAATGCTTGTCATCAACAAAACATGAATTGAAATAACAATTTTGGCAAACTGTGTAATTTTTACAGTCCATGCATTCAAAACATGGCCCGATAATTGGTTTCTGAAAACAAAATTTGCAGCGATAATCGTTATGAGCACTGAGTCCATTTGCAAGTTCTACCATCTAAATTATATTAATATAAAAGATACTTCCTGGCATTTAAACTCATGCATCAACACATGAGGATTTTCACTTTTACTTTCACTTCCTATTTGCTTATCAAAACAAGCCTCACATAAATCGAAATTTTCACATTCCACACATTGAAATCTATTTCCCCATATTGGTTCTGTATGACAATCGTTGCAAGAGTAATAGTTATGCAATACATCTTCGTTTATATTATTTTTAAATTCAAAAAAATTATTCTTTTTATGTCCATTTAACATGTTAGTCTCCTGATCTAAATTATTTGTGCTAGCATTCAAGATAAAGGTATTTTCAAAGCATTTTTGGCAAATATCATAATTAGCTATGAGTTTGGATTTATATCTTTTTATTCCAATTTCGATTTTAGAATTACAATTATCGCAATGAATAATATTTTTCCACGCCTGAAAGTTTTCCCCCAGTTGATTGCCTAGACTTAACCATCCTTCTCTCAGATTATTGTTTCTGGCAAATAGCTCGACCTTTTTTGCTCCAGGCATCATTTTTTCAATAATTTGATAAATTTCCTCTGGCTTTTGAGACTTTCCTCTTACATTGCCAAACATTATGTTAGAAGCAATCTAAAATTTATTTTAAAAATGACTTTTTACTTTTGATTTATATTCAACTCGTTCATTAGGTGGACATTTATATCCAACTAGACAAGTTTCGCTTGAATGAAGGAAATAATATCCTTGAGAAATGTATAATTTTTCATTTCTGGTTTTTACCCAAGTAATTTGATCCACCACGTCATAACCCCATTTGTTGAGACATTCGTACCCTACATTCATCAAGGAATTCAGAACCCACAAGAAGCAAAATCCTTTTTTAGATAATTTTTCTACTGGAATGCTGATTATTTCGTTATTAGACATTGTATTATATTCCAAGTTGAATTTCGAGTTGCTAAACATGAAACTTGAATCATTTCGTTGGCCTCCTTTGATCCTCCAGGGAGGGTCTAACATGATTACATCGAAAAATCCTATTCGTGAAGTGATCAGTTCATAATTGAAGAATCTTAAATCACAATTTATATATGTTTTAGATGGCATCATAGAGTCCGTTTCTTTGTGTTTAGTTATATTTTCTGTGTTTCTATATTTTTGTAATTCTAACTGGTATTCATTTTCTAATTTATTTCTAATGTCTATGGTTTCTTCATTTTCTACATTTTCTGAACTCTCGGGTTTAATCTTGTATGATCCCTTTCTTTTGTTAGAATATTTATTTTTATAATTTTTATTTTTTAAATTGATATGATTTTTTAGAAAACTAGGGTTACTAATTTCAAGGGAATTACTACTTTTGTTATTAATATTAGAAAAAGATTCCGTGAAATTAGAATTTTCTTTTTCATTGTTTGATATCTCACTTGATATTTCAGAAACTTCTCGATTATTGCCAAATATTTCTTCATTAAATTCTGAGATATTTTTCATATTTTCATTTGGGGTGTTTGAAATCGAATACTTTTCAGAATTGAGATGTCCGTTTAATTTTTCATTGAATTGATGCTCTGCCTCACAATCAATTTTTGTTTCCTTCAGATAATTTCCCAAATCATGCTTACTGCTTTTATTTGAAACCTTTTTATTAACATCTTTCGGTTTTGTATTTATTTTAGTATCAGAAATGGTTTCATTACTTTTTATCTTTTGTCTTTTAGGTTTTCTTCCTCTCTTTTTCCCGTTTGAAATCAATGAGGAGTCTTTATGTTCGTCTATCTTTGCTGGGATTCCTTTTATCAAACTAGTATAAAAATTTTGTTGGTGAATAATCTTCCTTGTTGATTCTCTTAACGATTTTTCTTTGTCGTCGTATTGAAATCTCTCTAGCATTTTAAGCTCCTTTTTTTCTTTTAAAATTTGCTTTCTGTCATTTTGTTCAATTTCATCATTCATTTCAAAGGATTATACAATTTTTTAATTTCCTTCTATTTATTTACTTGTATTAACATATATATTTAATTAAATTGTGAGTTTTAGTTTTTTTCTACTTGGGGAGAACAAATTAATTGGGAAAAAATTCTCTAAATTGATTATATTATCTTTTTTATTTAATATTGGGAAGAAGATAGTGATCATGTTTTATTTAATATTAAAATTGCATTTTAAAAATTCATATCAGTAATTGATTTATTAATAAATTAATTTAAATAAATTATTTAAGTTATTATTTGGTAAATAATTTTAAATAAGAGGTTTTAAATTTTTTGCTTCAAAACAATAACTTATATACAAACTATAAATTCAATTTTTTTTGTATTTTTAAAATAGTAATAAAGATATTTTATTCGCAATAGCGAATAAAAATATTCTTAATTTTTTCAATAAAAAATGCTCAAAGTTCTATGATGTGGCTTTATTTCCTTTCTCAATTCTTCACCTACGGTCCACAAGACATAGTCGATCTCTAAAGAAAGATACTTTTTATCTTTTGCTAATTTATTAATTTCATCTTTGATCTTCTCAACACATATAACTGTATTAGCCCTAATTTCAATTTCCTCATCTGAATGAGAATATAGTTCAATCTTGTTGATAATTTTATTAGTCAATTCTTCATCATATACTAAAATTTCATATTCATTTAAAATCTGTGGAATTCTGTAATCAGCAAACATAGTTAATTCCATAGCATTTGATAAGATTATAGGATCTTTTAATTCTCTGCATGCATAATATAAATCAGCTGCTAAAATTTGAGCTCGTTTATAAAAAAAGATTTGCTTTCCTTTATAGAATGTTTCGTCTCTGAAAGTAGTTACACCTTCTGTTATTGATTTAACAATCTCAACACAGTCGTATTTATTAAATTCGAGGAAATTTGTGAATTTAGAGTCATACTGAATTTGAATAAATTTTCCCAATTCATTCAAACTCCTTGTTCTTTCTTCAATTAAGGGAAATTCCACAATAGAATTGAAAATTTTTTGATAGCATATTTCTGGTGTCAAATTTATTAAATTTTCTGAATTAAAGAATTTTGGCTCATTTTTTAATAAAATTAAAAGGCTATTTACAAGGTTTGAATATTCGAAATCTTCTGGTTTTTTGTTTGATATATTTTCATATGGCCAAAAACAGAAATTTAAAGAGTCTATCACGCATATAAAGGCGATTACTTGCTCGAAGTCAAAATCATTAGGATCGAAATGGCTACTTGTCCATGATGGTACCTGATTGAAATAGTGTCTTTTTACATTAATGAATTCTAATAATTTGTTTTCATTAATTTTCACATGATTTGAGTTTTTGTGAACATGTTTACAAGTTCTTTTAACTTTGTCTGTAACCTTTTTATCCAAATTATTTGAAATAGATAAGTATTGCATTTAATTAATTTAGATTTTTTAAATGTTAATTTACATAATTAATAAATTTATTTTAATTTTTGAATTAAGTGTAAGCTAAAGTGAAAGATAGAAAATTTTCTTCTATATAATATTCCCCTAGGATTGATTTAACAAAATTAGAAAATTAATTTTTTTCAAGTATTTTGATTTCGATATAAAACATTAATCAAAAATACTTTTTTGATTATATGATCATACTCTATCAGTGTATGAAATTCGAATAAAAATTAGCTTTGCTTTATAATAAAAATTTAAATTATTATTATTAGTTTAAATGATAGGCAAGGATAATAAAGACATACGAAGCAACTACTATATAAAACCCCGACAGGAACAACTAGATTTTCTTAAAAATCAAGAAAATAAAGATGCAGAATTTAATGAAGAAGAAATCACGCAGCTTATAAAATCTTCTGCGTTGCTTGTGGGTTTAGAAAATTCTATGAAATATATAGAAAGAAAAATAAGACCAATTGCAGGATGGAAATTTCCAAAATCTTTTACTAAGCTAAATGTAAGCCAAGTTAAGGAGATAAGGAAAATTTATAAAATAGAAGTAGATGGGGAGGATGTTCCTATCCCTATAAACAACTTTAATTCGATGAAATTTCCTAAACCAATTTTAAAAGCATTAAGAAAGAAAAAAATATTTTTCCCTACACCTATGCAACTGCAAGGATTACCAGTAGTTCTCTCAGGAAGGGATATGATAGGAATATCCTTTACAGGAACTGGTAAAAGTTTAGTTTTCCTTCTACCATCGTTGATGTTTGCATTGGATGAAGAAATGAAAATGCCAGTAGAAGAATATGACGGACCTTTCGCAATTATTATTGTTCCTTCCAGGGAGCTTGCAGTTCAACTACATGAAACATTAAATTATTTTATAAAGAGTCTCTTGAAATCTAAAGAAGAAGTGAAATATCCTTTAATTAGATGCATCTTATGTATTGGAGGAATTGATATTAAATTTCAGATAGATGACATCCATATGGGATGTCACATAGTAATTGGAACTCCTGGAAGACTATCTGATTTACTGGACAAGGGAAAACTTGATACTTCAATGTGTAAATATTTAGTCCTTGATGAGGCAGATAGACTATTAGATATGGGCTTTGACGAAGAAGTTAAAAAAGTTTTAGAGAAATTTAAACACCCTAAGCAAACTCTCATATTTTCTTCAACCATGCCTAAAAAGATTCAAGAATACGCTAAAAAATGCCTATTCAAACCAATTGTCATAAATATTGGAAGAGCAGGAAGTGCTAATTTAAATGTTATACAAGATGTAGAATTCGTGAAAGATGAGTCAAAACTAATTCAATTGTTGGATACTCTACAGAAAACTCCTCCTCCTGTACTTATATTTTGCGAAAATAAAAACGATGTAGATGAGATACATGAATATTTACTTTTAAAAGGAATAGATGTCTGTTCAATGCACGGTGATAAAGATCAGGAAGATAGAAATCAAGCGATACGTGAATTCAGGGAGGGTTTGAAGGATGTATTAGTGGCTACAGATCTGGTGAGTAAAGGTCTTGATTTTACTAATATAGAGCATGTAATTAATTATGATATGCCTAAAGAAATTGAAAATTATGTTTTGCGAATCGGAAGAACGGGTAGACTTGGTAAGGCTGGTGTCTGTACTACATATATCAATAAAAATCAAGATGAAGCAATATTATTGGATTTAAAACATCTCCTGATCGAGGCTGGTCAGAAAATTCCTCCAATATTGTTAGCTCTTCAGGACGAAGATCCATCTATAGCAACTCAAGAATGTTCTTTCTGCGGAGGCTTAGGACATAAACTCAGTAAATGTCATAAATTGGAAAATCAAAGAATGAAAGCCATTTTAAATAAGCAAAGTCAAAGTCTATCAGAAAATTTAAAAATATTAGGATTGAACACTCAAAAGCCAAATAGTATATACAAGAATATAAAATCTGAATACAAAATTAATCAAATAAATTAAGTTACTGATTCTGATGTTATTTTATCAAATAAATTGTATCTTTTACTATTAAAAAATTTAAATTAAGCTTTTTATTGTAAGACTATTAATAAATATAAAAATGAATTCTATCCACGAAAATTTCAAGAGCGAAAAAAATGATAAAATTCATATATCTAAGACACAAAAATTAACATGTTTCCTTATCGTTATTTTGGTTTTCATAGCAACTAATTTTTTTACATTTCATGAAGTTGAAGTAGCGAAACAAAGATGTAACATTGATAAATTTTTTGAAATGACAGAAAATTTGAATAAAATTGCAAGAGAAGACGAAGTTTTTAGAAAGACACTTATGATTTTATCGTCCCTTCTTATAGATATCTCTGTTCTTTCAATTGGTCTAGGATGGTTGTTATTTTCTCGAAGCTGGAGACCTCTTCTTTCTATCGGTTTATTTTATTCATTAAGAGGAATCATTAATGCAAGTTTCGCAATGAAATATCCTGAAAATATCATATGGGAATATCCAGGTATCCCTTCCTTTTCCGTTTCTTATTATGAAACTTCTGATTTCTTTTTTTCTGGGCATGTTGGAATAAATCTTATTGCAGCTATTGAACTTTATCGTTTTAATATGAAGAAAATTTCATTTTTATCTTTTTTAGGAATATTTTTACAAATTTTTACTATGATTATTTTTAGAGGTCATTATTCTATCGATCTGATAGCCGGATTGATATCTGCTCATTATTGCGATTTAATCTCATTTAGATTGGTGAAATTATTGGATTACTTAATTAATTTGGACGAAAGAGAAACCCAAATGTTCTGTATTGCATATAAAGAAAAATTCTGAGTTTAGATAATTTTATTTAGTTTAAATTTGTTAAAAATGTATAATAGAAATAACAAATTTATAATCAAGTATATGATTTAAATTTTATAAGAAGTTACAAATAAACATGGAATAATTTTTCTTAAATCAATTTTTTTTTAAGTGTTTATTTTCTTTTTAACAATTTTAACTAAAATGTGATTTTACTCGTAGAGTAGATAATTTTTTAAATTTAGGAAATTATTTATATTAATGTTTTAAATAAAACTTGTGATAGTAATTTTTATATATTAAAATAATTTATATTTATTATTTAATGAATTATTTTAAACAAATTTTTAGTAAAAATCAATTTTTGAACAAAAGCAGTTTAGTAATACTAGCAGGAACTGGATTTGCTTATTACATGCATAATAAGTATTATATGAGTCATAACATTTTAAAGTAAACATATTCTATAAAGTACTTTTATTAATTTTATAACAAATTAGATTGAATCACGACAATCGAAATTTGTATTCATGGGGAAATGGAATATATGGACAACTTGGAATAGGAAATGAAACTAATTCTCATCCAGTCCCTAAAAAAATTGAAGAATTTGATAGAATTAAAACAAAAATTAAAAAATTAATTGCTGCATTCGATTCCAGTGCATCAATTAATGAAGACGGGAAAGTATATGTTTGGGGCAAAACAAAAGATGGAGCCTTGGGTATCTTCCCAGGAGGTTCTCTTAATATAAAATCCCCAACACTTTTCCATCATATCAGTCAATTAGATTGTAAAATTATAGATTTTGACCTTTCTAAAGAACATGGTGGATTAGTAACATCAAACGGAACGATATATACATGGGGTGTGGACATGTATAATAAGCTTGGCCATGTTAATTCTGAGGCACCTCTTTATAATGTGAGAGCTCGTAAAATCCCTAAAGCTGGTTATGAATTAGTGAAATTCGGTCAAATTTCTCTTCCAGGTAACAAAAAGGCAAAATCCATAAGATGTGGATATAATCATACGATATGTCTCACAACAGATGGAGTAGTGTATACATGGGGTTATGGAAAAGATGGATCACTAGGACATGGAACCACGGAAAATTGTGAAATTCCCAAGGAAGTAGATTACTTCAAAAATAATAATATAAAAATAGATCAAATAGAATGTGGTGATTATTTTACTTTGGCTTTAACAGACGATGGAAAATTATATGCTTGGGGTCAAAATAATTTCGGACAGTTGGGCATAGGACAAGTTACTCAACAGTTAAAAGTTAATCTTCCTATACAAATTCACTTTGGAAACGAAATTGTTAAAGAAATTTATGCAGGAGAAGATAATTGTGCTTGCGTTACTTCCGAAGGAGAAGGGTATATTTGGGGATATGGAATCGATGGAAGATTAGGAAATGGAAATAAAACAAATGTGAATATTCCTTCTAAAATCATCTTAGAGGGAGAAAAAATAAAAAAAATTTCCTGTGGAGGTCATCACACAGCTATTTTAACTCAAAATGGAAGTTTGTACATGTGTGGAAATGGAAGAGATGGTGAACTCGGCAGAGGAGATTTACTAGAAAGTCATTCAGTTATCAGAGATCAACCATTATTAGTAATAAATTAGTTTAATAAAAATTAGGTTAAGCATTTTGATATACTAGGAGAAAAAGTTTTAGATGTAGCATGTGGAAGTAGTCATACCATAGCATTAACTGAAAGAAATAAAATATAAAATTATCCAAGTTAATATAAATAAAAAAATTATTCTAAAAATATTTTAAGAAGCCGTATTATTAACATTGGTAGTACTAATTTGCCTTTTTATCATATCTTTATGCTTTTCATAAAATGCCATAAATTCTTTGTATTCAGTACCAATTTTAATGTTATTTTTATTTACTGTATCTTTTATAATTACTTTAGCTACTCCATTTTCCATGAAACACATGTGTTCCTCTCCATTTTGTAATAGGATAATTGCCAAACCATCAATTTCTCCATTTTTGAAATGTCCAATCATAATATTACCATTTGGTAAAGAATAGAACCCTTTCCCTTGTTTTTTGTCACTAACAAAATGACCTATCAGTAAATATTATATAAGGAATACCAACATAATATTTCCCTTTATTAAGAAATACTCCAAATCCATTTAAGGAATTGTTACTCCATTGGCCTTCATATTGTTTATCTTGTTTCCATGCGATTCTTCCATACCCTTCAATTTTATCATCCTTAAATTCTCCCTCATATATTGACCCATCATTCATGTGATAGATACCTAAATTAATATAAGAGATATTAATTTTCTAAAAATCTAAATACCTTTTCCATCTTTTTTTCCAAGATGGAAATTTCCTATATATACAGAACCATCAGGATAGGTTTCAGTTCCATCTCCACTTTTCAAATCATCTTCCCAATTTCCTGTATACTTATATGATCTGTCAGCCGAAAACAAAAATCCTCTACCATGCTTCATTCCTTTTGAAAACTGACCAGTATAGGTCAATCCCTCATCTAGATACAACATTCCACTTCCATCATATAAATCATCTCTGAAATCCCCTTCATAAATGATTTCACCAGTTATCTTCTTAATAACTCCTTTTCCTAATTTTTTACCCTTTACGAGTCCACCTACGAAAACAGTATCGTCACTTAATCTAATCTGTTGAAATTCGGGCTTTTGTTCGTTAGTTGTATTTTCTGAGGTATCTGCATCGCTTGGACCTTGGGAATTTTTTGGCTTATTTTTGGAAAGAAAATCCTCTATGTTGTTCAGATGTTTACCAGAACTTTCTGGTTTGACTGTATAATAATTATTTTCTTCCTAATTTTAATTTTAAATATACAAATGCCTGTTCTGAGAATTTTTCCTTTTCTTTACATCCACACATGGTCATGATGTTATTTCCCATATTAGATTATTATTGATTTTAATATAATTTAATATTATAAATGTTTAGTAGATTAATTATATTAGTAAATTATTTATATAATTTAAAATGTACCATAAAATCAGATATGGAGAAAGGAACCAAGAAATAAAAAAAAACAAGCCAAAAGGGGGTACCTTTTATTTATGAAAATATTAGGATGGGACGAAGATGATAGAGACTATTCAATAAAACAAAGCAGCTCTAATTTCTCTACTACTAACAATTATCAACGACCTGAGATTGGAAAAGCAGAAATAAATTTAGAGAAACAAAATACTAATTTTAATTCGAATTACAATTACAAACAACCTGTAAAAGAAGTTCAGTCTAAACCTAAAATTTCAATGTAACAAATAACATTCATGATTTATTTAGAGAAACAAGGCTAATCGAGGATCTTCTTCAACCGACGGGAATTATAATCAGACCGAGTGAAAATCAGTTAAAAGAATTCGCTAAAAGAGTAAAGAGTTTGGACAGAGAAGTCATTTTCGAGTTGTTATATGAAAAATTGTCTAATTATGAAAATATGAGTGACGCCAATAATTCAAAAATATTAATGGTAATTATTAAATTTACTCTTTATTTTACTTTATTTTTTGCAATTCAATGATTTTTAATTTAAATTCTTAAAACCTCCTCAATATTTAATCTCCTTTAATTTTTAGAAATGTCTGTACATTTTAGAGTATATTGCACAAAATAAAATAGAACTCCTCAACCAAGCATTTTCTGAAAGACTAGAAATAATTGAGAATATTAGGGATTACTTTTCCAACAATAAAAAATTAGTAGACTTGTCAAATTCTGTTTTATACGCTTTTAATCCGCATCAATATAAATCTACAAATCATGTAAATACTGTGAATATAACAAATGAAGATTCAGTCAGGAACAAATTTGATTTATTAGTAAAATTATATAAATAATTTTCTAATAGAATTTAAATTCAGAAAATAAAAAAAGAGAAGATAAAAATTCAAATTTACTCGATTTAAATTTTGCTCAAGCATCTGAACTAAAACCTAGCAATACAAATTTGTTGGACAACATTTTTGAAGGAAAAGAAGCCGATATACAAGATAAAAAACAAATTACATCAACAATTATAAATGACAACCAAAAATCATTTAAATTTTTGAAAAAATCTAATAAACCAGATACAAATACAGCTGAAAACATATTTTTAGTATTAGGAAGTGAAACTGATACATACACAAACAACTCAAATAATTCAAATAATCGAGATATTATTAATTTAGAAAGTGCAAATGAGGTAGCAACAAAAAAAAATTTCGCATTTATCAAATCTAAGGATAAAGAAAAAAATACTCAAGATAAAACAAATATGATTAACGTATTAAACATGCAAGTAACTGAATCTAACAATATTAATAACAAAAACTCGACTTTTCAGCCTGCGAACTATGATATTTTTGATACATTACCAATTTCTACCAACTCATCAAATCAAGAAACTTTTAATAAAAATATAGTCAATAGTATAGCTGACTCAGTTCCAGTTATAGACATGACTAAAAGTAATTTAATATACAAAATTAAAAATATTAGATTTTCATAATTCCAATAAAATAGAAAACTCAACAGATTTTGATCATATTTTTAACTCCAAGAATGTTACTAATTTTAATTTCAATTCCCATGCATTCGAAAATAATTTATCTTCAGGATTAAATAACTTGAATATGGATTTGAATTCTAAGAATGATTTTAATTACAATCATTTAGGAAATCATGTGGAAATTTATAAAAACAATTCTAATAATAAAGATGCCTTTAGTTTTGTAAGTGACATGTTGAAATCTAAAAAAAAATAAATTTAGATTTTAAAAAAATAATTTACTAATAATAGCCTTAAACTTTTTAATATTTCAAAATTTTAATTATTTTCATGGTTTTTGATTGAATTAATTTATTCCTTATATATCATAATCAATATTCATATTTTAATTTATTTGCTGTTTATTTAGTGTTTAATCTTCTTGGAAAATATCCAAAAATGTCATATCAGAATAATAAGACATTAACTTATTCTTGCATTGTTTTAGACAATCCATTTCATTTTCTACGAATTTTGTAGAGGTGAAATTATTGACGCATTTGTCAAAGCAAAGATTAGAAATTCTATAAACATGTTCATAGTTAAAAAAGCTGTTTAAGATTCTTTCATCTCTTTGTATTCTTTCTGCATTACGTGAGTTGAAAAAGTCACGGGGACTCCAATACCAGATTGATTTATTTAAATTTGCTGAAGTCTCTTTTAGTTCGGGGTTCATTAAAATATTTTTATAAAAAATAATTTAATAAAATTTTTAATATAAAACTTTCAATATAATATAACTTTAAATGTCCGCGACTAATGAAAATCAAGTCTTTAATCCTTTGACGCATCAACCTCCTAGATACGATATTCTTGGGAGATTAGTATTACTTTATATATTTTTAAAATTTTAAAATCTAGAAAAAAGTTTCATACGTCCCGGGTGCTAGTAAAAATAATATACTTGCAGAAAAAGAAAATATCAATATGCCTTGGCAAAATAAATTTAATGATGGTAGCGAACCAAAAACAAGATCTAAACTTATAGAAAAGAGAAAAAAAGAAAAAATTCCAGATATTTCTTATGATTTAGATATGGATGGATTCGTAGGCGGAAAAGATTATGTTCTTGCTAAAAGATTTGATTTGGACGGTGATGGAAAACTAAATGAAATAGAAAAAAAACAAGCTTACGATGCGATTAATAATAATGTAGAAGAAAAATATGTATGGAATCTTGAAAATCAAGGTCCTAATCATAAATTAAGAGTTTTACAAAAAAGGGGGAAAATTTTACAAGGGGACGATTTTACTCCTATAGCGGACACATACCCTCCCCATCCTCTTTCATCTAAAATTCCTCGACACGAGAGTTTCCATAAATTGAAGGAACAACGAAAATTAACTACAAAAATCAACGTAGAAGAAAAAATGAAACGTTGGGAAGAGGCAAATCCGACTGTTTTAGTTAGCGAACCATTAAACATCAATATGGAATTTAAACCGAAATATAATTCTATTAAAGATAAGAAAGGAGAATTACACAGGATTGCCAGAATTAATTGTGGATTGAAAGAAAAAGAAGAAGATATAGATGTATTGAGAAAAAACAAGGAAATCAGCTTAGATTATGTAAAAAGACCCAAATATAAAACAAGAGCTGATTTAAAGAAGGAAAATCGAAAAGAAATAATGAAGCAATTAAACAAATCTAATAATCCAAACCATAAAGATGAGGCCTCAAGACTCAAAGAAAGAGAAGATGAAATATTTTCAATTCTTTATAAAAATAATGAAGATAGAATGTCGTTGACTAAATTAAAAGAAAAAAGAAAGAATGATAAAATTGAATATAATTTAAAAACTTTCTCTAAACAAACAATTGGAGTGCATGGTCATGAGCTACCTAAATTCTCAGAAAATGAAGATATGAAGGAATATTGGAAATTTAGGGATGGATACGTGGAAAATCCTGCTATAAATTCCCATATTTTATATAAAGAATATGTAAAATATTGGAAAAAACCAGAAGATTTATTATTAAATGAGCATCAAGATAATATACTCAGCCCTGAATCACAAAAGGAAAAGGTCCTAAAGGAAAAGAAAGATAATCTTATTATCAAGGTTAATAATTTGAATCATTTCAAAGACTATGGATTCGATCCTGATCATCCGAAACCAATCGATATAGAAGATATCCCTAAGAATCACATATATAAGTAAAATTTTCTTTAGTATATTTCAGATGGAGTACTCTTGTAAATCAATTCGCACCTCAAAAATTTAAAAAAGGAAGATTCTTTGATTCATTGCCAAATGCTAATCAAGGTATAGATAAAGATTTGGATTCTAGTATATATTCTCAAAAAGATATTTTCCAATCTGACCATATGAAAAGGTATTTTTAAATTAAATACACTTTATTTATCATAGACTGGTTTCTAAAAAATTTGATAACATTACAAAAACTATAGAAAACGAAAAATTAGGAAAAGATGGAATTAGCCAAGAAAGTCTTTTTCAAAAATTGTCGAGCAATAATAAAGATCAAACTAATAAAAATGATGGACCAGTAATAATTAATTTAAATTATTTCCTTAATTTTAAACAGAAAAATATAATAATTAGGACAAAAGGATTTTAATTCGATTAAATAGATGGTAAATTTCAGATAAAATTTTACAATTTAATAATATCTCAATATATTTAATTTCGAATTTAAATTCATAACTTAAAAATAACAAATATTTTTCCTTAAAATTTTAATAAATCTAAATAAATTTTTAAATTCTAAATTTTATTCTTGCTTTCCTCTAGTCAATTTGTATAAAAGATGATCAATAATTCCCATGACAGTGAACATTCCTCCAACGATAGCACAGATTTGAATAAAAAAGTGGAAGAAAATCTCCCTATATTGAGTAATTTTTATCAAAATTGGAGAGATGTCATATCTAAAAAAAATAGTAGAAATCATATTATTATTAATATTTTCATTAGAATTGGATGTAAATTGATGAGCACTTAAAGTATTTCCTTCTATATCGACATAAGTTGTGGGTACGACTTTTAGATAATATTCGTACAACTTTTGGTTTGTATGATCAATTTTTTCAACTCCGTCAAGTGGATTTAAGATACCTACATCAAATTTACTTTTTATATGCCTAAGATCCGATTCGTCTCCGAAAGAAATGTGATTTATTTTATGAGAGAGATCTAGCTTAAAAATGCCTTCTGAAAGTAATTTGGCAACAATACTTCCATAAGCATGGGTTGAAATGTGGAAATTTCCTGGTACTCTTAAAACTTGAATAGTTCCTTCTAGTTTGCAACCTTCCTTATCTAAAACTGCCTTTTTAACATCTTCATATTTAGGTAGCCTTGGGTGATTAGAATGATGGTCTGAATTATGATCAGTAATTTCGTTTTTATTATCTCCCGTTTTAGCCTCAAGGTATGAACCAATAGAATTTCCATTAGCGTCTAATTTAGTTTTTGTAATCAAACCATGAACATTCAAAGTATGGCCTCCCATTATGTCCTGTGCATCAATAGATATTATAGAACAAGGTATTTTGTGTAAAATGATATCGACATTTATAGTCAATTTATCTGAATTGGAGTTAGTGTCTACCAGCATTTCGGAAGATGTTTTAATCTTAACAAATGAGGAAAATTCATTTATAAATAAGAGAACCATAAAGACTATCGCAATTACAGAAACTAGAAAAATACATTTATATATTTTTTATTTACCCATTGCTCCCATTAAGGTTGGTTTTAAATAATTTTTGGGCATCTTCTTATAAACATCAAGTGATTTAAATCTTTCCATCATTGATACATTACCGAACATTTTTTATATTTTAATATGAAATAATTTAATTTAGATAAATTTTAAATGACAAAAATTATTGTTCACCCTGGTAATGGGGTGGATTTCCCAAAAAACGGGGATTACGTTAAATTAAATTTAGCAGTTTATGATTCAGATAGAAATCTTCTGTTTGACAGCAAATTATTTTCGAAACAAAAGTGTATGGAAATTAGATTCAAAACATCTCAAAGTAACTTTTTGACAGAATTAGAAGATTTGATTGCTGAAATGTCTATGTATGAGAAATGTCTTCTGATAATAGATAAATCAAACGACAAATCTTTGTTGGAGAGTGAATTAATAAATGACCTTTTGAAAAATAAAAAAGAAATTATATTCGAAGTTGAAATTGTAAATATTAGCAAATATTCACACTGTTGAAATTTTATTTTGATTAAAATCATACATTTCAAAATTTCCAAATCATAAGGATTAAAAAAAAATATTTATATTTTCTCGTTAAATAAAAGGACTGCCTAGTCTTAATGGAAATTTTTACGAAAGAATCTTTTTATATTATTAGATAATTTTTATAATTTAACAATATTATTCATTCATTCTATAGAATAAAATATATGGTCTAAATTTGTTTAGAACACTCTCATCTATTTTATTTACTCTCTTATCATCAAGATTCCACCAATTTCCCTTATCATCTTTACAGAAACATACATAGTGTCCTTCAGATGCTTTAGTTCCTTTATGTATTATAACTAATCATTTAAAATTTATAGAATATACCTGAAATCAATTCGTATTCGCAGTTTTTATATTTATTTTGCATAGAAGGTGTAACAAAATTTTTGTCAATCTTCAAAACTGGATCATACTTTATTTCTTTGTTTATTTTTACAATCTTCTTTGTATTTTTATCAAAATAAAAGGCCTTTAAATGAACAATCAAAAGTTTTGGAAGCTTCTCGATATAACTTTTTTGAAAGATTGGTGCGACATCATGTTCTATTTTTCTTCTTGAGAAAAATTTTTCAAAACAAGAAATTAATGAATCTTCTCCGTAATCAAGGGACAAAACGAAAAATGGTTCTATATTACATTTACTCAAGGAATTTCCTTTAGATTCTAGTTCGTGTTTCAAAATGCCTTGAAAGATATTACCAATAATTGAAATTTGGAAAGAGTCAACAGAATTTACTTGTTTCATTCTTTTTCCTCCCTTTTTAACCTCTTCCCATTCAGTTTCTTCAGTTTGTATTTTTTTATTAATGTTGAGATCAACATTTAAATATTTTGACATCTTAAGAATTTCATCATTTAGTTTATCTAATACAAATACTAAAAATTCGTGAGCATCATTCTGTTCTCCTGAAGAATCGAACATGTTGACTAACATCTTTATTTGCCCAGAAGCAAGTGATGTATTTTTTACTATAAATTTTTAAAACTATATTACTTTCGTAGTAATTTTGTATTTTCACTAGATTTGAAAGTACTGGAAAAGTTTTGTCTAAATCTATTCCATCTAAATCTTCTAATTTATTAAAAATTGTTTTCAACATCACAACAAATTCATTCAATGCTATCAGGCATTGTATTACGACATTTGAATAACAAATATTTCCAAAATTTATTAGACCTTTATATTGAATGTTATTTTCATAAGTGTTCTTTTGCTTTAATCCTGTTATTCCATTTTCAATGAATTGCTGTGTAAAGTCTGGTTTTGTAGGTTTAGTCTTTTTAATTGTATCATCGTAATCTTTTTGAATATTCTTAGTTTCTGAAGTTTTTGTAGATTTTGAAATTTTAAATTCATCTGCTGTGTAATTAGTTGACTTAACAGGATTGTCATTTTTCCTTGGAATTTTTTTTATTTTAGTTTTTTTTTCTTGATCAATAGTATTAAATAAATCTTTTAATTTATGTTTGCTTGTTTCTATTTCTAAATTTTCTGTTCTTTTTGTAACCTGATTAATTTCTTCTTTTGTTTCCATTTTAAATAATTCTATATAAAATTTAATTACTATATTTAATTATAATATATATATTCTATGTCTGATAGTAGAACAGATTTTAAAACTAATAAAAAAGACCATGGAAAAATTCTTATTATAGAAACTGACATGGAAGATGATATGCTAGCTAGCGCTATTGATTTAGTCGAAAATAATTTTCATATTCCTAAAATTTCAAATCAAGAAATTGCAAAAAAATTAAAGGATGACTTTGAGGCGAAATACTACCCTAACTGGATTTGTATTGTAGGTAAAAGCTTTGGATGTAAAGTAAATGCACAGAAAAATCATTATTTATGCTTCCAGATAGAAAATAAAACCATAATTTTGTATAAATTTCACTAATTATATTAAATATAATCTTATCTGTTTTTTAAATATATATTAAGCAAAAATTTATTGCTTAGACATATGCTTTTATTTTTATGATAATTTGCAGCAATTGTAAACATATTTAACAGTGTTAGTAGAGCACCTTTCCAGATGAAAACTTTGGATCTGCTCATTATTACTACATTTAATAATATGTCTGTCTAAGTAAATTAAATTACCATCTCCATCACTCTGACAATTTGTCTCTAATGTTCTGCATATTAGAATATTTCTAATTTTATTAATTTCTTCTTTTATTAATAAAACATCTTCGTTTTCTTTTTTTTCAATATAAGCTAATTTTTGAACAAGATCATTTTTATCGTTTTCTAATAGTTCTATTTTACTATTTAGCTGCTCTAATGATTTGACATAGCTATCTCTTTCTTTAGCCATGTCTTGTCTGTCCCTGTTTAGAGCATCAATAGCTTTTGCATAACACTCTACGGGAGTTCCGCATTGGTCTGAAACAGAGGCGAAAATAGTTGAAAATGATATTAAAACAATTGTAAGTATAAACAAGTCCACTGAAGACATTTATCTTATTTTTTATAAGTAAAATCGTAAAAATTATAAGAAATTCTACATCTCAAATAATTTTATTTTACAATTACAAATTGTTCTATAAAATAATAATTTACTTTTAAATAATAATTAAATTTAAGCCTTTGATAAATCTCCTTTAAAAGAAAATATTTCAAAAATATATATTTATTTTTTATATTTATATAAATTTTATTTATAAAAATTTAATCACTTTCATCTTCGTTTCTCATATTTCTTCTAGAATAATTGTTGCTTCTACCTTCGGAGTTAGGTCTACGTCTGAAATCTCTATCTCCTCCTGCATCTCTATTGCCCTGTCTTGAGAAGCTTCCTCTTCTTTCTCCTTCTTCATTTCTTGTTCTTGGGGGAGGGTTTGCAGTATATTTATTAACTCTTATACCTCTTCCATTAATAGGAACTCCTGATTTTTTTAAAGCTTGATCTACTGCATTTTCTGATTCAAATTCAATGAAGCACATTCCTTTTATGTTTCCTTCTAGTGTTTTGGGTAATCTAAGTTTTGTAATAGTACCACATTGACTAAACTCGTTTCTGACTTTTTCCTCTGTAACTCCGAAATCTAAGTTACCAATAAAGACTGTTTTATTTTCGTCGAAAACAGGTGATCTTGACATGCTTTCTCCTCTATCTGCTCTTCCTGAAGGTCCTCTGCTTTCTCTACCAGATTCAGAATAAGATCTTTGGAATTCTCTTTCTCCTTCCGGTCTTTCTCTATTTGGTCTTTCCTGATATTCACCTTCTTTTCTAGGCTTTCTTTCAGTAGCTATCCTTGCAAAAACAGTTCTTCCTAATAATTGTAAATTTTCTTGCAAAGAAGCATCTCTTGCTTCTGCTGAAGCAAAATTTACAAATCCAAATCCACGTGATTTCCCAGTTTCCCTATCAGTAACTACATTAGCCGATGTAACATCTCCGAAACGTGAAAATACTTCGACTAAGTCTTCATCTCGAGCAGACCAAGGCAAATTAGAAACATAAATCTGATTTTCACGTGAAAATCTTGATTCTCCTCTGGTCTCTTCACTTCTTTCTTCTCTGCCTCTAGAGGGTCTTCTATCTTCACTAGTTGATTTTTCTGTAACATTTTCTTTATTTTCTGTATGTGAAATTTCTTCTTGTCTTTTCTGAATCATGTTTATTATATTGTTTGATGGTAAATTTTCTGCATGCATAAATAAGGTCATAATATCATTTAAATCTTTTGAGTTGACATCATTTATGTGTGACGACAACTGAGAAGTAAAAACTTGCTCAATTTTAGTATCGTTTATTAGGGAAGGAGACGACTTTAAATTTGTGATTAATTTCTTATATTCATCCAAGGATAAATTTTGTCCTCCTTTAACTTTATTTAAAAAGTCTGAGTCAGATATTTTGTTGGCAGTGCTGAATTTGAAGAGGTTTATTGTATTAATTGACTTGAAAAGGCTATTACAAAAATTTATTCTTGGTTTATAGAAGTTGTTTATTTTAATGATTGATTTCATGATATTAAATATATGATTTTAATTAAGATAATCAAATAAATAAGAAATAATTAAATGTTAATTAAATAAATACAATAAAATTTTATAATTTATATAAGAAATAGTTAGATCAATAGAAAATTTTTTTGCCTTATTGGGGATTGGGGATTGGGGATTGGCCAATCCCCAATCCCCAATCCCCAATCCCCAATCCCCAGTAACTCTTTTTAAATTTGAAACAGCAATTAAAATTATGAAATCTATTCTTCCAAAAATAACTAATAATTATAAAATAGTTTATTGATGCACAAAAGTTTATTAAATAATTTA
>Ga0169931_10004390_pt1 | contig 21958 bp, 20 predicted proteins | sample Kivu_15m_20L_FD_129675 | JGI IMG/M metagenome (GOLD analysis project Ga0169931, IMG submission 129675) | Freshwater microbial communities from Lake Kivu, Western Province, Rwanda to study Microbial Dark Matter (Phase II) - Kivu_15m_20L... | ecosystem: Environmental > Aquatic > Freshwater > Lake...
GCTCAGGTTTCCACCGGCGGCTAGCGCCTTGCCGCAATACCGTTCAATGAAGGAACCATTGGCTTTTTGCTTGCACAATGGCTACTCGGAACAGTGATTGCTTGCACGACCTGTAGAAAACCGGAACCAAAAAATTAGCTTCGTTGAACGGTATTGCGTTTAGCCCGTAGCTAACGGCGAGGTGCAGCGGAAGTGCGGCCGGCCCCAAACGCCCGCCCTATCCTCGCGCCAGCGAGCGGTTCGGCAGCTACAACAACCTGCGCTGGGCGATGGTCTCCCGACCTCGCCACGGTGCGGGTCGCATCTTTGGTTTTTCTCTCGCACAGCGCTGGGCGCTTGTCTCGCGACCTCGCCCACAGTGCGGTAGCCTTCGGTGAAAAAAAGTTTTTAGGGCAAATCAGGTCGCCAAGCGACTATCCCGCATTCAAACCAACATGGCTTAATCACGCCGATTATCTTTAGGACGTGGCAGCTTAACGAAACTTCCCCCGACCAAGAAATCGGCCCCCCCGATTTCCGTTGCCTCGATTTCAATTCTCAGCCAAAATAACCACTTACCTCAACCACTGGAGTACTGACTGATGAAACGGATGACGCTGCTGACCCTTGGACTGGCCTTGCTCTCTCTTCCCGCAATCGCACAAGAGCAACCGCCAGCCCCGCCAACTCAAGCGACCCAAAGTATGGGCATCGCCATCTCGGCCTCTCCCGGCGAGGGTGGCGAAATGGCCATCATGAGCTTTTCTTCAGACGAGGGGATGGGAGAGGTTTTCTCAGCTCCCATGATGATCGGCGGTGAAGGGATGATGCTCCCCGGAATGATGGACCAGTTCGGGTTACTAAGCCAACAAAGCATCCAAGATGAGCTAGATTTTGTCGGCGAGCAACGCGAGCAATACAAGCGACTGCAGAAAGACTACAACGATCGCATCCGGGAAAAGATGGAGTCGATGAACAAAGGTGGCTTCGCCCCCGAGAAGGCCCAAAGCCTGGGCGAGGAAATTCGAGCGATGAAAGAGCAGCAAGCTCGCGACATCGAGGAACTGCTCCTGCCGCACCAAGTCAATCGGCTGAAACAAATTCAGCTTCAAAACAAAATGAAGGCACTCGGCCTAAACGCGCTCAATGACAAGAAGCTGGCTGAAGAGCTCGGCATGAGCGAAGAACAACTGGAACAGCTAAAAGAAAAGGCCAAGGAACTTTCGGCTGAACTGCAGAAAAAGATCAAAGCTCTCCGCGAAGAGACTCAGGAAACCTTGCTTAAGGAGTTGACCAAGGATCAACAAGAGAAGCTGAAAGAATTGACCGGAGACAAGTTTGAAATGCCCGCTCCCAAGCCGCTCGAGTTCCGCCGCGGCCGCGGAGGAGAACAACCGCCCCGAAAAGATCAGTAAATTATTTCGGCTACGTGCATCGAAACAAAAACGGGCTGAAGCGGCAACTCGCTACAGCCCGTTTTTTTATTCACAGTTCTTACGCTGCAAAGGCGACTACTTACATTTTGCCGACGCGGGCAATCAGGTCAGCAGTTCGGCAACTGTAACCCCATTCATTGTCGTACCAAGAGATCACCTTGGCGAGCTTACCCTTTTCGTTGAGCACTTGGGTAAAGTCCGCGGCAAAGATGCTGCTGTGCGGGTCGTCGATAATGTCGGTCGAGACAATTGGGTCTTCGGTGTAACGAAGGATGCCCTTCATCGGTCCCTCAGCTGCCGCCTTGATCGCCGCATTGATGTCAGCCGCGGTCACTTCTTTCTGCAGGTTCACCGTCAGGTCAACCATGCTGCCAGTCGGAACCGGAACGCGAACGGCAATGCCGGTCAGCTTCCCCTTCAGTGCCGGAATGACCAAAGCCACGGCCTTCGCGGCTCCCGTCGAAGTCGGAATGATGTTCAGCGCAGCGGCTCGAGCCCGATACGGGTCCTTGTGAGGCAGGTCGAGGATTTGCTGGTCGTTAGTATAGGCATGCACGGTCGTCATCAGGCCATTGTCGATCCCGAAGTTGTCATGCAGCACCTTGGCCACTGGAGCCAAGCAGTTGGTCGTGCAACTGGCGTTGGAGATGCAAGTCATCTCTTTGGTCAGTTGGTCGTGGTTCACGCCGAGCACTACGGTCAAGTCGACGCCGTCTTTCGCCGGAGCGCTGAGGACGACCTTGCGAGCACCTGCTTGGATGTGAGAGTCAAAACCGGGCTTGCCATTGGCGGCTTTGCCGACGAACACGCCGGTGCTTTCCACCACTACATCCACATTCATATCTTTCCAAGGCAACTTGGCCGGATCGCGTTCAGCGAAGCAGCGAATCTTTTCGCCGTTGACGATCAGGTTCTCGTCGTCCCAGCCAACTTCGCCGGCGAACCGGCCGTGGACGCTGTCGTACTTCAAGAGCGTCGCCAGCATTTGGTTGTCGGTCAGATCGTTGACGGCAACAACATCAAACTCATTGCTCCGCGCCATCAAATTGCGGAACGTCAAACGGCCGATGCGGCCAAAGCCATTGATTGCAACACGAATTGCCACAGTCATTACCTTTCTAATACGAGAGGATTTCGCAGCCCCAACGGCTGCCCCGTTTCTCAGCGGTCAACTTCAGCAACGATAACAAATTTGACTCGCTTGGGGCAGTGCCCGCCGTTATCGTATTGGGGGTCAAATGGACAATTGAACGAGCCCTTTCGAATTCCCAGATAGCGTTGCATGTCGAAGCGAACTAAATCGCAGATTCCGCCCTCCGGTCTCGATCAGGGAACTTGGGATTACATTCGCGAACCAGCCATCGCCGAAGGGTATGACGCGGGCTTGGCCAACGACCCGCTGACGGCTCAAGACCAAGCGCTCGTCGCCCGGTTACTCAGTGAAGCCCACTGCACAAACGAAACGGTCGTCGCCGACTTTGGCTGCGGCACCGGCCGCTCTCTGTTACCTCTCCTGCCGCTCGGCTGCCAAGTTCTGGCGCTCGACTTGAGCATCCCGATGCTTGAGCAGCTTCAATCCAAACTTTCCGCCAGAGCAGACGCTGAACGGAAGCAACTCTTAGCGGTCCAAGCCAACCTGCTGGAGCTGGACTGCCTCGCAAGTCAGTCCGTCGACTTGGGACTTTGCCTTTACAGCACCTTCGGAATGCTTCGCGGCAGACAGAATCGCGCACAATTCCTCAACCATGTCGTCAGGATTCTCAAACCAGAAGGCCGCCTTGTGCTCCACGCCCACAACCTTTGGTGGCAGCTCAATTTTCCCGGCGGCCTGCGCTGGCTGGCTGGCAACCGGCTGCGCAGCCTGTTTGATTCCAAGCTTGAATTCGGCGATCGCTTTGCCGATCAACGCAACATTCGGCAACTGCCGATTCACAGTTTCCGCTGGAGGGAGTTGCTCGGCGAAGTTCGCGCCTCCGGCCTCGAATTGGTTGCAACCGAACCGCTGTTCGATCCCGGCGGCTATCGCGCTGGGCTGGTCCGAATATGCCGAATCCAAGCCCAAGGCTGGACACTTGTTTTGCGAAAGCCCTGAATGGTTTGCTTATACTAAAGTAGTAGGTGCCGGTACGCCGTCTGCGTGTGCTTGAGCCGACGGGCTGAATCCTTTCAAATAAAGAGGCATGAGGACGCGCGGTTCCTCGACCGAGAACGGTTCCTCTTCGTACCTCTATTGCGGGCGTCATCAAGTTGGCCAACCTTGGATTCATCATCGACAATCGCCGCTGCATCGGCTGCCACGCCTGCACAGTCGCGTGCAAGTCGGAACACAATGTCCCGGTCGGCGTCAATCGAACTTGGGTAAAGTACATCGAAAAGGGCGAGTTCCCCAACTCACGGCGGCTCTTTTCGGTGATGCGTTGCAATCACTGCGATGACGCTCCCTGCGTCGAAATCTGCCCGGTTACCGCTCTGTACCGACGTGAAGATGGCGTTGTTGATTTTGATAACCGCCGCTGTATTGGCTGTAAAGCCTGTATGCAGGCCTGCCCTTATGACGCGCTCTACATCGACCCACAAACGCACACCGCTGCAAAGTGCAATTACTGTGCTCACCGCGTCGATGTGGGCCTTGAGCCGGCCTGCGTTGTCGTCTGCCCAACTCAGGCGATCATCTCGGGCGACCTCGACGACCCCAACTCGAATATCTCGCAGCTCAAAAGCCGCCATCAGGTTACAGCCCGCAAAGTTGAAAAGGGAACTCTACCCAAACTGTTTTACATCGATGGCGATACAGCCTCGCTTGACCCGCTCGCGGCTCCTCCCATCGATGAGGGGAGCGTTTGGAATTCGCAGGTTCGAGGCGTCGGGCATCACGCTCCGGGCAGCGAGCTCGCCACGCACCATGCCCTCGATCGACTAGGACAACTGCTGAGCCTCGGCGAACAGGCCTCGGGTATCTCGCCGCGGCTGGTTGAAGAGGTTCGCAACACGCTCGCGTCTCCGCAGCGACGCGCCTACGACGCGCCGCAAAAAGGAGTGCTCTGGGGCTGGCCCGTAACGGCTTACCTTTGGACGAAGGCCCTCGCGGCCGGCGCGATCCTGCTCCCGATCATCGCCTCGCTCTTTCATTTCGCCGCCGTCCCTCGGTGGCTCGACTTTCTCGCCGTGATCATCTCGGTGGTTTTTCTCTGCGCGACGGGCGCCTTGTTGGTACTCGACTTGGACCAACCCAAACGGTTCCTTTACGTGCTGCTCCGCCCACAGTGGCGCAGCTGGCTGGTGCGTGGCGCTTACATTATCACTGGCTTCGGATTGCTGCTGCCTCTCTACTTCCTCGCGAGATTACTCGGCAGTAGCGCCCCAGGGCTGCAGTGGCTGCTTTTGATCTTCGGATTTCTCTCAGCTGTGTACACTGCATTTCTCTTCGCCCAAGCCAAAGGTCGCGACTCTTGGCAGAGCCCGCTCCTGCCGCTGGTGATGGGGACTCATGCGGTGATTCTTGGCGCCGCCTGCTTCGGGCTACTCACGCCCTGGATCAGCCCCGACTGGACGAGCTATTTGCAAAAGGCGCTGGGTATCGGCTTGCTTGTGCATCTGCTTGCCGAACTTTCAGAGCATTGGCTGACACACTCCTCCAAAGCCGCCGCGATGGTATCGCATGAAATCACTCGTGGAAAATTCAGCCGCTTGTTCTGGCTGAACCTGCTCTTCGGGGCAGTCGTACCGCTGCTAATCTGTTTCTTTGCTCCGCCACTTTGGTTGCCGCTGGCAGCCGTTCTGGCCGGGGCCGGAACTTACGTCTCCCAGCACGTGCTGATCTTTGCCGGGCAACAGCTACCTTTGAGCTAATCGCTTGAGCCCGACTCCGCCGAACTGATATTTCGCCCTCCCGTTTCAAAGCGACTTGCAATATGCCTGACCGCAGCTGGATTGAAAAGTTAGCAACCGGACTCGGGATCATCCCCAGCCTTGAGTTGAATGATCGCGGGGAGATCGAAAAGCCGGCCATGACAACTGCCGAGCTGGCCAAGAGCCCGCCGCCGGAACTCTGGGACGACTGGACTGAATACGACGCCGCCGCTTGGCCGAGTGGCGAGAAGAAGTCGTATCAGATTGTTCCCACGACCTGTTTCAACTGCGAATCGGCCTGCGGGCTGCTCGGCTTTATCGATAAGCAATCCGGCGAAGTCCGACGCTTCGAGGGAAATCCTTGGCATCCAGGCAGCCGCGGCCGCAACTGTGCTAAAGGCCCCGCGACGATCAATCAGATTCAGGATGTCGACCGAATCCTCTATCCCATGAAACGAACCGGACCACGCGGCAGCGGCCAATGGACGCGGGTCAGCTGGGACGAGGCGCTCAATGAAATTGCGGGTCGGATTTCCAAGGCACTCCGCGAGCGAAGAAACAACGAGGTCGTTTACCACGTCGGTCGTCCGGGACACGAGTCGTACATCGAGCGAGTGCTCCAATCCTGGGGCGTCGATGGACACAATAGCCACACCAACATCTGCAGTTCAGGCGCACGGCTCGGCTACGCGATCTGGCACGGCTACGATCGCCCCTCGCCAGATCATGCCAACGCACAGTTTATTCTGCTGATCAGCGCTCACCTCGAATCGGGACATTACTTCAACCCGCATGCCCAGCGAATCATCGAGGGTAAACTTCGTGGCGCGAAGCTCTGCGTGCTCGACCCGCGGCTATCGAATACGGCCAGCCTCGCCGATTACTGGCTGCCGACTCAACCGGGAAGCGAGGCCGCTGTGCTGCTGGCCATCGCCCGCGAACTGCTGCAGATTGGCGGCTACAGCGAAAAATTCCTCCGCGACTGGGTCAATTGGCAGGACTACCTTAAAGCCCGCGACCCTCAGGGCGATCGGAGTTTCCGCCGCTTCATCGAAGTTCTGACAGAGGAACTCGCCGAGTACACGCCTGAATTCGCTCAGGAAGAGTCTGGGGTGCCGGCTGAAAAGATCAGGCAAGTCGCGATGGAAGTTGCTCGGGCTGGCTCGCGACTGGCGACTCATAATTGGCGAGCCGCCTCCAGCGGCAACCTCGGCGGCTGGGCCGTGTCTCGCTGCTTGCACTTCCTCAACGTGCTGACCGGCAGCGTTGGCACCGTCGGCGGGACGCTTCCTAGCGGCTGGAATAAAGTCAAACCGGATCTGTTCGACAAACCACCCGCACAGAAGTTCTGGAACAATTTGCACTTCCCCGATGAGTATCCGCTGGCTCACTATGAGATGAGCTTCCTCTTGCCACATTTCCTGAAAACGGGTCGCGGCAAGCTGGATACTTATTTCACCCGAGTCTTCAACCCCGTGTGGAGCTATCCCGATGGCTTCTCTTGGGTCGACGTGCTCAGCGATCCGGAAAAGATTGGCTGCCACATCGCGCTGACACCGACGTGGAACGAGACGGCTTACTTTGCCGATTTCGTCCTGCCGATGGGTCACGCCAGCGAGCGGCATGATTTCAACAGCTACGAAACTGACGCGGGGCGCTGGATTGCCTTCCGCCAACCGATTTTGCGCGAAGCCGCCCGTCGGCGCGGCGAACAGGTAGAGTTCACCTACCAAGCCAACCCCGGCGAGGTTTGGGAAGAAGATGAATTCTGGATTGAGCTCTCTTGGCGAATCGATCCGGACGGCTCGCTCGGTGTGCGACAACACTTCCTCTCGCCCTATCGGCCAGACCAAAAAATCACGGTCGACGAGTATTACCAATTCATCTTCGAGCGAGTGCCCGGCCTCCCCGAGAAGGCTGCCAAGGAAAATCTCTCGCCGCTGGATTATATGCGGAAGTACGGAGCCTTCCTGATCGAATCAAGCGCCTACCTCCAGCACCAAAAGCTGGTCCCCGCCAAGGAACTGGAGGGGACGATGGTCGATCCTGAAACGGGAATTATCCGCCGAGGCGGCGCGGCGATCGGCGTGCAGATCGATGGCCAGGCTCAAGTCGGATTCCCCACGCCATCTCGCAAGCAAGAGCTTTACTCGGAAACGCTGGCCGAATGGGGCTGGCCGGAGTACGCAACGCCAGTCTACGTGCGCTCCCACGTTCACCCGCAGCACATCAATTCGCAGCGCAGCGAATTCGTGCTGGTACCAACATTCCGACTCCCCACGCTGATTCACTCGCGCAGCGGTAATGCGAAGTGGCTAGCCGAAATCTCTAACCGCAATCCGCTCTGGATTCATCCTAGCGACGCTCATCGGCTCGGCGTGGCCAACGACGGCCTCGTTCGCGTGACGACAGAGATCGGCTACTTTGTCGACCGCATTTGGGCAACCGAAGGATTGAAGCCCGGAATCGTTGCCTGCTCGCATCACCTTGGTCGCTGGCGCCGAGACGTTGATCCCCCCGCGAATCGCTGGGCGACTAATCTGGTCGACATCCAGCAGCAAAACGGGATTTGGAAAATGCGAGTCAAGCAGGGAATCGAGCCGTTCAGCAGCAACGATGCCGACACCCAGCGCATTTTCTGGGCCGACGGTGGCGTGCATCAGAACCTCACCTTTCCAGTCCAACCAGACCCGATTAGCGGTATGCACTGTTGGCACCAAAAGGTGCGAGTGGAGAAGGCTCAGCCCGGTGATCAATACGGCGATGTGGAAGTCGACACCAACAAATCGCTGGAGGTTTACGAGCGCTGGTTAGCCATGACCCGAGCCCCGCGTCGAGCCGATCGCCTGCGCAGGCCACTTTGGCTAAACCGCCCCCTCCGCCCCGCAGCAGAATGTTTTTACGTGGAGAGCAAATAAGCGTTTACGCGATTCGATCGCGAACGCCGCGAGACAGATTTTCTAAGCCTAAAAAACTCTTTCTCCAAATCCCCCTAGAACCAAACTGCATACAGCAGCACCATCACCATCAAGGCTCCGCAGAGCGATTTGCCAAGCGTTCCAAGCAAGCGTCCGTAAAAAGCAGCCCAGCCCACGGACATTGTTTCGTTCCAGTTCTTTCCCAGCCACCGCTGTCCGAGAATCGCACCTACTCCAGCTCCTAGTCCGCTAAATAACAACGAGGCAACAAGCCCTCCGAAAAACGGAATTGGCAAGCCGACAAAAAATCCGACTATCGCACCAAGCAGCGATCCGACCAGCGCCAAGACCATGGCTCGGCGCGAACCACCAGATTGGCCGACGCCGGCCGAACCGGCGATGAACTCAAGCAGTTCCCCCAGCCCAGCCAATAGCGCCAGAGCGATCACGCTCCACCAGCCGACATGCGACGCCCAGTCAACCGGAACGAGCCAAGCATGCAGCGCCGCGATCAGAACGATCACCCAATTGCCGGGCAGTCCCAGAACACTGGCGACCCAACAAGCCAATCCGAGCAGCGAACTGCAAATGGCAAGAAGAATTCCCATAGACACAGCCAATCTGAACACGAAAAAAGTGTTGAACTGGCCTGTAGTTCTACCAACTTCTTAACCAGCCCGCTTCTGGCGATTAACGAAGTTGATAATCTCAGCAACGGCCATATAGAGCTCGTACGGAATCGATTTCCCGACTTTGACGTTGAAGTAGAGAAAGCGGGCGACAGCCTTTCGCTCGACGACGGCCACGCCGTTTGATTTTGCGATTTCGATAATCTTTTTCGCCATATGGTCGGCACCCTTGGCCACGACCTTAGGAGCATCCATCGAACCCTGTTCAAATTTCAAGGCGACGGCAAAGTGGGTGGGGTTCGTTACGACGACGGACGCCTTGGGAACTTCGCGGCTGACCGCCTGCTTGGTCAATTCCGAAGCCAGACGTCTCATGCGGGCTTTGACCAGCGGATCGCCTTCGTCCTCTTTCCGCTCGTCCTTGATATCCTGCATGCTCATCCGCATTTCCTGGTAGTGCTTCCACTTTTCCCAGCCCAAGTCCGCGATGCCGATCACCATCAACGCGGCGGAGACAGACATTGCAACCGATAGAAACAGCGAGGTGGCTTTAGCAAAAGCCGAGTCGATCGGCATGAACCCCGCCAGCAGCATCTCGGGTATTCGACCTTTGATCACATAATAGGTCACCACGGCTACGAAAATCGTCTTGAGAATCGCGCTGATCCCGCGAACGACGGCGCGCAGCGAAAAGAGCCGCTGAAAGCCCTTCACTGGATCGAGCTTTTCCCATTTCAGCTCGATCGTCTTGAAGGTGATGTTAAAGCGTGTTTGCAGTCCGCTGGCCAGAACCGAAATCGTGCAGAGCGGGACCATCAGGCCAAGAATAATCGCAGCCAGCCCCACGACTGAATCATAAATCAGCGCCGGCAGCGCCTCGGGATTGTCGATCGCCGCTTGAAAGTAAGTCAGGCGAAGTCGCAGCAACATCTTCAGTTGGTCGAGAAACTGCCGCCCGTAAACCATGAAGAACAGCACGCCAGAGAGCAACAGCAGCCCAGCCACAAAATCCGAACTGAAGGCGATTTGGCCTTCCTCGAACGCTCGCTCCAACCTGCGCGGAGTCGGCGCTTCTGTTCTCGAATCCTGTTCTTCGTCCGCCATGAAACCGCCAACTTACTTCAAATCAAGCCCATCGAACTCTACTGCGAACCTTTTCCGTCGCTCAACCACCCAGAGCTTCATCGATCCCCGTCTGCACGACCTCAAAATACAAAGCCAGCGCGCGGCAAATCACCGGAAAAAAGAGGAACAAACAAAACACCCCCACCACCCCGCGTACGGAGGTGCCGATCGAAAACAGATTCAATGACGGGGCTACCTTGTTCAACAACACAAGCGCTAAGTTCAAGGCAAACATGCAAATCGCAAGCGGCGCAACAATGGCCAAGCCGTAATCATCGAGCGAACCAACCAGTGCGACCATTCGCTCAACGGGCAATCCCAGCAAGTCGACGTTTCGCCCAAACTGTTCAAACGATGCGTGTACCAGAACAATTACAAAGTGATGCAGATTCAATCCGAAAAACGCAAGCATCGAAAGCGTCTCGAAAATCTGGGTCACTTCGGCGCTCGGCTCACCCGTGATTGGATCGGCCTGAGAACCAAGCGTCAACCCCAGTTCCTGACCGGCATAGGAGCCGGCAATCCTCGCAGGGATCAACAACAAGCCCCCGAGCAACCCCAACAATATTCCGATCGCAACTTCGCGAATTACCCAGATCGAGATCGTGAAGGTATCCGCATCGACTGCCGTCAAGTTCTCCGGAACGAGCGGCTTGGAAAGCGTTGTAAACCAGAAGATACTCAAAGCAAACGACAGCCCCGCCTTAACCAGCACGGGAATTTGACGTCGAGCAAAAATCGGAAAAACAGCGACAAACGCGCTGACCCTCGCCAGGATCAGCAGAAATCCCAGAACCGTCGTGAGTGTCAGCGGAAACAGGTTCATTTCACGATCTGCGTCAGGTATTGAAACATCGTCAAGGTAAACGACTTCAGCGTCGAGAGATACCACGGCAACATCAGCATGATTAGCACAACGACCGCGACAATCTTGGGAGCGAACGCCAGCGTCTGTTCCTGAATACTGGTCACGGTTTGCGCGATGCTGATGATCAATCCAACGGCCAAGCTAACCGCGACGACGGGAGCGACCAGCAGGAGGCTCATCCAGAGCAATTGCCGCCCGATAAAGATGGCATCCGCAAATTCCATTTCAACCTCTCAGTCCGCGCCGTTGTCGTTCGGTTTCAGTTTCCCGGATTTCCGATTCGACTGACGATACTTGCGGCCAATGGTGCATCATCAAGTGCCGCAAGAATTTTGGCCGACTTTTTAGGGTCGAGGCTCTGCAGCAATTTGCAAGCGAACTCGAGCTCTCCGTTATTGGCAAACTCTTTGATGAATCGAGCCGCCTGCTCTGGCTCAAGGGAATTGAACCAGCCTTTGACTTTGCTCAGCTTCTCTGCGTCCTCTGCTTCTTTTTTGGCCGCGTCTGGATTGGCTGCTTTCTGTGCCGCCGCCAACTGCTGCTTTTCCGTTTGCAGGCCGGCTCGTTCTTGCCGAATCTGTTCGAGCACTTGCTGAGCCGCCGCCAACTTGGAATCGATTGTCTCGCCGAGGGCGACCAGTTCCTGCTGTTCCCGCTTCAGGTCTTCAAACATCAAAGAAATTCGCTGCTCCTCGCGCAGGCGAACTTTGTCCCGCTCATTCAACTGCAGTTCCTTCTGCCGAATCCCCTCGCTCAATTGCAGGATTGACTCGAGCGAAAGCGGTTTGTCCGAAGGCAAGGCCACCGGCATCTGGCTGGTCTTAGTGATCTCTGAAGGATTGGGAGAACCAGGCTCAGGCTCTTTCCCGGGCTCAGCCTTAGGGCCAAGATCCTTGTTCTTTTTTTCACCTTCTTTCTTCTCCTCGTTCTTCTCCGAGACCTTTTTATCGGGCACCAGCATGAAGTAACTGGCACCTGCCGCAAGTCCAAAGAGGACGAAAAAAGCAGCGAGTATTTTGATCATCTTCATTGTCTTAACCGATTTACTTTTTGCTTGCGCCCAAATTTTCGGAATTCAAGGAGAACACTGGATTCGATTTCGCCGGTTAAAAGCCAGCCCGGGTCAGGAGGCTTGCTCTTTCCGTAAACGCATCTGTTTTTGAAGATAAGCCTCATCGGCTCGTCGCGATTCGAGCGTCGCCTCAAACACGCGGGCTTCTTCCTCCAAACGCTCGAGGAGCTTATCCCAAGCGCGAACTCGGTTTTGCTGCTGCTCGACCGCCTTTCGTGCTTGAGCCAACTCGTTGAGCAGTTTTTGCAGCTGCTCGCGGAAGCTGTTAATTTCCTGTTGTGATCTTCGCTCCCACGCAAACAGCTGGTCAACCAACTCCGGCCGGCCACTTGCCTCGCGCAGACTTTGCTCAAACTGAGCTTCCGCGTCGCTCACGCGCATCCGCCCGCGCTCGGCTCGCTCTGCTGCGACTCGCGCAAGACCCGCCAACCGATCGAGCTTTTGCTGCTCGAGGTGCCTGAGCCTTTGGAATCGGATCTGTCGCTGCCGCGGATTCATGACAGTTTTTTCCTTACGCCGCTAGACCAATCCCCGCCCGCTAACCCGCTCAACTCGGACCGCAGAGCTTGGCGAGTTTCGCCAACTGCAACTGGCATTCCTGCCACGCGACTGGCTGATTCACCGCTTGACGCAAAAATGCTTGCACTTTCGGGAAAGCTTCAATCGCCCGGTCCGTAGCCGGAATGGTTCCCTTCTGATAAGCCCCAACCTGAAGCAGGTCGAGCACCTCGCGGTATGTCGACAACACTTGCCGGACGGCAAGCGTCTGAACCTGCTGGTTTTTGTCGACGATATCCAGAAACAGACGGCTGATGCTGGCAAGAATATCAATCGCCGGGAAATGCCCCGCGTTGGCCAGGACACGCGTAAGCACAATGTGGCCATCGAGCACCGATCGAGCTTGGTCAGCAATCGGGTCGTTCATGTCATCTCCCTCGACGAGAATCGTGAGGAAAGCAGTAATCGAACCTTTGTCCGCGCAGCCCAACTGCTCGAGCAGCACGGCTAATTTTTGAAATACCGATGGCGTATAACCTCGAGACGTCGGCGGTTCGTTCAACATCAGTCCCAACTCCCGTTGAGCCATCGCCCAGCGAGTAAGGCTGTCGAACATCAGCAAGACCTGATTGCCATTCGAGCGAAACCAATCGGCGATGGCGACCGCCGTCTCCCCGGCTCTGACTCGCGCCAAGGGTGTCTCATCGGCCAGCGACACGACCACCACCGACCGCTTTAGTCCCTCTTCCCCAAGTGAGTCTTTGATGAATGGGAGAACTTCGCGACCCCGTTCGCCAATCAGGGCGACCACATTCAAATCGGCACTGGCATACTTAGCGATTTCTCCGAGCAATGTGCTTTTGCCCACACCGCTACCCGCCATCAGGCCGACGCGTTGACCGACTCCCAACGTCAGCATCGAGTCGATCGCCCGCTGTCCCGTTACAAAAATCTTGTCGATGGGCTTGCGCGACATTGGAGGCGGAGCACTGACCTGCAGCGGTATCGAGCGGCACTGCCCTAAAGGCCCGAGACCATCGATCGGCTCTCCCAAACAATTGATCACGCGGCCAAGCAATCCCATTCCCACCGGAATTTCGAAGGGCCGACGCAGGTCCGTCACCCGATCGCCGCGCTGCAAATTCGTCTGATGCGAGAAAGGCATGATCTGCACATTTTCGCCATCGAAACCAATCACTTCCGCAAGTGAGCGTCTCCCATCCCGACCTTCGACTCGGCACAACTGCCCGATTCCCGCGGGAATGGTCGCTGTGATCGCCCCTTGAGCACTGTGCAAAGTGCCATTCGTTTGAAAGGGACGAACCCTTCTCAAAGCATTTTCGATTCGCTGATAATCAAATGTCATCAGTGGAGCATCTCCTCGTTGAGCGCTTGTTCCATCTGATTCAATTGCTCGTTCAGGTCGCTGGTCAAACTAAACAGCGGATGCTCGAGTGTGACCTCGCCCGGTCGCACCAGCGGGTCGGGGAGAAAACGGAGCTTGCGTTGACTCGCCAACTCATCGAAGTGATAAGCCAACTTATCGCATTGCGTCGGATGCAATCTGACCGTAACGGCTTCAACGCCCGGCATTTGGCCGAGCCCTTCGCTCACCAACTGCTCCAACCGCTGCTCGGTCTCGTGATTCATTTGCCGCAGAACCGTGCGAGTGGCAATCATCGCCAGTCGCACGGCGAGTTGTCGAAACTCCACTTGCTTATTCTGCTGAACGCCGGTTAGCTCTTCGAGCTTTTGCCCAATCTTTTGAACGCTCGCCGCAACCTCTTGCTCTAGTTGCTGGAACTGCTGCTGCAGTCGCTTCTCTTCGTCACTCGGAGCCCGCGCCGCCTTTTCCTTGCTGGTGCCCGATGACTCTCGACCGGGAAGCTCAATCAGGTTGACCGCCAGCGGATCGCCGCGAAGTGACTCCAGCCTTCCAACGGATTTGACCGGCTTGGACAGGTGTAATTGGTACTTGGCCATGGCTCAGCCGCAATTTCTCTGCGAGGCTCAGAAAACAGCATGCCGGACCGGTCCGTATCGATCGACCGGGAATCCGTCCCCTCGGGCTACTCCCGCAGGGGCGGGGATTGTGAGAAAAATCTCTGCGTGAAGCTAGAGCGAAATCTCGCCCGTTTCGTCCATTTGAGCTAGCAGCTGGGCGATTTCTGTGCGGGCTGCCTCTATGTCCTTTTCCGTTGCCCGGGAATTGAAGCTGATCTCTTCTTCCATAGTCTCCCGAGCCCGTTTGGACATATTGCTCAAGACCTTCTGGAGGATGTTTTCGGGCGACTTGGTCAAAGCCATAACCAAGCGGTCGGATGCGAGTTTGGCCAGAACAGCTTGAACAGAGCGATTGTCCAGTCGGAGCAAGTCTTCGAACTCGAACATTTTGCTGCGAATTTCGTTCGCCAGATCGGGCACTTGGTCTCGGAGCTTGTTGAGAATCTCCAGCCGCGTGTCTTTGGGCATGCTGCGCAGAACCGCAACAAGTTGAGCCGTCCGGTCGACAATCGGCTGGCTAAAGCGAACCCCGTTCGCCTTGTCAAAGGTCGAGCGTAGGACTTTCTTGACAATCGGGTCTGGGACCGTGATTGGCTGACTCATCAGCAAAAACGTCTGGGTCCGAATCTCGGGGTCGAGAAATTTCATGATCTCGGCTGCCTGGTCCGGGTCTATCTTTGCCAGCACTAAGGCGATGGTCTTTGGCTGATCATCACCGATGATCTTGGCAATTTGGTAGGGGTGCAGGTAATTCAAATCCTGCGAGGGATCGTCGCTCCCATCGATGACCGGGAACTCGACCTGCTCCTTTGTCACATCGCGCTTGCGAACCGCCGCAATTGCCGCACGCTTTGCCTGTTCTTTGGTTTCCTCAGGAGTGGCTGCCGGGTTGAAGCCGCCCGCGGCACTACTGCCATCCTTCTTCTTTTTGATCTGCTGTTCAAATTGATTTGCGGCGAACCGAAAATAGCGGTCAAAGTCCTCGAGAACCGCTGAGATTTCCTCGTCGTTAGGCGGTTCCTGTTTGAAATCGTCCAGGTACTGCTTCACCTTTTGTGGCCGGTCTCCTTGAAGCTGGGGAAGCGCAAGCTGAACCGCCTGATCGCCCAGTAGCGTCAGGAAGATAGCCAATCGCTCTTCGCTTGAGAAACCAATCATCTAGTTTTTTCGTCACTTGAGGTTTTGAGTCTGGACCCGTTACGCGTCAGGCCGCTTTTCGCTCTTTGGTGTCAGTCGCAGGAGCCATCTGGCTGGCGGACGAATCTGCCCAGGCCGCGATAATCCTAGAGAACACTTCCGGATTTTGCGTTAGCAATTGGCTGAGTTGATTCACGCGATTGGCATTATCTTGGCTCAACTGCACCGGCGGAGTTGTTGGAGCGGTGGCCGAACCGAATTTCCGCAACGCCAACAAGGTCACGAGGAAAGCCAGAATGGCGGCGATACCCAGCGATACGTTTTGCAAAATCTTGTTGATCTGCTCCCAGGGGAATCCGGCTGGGGGCGCGGCGACGTCTGCAGCAGGCTCGGCAAATGGCACCACCTCGACGGCGACAAAATCGCGGTTTTCGACAAAACCAGCAGCTCCCTTAACGATCGTCTCGATCTTGGTTTTCAGCTCATCGGCCGTCAGCGGATTTTCTCCCTGCAGCAGCGGAGAGTTGGAATTGGCGACTACGGAAACCGACAGTCGATTGACCTTGATTTCCTGTAGTTTGGTCTCTTGGATTTGATGCCCAGAGTCAGTCTTGGTCTCCAGCTCTTCGCTTTTCTCCGACAGCGGATTTGACTTTCCATTACTTGCCCCACCGGTGACGTTGGTCATCGTTCCAGCTCCACCGATGGCGTCATCGGAGGCCCCATAGCGGGTCTTGCTGTTAGTCTTCTCAAACGTTGTGACCGTGTTCTGCGCATCGAGTTTCTTGACCGTTGTCAGGTTGTCATGCACCGTGACATCCGCCGCAACTCGCACCGAGACATTATCAATCCCGAGAATCTGTCCGATCATGGACTGCAGATTATTCAGCAACCGGGCTTCGTAACTTCGACGCAGCTCGTCTTGCTGCAACATCGTTCGGAGTTCTTCGTTGGGAATGGTGTACGTGCGACCATCTTTATCCGTAATTGCTACGTTTGATAATTCCAAGCCGACGACTGAATTGGCAACATGCTGAGCCATCGCGGCGGCCTGAGCCTCGGAGAAGCGTGAGCCTTTCTGAAGCGTCAAGGAGATGCTCGCCCGGGGTGGATCGGAGGTCGGTCGGAGGAACCCGCTGCGGTCGGGAATCGAAAGATAGACGTCGGCGTCTTGCACGCCAGCGTATGTTTTGAGCGAGGCTTTGAGTGCTCGCTCGAGCCGACGAATCGATGCATTCTTGGCTTCCTCGGGAAGCGGAAACATTCCCATTCCGTCGCCAGCCGCGCCAGTGTTTTCCGCTGAAACAGGACCCTTCTGACGCAAAATCCCTTGAGCCTGCGACCAATACCGACGGTCGACGAACAGCGTATCGCCGGCGCCCTTCATTTCGTAGGAAATCCCGGCCCGGTCTAACTCCGTGACGATTTCGCTGAATTCGTTGGGCTCGAGTTTGCTTGCCAACTCCACATACTGCGGCAGTGACGACCAGTAACCGACTCCACCGATAACCGTCGCGCAGAGCAAGGACAACAGCACGATTCCGAATCGCGCTGCGGGCGTTGATGACTTCCAAATCTGGGTCACCTGTTCGGAAAATCCTCTGAATGTCTGCACGCGATACTCCGTTATCACCAGGGCCAAAGCAGCACGGGCTGCCTGCGACCATCAATCTGTTTCGACTAGAACTGCATTCGCATCAGTTCGTTGTAGTTATCAATCAACTTGTTTCGAATTTCCATGAACAGCTGGAATGACAGGTCTGCCTGGGCAACCGCCATGACCACTTGCTGGACGTCGTCTGTTTGCCCCGTCACCAACTGCTTGACTGACTCATCCGCCGCGACCTGCTGCTGATTCGTCTGACCGACAAACTGCGAAACCATCTCACCAAACGAAACCGGCCCCTGCGACTTGGAAGTCGTGAGGCTAGGCATCGTTCCGGATTGATAACTCGCCAGTCCAATCGGCAGTGTCATTAACGACCTCGCAGCAGGGTTAATGTCTGTTCAACCATTTCCTTGAACAAGGTCAACGCTTTCATGTTGGCCTCGTACGAACGACTGGCCGTAATCAAATCCACCATTTCGTTGGGGAGTTTGACGTTCGGCATTTTGACCATCCCGGTTTCCGGGTCTGCGTCCGGATGGCCCGGCATGTGTACTTCATTAAAGGGGCTGGTGTCCTGCTCAACGCCCTCAACCTTGACACCAGTTAAAGCACCCTCGTTGAGCGAAAGCGAATCCTGTTCAGCTGAAAAAACGACAAATTGACGGCGATAGGGCTGGCCGTCTTTACTGCGCGTCGAGCTGGCATTGGCGATGTTGTTGGAGATCACCTCCATCCGCCGCCGCTCGGCTGCCATGCCCGAGGCGCTGATGCCTGTCGCCGATAATCCCCAACCCGCCATCGCTCTTAAGCTCCAAATCCACAAACAACGAACAAAAGTCTTTTAATCACGCGTTATCCCTGCATCGCCCGCCGCATGGTGTCCATCTTGGACGCCAGCAGCTGGGAGAAAGCCTGAAACATCAATGCATTCCGCTTCAAATCGCCGTACTGGCTATCGAGATCGACGTTGTTTCCATCAGCTCGATTGGTCAGCCCTTCTGTCTTTGCGACTTCGAAATCTTCGCCGGTGTGGATTTCGCCCGAACCTGATTGGGCGAGATCCAGAAATTGCTGAAAAGCCGCCTCTCGGGCCTGAAACCCGGGAGTGTTCACGTTGGCGATGTTCTGGCTGATCACGCCGTGGCGAAACTGGGCAAATTCGAGCGCATTGCCCAACAGCGAATATTGAGAAGGGATTCCGTTCATATCACCTGTATCGGTTGGGTAATTTATTCACTTGAGGAAGAGTTTGACGCTAGCGGCTAATGTTCGGCGGCTTGTAACGAATAGCTAAGCTGGCAGCCGAAATGCCAGCTTGAATCCCGCCCCCCCCTCCAGCGAGGATAATACCTGTCTGACCACGGTTTTCGGCTCGGCTTGTCTCTAACCTTGCAAGGACCTCGCAGATGTTCCTGCCGCTCTACCCCAAGGGACCGATTTATCACTGGCCAATCGCAACGGCCCTGTTGATTCTGGCGAACGTGCTCGGATTCGCTTGGCAAATGGCCGTGCCACCGAAATCAAAAGCAGTGAAGATTCCCCTCAGCGAATTGCGGGATGATCCTGAACTGGCAGCCGAGTATGCAGAACTTGAACTTGAGGAGTTGACTTTCGTCGCTCCCGTCGAGGGCTGGTATGACTATGCTCTCTCGCACGGAGATGGTCTGCATCCAATCCAGTGGCTTACCTCCAACTTCATGCACGGCAGTGCCGGACACCTGCTCGGGAACATGCTGTTTCTTTATATCTTCGGGATGCTCCTGGAGGGGCGAGTCGGCTCTGTCACTTTCGCTCTCCTTTATGTTTCAATGGGAGTGACTCAATGCGCACTCGAGCAAATCCTTTGCCTAGGCTCCCCCAGCGCCCCCTCCTACGGAGCCTCGTCGGCGATTTACGCCATCATGGCTCTGGCGATGATTTGGATGCCTAAAGTTGAAATCCAATGCCTTTACACAATTCTGTTTCGCCCAATCCTGTTCGATTTGCCAGCCCTGATTTTTGGAATGCTTTACGTGTTCTGGGATTTTGGGATCGCGTTGTTTAGTAATTTCACGATGAGCACGGCTTTGCTTCACGTATCCGGAGCCGCCGTAGGACTAGTAGCCGCTTTTGTCGGACTAAAACTTCGCTGGGTCGACACCGAAAACGCTGACCTTTACTCTCTAATTCAAGAGGCCGCCGGAAAGGAATTGCCGGACAAGCCGAAACGGCTGAGCGTCCTCGAGCAGCAAGCCGAGAAAGCTGAACAGGCAGAGCTGAAAGAAAAAATCGCCGCGATTCGCCGCTCGATTGAAATGCACCTCAACGCGGGCAACTACCAAGCCGCCATTGGCCAGATGCGAGAGTGGAAACGCCGCGACGCTTCGGCTCAATGGACCGAACCGCAATTGCGATCACTCTTTACTCTCGCCTTCAAAGCAAAGGACTCCAAGACCGTCGAGGAGATCGCACGAAAGTACATTGAACGCTTCGACGAGCCGTTTGCCGATCAGGTCCGGCTGGTTTTAGGAAAACAATTGGTCGTTGAACAGAAGCACCCGCGAAAGGCCCTCAAGGTACTCGAACCGATCGTTGAGTCGCGTTTGCCACCAAAGCATCGCGAGCAGTATCAGCAACTACTTGAGTTTTGCCGCAAACAAGCGAACGCAGATGACTACGAGTTGGATTGAGGACGGTAGTTGGTTTGTTCTTGTTTTCGACTCGCTTACGGAAGGCGGTACTGGAATTGATTTTGCGCGGGACTCAAGGGAAGACTGAGTTTGAGCGGGAAAGTGGAGGGCGGGAACTGAGGGGTGATTCTTGTGAGGCGATCCGCACTGGCGCTCTCGGCGGGGTCGGGAGACCCGCGCCGAGCGCTTCGGGAGAACCGTGCCGAGCGCTTCGGGAGACCCGCGCTGAGCGCGGCAGCGAGTGAGCGCGGTAGCGAGTGCACATTCCACGTTCCGCATTCCGCGTTCCGCATTCCGCGTTCCGCATTCATCTCTCCCCGTTCCGGTTCTAACGGTCATTCCTTTCGTATTCGCCGAGTCCACGTCGATTTAAGTTTCCCCGCCCGCAACGTCCCGCGCACCTGCAAATCCGGGTCTATGTTACAGCACGCTTTGTTTACAAGACTCGCCAGACGCAGGATTGGCCATGACCATCGCAGCCCCCTCGACTCCGCAAACGATCTTCACTTGGGTTAACTGGGAACGCTGCGTCAACTTCCTGCTGGCGCTCTATTTCCTGCGTTTCGCCTGCATGGGTGCAGCAGACCTGACAGAGGCCTTCCGCTTGAGCACCTTTTTGATGTTGCTCAAAGTCTCCGCCGATACCGCCTTCCACCTGATTCGCAAGCCAGCCGAACAAATCTCGACTTCGCTGTACGACTGGTCGATTGGCATTTTCGGCGCGTTCACCAACTTCCTCTACGAAGGAACTTTGGGCAACGACCTCTGGTGGGCCACCTCGCTCCAGCTCATGGGAATGAGCCTGCAAGTCGCCGGAATGCTTTCGCTCAATCGCAGCATCGGGTTTGTCGCGGCGAATCGCGGCGTTCGGACTTCAGGCATGTATCGCTTCGTCCGCCACCCGCTGTACTTCTCCTACTGCGTCTCGTTCATGGGCTTTTTGCTGAATCACTTCACGGCCCACAACCTGATCGTCTACCTGACGATGGTCAGCATGCTCTTCCTGCGAATCCTTGCAGAGGAACGTCTGCTCAGCCGCAGTCCCGAGTATCAGGCTTACCAAAAACAAGTTCGCTACCGCCTGATTCCGGGCTTGGTCTAAAGCCTTGGCCGGGCTGGTTCAAAACCGGCCAAAGCGGCTATCAGCGATCCGAACCGGCCTCCTCCGAGAAGCACGTCCCCGAGGCTCTGCGAAGTTCGTGGTGTAGCTCGAGTTAGCGTTGTTTATTTCAGCGGACGAACCGGGGGCTGGCTCGAAGACCCGCCCGGCGAAGACTTACAGCCCTGAACAGCCCCCCTGCCCTGCACTTCCGAGGGGAGTCTTGCTATCTCCCGCCTCCTTCGGCTACACTTACACCTCCAATTTGGCAAGTTTTGCAATGCGTTGGCGTTGCTGTCGGCGGCGAATCACCGACCGCCAGTCAGTAGAATGAGGAGTCGTGTAGCGTGGGTGTTAAGAAATCAGGTAAGGGCCGTCGCAAGCTAGGTCGCAAAAAGCGTCGCAATCGCGCACGGATCCGCCATCGCAAGTAGTCGTCGGCTGGCATAAGCCAACTGCCCTCCAGCCCAACTCGGCTGGGACGACCCTCCCCCGCATTGAATGCTCAGCTCCCCGCTGCGTGTCTAATCGATTCGCTCCTGCGCGGCTGTGCCCATTAAACTCACGCAGACTCGGGCAACGAGGCAAAACTACTCTCTAGCCGCCGGGACTCGCTGCCACACATATCACTTCAGGCCCAAAGCTCAGCCAACTCGGTTTCAGATTTCAAACCGAATCCCCTGCGCCAGCGGCAAGTCGCTCGAGTAGTTAATCGTGTTGGTGACCCGCCGCATGTAAGCCTTCCAGGCATCCGAACCCGATTCGCGCCCGCCACCGGTCTCTTTTTCTCCGCCGAACGCGCCGCCAATCTCTGCTCCGCTCGTCCCGATGTTCACATTGGCGATTCCACAATCGGAACCAGCCGGCGAGCAGAACCATTCCGCCTCGCGCACATTCGACGTGAAGATTGCGCTGGACAACCCCTGCGGCACATCATTCTGCCAGGTAATCGCTTGTTCGAGATCGCGGTAAGGCACGACGTAGAGAATAGGTGCAAAGGTCTCGCGCTGCATCGGCGCGATAGGCGCGCGGGCGTGCACGATCGCGGGCCGCACGTAAACACCAC
>Ga0169931_10004392_pt1 | contig 21956 bp, 39 predicted proteins | sample Kivu_15m_20L_FD_129675 | JGI IMG/M metagenome (GOLD analysis project Ga0169931, IMG submission 129675) | Freshwater microbial communities from Lake Kivu, Western Province, Rwanda to study Microbial Dark Matter (Phase II) - Kivu_15m_20L... | ecosystem: Environmental > Aquatic > Freshwater > Lake...
TTATTTTGTTGATTATTTTGTTGATTATTTTGTTGATTATTTTGTTGATTATTTTGTTGATTATTTTGTTGGTTATTTTGTTGGTTATTTTGTTGGTTATTTTGTTGGTTATTTTGCTGGTTTGCCCAGTTGTATCCTTGTGATGCTCCTTGAGCAAAGTTTTTTACACCTCGCATAATCCCGCCTCCAACAGCGCCAGCTACTTGCCCAATGGTGCCTAACACTTCAGAAATTAACTTTTCTTCATCGTAATCTCCTGATTCAATTTTTTCTAAAAAAGGTTGTAGATTTACATTGTTATCATAAAGAAATTCTGCCAAACTTCTGACTCTCAAATAATCCTGAAAATTTTTCATTTTTTCTCCTAACATTGACGTAATAACATTTCTGGCGAAGAAGGAACACATCTCATTATTTTAAGAATATCTGTAGGGTTTCCTTGCCATAATGTTTCTCTAAAAACTATTCCTTGGAGTGTGCTTGCAGCTTCCTTAATTAAGTCTAATTGTGCCGATAAATACAACACACCATCACGATGTGAGATAAATTCAATTTCTTCAATTTCGGAGTTTCCGTTTTTATCTAGATCACCAGATTCTTTTACATAATATATGTTCATGTTTGGAACACTTATTATGCTTCCTTCTTGATCTATAAAAGATTCTTTTGTATCGTTGTCTCCAGTGCGAACAACAAGTTTTCCATCTAAGAAAGCGTTTTTTAAACAATTTCCTAAATCCAAGCCCAAATGATAAACAGTACCGTCTGTTCCAACAACATTAACAACGAATGCTCTTTCTAAATAACAATCCGCAATTGATTCAATAACCACTCTTCTTCGGAGCACGTCCTTCTCCTCTGGACTTCCTCCCTCTAGTCGATCCAACTCTGCATCTTTTAAGAAGCGTTCTGCGTCGTCTTCTTTTAAATACCACCTTCCAATATTAACATCTCCCCAACGAGCATTAAATCTTGTGCTTATTCTTATCGAATAATCTTTTTCTTCAAATATTAAATCTTCATTTTGTCCACCACTACCCACTTGAATTCCTCCCATAAGCGATGCGATAAATTTTCTATGTTGGTCCCCTTTTGCTCCGCCTAATCCAAGTAATTTTATGTATATTTCATTTACAAGTGGATTTTTTTCCAAAACACTTGTTATATGCTTGATCAAAGTTATTGCAGGATATGTACTATCAAATTCTGTCTTAATTAATTTTCTAATTTCATTTGAAACCTTCAACAAATTTGCATTTTGTCTTAAAAAGCAAATATCAAGATTGTCTTCTACAAATTTTCTTTGATGAGCATCTAGATCTTGTTCTCTAACAGATAATATTTTTTGTGTTAATAGATTAGGATCACCTTTTATTGATTCTTTAACAAATTTAATTTTCCAAATCTCAAAATCTTCGTCGGAAGAGTCCTCTGGCATATCAGGATACTCTGGATCATTGTTAACATCATCTTGAGGAGCGTCTGTCGCCATATCTGTTGGAGGTAAATCACTAGGCACATTGTTTTGTAAATCGCCTTGTCCCATGGGATCATCTGGATTACCCGGCTGCGTCATTGGAGCAGTCATTGCCGGATCAGCAGAACCTGTAAAGTCCAACGGACCTTGTTCAGACAGCCAATGGAGTTGATTTATTTTTTTTGTCATTTTTGATCTCCTTTTTTATTGGCAAGCTTATTAATAGATTTTAACAAATCTCTTTTACTTCCTTCTATAACAACTTTGTTATTTTGTTGTGCCGCCAAGTATCTAGGAAAAGTGTCCTTATCCTTTAATTTTAATCTTGTCATTAAATCGGCTACCTTAGACATTTTATCTGCCGTGTCTGTTTTTATTTTCATTAAATTTACAATAGCTTCTTTACTTGCCGAACTTGCATCCCCATCATTAATTACCATTTCCAAAAAGGTACTTAAAACTTCATCAACTTTCGATCTGTCTTCACGACAATTATCTAAAATTTCATTATATAAACCAACAAGAGTATCATCTTTAATAATACAATTTTTTTCTTCTTGATTATCAATAATATTAGTTGCAACATTCATTGAAGGAAGAAGCATTTCAACGTCTAATTCATCAATTTCATCGACAATTTCTACGTCTTTCTCTTCCAAGATTACAGGTTGTTTTTGGCTCATACGAGTATATATGTTTGAAATAACTTTATTAAGGCCCAATTATGCAAGAGGATCTTTCTTCTAAAATTATATCAAAAAATGTCGAAAATATACAAAAACTATTCGATATAACAACCAGAGTAGATGAGAAATTAAGTCAATTTCAAAACAATAATAAAAATTTAGAAGAAAAAATAAAAGAAAATAAAGAAAATATTTCAGATTTGGTTACAAAAATATCTATAATACAAACCCAAGAGCAAAACATATTAAATGTTTTGTCTCAATTAGAGGTTGTAAAAAATGAAATTAGTAATTGTGATAAAAAAATAACTAAATTAGAAAATGAACATGGAGCATCCAATGAAAGATGGAGAAATATTACAAGTTTTGTAATTCAATTAATATGGGTCATTTTGGCCGCTTATTTATTAACAAAACTTAATTTACAAGCACCTGCAATTCCGTAATTTATTATTTCAATAATTATACTAAATAATAATATAAAATTAATATAATTTTAGGGGAATAATGAAGATAAAATCTTTTCAAGAATATAAGCTTTTAAAAGAATCAGCCGAAGAAGAAAACTCAACTAAGGCATTGGGCTCAAAGGTTTCATTAGGAGACGGAAACGACTTTAAACCATTTGTTGTTTCAGACGATCCCAAATCAGAGAATTATGGCAAAAATAAAAATTTAGCACCCGTCGTCAGAGCTTTCAAATCAGGAGCAAATTGGGGTTGGTCTAAAGATGATTCAAGTGGGCAAGAAAAACCAGTTAAGATAACTGGTAAAAAATTATACCTATCAGGTGGAACAGTAAGGGATCATTTGCTTGGAAAGAAATCTCGCAACGTGGAGCTTTCAACTAGCGCCTCTCCAGATGAGGTTTATAATATTTTAAAGCAAAATGGATTTTCATATATTGACAAAAATGGAGATTTAAAAAGTTCAAAAATAAGCCCCAATCAAAAACAAGGAAATAGTCAAAAATTTTGGATTGAGAAAAAAGACAAAAAAGGAAGACCTTTTGTTTTTGGAATAAAAGTAAACAATGATGAATTTAGTCTTGATGTATTCATGAAAACACCTAGAGGACCGATTGAAAAAGAACTAGAATCTGGAACTCAACAACAAGATGCTCTTGGTCGTGATTTCACGATTAATGGAATGTATATACTACTTTCAAACGACAATGGCCCCAACAAAGATTTGTTTGATTTTTTTGGAGGAATGCATCATCTTTCTTCCAAAAAAATAAGCACTATCGGAGATATGAAATATAAATTTGAAGAAGACCCTTCAAGAATTCTTCGTTATGTAAGAATGTTAAATTCCTATGGAAATCCAGATCGAGTATCTGAGGAAGACAAACAACTTATTAGAGATTTATCTAAAAACTTGTCTCATCTAGATAAAAATATTATTGTAGATGAGTTTAAAAAATGTATGGACAAAGATGATATAGAGCCTAGAAAATTTCTAAAAAGTTGTGATGATTTAGGCGTTTTAAATCATGTTTTTCCAAATAAATTATTAGATACAAATTTTCCAAAAGAGATCTCTGAGTTAGGCGATAAACATATGCCTGTGGCTTTTATGTTGAGAATGAATAATCCTAATTCTTTAAATGATGTTGCTTTGAATCCAAAAGACTTACAAAAAATTATTTTTTTAATTAAATCAACAAAATTAAACCCCAACATAGATGATAACCACCTGTCTGATTTAGTTTCTAATTATTTCTCTAGCGGAATACCAAATAGAAAAATAAGAGATTTTACAACAAAAATTGCAGGAATTGATTCAGATGTCGTTGATGCTTTTTTAAATTTTACAAGGCAACCTAGAGTAAAGATTTTTTTAACCAATGATCAAGGCGAAGAAGAAATAAATAATGATTTTGTTGATTTGCTCGATCCATTCACGGGACAAATAGATCAAGATTCGGCGTGCGACAGAAAAAAACAATTAGAATTAAAATCTTTTCAAGATCAAATTAAATATATGAAAAAGAATTAATTATGAAATTATACAGGCAGGTTGTTGTTTTTCTTAAAAAAAAGTTTCCACAAAAACATCCTGTGAGTATTCGTAGAACAAATATTTCTAATTTATATGATGGTGATTGTTCTATAAAAAATAAAACTTTCAAAATAAGAATAAACAAAAAACTACCAGAGTACGCTGCAATAGACACTTTACTACATGAATATGCACATTGTGTGGCTTGGGACAAATGCTCACATGAAGGACATTGTAATGAATGGGGAAAAGCTTACAGCAAGCTCTATCGAGCTTTTTTAAAAGAATTTATTGATTATTGATTGTTTCTTTTATCCATTTTATATGATGCGATATTCTTGTGTGAAAGCTAATATCTTCATATGAAGAATCTCCTTTTCCTTCCACAAAAGAATTAATTCCAGCAAGTTTTCCATTAATAAAAAGTCCTCCTCCGCTATCTCCGTGTGTTATCAAAAATTCCAACTCTGTTGGGTTTAACAAACTCATGTTACATTGAAGTTTGTCTTGTCTTATATCAAAAACAATGTTACTTCCTGCTCTTCTTTTTTCATCTTTTTTTCTAATTTTTGAATTAGCTTTTCCATAAAGCCCATATCCAGAAATCCCACACACTTTGCCGACCTCATCGGTTTCCTCATACAATTCTGGGAACTTTGTGAAAGTAATTTTTTTATCAATCTTACAAAGAGCAATATCCCCCTCTGAGCCAAAGTTATTAAATTCAAAATCTTTGTGACTTACTATTTTTTCAATGTGATAAACCCTTTTTTTAAATTCAAAATAAGGCTTATCCATGAAGTGAACCACATGAGCGGCTGTGATAATCCATTTTTCGTTTATTAAAACGCCTGATCCTTCAACTACGGTTTTCTCAGGAAGATCAAGTTCTTTTTTACCATTGGCGAATATTTTTATGATGCAATGATAGTCAGATCCGTATGCGACATATTTTGAGTCGTCCACATCATGTCTGGTTGTTCCTGCAAAAACCAAACAGCAAAAAAAACACGAAAAAGTAATAATTAAAACCTTCATAATTTTCCAAATATTATATAGTCCAAAAAATTTTTTTATCATTTTGCACTAGACAAAATAGTGCTCCAGCAGTAGAATTATGGTCGTGGTTTTGAGCAAAAAAAATCCAAAACCACATGGAAGAAAGCCATGACTGATTTGTCTCTGACATCAACCAATGATCTTATTGATGAATTGTTCAAGCGAAACACTTTTGCTGGCCTACTGATTTACTCGCCTGATCAGCATAAGTTTCAAGGACAAAATCATGATCATTTTATATTGAGAACCACAACAGACATTGAGTCTTCAATAGACATACTTTGTGCTAGCATTCAAACAATGAAAAAAAATATTTAGATTTAAAATGAACAACAAAAGAAAAAATTACATTATCACAAATCACATGCGTGAAAGATTTGTAGAAAGAACAAATAAAAAGTTTGATCATTTAAAAAAATGTTCAACAAGTAATTGCGATATATGTTATACATTAATTCAAAAAATACAATTTGAAATGAACTTTCATTTATCTAAAATAGATGAAGAAATATACAGAAGATTACAACTCGCAGAAGAGAATAGATCTTATATTAACAATACAAATTACATGAGTTGGTATCAAGAAAAATATGGTTACGACAAAGGTTTTGAATTTCTGGTACATGAGGATATAGTTTTTGTTGTAGTTGTAGAAGGTAGCAAAAAAGTAATTGTAACGTGTGTAAATTCCCAATCTCATATAGCAGGAAGGTCTCCTCGTAAGTTTAAAAAGAAAAAACAAACATTATAATATTAAGCTTTTAGATTTTTCAATATAATTGAAATTAGCAATAGATTCTTTGCAAAGTTCTTTTTTGGAACTTTCACATTCGAGCATATAAGAAAAAACATCAGAACCTAGTTGTCCTTCCCTTCTTTGCCAAGCACCGCAGTTAGCATCTATTTTTTTAATTTCAAAACCTGCTTGGGCACATCTTATCCAATATTCATAATCTCCAGCTAATTTAAGATTTTCATTGAATTCTCCAACTTTTTTCCAAAGCTTATATGTCCAAAAAACAGATTCTTGAGTAACAAATGGAAAATAATCATTAAAAGGTGGATGTTTTTTGCCATCATTTAATCCTAAAGATATCTTATAAGATGCATATTGATTATCCCATTTTATAATCTCATTATTATTATTTATTTCTATAGAATTAGTTATAAACCAATCATACTCTTGATTATTTTTATATGATTTATAAAAGTTTAAAAAAGTTTCATCAAATATAAAATCATCATGATTAATGTAATACATTAAATCAGGTTCTATTTTTTTTAATATATTTTTAAAGCCATAATTTACTCCATCATATAAACTTTTATCATTTTTTCTTTCATAAGAAATTCTATATTTAGATAAATCAAAAAAATTAAGAAATTTTTCAACATTATTATTATTACTTCTATCTTGAATGTGGTAATAAACCTCCAAGTCATCATGAGGTTTTTGATAAATTATTTGAGAAATTAATCTACAAAAATAATTAAAGTGAGGATTTAAAACGGGAGTCACAACAGCGAGTTTCATTCATCTCCGAAATCATCACTATAAAAAGGATAATCAAACACTTTACTTGTTTTTTGTGGAGTTATTTTTACAATGGGTGCTTCTTGTGAAAAATGCAAAAAAGCATTATAAGTTTTATTAAATTCAAATTCTATATCTTTTTTAGAAGGTATTCTTTGATGGGTGCCGAACTCAACAACTATTGCAAAAGCCCCATTCGCATAATACCAATCAGTTTCTGTTCCATGAATTGGAACCATATAGTTATATGTTTTTGTTGGAATTCCGTATGTCCTAATTGGTTTAACATTTGATTTTCCAGTTCCCATATAAAGATCACAAGCACGAATATACCTGTATTCTGACATTTTTGCCATTTGCCCGATAATTCTAACGAACTCATCGTGATCAGGACAATCTTTTGTGCTTTCTCCCGGAGGAATTAAAAAAACTCGACCATAAGTATGACCAGACATTACTGCATTAGGTTTTATTTCTAAGAAAAACTTCTGTAACTCGGCTATGGGTTTGACAGATATTTGTTCTGGGTTCGATGAACTTGGAAAATTTCTATTTGGATCTACGCCGTCAACTCTTCTGCTGTTTGGATAACTATCAGGAGAAACTACAGGTATAAAATAAAACTCTCTATTGTTCAAAAGTTCTTTTACTTGTTCATTTGTGTGGTAGTCTTTTAATAAAGATCCAAAATACCAAATCATAGTTGCAGTCGATAGTGGCTCATTACCATGAATGCAGGCGGTAACTAAAATTTTTGGTTTGTTTTGTTTTGCTCGTAAATTTGTAACTTTTGCATAAACTAAATCTTTTTCTTTAGAGCTTTTACCATAGAATCCATAATCAAGTAATTCAGGACATTCTTCTTTCCATTTTTTAAAACACTTAACTATTTCATCATAAGACAAATGCTCTGGATTGTGGTTTGAAATATCATTTTTTATTGGCGGCAAAGGTATTTCTTGTTTTTTGTTCTCTTCAATATGTAATTTTGGTTGCGGCTTTTGTTGATTAAAAAATAAACAAATTAACAATCCTATTTGTAAAATAATTAAATTTACTATTATTAGTATATAAGTTTTATTTTTCATCTAGTTAACCTCAAGGAAAATTATGTTTTTACAAGAAATACTAAAAAGAACAACCATGCAATCTAATGCAACATATAATATAGTTTCTATAAATAAATTAAAAGTACAGGGAGAAGCAAAAGTAAGTAAAAAATAATAATATTAAAAAAATTTAATATTATTAGTTACATAATTCTCTATTTTTAAAGATAAAATTAATTCTCTTATCTCTTCAATTCCCTCCTTTGCCCATTCACACCAAACAGGAACCTTAGGAGGAATATTTTTTGGAAATAATGAAAAAAAATTGTTAAAACCAGTGTGGTTTAAAACACTAAATGATCCGGGGTGAACGTTGTACAAACTCATAATTATGTTTTTTTTATCCATAATTTTTAAATTCATAGATTTAGCCACATATGATGTGGTGTGGTGATTTTTTATTAAACTTTGAGTTTTTTCAATACCTTGCGATTTTAAAAAAGAAACTTTAATAAAATAATTATTTGATCCAATATGTTTATGAAAATCATTCCAAGTATGAATATTAAAGTTCGACGCAGTCTGATTTACTACTTTATCCCAAAAGCCAAATTCACTTCCTTTAGAATTCTTTATTATAAAATCTTCAAAATCAGGGTGCATCCAATCATCATCATCTATCGGAACTAAAATATCTTCTTCATCTAATTTTTCTAAAAAATTTGAATCATAACTAACCCAAGGCAAAGTCCATTTGCTCATGGCAATTTTTTTTAATATGGATCTGTATTTATTATACTTTATTGAGACAAATTTCTCCCAATTGTCTATAATTAGACAATAAAGTCAACTGATCGTGGAAACGATTAGATTTATCACGAAGTGTTCTTACATCAACACTATCCCAATCTTGAGTATTTCTTAGACATAAAAATATTTTCACTAAATTAACCAATGATTATTTTTAATTGTCCAATTAATTATTTGTTCTATAGATTTTTTAAAATCTAAAAAAGGAACCCAGCCTAAATTCCTTAATTTGCTTCCATCCAACATATAACGACGATCATAACCGGGCCTAGCACTTTGACTAGGAACAAGTTTGTAATGCAAAGACCTCCCCATAAGCTCAGAGACCAACTGAGCCATTTGTAAATTATTTAATTCGATATCACCACAAATATTGTAGCGATCTGGCCTCGACTCATAATAACTATTATTTTTAATCGTATCTCTGTACATGGCAGGCTTTATTTTGGAAATAAAAAATAAAGCGTCTGCTATATTTTTTGCATGAATATAAGCACGAGTTCCAATATTGTCCAAAGAATCCGCATAAATTGGAACTTCTTCTCCTAAATAAACTTTTTGAATAATTTTAGGCAAAAATTTCTCTGGATCTTGTCTTTCTCCAATTACATTCATTATGTTTGTAATGACTATTGGTAAATTATATGTTCTCCAATAACTTACACATAATGCTTCTTGAGAGGCTTTAGAAGCCGCATATGGATTTGATGGCAGAATTACATCCCACTCCTTGTGCGATTGTCCGGGGGCCGCTTCACCATAAACCTCATCTGTGCTTATTTGAATAAAAAGCTGTAGTTCTTGGCATTTTCTTGCAAACTCAAGCATGTTTATACATAAATCATAATTGTTCCTTAAACAAGAAACTGGATCTTTTAAGGATCTTTCAACAGCACTTTCAGATGCTATGTTAATTATTATATCTATTGGCTTTGATTCTAAGCCATATGAAATCACTCTTCTGTCAAATAAAAGATTCTCTAATTGTTGATCAATCGGAACAGAAATATCATGAACAAAGGTTCTAACTCTGCTACTGTTTGCAGACTCTACAACACGCCTACAACTTCCCTTGTGTCTAAAACTATCAATACACAAAAATTCCCAATCAGTGTGTTGTAGAAAATATTCCAAACAATGATGACCTACAAATCCACCATGACCTGTTATTAAAACTCTTTTACTCATAATGCACCTCAGTCAGCGTAATTTTTAATAGAATCAGGATTTAAACAATGCGTCATTAAACTAACAGCAGATACAACATGTCTTAAATCTTCTCCATTAACATTTCTCAATAAAGACATTACCCTATCCCACTCTTCAACACCTGTTTCTCCCAAACGATCTGCTGGAGTATTCCAAAACCAAGAACCATCATTATTTTCTGTGTAAGAAGATTCTGTCTGTCGATGTGCCAAAGAACCGTTTGACTCTACTTCTTCCACTACCCAAACTTTTTTTACATTCATTTTTAAATCCTCCTATTAATAGATTATAGGAACATGACTAAAAAAAACAATAATTTATTTTTTGACAAAAAAAATGCGACATGGTATAGTGATCGTGTGTTGTAAAGCTCCAGAAAAAGGAAAAAAGATGCTCAAGAGTCGCCCCATCGAGCCGAATGAAATTGGAGGATTAGACAAGAGCACTAGATGCTATTTTAGACGAACAAATAACGGAATGGTTTTTTTGGATGAAAAAATTGCATATGTAAGTAGAATCAAAGGAGAAATTTGCTTTTTTTCTTCAAAACCAATCCCAATCAACATTGTGCAGGAAATTATTCAAGACTCTAAAAGATTTTTCTATAATTGTTAATGTTTATCTATTTCTAGATCTTTTACTCATATTTTCATTTAACTCTTTTAAAGAAGCAAATTGTTCTACATCTTTTTGTTTATCAACATGTCTAAAAAGAAACTCTGTGTACGACTTATCTCCCATGGTATTAATTCTGATCATTAATTTGGTAATTTTTTCACGCACAGGAACAATTTTTATTTTAAATCTATCATCATCACCAGCTTTCAAATAAATAATATCATCTTCTGTTTTCTCTTCTAAAATTGGTATTTTAAATTCTTCTAAAACATTTTTTATTGCAACATGAATTACTCCAACATCAGAAGCGTAATATTTTGAAGCTTCTCCATTTGCCCACAAAATACCCAAACTAACAATTGGACCAATGGGAGCAAAATAAGCACATCCAACTAAGCAGAATAATCCAAAAACAAAAAGTTTTCTTGAAATCATTTTTCCTCCTTTTCTATGTATTGATTGATCTAAATAAAAGTTTCCACTAGACTTTTGAACTAAACCGCTGTAGAATTGTGCTTAGTTCTAGGCTCTTTTTTGGGGTCTAAAAAATGAAAGGAAATAGAAATGTCAGATAAAGTCAAAGCAATGTCTCCCGTTCAAATTCGTCAACACTTAGCAGAGGTTGCTGGACTATCTGCCCAGCAAGCGAAATTGGTAATAGAAAATTTATCTACACTTGCTATTGAACAAGTAAATTCAATAGGCGTTTTTACAGTTCCGGGTTTGTGTAAAATAACAAAAGTACACAAACCAGCTAAGCCAGAAAGAAAAATGATATCGCCTTTCACAAAACAAGAAGTAACTGTGAAAGCAAAACCGGCTTATAATGTTGTAAAAGTTAAACCAATTAAAGCTTTAAAAGACGCTGTAACCTGATTTTTAAAAAACCCCCTCTTGTTATTCAAGAGGGGGTTTTTGTTTAGATAAGAAAAGTATGAAAAATGACACACGATCAATTTGTTATACACGTTTTTAGGTTGTGGGATCATGGAGATAGCAAAAATTTTGCTCCTGCAAAAAAAATCAGAAGCTATGGTCAAATTTTAATGAATGAACTTTACAATACTTGGCCCGAAAAATATAATCAAATCAAAAATACAGAGTATGATTGTTTTTACGATGATAATGTTGCTGGAGCAACCATGGAAATGTTAAAAAAGAAATGGGAAAATAAACAAACACAAGATAATACTACTTTTTTAAATGAACAAAAATGATACTATCGGATTCAAAAGTTTGTAGGCATTGCGGAGGATCTGGTTGGATTCTCAGTAATATTGCCAAACGCTATAGATCTTGCAAAATATGTTTTGGCAAAGGCTATATTAAAGAAAATAAAAAACAAAATGAAATCAAAAATAAATGAAAGTATTATATGTAAAAATAAAAAAGCAAGCTTTGAATATTTTATTTTAGACAAAATAGAAGCTGGTATTGTCTTACAAGGATGGGAATTAAAAAGTTTATTGTATCATAAATCTTCAATAGATGAAAGTTATGCAACAATTATAAATAAAGAAATTTGGTTAATTAATTGTAATATAGAAAAATATAAAAATACTAATGATTTAAACGTTAATACAAAAAGAAAAAGAAAACTATTATTAAATCATGATGAAATAATAAAATTTGCCAAAAAAGCAGAGCAGCAAGGTCATACTATAATTCCTTTAAAACTATATTTCAATCAAGGAAAAGTAAAAGTTGAATTAGCTGTTTGCAAAGGCAAAAAAAATCATGATAAACGACAAGCAAATAAATTAAAAGAACACAAAAAAGAAATTAAAAAATATTCAATATAATGCCATATACATTTCATCACGATCCTTATTATCAATTCATATTCAACAGAAGCAAGAAGCTGCCTGAAATTTTTGACTCTAAAGGAAAAAAAATATGGCCCGACGATGTTGTTTATTTTTTCTTTAATGGTAAAAAAATAAAAGGAATAGTATCTGATATGGGCGATTTTTTTGACAGAAACAATCCAGATCCAAGAGTTAAAGTAAGAGTTTCAAAAACACGAACAGCCAAGATAAGGCCAACTGAGTTGTTTGTAATTCCGTGTTTGGGACCAAAATTTCTTTGGCAACAAGAGGGTTTTTAGGCTAGACAAACGCAGTATTGGGTTGTATAGTAATACGAAACCACGAGTTCAACTTCAAGGAGGAAAAAGCCGTGATAATTGCCAACGCATTTAGAATGAGTTGCAATATTTTTGAGACCTCTTTTTTGCCCAGCATTAAAAATTTTTCATATGAAAAGGCTCATGAAGTTGCAAGTGATATCATGAAAAAACAAAACTATCAAATAATTGCAACAAAAGTATCACAAAATTTTCAAAATCAAAAAAATACAAAAAAAATAGATTGCGACTACAATACATTCTGTAAAAAAAATGAAATTATTGTGAAATTAAACGAAATGATAAACCAACTGGAAAGAATAAGTAAAACACCAAATCAATACATAACTAAATCTCCAGATTGTTCTTTGGATTTTTGGATATACAAACAAAAATTTTATGTATGTGTTAAAAACAATTTCATTAATGAATTTAATCCTCCAAGATATGTGGAAGAATTTTGTTTGAATGAATTAGATTTAGAAGGAAGAAGAAAAATTTGGAATAATGTTTGTTTAGAAAACTTACAAAATTTAAAAATGCATTTAGATATTATAAATTTCCAAAATAAAATTGGAATTAAAAAATTAATTGAAATGTTAGCTCCAGAAGAGTCTTTGTTAGCAGCATGATAAACTATTTATTACACATAATTGGAATTTGCCCTTGTTCGCAATTTCATTTAGATATTTTAGATTTACTCATCACACTGCCTTTAAGCTACATCACTGTAAAATCAATTCTTGAAAACGTGTTTAGAAGATAATTTGTTTTAGTTTACTTAGGAGAAAAAGATGCAAAGCAAGTACTTCTTTTTGATTGGTGCCTTTCTTAGTTTCCTTTTAAGTGTAAGCATTTGGTTTTTGTATGGAAATGAAAATCAAGCTATTTTTGTGGGAATTTGGGTTCCTAGTATACTTTCTTTAGGAGGATATTTTAATGAATAATTTTGCTTTGTTTGTTTTTGGATTGGTGATTTCACTAATCTCAGGATTTGGAGTTCTAATCTACATCACCTCTTTGAGTTACAAAAAAATCTTCAACGAAATAACTGATTCCAAATTAAGAATAACACCATCAATTGTCAGCAATTCAGAAAAAAAATCTTTGGTTTAGATCAATGAAAGTTTGGATTGATCCCCCTGAAGGCTGGATGTTTGGATTTCCAAAAATTTGGGACAACACCAATTTCCCAAAGTTAAATGAATGGTTAGTTGCGGAAGGCTATCCGCAAGAAGAAATCAGCAGATACGGAGAAAATTTTTTTGTAAGATCTTGGGAAGCAATTTCTTGGGAAGACGAACAATGAACACAGATCTACAAAATAAACTATATGAAAAATACCCAGATTTTTTTAAAAATAAAGATCTAGGTATTCAAAAAAGTTGCATGGCTCGTGGAATAGAATGTGACGATGGCTGGTTTGATCTTATAGAAGCTGTTTGTTCTACTATTCAAAATTTCATCAAACACAACACAAGTGTAACTTTTGAATTTGATCAAATTAAAGAAAAATTTGGCGGTCTGAGAATTTATTATTCATCCAGCAATAACTCAGATTCAACGAGATATAATAAAGATTATATACATGGAGTAATACAATTAGCAGAAAATATTTCATTTAGAATCTGTGAACAAACTGGAAATAAAGGCGGTATTTGCAAAAAAGGAAATTGGCTTAAAACACTAAGTCCCGCAAAAATGTCGCAATTAAATTACGTTCCATTTAAAGGAGAATAATCATGAAATTAAGAATCACAATCGCATCAGTTTTGTTAAGCTTTTTAGTTGTATCTATATTGTTTTTAAATTATCAAAAAAATGACAACAATGAAAAAAAACAAAAATCTTCATCAATAAAAAATATAGAAAATATTGATTTTAAAAAAGAATTTAATAATTTTGTAGCAGAAGAAGCTCAAAATTTAAATCAAAATCAAACTCAAGATAGTTATTCTAAAGGATATAGCTTAGGATATAAAGCTTTTCTTGTTCAAATGGGAGTCAAAGAAGAGGAATTGCCCAAAATTGCGAGATACACAGTAGACATTCCATCAGAACTTGTCAATGCAGAAGAAGAATCCAAAGGATACACTGACGGTTATCACAAAGCATCGGGTGAAATTTATTGTCCTAGCGACACCTTCAAAAGATTTTAAATAAAGTAAGTCAAATTCACTTTATTGCCCGCCAACATAAAAGCAAGCAATAAAGTGAATGAATTGAAGTTTACCAAGATTTATTTATTGCTATTGCTCCGCAAATAGCAGTTAATCCTCCTATTAAAGAAACAGGAAAAGGTGCAAAACAACACCAATAAATTCCTATCAACATTGAAATTACTCCAAATGATGTTGCTAAAATAGAAAAACCTATGTAGGCCAAAAACAACGACAGTGGCCCAGAGACTAATACACACAAAAAAATAAGAGAAACTAATAAAGCTAATGATGCCATAAACCTCCTTGTCTGTTTATTTTTGTTTATCTTCTATTCCAAAATTTGGAATTTTAAAATTCCAATCCTTTGGAATATTTTCTTTAATGATAGAATTTGGTATATTTTTATATATTTGTTGTTTGATATGATAAAATCCTGCAACAAAAATCAAAGTTGCAGTTATTGCTCCTAAGAAAAAAAATAATATATTTTTCATAAAACTTCCTTGTAAAAAATGTCTTCATGACAAAAGTATTTATAATTAATACATATATTTATGAAATTATTATTTAGAATTCCTTTGAAAAAAGCAAATTAAAATTCATAATGTTTTTTCTTCATCTCTTAAAGAAGGATCTGTTGTGTTAGTGATTCCGTAATCATTCGAATAAGGAGTTAAAGACCTAGCTGTATCTATTGCAGCGTAAACGGCATCATTTAGTTTACTCTTGTCTTTTAAAGCACGTTCTAGATCAATTTTTATTTTTGCCAAAGCTTTCAATAAAGCATCACGTTCTTTCGCTAATTGACTAATCCGTCGATCTTGAGAATCAATAATATCTTGTATCTGCCCCAAATGATGAAGGTGAGGAATAACCCCTTTTGGAGTAGATTCTAAAAATTGTTGAAATGTTTTCATTTTTTAAATCTTATTTTACGAGTTTTCCAAGATCTTCTAGCACGGCCATAATCATTAATTACATCATCACTTAAAAATTGTTTATTTCTATTTATGAAGTCAAAAACTTTTTTAGTTAAATCTACAAGTTGCATAACATCATGCAAGGCCACATGGGCACCAGCGGTATCAACACCGAAAGCTTTTCCCAGTTTTTGCTGTGCGAAACTAGGTTTGTTTCTTTTGGGATCATATAAATCGGCCAAAATTTTAACAGCTTCATCAACCCCGTTTCTGTTCAAATTTAAAAGTATCGGCTCTAAGTAATATTTATTAAATTTCAAGAAATCTAAAACTTGAAATTTAACTTTGTTATGTTTCATAAGGTTGTTCATAAAATTCATATCAAATTGTGCATTTTGAGCAACAAGTAGTGGATTAGAAAAACCACTGACCCAAGAAACAAAACTTTCACCAGCGTCAACAGGATGTTTAGAAGCCTTAGAAGAATCATATCCGCTAAAGTCTAAAACCTTTTCTATACTCCATCCTTTGGATGGAGGATTTTGTTTTTCCAACTCAATTTGAGCCAATGTCTCAGGATTTAAGCTGAGAACTTCAGTGAAGTTGCCTAAAATAGAATTGCTTTCTAGATCTAACGCAACCGCAGCCAACTGAGTGATCTGGCGATACGGCAAACGTGGATTAAAGCCTGTTGTTTCGGTGTCAAAGAAGACGACTGTTTTGTTTTTGATATTTTGAAAAAACTCTTCAAGGCTAACGCCAAGTATGCCGCTTTCTTGAAGAGTTTTAAAATATGCATAATCCTTAAAATTCATCTTTTCACATTCCGAGAAAAAAATTCTAATAGACAAGTTATTCACATATTGATATATATATTGTAAAGCATTTTTATTGCCTTTTAATTTAAAAACGAATAAGAATTGTGGTAGTGTTAAAAGGTGATATAATCTAGGACCATTTGATTTTCACAATTTCTCAAATGCAAGAATACGAAATGCTTTATTTTTTAAATTTAATAATTATCCAAATTAATAAAGAAAAAAACCAACCATATATCAACCTTATATAAATATTATTATTTGCTATTTGATCTTTAAAGCTTTCATCATTTGAAAAATGATGATAAATAATATTTTGAAAATCAAATATTAATAAATATGGATAAAAAATTCCTATAATTAATCCTAGCAAAAAATAAAATAAAAAATTTTTCATAAAAAATAAATGCATTATAATAATAAGTTCATAGATTATAAATCTTGTATAATAATAGAGAAATTTAAAGAAATAAATTACTTTCATTTAAAAAAAATTATTTCTTTTTTAAATGAAAGTAATTTAAAAACAATAATATTTAATTTAAAAAAAAATGACACAGAAGTTGAAGAAATACACATGTTGAATATGAATGTTTTTGAAATATTTTTTGAGAATAAAAAAGAACACTATAACACAAATTTAGATTTAACTTATTCTTTAGAATTATCAAATTTTTTAAAACAATACAAATTTAATATTATTTGTTTTTATGATTGTCCTCATTTAGGTTTTTGGTCTTTAAGAGAAAAAAAATTAGGTAGAGGATTTGAAACAACGGCAATAACAAATTTTTTACAAAAAGATAAAAAAGAAGAAAACCTTAGTTCATGGGCAGAGAATCAATTTCTAAATGATGTAGATTTTACATTTGATATAAATAATTTTAATAAGTATGAAGAAAAAATAAACAATAAAATAGACAACAATAAAAAAATTTCTTTGTGTATACCTTTCTATAATCACTCAAAATATTTAAATAATTTAATCAAAAGTTTTGAAAATCAATCAAAAAAACCAAATGAGATCATATTAGTGAATGACGGATCCACAGAACATGATGTGATAAATATATTAAATTCAATAAAAACGGATTTGAATTTAAAAATCTTTCACACTACAAACAAAGGCCCATCCTCTGCAAAAAACTTCGCAGTTTCTAAGTCTTGTGGTGATTATATTATTTTTTTTGATGCAGACAATTTTCCAAACTCTAATTTTATAGAATCTTTGTACAATTCAATAAATTACTCTAATTATGATGTAATATTTTCATCATTCCACATAATAAAAAACTTTAACAAATCAGCAACTTATATCGCTTTAGGAAATTACATCCAAGAAGCAAAAGAAAAAAACGTTATTGGAGATACTTGTTGTATAGTAAAAAAAAATGTTGCTGAGGTTTGTCCTTTTATAGAAGATAAAGAAGTACATGAAGATTGGCTTTGGGGGCTAGAAATAAATCTAAGAGGATACAAAGCTAGTTCAATATATGAGCCTTTGTTTAACTATAGAAAAAATACTAATTGTAAGAGCGATATAGTAAATAAAAATTTAACTAAACATAAAGATTATATCAAAAAACTTTTTAAAAAATATTCATATGAATAAACTGTATTTTTTTTACAACAGACCCAAAAGAAGTAGCTATAAAAAGTTGGCTGAGATACGCTGAACTTATTTTTATTTTTAATGACAAAAGTATAAATGATAAAAAAGTTAAAGAAATAAATATAAAAAAAATAGAATTATTTAATAAAAAAACTTTTAAAATTAGCGATGCTATAAAAGAAGCAAAAAAAATTACAAATCGTTTTGTGTTAATCAATGGTGATATAGAATTAAAACAAGACGACAAAAGTTGGGAAAAAATATCAAATAAAAAAGGTTTAGTTTGTGGACAAAGATTTAATTATTTAAAATCTTATGAAGATTCTAAAATTAATTTAGGTGGTATTGATTTTTTTATTATAGAAAATCTTCAAGTTCCAAATGACGATAATTTTTGTTTTGGTTTGCCTTGTTGGGATTGGTGGATAGTTTATTTGGCCCAACTTCAAAAACTTAACATAAGTTTTATAAAGTTTCCATTCTTTTTCCATAAAACCCATAAAAGAAATTGGGAACAATCTTGTCTCTATATGATAAATTACTTCGAAAAAGCAACCAATAAAAAGATAAATAATTTTAGAAAAAGTTTTATAAATTTTATTTAATTGTGAACAAATAAAACTTTATTTATTTTGTGAATTGTTGGATTTAAATGTAATATTTTTTCAAAATAAAACCAATCAGCAGCAAACTCCAATGAATCAAAGCTTATTTTTTTTGCCAAAGTAGAGTCCATTACCACACATCCAATGTCTACAAATTTTCTTTTTAATTCACTACACATAAATCCATAAGAAGATTTATTTAAATTAGAGTCAGTGTTATGAGAATGAATAAGATCAAAATAAATTAGTTCTTCTTTTCTTTTTAAAACTTCCTCAACCATAACAGGAACATAATAATTATCCGCATTCGTAATAAGAACTCGATTATTTAAATTTAAATTTTCCAAAGCCCATTTTCTCAAAGGATGACCATAAAAACCTAAATTAACAGGATGTTGTATAAAAATTACACGATCATTTAAGTAATTTTCAAAATTTAATTCATTGTGTAATTGTTTATTTGGCCCATCATGTACAATAAACAGTTTCCAATTATCACAAGTTTGTGCTTTAATTGAATTAATAAAACATTTCAAAGAATCGTTGTGCCCGTAAGTAACTGCAATAATATCAATATGATTCACAAAAAGTGCTCCCGATTTCTGTTATCCCCATTTCTATACCAATGCTGAACATAAATTCCTGTCATCAGTCCTGTTTTCATATTGTTTTTTCTTATCTTGTAAAACATGTCGTTATCAACGGTCATCATTCCTTGTTCTATAAAACCGCCAACAATTTTCCATGTCTTTTTGTTTATCAATACAAGAACACCACTCATAGGGTCTTTTTCAAATGTTACATCTATAACTTTTGTTTGATTTTTTTGCCATAAACTTTCTCCAAATTCCCTGTGGTATTTTTGATCATTACTAGCGATATCCACATCTGGAGCTATTTGCCAACTACACCAAACCCTGTTTGTGTAACAAGTAAACATAGAATAATCAGGGTTGTTGCAAACTGTTTCTTCAATTCTTGATCCAAAAAAATTAGTTGTGTGTACCGCATCTCCATCCAAAAAACACACCCAATCATTTTCTTGAATCAAATTGATAATTTCATTATAAGATTTTCCTATATTTTTACTTGTATTCCAAGGAATGGCATGAATAATATTTTGCATACACTAAATATAGTATGAAAATTTTTCAAATTGGATTCAATAAATGTGGCACAAATTCAATTAAAAAAATATTACAAAACACAGATAAAAATTTAAACGTTATACATTGGGATAGGGGTCTTTTAGCAAAAAAAATATACGACAACATACAAAATAGAGAATCTTTATTATTTGGCTATGAAAATTATGATGTTTTCTGCGATATGGAATGTTTTTTCTTAAAAGACAACAAAATAAAATATTTCCCTGCTTTTATTTTGTTTGAAGAAATTGACAAACAATATCCAAACAGTAAATTTATTTTAAACACAAGAAATAAAGAAAATTGGATTAAAAGCAGGATCCAACACATTGTTACAGTATCTCCTATACAAGGTAATGATTATAAAATTTTAGAACAACATCAACTTTGTTTTTATTGGGAAAAAATGGCAGAAGTGAATGGTGTTTCAAAAGAACAATTAATAAAAATGTGGGAAGTTGAATGGCATCAACATCATTATAATGTAAAAGAATATTTCAAAAACAGACCGGATGATTTGTTGATATTTGATATAGAAAAAGATGAATTTTCTAAATTTAAATATTTTTTTGAAAATTGTGATGTTAAAATAAATTTAAATAATATGCCAAAAGAAAATAAAACCTAAGTTCTTTTTCTTTTTCTCCTCACTGGTTTATCACGCTTTTTTCCAAAATGATAACCATCGCAGTACAGACAATAATAAGGCTCGCCATCATAATGCTTTATTTTTTTTACAAAATATTCTAATCCTTTTATGGCTTCTTTTTCATTTGCGTAAATTGTTTTTCCTGTTGTTGCACAAATATTACTCATTGTAACCACCAATTGAACAGACAATATAAATTAATTATAGTTCAATACATAATATTATTATGAAATCATTCAAAGATTGGCTAATAGCAAAAGAGTCCAGCGCCTCCACTCGATTAAGGTGGGATGCAGCACTAGGTTTAAAACCACCAATTCCAGACGCAGCCATACACAGCCACTCAACGGCTGCTCCTTGGCAAGTAGAAAAATTAAAAGGAAAAGGAGTTAAGAAAAAAGCCAAAAAGAAAAAAGCCAAAAAGAAAAAAGCCAAAAAGAAAAAATAACTATAAAACAATATTCATTTCTTTAAGTTTATTTAAAAATTCATCATAAGCTTTTACAATTCCATCATTCTGATAGTATCCAGCTAAAGACTCAACATACAACAGCATGTCTCCACGAATCAAATCTCTCATTTTTCTTGAATTTTCTAAAGCCTTTGCATCATCTGGCTTAAATGCATATCTGTCAAAATTTTTAGACTGATATTCTTTATGAGGAATTGTATTGGGTGAGTTAAATCCAGCTTGACTCATTGGTCCAAAAAATTCATTTAATAAATTACGTGATTCAGCCCATTCTTTAAAGTCTATCATGTTTTTCCTTTAATTTTTAAAGATATAAAATTACAAAATTCACTTGTCTATATTTAGAACCACAACTGTTAAAATTAAAATTTTATACAAATATATATATTAAATAGGTGAATGACGACAAAGATAGTTACGATCACCCGGAGCTTTATGAAAACATTCAAAATATATTTAAATGAAGCAATTATTCAAAATTTTGCTAATGATTTCGAACAAGTATTAAATCTTATTGTTGGCGGTAGTTGGACACTCAAAAATCAAGAAAAAATACCAGCAGGAAGTGGATTTGAAGACGAAGAACAAAACATGGGAATTGAAGCTAATTATCGTGGAATGAGCGAAAGTGGCCGTCACTATGAAATCACAGCTAATCTCATAGATCAAGCTTATTTTGTTCGTAGCAGAGAACCAATAGAATATGATTTTAAAACCGGTTCCAGAAATATTATTTTTAGTCTTGGAGATGTAGTCGAACTCGGCAGAAACTTTCAGGCATTCAACCAATCTCGTCCTAGCTTACAAGTGGTGCATAGTTATGAGAACGATAGTTTCTTTGAGACTCCAGTTCAAATGGCTCGTGCCATTAAACAACATCTGACTGACTATGAACAAAAATACGATGTTCCAGAGCCTACTATTCCGAGCGTCGCCAACAAACAAGTTAATAACAAAGATGTTAACTGAATCATGAGAACTTTTCAGCAATTCTTAGAA
>Ga0169931_10004393_pt1 | contig 21953 bp, 14 predicted proteins | sample Kivu_15m_20L_FD_129675 | JGI IMG/M metagenome (GOLD analysis project Ga0169931, IMG submission 129675) | Freshwater microbial communities from Lake Kivu, Western Province, Rwanda to study Microbial Dark Matter (Phase II) - Kivu_15m_20L... | ecosystem: Environmental > Aquatic > Freshwater > Lake...
CACACGACTTCATGAAGCTGCTCCAGCTGACGCCGCAACGTGTCGTTCGATACTTCGCGAGCCGACATGTTGCTTACGCGGCGCGAGCACAGGAAATCACTGTTTAATTGCCGTGTTAATAAGAACGCTGTTGCGATAAACGATGTGGGGCAAATCGCTGCCACAGGAGTCGTCATGGGCAGTCAAATTGACGGAGCTCTACTGGCGCCTCAGCACCCTCTGGACCGAGCGCTACTGCTGGTACCGGTTTCCTAATGTGTGAAGAGTAAAGGCCTTGCTTGGCGGCGCCGACTTTAGTCTCGCGGGGCTTAGACTCGCGATGGAGGGGGACGCCTGTCATGCGCCAAACGCTTGGGGGGTTCGGGGAGGCCGTGTCTCGTCTGCGACGAGCAGCGGAGGCTCGACGTCTCAGGCTGGCCGTACGGAGAGTAGGGGGCGGTGGCGAGAGATCAATTCAACCTTCGGAGAGCAGAAGTCGCGTCAGTCCTTGACCGACGTCGACTCCCGCAACGTTTGCGACCCCATCCTGGACGTTCTCTGCCTGGATCGTTCGGGGGGCTCCGACTCGACGTGCTCCTCGCGGCCGAAGACCATGCGATACGCTCGGAGCAACTTTGGCGCTTCGTAGCGCCACTCGAGCTCCTCGGTGACACGCCGCCGACCGAAGGTGCCCATGGCCGCCCGGCGAGTGGGGTCGTCGAGCAACTGAACGATCTTCTCAGCCATGTCGACGTGATCGTTCGGTCGGGCGTAGAGAGATGCGTCGAGGGCTGAGAACCGACCCTCGGTCAAGTCGAACTGAACGATCGGCTTTCCCAGGGCCATGTACTCCATGATCTTGTTCATGGTCGATTTGTCATTCATCTCGTTCGCGACGTCAGGATTCACACAAACGTCCGAGGTGTTGAGCATCTCCAGCATCTGTTGATCGGCGACCCGTCCGGTGAACGTCACGTGATCAGAGATGCCGAGTGCTACCGCATAAGCGCGCATCTCTTCGAGCGATGTCCCGCCGCCAACGAGACCGAAGTGGATGTCGCGTCGGCCCATGTTCTTGATGAGGTGCGCGGCCGCCCGAAGCAGATAGTCAATGCCCTCCTGCTTTCCCATCACGCCAACGTAGCCGACGAGGTATCGGCGACCGCACTTCAGCGCCTCGATCGGAGGCATCTGCCTGAGGCGATCCAGTTTCGGGCCGCTTCGGACGACATGGACTCGCCTGGGATCCATACCACCGCGCTCGATGGCGATCCGTCGATACGACTCGTTGGTCGCGATCGACACGTCGGCAGAGGCGAAAGTCCACCGCTCCAAGCGGATCAGCATTCGCCAGAGGAAGCCACGCTTGCCGAACTTGGCTTGGTAGAGTTCCGGGTTGATGTCGTGATGGTCGAACAGAAACCGCTTGCCGTGGAACCGCTTGAACCACCTCCCGATAAGGAAGATCAGATCGGGAGGGTTGCAGGCGTGAATGACATCGAAGCCGCGTTCGCGAAGTACTCTGTAGGCGAGTCGGAACTCCCAGTACAGAGCGCTCCCGTACTCCGCGAGGTAGCCCAGCGCCCCGGAGGCCTCGAGGGGTAGCGGGTGGCGGTAGATGGCGATCCCCTCGATCTCCACGTACCGCTCCTCGCAGCCCGGTCCGACCGGACAGATGATGCTGACAAGGTAACCCGCATCCCGAAGCGTGGTTGCCTCCTGCCAGACACGCCGGTCAAACGGCGACGGCAGGTTCTCTACGATGAAGAGAACGCCGGGGGGATTACCAGCAGATGCCATCGTACCCGTCCGCTGTGATCGGATTCCTGGTGATCCGAACGAAGTCAAGGAGTGACTGCCCAGGTCGAAGCCGATTCACCACGTCGCGAAACTCGGGAGCACTGTTGCCGATCACCACCGTATCGGCGTGGGCGAGAACATCGTCGACCTTGTCAACCATCAGCCTCGAGATATGCGGGATGTGATTGAGGATGTAGTCCTTATTGGCTCCGGTCAACGACGCCAACGAGACGTTGCGGTCGTACAGTCGAAGATCGTACCCCTTGCCAAGCAGACGCTCGATGACCTCGACGAGTGGGCTCTCTCTGAGGTCGTCGGTACCTGCCTTGAAGCTGAAACCGAGGATACCGACCTTACGGTGTCCCCGATCCGCAATCATTTCGATGCCGCGCTCGATCTGCATTGCGTTACTGGGTAGTACGGAGGCGAGCAGCGGCAGGTTGAGGTCGAGCATCCTCGCCTTGTAGTTGAGCGCGCGCAGGTCCTTGGGAAGGCACGATCCGCCGAACGCGAAGCCCGGCCGGAGGTAGTACGGGGACAGGTTCAGCTTGATATCCTGACAAAAGATATCCATTACATCGTGGCTGTCGATCCCTATCGCCTTACAGACGTTGCCGATCTCGTTCGCGAATGCGATCTTGACCGCGTGCCAGACGTTGTCGGTGTACTTGACCATCTCGGCGGTTTCCAAGTCTGTGCGCACGAGCGGTGCGGTCAGTGCCGAATAGATGCTGGCCAGTACCTCGCCGCTCCTGGCATCGATCTGCCCGATCACCGTCTTGGGCGGATTGCGGTAGTCCTGAACGGCCGTTCCCTCGCGAAGAAACTCCGGATTGATGCAGACGCCGAAGTCGCGGCCTGCGATCCGGCCTGACGACACCTCGAGCGTCGGGATCACTACGTCGCGCATCGTTCCAGGCAACATCGTGCTGCGCGCGACGACGACATGAAACTCCTTCTTGGACGAGAGCGCGGCGCCGATCTCCTCGCAGGCGCTCCTCACGTAGCGCAGATCGAGACTTCCGTTGAGTTGGCTGGGCGTGCCGACGCAGATGATGGAGACATCCGTATTCTCGACGGCTTCTTGGACGTCGGTCGTCGCCCGCAACCGGCGTGCCGCGGTATTGCGGCTGATGATTTCTCCAATGTCCTTCTCGACGATCGGCGTGATGCCCTCGTTGATAAGCTGGACCTTGGTTGCGTTGGGATCGACGCCGATGACAACGTGCCCATCGTCGGCGAGACACCCGGCAGAAACCGCTCCGACGTAGCCCAGCCCAAAGACGCTGATTCGCATGTGTGTTCCGATCACAGAGAGGTCGCCGACTCACCGGTTGAACGAGATATCGATCTTCGTCTCGAACCTGGCCGATCCGTTGACCGACGCGCTCCATACGGCCGTCGTCGAAGGTCGGAGGACGTCGTACGAGGGAGATGTCCAACCGCCAATGCGCCCGTCCGCGCCTCCAGTCGTCAACGTGAGCGCCCCTGCTTCCACCGGCGTTTCCAACATGAGCGCCACGCCACCCGATCGCGCGGCGATGCGCCTACCATGCGTGGTGACGAGGCATGACTCACTGAAATGCCAGCAAATCTGGACGCTGTGGGTACTCTTGCACACAACCTCGTCGACGACGGTGAAGGAATGCCCGGAAGAGTGGAACTCGACCCTGCGTCGGTGGATCACCGGGTCGGACAGGCGGCGGTAGCCGTCGTGCTCGCCGACGACGAACTGCACCGGGCTGTGCAAAGAGGCGTCGATGCACCGGCAATTGGCTTTCGCGAGCCACAGGAAGTTCCCGCCGCTGACCGACTGGTCTAGATCGTCGATCACGACAGTGTTGTGTCCCCGCGTGGAGCGGAAGTAGTTGCGCCAAGCCTTGCCGGTGTGGTACGCATAGGTGCCCGGATCGACGAGCATCGGCACCCCGCCAGCGGCGATGGTGAGAGAGAGCGCATCGGCGTGTCCGTGCGCCGCGATCGCGGGATAGCCGATCGGCCCGCAGTCGAACACCGCGAGGACTTCGTCCGGGTCTCCGCGCCTCGCCTCGAGAACATAGTAGCCGCCGATCGGGAAGGCGCGCCGCAAGCCGGGCCGCGCCGACGACGGCTCTCGTCGAGGGGTCGCTTCGACGGCTCCGTCGCCGAGCAACCAGCGCGTCTTGTCGTCGGACCGCACAGCGGTCGTGTCCGCGCTCTCGAGGTCAGGGCAGAGCAGGGCGCCGGTTGCCCGCAAAGAGCGGTTTGGCTGGAAGTCCGATCGTGGATCCCATCGGACGAGCATTGCATCGTCCGAGTCGCCGATCGATGGCACCTGGCCGTTACGATCAGACAGCGCCGCGATGAATCCCACCATCGACGCGAAGCGGTCCTCAACCTCGGATGACAGCGGCGCTCCGTTCGCTCGCCCGAACAGCATCGACAGAAGCATCAGGTCCATCACCGATCGCTGGTAATGGATCGCCTGCTCGCGGTTCACGCCGTCCTCCGCGGTTTGAAGCAGGAACTCCTTATCGAGCCCCATCCTTGCGATCTGCCGCCATCGAGCACTCTCGGGCCACAGAGGCCACGTCACTGCCCCGATGAACAATCCGCAGTACTCGCCGAGCAAGTGGTTGTTGGCGGACGAGTAACGGGAGAAGTATCCCGCGATGAAGTGACAGTGCTGCCGAACGCTCGCCAGCCACCGTAGTCTAAAGGCGGTTCCCGTCTCGCCCTCGAAAAGCTGGGATCGGTCGCCTCCGAGGAGGTGCCACGCGACCGCCCAATTGACGAGTCGGTAGCCGTGCTCCAGCGAGCTGGTCCAGTTCGGACCGTCAGGGTAGGGGTTGGAAGCTAGCCAGCTCTCGAGAAGGGTTCGGCAGGCATTGGCGTATCGTCCGTCCCCGGTCAGGTGCCAAGCCTGCGCGAGCGTCACAAGTTCAAGTTGACGATTCACCTCCCACAGATACTTCACGTCGCCGACGATCCGCTCGTCTCGGTAGTCAATCGCCTTTCCGAATCGCATGGGGGCGTATGTCCCGGTCTTCGGATCGACAGTCCAGGGCGGGGGGAAGCCTAGCTGCACATCGCGCATTGCGAAGATGTCGTAGCAGCCCTCGACGATGCGGTCTGCGGCGGCGCGATAGGGAGTCGGATCGAACGTCATCGGGAGGGGAGAAACCCAAGGGCGGCCCGTCGTGCCGCTCGGCGCGACTGGCGTACACTGCCCGACGCCGAACGATTCGAGCCTCGCCGCGATCGCCTGCCGTACCCGCCATGCGATTTCCGCGTACCCCATCGCACGGACCCTGCGTGCCGCCCATCCTAGCTTGTGCAGGGAGGACTTTCGGGTGTCGACGCGCGGCGTGTCGAGCGATGCTGTCCGTGAGGGCGTGATCACGTCGACGGGGCTCAGCGGAAGTACTGCCGGTGCCAGATCTCGAGACTCAGCATTGCCCACAAGAGCTTCTCGTGGTTCTGCCGGCCATCAAGGTGCTCTTCGAGCGTACTGCGCAGCGCCTCGGCGCGGTACCACTTCCTCGTGCGCGAGGCGTCCGATTGCAGGTGATCAAGCAGAAAGGCCTTCATCGGTCCACGGAACCAGTCGTTGACCGGCACGCGGAACCCGACCTTGGGGCGCTCGAGGATCGGCGCCGGGAGTAGGCGCTTCATAGCCTGCCTGAGAACGTATTTCGACGTGGTGTAGCGAATGCGCCAGCTGTCCGGGAGGTTGCTCACGAACAACGAGAGTTCGTGATCCATGAATGGCATCCGCGCCTCGATCGACGCCGCCATTGTCATCCTGTCCCCTCGCTCGAGCAGGTTGTCCGGCAGCCAACTTGTCTGGTCGAAGTACATGATCGATCGAAGCGCGGAGTTGCCGGGTGCGACCTCGAAGGGGAATCCCGACCCCCGTTGGTCGCCACGCGGCAGCGCGATCAGCCTGTCGATCTCTTCGGGCGACATCGCGCCGAACCACCGGGCCATCCTGGCGGAGCGATCCTCGATACCAAGCGTTGCGGCGACGGTCTTGATCCTGCGGAACCGATAAGGCAGCGCGCGGATCGCAGGCACGAGCAGGGCATTCCTGATCCCTACCGGCACAGCCTGATACGCTCCGGCGAAACGTTCGATGGAATGCTTGGGGTAGCCGCCGAGAAACTCATCTGACCCCTCGCCGGTGAGCACCATCTTCACGCTCTTGCTCGCCGCGACCGACAGGAGGTAGATCGGAATGTCGGACGGCTCGGCGACCGGAGCATCCCGGAACCCGACTAGGGCGGGGAGATGGTCCATCAAATCCGACTGGGAGACGGTGAGCTCGTGGTGGTCTGTCGAGAAGTGGTCTGCGATCGTCTTCGCATAGCCCAGTTCGGAGTAGCTCGACTCGGCGAATCCGACCGAAAAGGTCTTGACAGGACGGGACGAGTGCCGCGACATCAGCGCCACCACTGCCGATGAATCGATCCCTCCCGAGAGAAATGCACCGAACGGAACGTCGGAAATCATCCGGATACGCACTGCCTCGTCGAGTCGCTCCGTGAACGCCGCGACGACGTCCCCTTCGAACGAGGTTGCGCTTGATGTTGACCCGTCTGGTGGCACGAAGTACCGGTGCTCGGCAAGCTCGCCACGCTCCCAAACGGCCCAGGTCCCCGGCATCAACTTGCGGATTCCCTTGAATAGGGTTCCGGGTCCGGGGACATAGCGGTACGCGAAGTATTCGTGGATCGCCGCTTCGTCGACGCATCGCTCGGTGCAAGGGGCCTGCAGCAAGGCCTTGATCTCGCTCCCAAAGACGATCCATCCATTCCGTTCGGCGAGAAAGACGGGCTTCTTGCCGAAGCGGTCCCGAGCGATGAAGAGCCGCTCGCGTTCGGAGTCCCACAGCGCAAACGCGAACATCCCCCGGAATCGCTGCACGCAGTCAAGACCCCATTGCTCGTAAGCATGGACGATTGTTTCCGTGTCCGATCGCGTGGCGAACCGGTGCCCAAGTGCGATGAGTTCGTCGCGCAACGGCTCGAAGTTGTAGATTTCGCCATTGAAGACGACCTGAATGCTGCCTGTCTCGTTACCGATCGGCTGGTGTCCGGTCGACAGGTCGATGATGGACAGTCGCCGATGGGCAAGACCGACCCGATACTTTCCGTCTCGGGTGGTCGCGTCGAAGAAGCCCTCGTCGTCGGGGCCGCGGTGCGCGATGGCGCTCGCCATCGACTCCAGTACCGGGCGAGGATGGCCTGCGCTTGAGGGGGCAACGAGCCCTGCGATACCGCACATGGGTCGCCCCTATTCCGAAGCCGCGCGACGTCGAGCCGCACCGCACGCGTTCAGGTTGCCGTAGTTCATGGAGAGAGGGCTCAAGACGCGAGTTGTTCGCCGGTCGAGCCGCGGATCCCGATCAGCAGCACGCGCTACGATTCATGATAGCCCGCATCAGGTGATCGCCGTCAGTGAGGCAATTCACGCGCTATCGAAAGGAGGTGTGCGCCGAGATGGATCGCCTCTGGAACGTCGCTCGCCCGTACCGTCTCATGACGACGGGATCGAGCGCGGGCGGGAGTTGATCACAGCCCTGCCTGTCGGCACGTTGCAGAATCCCAACCAATGCGAACGAGCGTCGGCGGTCATCGGGGTGCTCCCTCGATGGATTCGGTACACCGCTCCCCGCCACCACTCTGTAGACACTAGGACCGACGATTGAACTCCAGTACCGCGCGCACCCGCGTCGGCGTCTTCTACCCTTCCGATCCCGTCGGTCACATCCCGGGGGGCATCGACAGCTATCTTCGAGGAATCCTGCGCTACGCCCCCGCGGAGCTCGAGTACACGCTGATCGGCGCGACGTCCGATCCAGTCGCGCGTCCGGTTGGTCAACCTGTCGTCGTGCCCGGACGCTTTGGGGTCGGACACTTCCTGCCGTTGATCCCGTTGCGCGAGCAGGGTCTCCTCGGGCGCCTGCCCCTGACGGTGCGCTACATGCGTGCGTTGCGGGCGTTCCGGCGGACTGCCGACTGCGCGGCCTTCGACATCCTCGACTTCCAGCGTATCGAGCCCGTGGCGCTGTTTGCGCGAGACAGGCGGCCCATCAACGTACTGCTGCACCAGGACATGACCGTCCTGCGCGATCCAAAAGCCGATATCGGTTGGAGGCACGCACCGTGGCTCTACGATGCGATCGAGCGGAGGCTACTCACCCGGGCGTCCCGGGTGTTCTGCGTCCGGGAGTCGGCGGTCAGCAGGTATCGCGAGATGTATCCCGAACGGGCCGATCGGTTCGGCTTCGTTCCGACCTGGGTGGATACTGAAACGTTCTCGCCGGGCAGCGACGCCGTTCGCGCGTCTTTGCGCCGGGCGAAGCGCGTACAGATCGAGGCACCGGAAGACACCCGGCTCCTTGTCTCGGTCGGGCGCCTCGACTCGCAGAAGGATCCGCTATTGATGATCGAGGCGATGGCACGCGCAGTCGCGTGCGATCCGCGGCTTCGGCTGGTGATGTTTGGTGACGGGGTACTGCGCGAAAGCGTCGAAGCGGCCATCGAGAGCCACCGTCTTCGATCGAGCATCCGTCTGATGGGCGTTGCTCAACCCCGGGAGATCGCTTCGTGGTTGCGTGCCGCAGACGCCTTCCTTATGACGTCCGCCTATGAGGGGATGCCGATCGCCGCGCTGGAGGCGCTTGCCTGCGGTGTCCCCGTGGTTTCCACGGCGGTGGGTGAGCTTCCTCGGCTTGTGCTGACGGGGGTCACGGGAGCGCTGGCCGAGCGACGGACCGCGGAAGCGGTCGCAGCAGCGATCGTCCGGGCCCTTGACCTGGATCCATTGACTGCCTGCGCCTTCTGCGCACGTGCGGCGGCGCCATTCAGTCCCGAGACCGTGCTCGGCATGCTGTACGTCAACCATCGGAACCAGGCGGGCCCCAAGGTAGTCGATCCCAACCCGGATCGCTCGGTCGAATTCTCAACGGATCGGAGCAGTACTTGAAGCAAGTTCGCCAGTATCTCAAGAGCGGTGAGCTCGACATGAGCGAAATCCCTGTACCTTTCCTCGGGGCGGGTGATGTGCTCGTGCGCACGCACTACTCGTTTGTCAGCGTCGGCACCGAGAAGATGAAGGTCACGCAGGCTCGGATGAGCCTCGTACAGAAGGCCAAGGAAAGGCCGGACCAGGTTCGGCAGGTTGTGACGACGCTGCGGGAGCAGGGCGTGATGCCGACGTTTCGAAAGGTGCAGGAACGCCTGCGTACGCCCGCGACGCTCGGATACAGCTGTGCAGGCGTGGTCGAGGCGGTCGGTTCTCAAGTCGACGGGTTTCGGGTCGGCGACCGTGTGGCCTGCATCGGCGAGGGCCTGGCGACTCACGCCGAGTTCAACGCGGTTCCTCGAAACCTCGTGGTGCCGGTGCCTGCTGGGGTCAGCTTAGAGGCGGCAAGCTCGAGCGCGATCGGTGCGATCGCGATCCAGTCGATCAGGCAAGCCAAGCTCGAACTGGGCGAGACCGTCGCGATCGTGGGCCTGGGGTTGCTCGGGCAGTTCCTCGTCCAACTCTGCCGCGCCAACGGCGTCCGCGTGGTCGGCGTCGACCTGGACCCTTCCAAGTGCGAGCTTGCGATTTCCAACGGTGCCGATTCGGCGTGCGGGCCGGACATGGACGAGGCGTTGAGAAACGCCTCGCGTGTGAGCGGCGGCTCGGGGGTGGACTGTGTGATGCTCACGGTCTCGACGAAAGACATCGCCCCGATCGAGCTCGCAGCCACCCTGGTTCGGGACCGAGGCAGGGTGGTGTGCTTAGGGAACACGGCGATCGAGCTCGACTGGCGTACCTGGTTCGGCAAGGAGATCGATTTCCTGTTCAGCCGCGCGATGGGCGCAGGTATGTACGACCCCGACTACTTGATGCGAGGGAAGGACTACCCAGTCGGCTACGTGCGGTGGACGGCGAATCGGAACATCCAAGCGTTTCTCGATCTGATCGAGCAGCGCCGGATCGACGTGCAGAAGCTCATCACCCATCGGTACGCCTTCGGTGAAGCCAAGGCGGTGTTCGATCAGATCGCGAGTGGCGTGCTGTCGAAGGCCGTGGGCATTGTCTTCGAGTATTCGAACCCCGAGCGTGGCGCGTTTGAGGAGCAGCCACGGACCGTTGTCTTCTCCAACTCGGTTGGCGCGGGTTCCGACATCGTGCTTGGCCAGATCGGTGCGGGGAATTACGCGAAATCGATGCTGATGCCGCACTACGCGGCCCTTCGCGGCCTTGCTTTGGGAGGCATCTGCACTACGAAGGGGGCAAACGCCGATGCCTTAGCGCGTCGCTACGGATTCGCCCGTGCGACTGTCGATGCAAGCGAGCTGATTGGTGATCCGTCGATCAGCGCGATTCTCGTAGCGACTCGGCATGACACCCACGCGCGCTTCGCGAGAGAGGCGCTGACTGCGGGCAAGCATGTCTACGTAGAGAAACCGCTCGCTGTCTCGTCCGAGCAGCTCGACCCGATCTTGGCAGCGCTACCTGCCGATCGCACCGAGGGCCCGACGCTCTGGCTGGGGCACAACCGCCGCTTCAGCCCGCTCTCGGTTCGGGTAGCGGAGCATTTCAGAGGTGTAGAAGTTCGTCAGGTGATCTGCACAGTACGGACGGCTGGAGTGCCTGCGGACAGCTGGTATCAGGACCCCGCCGAGGGAGGGGGCATTCTGTTCGGTGACGTGTGTCACTTCATCGACCTTGCGATCTACTTCTCGGAAAGCCTCCCGGTCGAGGTTTCAGCGTTGGCCACCACTGATCCTAGTCATCGCGACGAATCGTGGTCCATCCAGGTGCGGTTTGCCAATGGCGGGTTGGGCGTCGTCCACTATGTCTGCGGCAGCAACGAAGGCTGGGAACGCGAGACCGTCGATGTCTTCGGCGGCGGGCGATCGGCACATCTCGCCGGATTCAAGAGTCTGGAGCTTCGCCAGGGACGCAAGCGCACGACCCATCGGCTGATTCAACCTGATCTAGGGCAGAAGACGATGCTCGAGGCGATGGTGGCTCAGTTCTCCCGGGCGGCCGGTGCGAAGGATTACACCGAGAGCTTTGCCGCATCGGCCCAGGCCCTCGTTGCGGCTCACCGTTCGATCAAGGAGGGACGGATCGTACGGGTCGAGCCGAGGTTCCCGTTCGCATTGAGATGAAGAGCAAGGGGGCCGCGCTTGCTAGGGGCAGTGGTGCGATCACTGCGCGTTGGTCGCCGCTGCCTCAGCAGTCACCTTCGAGGATTAACCATCCCCGCCGAATCGCATGTCCGGACGTGCAGGTGCCGGCTCGCTGGGCAGCTGGCTGCCAGCTTTGGGTTGACCGCAGCTGAGAGGTGGCGGTACCCAACACTGTCAGGGACGTCAGAAACTCACGCCGAGCTGCGTACATGCCTCGAGCGGAGGGCGGCGGTGTACTCTTTCGTTTCATTTCGAGAGACTCCCGGATTTGCTGCGTCGTTTTGTGGCGCATCGGGTGGATCTTAGCGGCATGTCTTCCCCGCGGCTTACGCGATGAGCCAGATGGTGGCTCCCGTCGCTCGAGCGGATCGGCTTCGTTGTACATCAACTTCCCCGTTCTTGCCCTCCCGGAACGAGACGAAATCGCACCGGGGACGACGGGGCCGCCGAGCGGAGTCGTGGCCCGCTGACGGATGGTCGATGCGGGCAGCGCGATCGCACAGATCCGCGCGATGTCCGCTGCTACCATCTTCGCGTCGGTGCCGTGTCGTACGCACCTGAAGTGGACCGGGCACTTCCGAAGAATGGGTCGCCTAGCGAGGGGGTGTCAGGTTTTTTGTGTGCGAGGCGCTCGGAGACTGTTCCACGGCGCCGGGCGTCGCTTGCGACGAACGCCCGGCGCGGTGGGAAAGTCGGTCGTCATCTTACGCGCCGTGCGCGGCGAATCGATCCGGGGGTGTCAGGTTTTTTGTGTGCGAGGCGCTCGGAGACTGTTCCACGGCGCCGGGCGTCGCTTGCGACGAACGCCAGGCGCGGTGGGAAAGTCGGTCGTTATCTTACGCGCCGTGCGCGGCGAATCGACGCCGCGGCGAGGTACTCCTGCACATCTGGGTCGTATGCGATCCACCTTGAGCCACGTGTGACCCAGTACGCAGCGCTCCGCGCCGATCGACTCTACATTGAGTAGCACTTCCCCTCTCCACTCCGAGACGAGCCCACTCATGGACGCAGTTGTTCGAACCCGGTTATCCGTACTCGCCGTCGCCGTATCCGCCGCCCTCGCCGCCTGCGGCGGCGGCGGTGGCGACGCGGGCACGACGCCGACCGCGACCACGCCGACCACGCCGACCACGCCGACCACGCCGACCACGCCGACCACGCCGACCACGCCGGCCGCGCCGACCGCGTCGCCCGGCACGACCAGCAGCCCGTCGAGCAACGACACCGGCACGATCACCCCCGGCCTGCCGCCCGCGCCGAGCGTTCCCGCGGCGAACGTGGTCGTGACCAGCGTGCCGGCGGCGACCTACCCCGGCAGCTCCGAAACCTTCGCCGCCTGGAACTCGACGCAGGACTGGCGTGCCCGCATGCGCACGGTCGACGCGACCGCGTTCGGCGTCGGTCTGCTCACGCAGGTCGCTTCGCTCGACGGCATCGCGCAGACGCTGTCCACCGGCGCGCCGAACCTCACCAGCACGAACGCGACCGACCGGGCGGCCGCGCACGCCGCCGCGACCGCGCAGATGACCAGCGCCGGCTATCCGCAGTCGGTGGTGGTCGCAGCCAGCACGGCGAATCCGCTCAACATCGGCGCAGGGACGTTCTGCGCGAAGGCGATCTTCAGCGCGCTGCCCGGCGTCGAGCTGGCGACCTCCGGCATGCGCGACGCGGGCGTCTCGTCGCCGACCGCCGCGGGCGGCAACTGCGTACTGGTCGCCGGTCTGACCGGCTCGCAGGGCTGGCAGCTGCCGCCGACCGGTTCGTCGTCGGTCTACCCGTTCCCGGGCAAGCTGCTGACGCTCACGCAGTACTGGGGCGATTTCGCGGCGCTCGGCTTCACCGCGCGTCCCGGACACATCGTCTTCGCCAGCGTCGCCAGCGTCGATGCGCTGCCGGTCGCGGTGCCGGGCGCGGGCAGCGGCGCCGCGATCGCCACCTCGGCGATCACGCTCAACCAGTTCTCGCTCGCGGTGCGCGACTCCGGCGCCGCGGTGGCGGCCCGCGTGCTGGTGCCCACCGGTGTGGTGCGTGCGGCGGGCGTGACCGCGGAGGAGTCGACCGCGTTCCGGTTCCCGACCTCGATGGCCCTGATCCCCGACGCCGCCCTGCTGCCGAACACCGCGTACCAGGCTCAGTTCCTCGCGACGGTCAACGGCCGGACCGTGACCCGGACCTGGGAGTTCACGACCGCCGACAACTGATCGGAGGTTCGCCGGGCCGGCTCGCCGGCCCCGGATGCGACGGGCGCGCTTCGGCGCGTCCGTTTGCGTTCGGAGCCCCCGGCGCCTGCGCGAAGCGGCCGGGCGCAGGCCCAGGCGGTCGGCTTCGCCGGCCACCGTCCGCCGTCGCCCGGGCGCCCGCGCCTGGCACGAGGGCTCACCTGCAGCGGGGTCGTTCGAGCCGACGGTACACTCGCCGCCATGGCGTCCTCCCCCGTTCCTCCCGCAGTCGAGCCGGTCGTCAGCGCGGCCGCCCGCCGTCGCCAGCGGCTCAAGCTGCTGCTGCTGGTCGCGTTCTTCGCCTCGCCGGTGATCGCGTCGTACCTCGCGTACTACGTGTTCCCGCCGATGGGCCGCACCAACTACGGCGCGCTGATCGAGCCGCAGCGGCCCGTGCCCGCGCTGCGCCTGAGCGCCGCCGACGGCGCACCGGCGCGCTACGACGCGCTGCTCGGCCAGTGGGTGCTGGTGCAGGTCGACGGCGGCGCCTGCGAGGCGCGGTGCCGGGACAAGCTCTACGCGCAGCGTCAGCAGCGCACGATGACCGGCAAGAACCGCGACCGCATCGAGCGGCTCTGGCTGGTCGACGACGCGGTCCGGCCCGCGCTGCCGGCCGAGTTCGAGGGCACCGCGGTGCTGCGTGGCGACCCGGCCGAGTTCGGCGGGTGGCTGCCGGTGGATCCCGGCCGCTCGGTGCGCGACTACCTGTACCTGGTCGATCCCCAGGGCAACCTGATGATGCGGTTCCCGGCGGACGGCGAGCCCGCGAGGATCCGCAAGGACATCTCGCGGCTGCTCAAGGCCTCGAGGATCGGCTGAGGGGCCGCGCCGTGACCGGGTTCCGCAGGCTGCTGTTCTTCGCGCTGTTCCTCACGTTCGACCTGATCATGTTCGGCGCGTTCGTGCGGATCACCGACGCCGGCCTGGGCTGTCCGGACTGGCCGGGCTGCTACGGCAAGGCCACGCCGCTGGGGGCGATGGATGCGATCCGGGCCGAGGCCGCCGTGCGGCCGGACGGGCCGGTCACGGTGTTCAAGGCCTGGGTCGAGATGCTCCACCGCTACGTCGCCGCGGGGCTCGGGCTGATCGTGATCGCCCTGGCGGTGATGGCCACGCGCGTCGCGCGGCGCCGCGCGCGGCCCGAGCCGCCCGCGGGCCCGCGCGAGCCGCCGCCGGCGGGCACGGTGCGCGTCGAGGGCGTCGCCCCCGGGGTCGCGCTCGCGTGGTTCACGCTGTTCTGGATCGTGCTGCAGGGGATCTTCGGGGCGTGGACGGTCACGCTCAAGCTCAAGCCGCTGGTGGTGACCGCGCACCTGCTCGGCGGGATGATCCTGTTCGCGCTGCTGCTCGCTCAGGCGGTGCGCGTGGCCGGGCATCCCCCGGTGGGTCTGGGCGCCGCGCGGCTGCGCGGCTGGATCGCGGCGGGGCTGGCACTGCTGTTCGTGCAGATCGCCCTGGGCGGATGGGTCAGCACCAACTACGCGACGCTCGCCTGCCGGGATTTCCCGACCTGCCAGGACGTCTGGTGGCCGCCGATGGACTTCGCCGCGGGCTTCGAGCTGTGGCGGCGTCTGGGCGTGACCGGCGACGGCGACGCGCTGCCGTTCCAGGCGCTCACCGCGATCCACGTCACGCACCGGCTGGGGGCGGTGGTGGTGTTCGCGGTGCTGGCGACGATCGCGATCCGCGCGCGCCGCGTCGCGGGCCTCGGTCGCATCGCCGACGGGCTGTTCGCCGTGCTGCTGCTGCAGTGGGCGACCGGCCTCACCAACGTCTTCATGGGCTGGCCGCTCGCCGCCGCGGTGCTCCATACCGGGGGCGCGGCCGCGCTGCTCGGGCTGCTGCTCGTGCTACACTTTCGCGCCCGTGCGGCGGCGCAGCCGCCTGCCGGCGTGGTTCGGGACGGGCCGCGGCGCGGCGGCGCGGCGGCCGCGGCAGGCGTCTGACGCCCCTCCCCGATGGACCTCACGCAACGCACCCACCCGCCGCTCGCGCACCTGCTTCGGCAGTACGTCGAACTGACCAAGCCGCGGATCGTGATGCTCGCGGCGTTCTGCGCGGTGATCGGCATGTTCCTCGCGGCCGAGGGGATGGTGCCCTGGCCGGTGCTGGTGTTCGGCACGCTCGGCATTTCGCTGCTCGCCGGGGCGGGGTTCGCCTTCAACTGCCTGGTCGAGCGCGGCATCGACGCGCGCATGGCGCGCACCCGCGCGCGGCCGGCCGCGCGCGGCGAGGTGTCGGTCCCCGGTGCGCTCGCGTTCGCCGGCCTGCTCGGCGGCGCGGGCGCGTGGCTGCTGCTCGCGTTCGTCAACCCGCTGACGATGTGGCTGACGCTGGCGACCTTCGTCGGCTACGCGGTGGTCTACACGGTGGTGCTCAAGCCGGCGACGCCTCAGAACATCGTGATCGGCGGCGCCTCGGGCGCGATGCCGCCGCTGCTCGGCTGGGCCGCGGTCGCCAACGAGGTCGGGCCGCAGGCGCTGGTGCTGTTCCTGATCATCTTCGTGTGGACGCCGCCGCACTTCTGGGCGCTCGCGCTGTACCGGATCGAGGACTACCGTCGCGCGGGGCTGCCGATGCTCCCGGTGACCCACGGGCCGCATCTGACGCGGCTGCACATCCTGCTCTACACGCTGCTGCTGGTCGTGACCTCGGTGCTGCCGTTCCTGATCCGGATGAGCGGCTGGCTCTACCTGGTCGCGGCGCTCGCACTCGGCGCGGTGTTCGTCGCCCTGGCGTGGCGGCTGTGGCGCAGTTACTCGGACGCGCTCGCACGGCGCACGTTCCGCTACTCGATCGTCTACCTGGCCGCGCTGTTCGGCGCGCTGCTGCTCGACCACTGGTTGCGGCCGTGAGCGCGCCGCGCCGCGCCGCCGCCCGTCGCACGTGGCTCGGAGCACTCGCCGCGCTCGCCGGCCCGGGCGGCGCGATGGCGCTGCTCGGCGGCTGCGGGCGCGTCGGTGCGCCGTCGTTCAAGGCCACCGACATCACCGGAGCCGACTACGGCCGCGCGCTCGCGCTGACCGACCACCGTGGCCAGCCGCGCACGCTCGCCGACTGGAAGGGCAAGGTGGTGGTGCTGTTCTTCGGTTTCACCCAGTGCCCCGACGTGTGCCCCACCACGCTGGCCACGCTGGCCGACGTGATGAAGCGCCTGGGTCCGGACGCGGATCGCGTGCAGGTGGTGTTCGTCACGCTCGATCCCGAGCGCGACACGCCCGCGGTGCTCGCGCCGTACGTGACCGCGTTCGATCCGCGCTTCGTCGGGCTGTACGGCGACCGGGACGCGACCGCCCGGGCGGCGCGCGAGTTCCGCGTGTTCTTTCAGAAGGTGCAGGGCAGCACCGCGGGCACCTACACGATCGACCACACCGCGGCGTCGTACGCGATCGACCGGGACGGGCGTCTGCGGCTGTACATCCGGCATGCGCAGTCTGCCGAGGATGTGACGGCCGATCTCAGGCGCCTGATCGCGGGCTGAGCCGGGCGGCAGGCGGACCGCGCGCGCCTTCGGCGATCGCGCGGCGCCCGAGCCGGGTCCGGGTGCGCGAGACGGCGATGCGACCCGCGGTCGCGATCGTCGTGCGCGTCAGTACGCGTTCCCGTCGCCCCGCAGGCCCTGCACGATCGTCCGCCACACGATCCACAGGTCCAGCCGCAGCGACCAGGAGCGCAGGTACTCGAGGTCGTACTCGATGCGCTCCTTCATCTTCTCGACGGTCTCGGTCTCGCCTCGCGCGCCGTTCACCTGGGCCCAGCCGGTGATGCCGGGCTTGACCTTGTGCCGGATCATGTAGCCCTTGATGAGCTTGCGGTAGGTTTCGTTGTGGGCCACCGCGTGCGGGCGGGGGCCGACCACGCTCATGCGGCCCTGCAGCACGTTGAAGAACTGCGGCAGCTCGTCGAGCGACGTGCGTCGCAGGAAGCCGCCCAGGCGCGTGACCCGCGCGTCGTCGCGAGTGGCCTGGCGGATCTCGTCCCCGTCTTCCGAGACCTTCATCGTGCGGAACTTCCACACGACGATCTGCTCGCCGTCGAGTCCGTAGCGACGCTGCTTGAACAGAACCGGTCCGGGCGTGGTCAGCTTGATCGCCATTGCAATCGCCAGCATCAGCGGGGCGGTCAGCACCAGCGCGGTCACCGACATCAGGACGTCCGACAGCCGCTTGATCACGCCGGTGGTGCCGTGGAACGGCGTCTCGCAGACCGCCACCACCGGCAGGCCGCCGACCGTGTCGACGCGCGCCTGGATGATGTCGTACAGGAAGATGTCCGGCAGGAAGTAGATGCTGGCGGTGGTGTCGCGCAGCTGGTCGAGCAGCTTCAGGATGCGCGGCTGCGAGGCCATCGGCAGCGCGATGTAGATCTGGTCGACGCGGTTCGAGCGCACGAAGTCCGCGACCTTGTCGATGCTGCCGGTCAGCGGCAGCTCCAGGTCCGAGCCGAGGCGCTGCGGTGCTCGGTCGTCGAAGAAGGCGGTCACGCGCGTGGGGCTCATGCGGCTTCCGATCAGCGAGCGCGCAAGCGTGCGCCCGAGCTCGTTCGCGCCCACGATCACCGCGGTGTCCTGCGAGCGCAGAGCGAGCACGCGCGGCAGCATCCAGGGCGCTGCGTAGTGCGCGATCGACTGCAGCACCGGCGTGCCGATCACCCAGAGCGCCAGCAGGTTCTGGTCGAACGCGCGCAGCGTGTCGGTGGCCAGGCCGAACATCAGCATGAGGCCGCAGAGCACCGCCCAGTTGCCGAAGATCTGCCGAAGCAGTTGCGGTGGCCTGTGGCCGAACGGGATCGAACCCGGGTAGCTCAGCGAGAACGCGATCACCCCGAGCACCATCTCGCGTCCGCCCGCGCCACCCGACAGCAGCCACGCAGACGCCATCAATGCGAACAGGACGATCGCGGGATCCACGAGCGACCTGAACCACAATACGACGCTGCTGCTGCCGCTGCGGACCAGGGCGCTCGAGGAGATCGGGCCGCCGGAACGGGTCGAACTCAAGGGATGACAACCAGCCAGGTTGGATGCGAGATGATACGCGTGCCCCGTCGTGGATCGCCGTCGACCGCACCCTCTCGGTGCCCGCTGGTGCGGATTACCAACGACGGTTGACGCCGTGCCCGCAGCATGTTCCGTGATCGACGCGCGCCGCGCAATGCGCAGTGCGGGTGACTCGTTCTCGACGGGTTCGCGGCGCCTCGGGTACGGCCGTCCGACCGGTGTGCCGTGCGGGTACGACGACGGCGCGCTCGCCTCGGGCCTGCGGTATTCCGATCGAGGCCACGCGGGGCCCCGCCTGGCGAATCCCCGCGCTCGGACCGATGCCGTGCGCGATCGAACCGGCAGGGTGCGGCTCGGGTCGGAGCCCCCGCGGCGTCGGTGCCGGGCCACGGTCGGTAGGCAGGCCGCGGGGCGGCGGGTAGCATCAGGCTCCGACCGCTTTCACTGCCTCGCCCGTGCGCTCTCCCGATGCAAGCCGTCTGACGTCGATCCTGCGCAGGCGCACTCCGCTCGCGCTCGCGACGGTCGTCGCCTGCGTGGTGATCGCCGTGGTGGTCGCGGCGATCGCGCCTGCCCGCTACACCGCCCGCGTGTCGGTGCTGGTCGACGCCGCAGCGGCGTCGGCGCCCGCGGGCGGCCCGGTGGCGGGACGCGATGCGCTGGTCGCGACCCAGGCCGACGTGGTCACCAGCGGTCGGGTCGCGCTGAAGGCCGTGGACGCGCTGCGTCCCTCCGAGCCGGGCCGATCCGTGAGCGGCGGGCTCCCGGCGCCGGGTACCGCGACCCGTCACGAACTCGCGGACCGGCTGCTCGAGCGGCTGACGGTGCGCGCCGCGCCGAACTCCGGCGTGCTCGAGATCGCCTACACGGCCGATGATCCGGGCACCGCGGTGCGGACCGCCGATGCATTCGCGCGGGCCTACGTCGACACCCTCGCCGAGCTCCGCGCCGACGCGACGCGCCGCGCGCTGCAGGAGGGGCTCGATCCGCGTGCGACACGCCCGGTGGGCTGGGATGCGACCGTGCTCGATGCGGCGCGCACGCCGTCGTCGCCCGACGGCCCGGGTGCATGGCGAGCCGCGCTGAGCGCGCTACCGGTGGGCCTGCTCGCTGCGCTGCTCGGCATCGTGATCGCCGAGGTCCGACGGCCGCGCGTGCACACCTGCGCTGATCTGGCGAGGCTCGTGCCCGAAGCCGAGGCGGACACGCTCCGTGCGGCGGCCGGGGCGGGGTCGCCGCCGCTGCCGGCCCGGGCGTCGACCCCGCCCGCAGGCGTCGAGACCGGGATCTTCGCGTCGCCGCCCGGCCGGTCGCCGCCGCGATCGGACGGACCGGAGCGCGGCGGCGCCGGTCCGGCGGACCGGGGGGGAATCGGGGGCGGTCCGAGCCGTACCGATCGCGCCGGTGCGCAGACGACTGCGGTGCCCACCGAACCCGCGGCCGCGGCGACCGCCGCGGCACCGACGGGCGCCGTGGCGGAATCGGCGCACGCGGCGGGATCGGCGGGATCGGCGCATGCGGGCGTGGCGACGCCGTCGGCCCGCGCGACCCCGACCCCGCCGCCGCCGCCGCTCGGGCGGCTGCTGGTGCAGTCCGGTCTGGTGCACCCTCCGGAGGTCGAGCGCACGCTCGCCTGGGCACGCCAGGAAGGGCTGCGCCTGGGCGAAGCCGCGGTCGCCCGGCGGCTGGTCACGTCAGAGCAGCTCGAGCGGCTCCTCGCGGCGCAGTTCGACTACCCGACGCTGCAGGCCGGGCGCAGCGGGGTGCGCCCTCAGGTGGTGGCCGCCTACGACGTGCGCAGCCCGACCGCAGCCGACCTGCGCCGGCTGCGCGCCCGCCTGGACGGTACGGTGCTCGCGCCGGGCGCCCGGCGCTGCATCGCGGTCGCCGGCGTGGGGCGGGCCTGCGGACGGAGCTTCGTCGCCGCCAACCTCGCGGTGTGCATCGCGCAGACCGGACGGCGCACGCTGCTGATCGATGCCGACCTGCGCGACGGGCGGCTGCACGCACTGTTCGGCCTGCACGACCGCAGCGGTCTGGCCTCGATGCTGAACCGGCGCGTCGAACCGGGCGCGCTGCAGCCGGTCGGCGGGCTGCCGACGCTGACGCTGCTCGCGTGCGGACCGCGTGCCCCCAACCCCGCCGAGCTGCTGTCGCGCGAGGCGTTCGGCCAGCTGCTCGCCTCCTTCCTGCGGGCGTTCGACGCGGTGGTGCTCGACACCGGCGACGCGGACGACGAGCCGGACGCGCGGCTGGTCGCGCGCGCGGCCGGCGCCGTGGTGCTGGTCGTGCGTCGCGGCGCGGTGACGCGGGAGCGCCTGTCCGCCCGGGTGCGCGAGCTGCGCGACGACCGCACGGCGGTGTCGGCGACGCTGCTGAACCTGCACTGAGTGCCCGAGTCGGGCGGCGTTTGCCCGAAGGGCGTGATCCGGGTCACGCGCGGCGGCTGGCCTCACCGCCACAATCGGCCGATCGCGCGCCGTCGCGCCCGTTCACCGCCGACTCGCCGTGTCCGCCCTCGCGCGACCCCCGCAGCCCTCCGTCGCACTCGCGCCGCTTCCCGCGGCGGCGCGTGTCGACTGGGTCGACGGCGCCCGTGCGATCGGCATCCTGCTGGTGATGGTCGGGCACCTCCAGGGGCTGCCGACCTGGCTCGGCCAGCTGATCTGCAGCATGCACGTGCCGCTGTTCTTCTGGCTGTCGGGGTGGCTGTGCGATCCGGCCGGAGGTGCCGGCTCGGCGCGGACCGGGGTCGCTGCGACGCTGCGGCGGCTCGCGGTGCCGTACGCGCTGTTCTTCGGGCTGTCGTGGGCGTACTGGATGCTGACTCGCGGCCATCCTGCGCGTTCGATCGACCACGGCGCACTGCACGGGTCCGAGCCGTGGGTCGGGTTCGTGCTCGGCATCGGCCCGCAGATGATCGTGAACCCGACCCTGTGGTTCTTTCCGTGCCTGATCGCGACCACGATCGCCTTCGGCCTGCTCACGCGATCGGCCGCGCGCGTCGGCGCGGGGTCGGCGGCGGCGACCGGCGCCATCACCGTGTTCGCGGCGGCGCTGCTCGCGATCCTGCCCGCGCCTTCGGCGCGCTGGCCCTGGGGGCTGGACATCGTGCCGTCGGCGCTGCTGCTGTTCGCGCTCGGCCACGCGTGCCGGATCGTCTGGCCGGTCCTCGCCGCGGGCGTCGTGCGCACCGGGGTGGCGGCGTCGCTCGGCTGGAGCGTCGTGGCGGCCGCGTGGGCTGCGGCTGCGCTCGCCCGCGGGCCGGTCGATCTTCAGTACCTCGAGTACGGCGGCTCGCCGTGGGCGTTCGTCGTCGTGGCGCTGCTCGGCATCGCCGCAGTGCTGCGGGTCGCGCATTGCCTGCCGGTGGGACCGACGGTGCGCTGGCTCTCGCGCAACACGCTGATCCTGTTTCCGACGCACGTGATCCTCTACAACCTGCTCCCCGGGATCGGCAAGGCGCTCGTCGGCTGGGACGCGGCCACGCTGCACTCGGCGGGCGGGCAGCTCGCAATCCTCGCCGCGACGCTCGTGCTGAGCGTGCCGACGGTCGCGGTGTGCCGGCGGCTGCTCGATGCGGCCGACGCGTGGGTCGTGCGGATGCGGCGCTTCTGACGCACGGCGGGGCACGCGCGGGACTCCGGAGCGCCCGGGGCCCGGCACCCGGGACCCGCGCCGCGGCGCGCGGGGTACGCCCAAACGATCGCGCCACGCGGATCGCAAGGTACCGATCGGACCGCACGGCTCGCAAGGTACCGATCGGGGCGAGCCGATCGG
>Ga0169931_10004394_pt1 | contig 21951 bp, 16 predicted proteins | sample Kivu_15m_20L_FD_129675 | JGI IMG/M metagenome (GOLD analysis project Ga0169931, IMG submission 129675) | Freshwater microbial communities from Lake Kivu, Western Province, Rwanda to study Microbial Dark Matter (Phase II) - Kivu_15m_20L... | ecosystem: Environmental > Aquatic > Freshwater > Lake...
AGACGCGGCGGCCAACACCACAGCAGGGTTGCTGTCGCGCAGACCGCGCTTGATCAGAGGCAGCGCGCGGCGATCGGGCTGCACCTGCAGCTCCTGCATCACAGCCAATCGCGAACCGGGGTCTCTGCCCATCGACACAGTCAGCTGACGCAGCCGCTGCAAACGGCGCCCAGCCGGGGCTGCGGCTGCAACCGGCTTCGCCAGAGGGCCCGATGGGGCCGCTGCCGGTGGCGTGACGCTCAGAACCCTGGCCAGGGGCGAACTGCCACCCCCCCCTGTGAGCCGATCGCTTGGCTGCGCTGAGAGCTGGGGGCGCCGGCGGCTGATCAACCAGATCAGCACGGCGAGCAGTGAGGCGCCAAGGGCAAGCGGGGTCTGCATGGATTGAACTTTTATGTCGCCCCGCCAGAAGCAAGCGGATGGCTCAAAACATGCTCCGTACAGTACGCCTGATTCCCATTGGCCTGTGCCATGACTGGAGATTTTGCTGCTGCCTGGATGCCTTCGGTGTTCGTTCCCCTGGTGGGGATCGTTGGCCCGGCTGTGGCGATGGCCCTTCTGTTCAACGTGATCGAAGCCCGCAACTGAGCGCCGCTCAGCGATTCAGCACACCCTCTGAACCCAATGACCGTCACCCCTGTGGCCGACCCGACCGTCGGCAACCTGGCTACACCCGTCAACAGCAGCTACTTCACGCGGGCGTTCCTCAACGCACTGCCCGCCTATCGCCCGTCGCTGTCGCCCAACCGGCGTGGCCTTGAAGTGGGAATGGCCCATGGGTTCTTCCTGTATGGCCCCTTTGCCATCACCGGCCCGCTGCGCGCGACCGAGTACGCCAGCACCGCAGGTCTTTTGGCCGCCATCGGTCTGGTCTCGATCCTGACGGTGTGCCTCTCGATCTACGGCACCGCCGGCACTGGCCCCAATGTGCAGCCGGCTGACGCCACGATCGACAATCCGCCTGCCGATCTGTTCACCAAGGCGGGTTGGGCCGAGTTTGCCAGCGGCTTCTGGCTGGGTGGTTGCGGTGGTGCCGCGTTCGCCTGGTTCCTGGCCAGCACCGCCGTTGTGGCTCCCCTGGTGAAGATTGCCGGTGGAGTCTGGAGTGTGGGCTGAGCCCAGCGCCAAGCCATCCAGCGATCCAGCAGCACAACACACTGCAAGCCCCGCCCCAAGCGGGGCTTTTTTGATGCGCACGCAACCTGGCAGGCTCCCGGCACAGCGTGAAACCAGGCTCAGGAGCACACTGGAGCTGTGGCGGGAGGCCCCTGTGAACGCGAACCACACCTGGCACCTGCGCAGACGCCAGGCCATCGCGGCGCTGATGAGCACGGCAGCGGCCATCACCCTGGCGCTGCTCAACGCCGGCTGCCGTCAGCAGGCGCCTCTGGGCAACGGCCCCAGGGGCTCAGAGTCTGCGCCACCGGCGGCAGCGCCAACGCCACCCGAGCAGCAGGAGCTCAAGCAGCAGCAGCAACGCATCGGCCACGCCGCCACCGTGCGCTGCCTGCGCGGTGAGCGCGGCACCACCGATGGCGATGAACTGCGCTGCGAAGACTGGCGCTATGTGATCGGCAACTACGCCATGGCCAATGGCACTGGCACTAGCACTGGCACAGCAGGCAACTAGCGGCGCTCAGGCAGACGCCAATGCGACGGGGCTGGCGACGACAGGTGGGCGTTGGGCCTGCCCAACATCAGCAACAAAAAACCCCGGCTTTCGCCGGGGTTGATGCGTCCTTCGAGGGTTGTCGTTGCGGCTGGATCAGCCGAACTTGCCTGAGGTCGAGGCGATCAGGAAGGCCGCGTAGGTCACGAAGTAGCCCACGGTGAAGTGAGCCAGACCGACGACGCGGGCCTGAACGATCGAGAGAGCCACAGGCTTGTCACGCCAGCCCACCAGGTTGGCGAGCGGGGTGCGCTGATGAGCCCAGACGATGGTCTCGATCAGCTCCTGCCAGTAACCACGCCAGGAGATCAGGAACATGAAGCCGGTTGCCCAGATCAGGTGCCCGAACAGGAACATCCAGGCCCAGACGGCGAGGTTGTTCGTGCCGGCGGGGTTGTAGCCGTTGATCAGCTGGGAGCTGTTGAGCCACAGGTAATCGCGGAACCAGCCCATCAGATAGGTGCTGGATTCGTTGAACTGGGCCACGTTGCCCTGCCAGATGGCGAGGTGCTTCCAGTGCCAGTAGAAGGTGAGCCAACCCACGGTGTTCAGGGCCCAGAAGACAGCCAGGTAGAAGGCGTCCCAGGCACTGATGTCACAGGTGCCGCCACGGCCGGGGCCGTCGCAGGGGAAGGAGTAGCCGAAGTCCTTCTTGTCGGGCATCAGCTTGGAGCCACGGGCATCCAGAGCACCCTTCACAAGGATCAAGGTGGTGGTGTGCAGGCCCAGAGCGATGGCGTGGTGAACCAGGAAGTCACCAGGACCGATCTGAAGGAAGAGGCTGTTGTTGCCGGCGTTGATGCCATCGAGCCAGCCGGGCAGCCAGACGGCGCCGGGGCCAGGGGCATTGCTCACCAGGCTGTCGGGGTTCGACAGCAGCACGTTCATGCCGTAGATCGCCTTGCCGGAAGCGGCCTGAACGAACTGGGCAAAGACGGGCTCAACCAAAATCTGCTTCTCGGGGGTACCGAAGGCGACGACCACATCGTTGTGGACGTAGAGGCCCAGGGTGTGGAAACCGAGGAACAGGGACACCCAGCTCAGGTGGCTGATGATCGCTTCTTTGTGCTCGAGCATCCGGGCCAACACATTGTTCTTGTTGGCTTCGGGGTCGTAGTCACGAATGAAGAAGATCGCACCGTGGGCAAAGGCACCGCACATCAAGAAGATGGCGATGTACTGGTGGTGGGTGTAGAGGGCAGCCTGGGTCGTGTAGTCCTTGGCGATGAACGCATAGGACGGCATCGAATACATGTGCTGCGCCACCAGGCTCGTCACCACACCGAGGCTGGCCAGGGCCAGACCCAGTTGGAAGTGGAGCGAGTTGTTGATGGTGTCGTAGAGACCCTTGTGGCCGGCGCCGAGGTCACCAGGGGTGCCCTTGGGCGGGTTGTGGGCTTCGAGGATCTCGCGGATCGAGTGACCAATACCAAAGTTGGTGCGGTACATGTGACCGGCGATCACGAACAGGCAGCCGATCGCCAGGTGGTGATGGGCAATGTCCGTGAGCCACAGGGCTTCGGTCTGGGGGTGGAAACCACCCAGGAAGGTCAGGATGGCGGTGCCTGCGCCTTCAGAAGTCCCGAACACCTGATAGGCGGTGTCGGGGTTCTGGGCGTAGACCCCCCAGTTGCCGGTGAAGAAGGGACCCAGACCTGCAGGGTGCGGCAGCACCGAGAGGAAGTTGTCCCAGCCGACGTGCTGACCGCGGGCTTCAGGAATCGCCACGTGGACCAGGTGACCGGCCCAGGCGATGGAGCTGAAGCCAAACAACACAGCCAGGTGGTGGTTGAGGCGTGATTCAGCGTTCTTGAACCAGGCCAGTGAAGGCCTGAACTTGGGCTGAAGGTGGAGCCAACCGGCGAACAGGGCCCAGGCCGAGAGGATCATCATGAAGATGGATCCCTGGTAGAGCTCGGCATTGGTGCGCATGCCGATCGTGTACCACCAGTGATACAGACCGGAATAGGCAATGTTCACAGGGGAGCTGGCGCCGGCCTGGGTGAAGGCGGCGATGGCTCCTTGGCCGAAGTGCGGATCCCAGATCGCGTGAGCGATCGGACGCACGTGCAGAGGATCGGCGACCCACTGCTCGAAGTTGCCCTGCCAGGCGATATGGAACAGGTTGCCCGAAACCCAGAGGCCAATGATGGCCAGGTGACCGAAATGGGTGGAGAACAGCTTTTGGTAAAGCCGCTCTTCGGTCATGCCGTCGTGGCTCTCGAAATCGTGAGCCGTGGCAATGCCGTACCAAATCCGGCGGGTTGTCGGGTCCTGTGCCAGACCCTGGCTGAACGAAGGAAATTTCGTTGCCATTGGGAAAGGTGAGGAAAGGTCAGCCGACCGCAAGCATGCGGGCCAGGAAGAAGGACCAGGTGGTCGCGATACCGCCCAACAGATAGTGGGCGACACCGACCGCACGGCCCTGGGTGATGGAAAGGGCGCGGGGCTGGATGGCCGGAGCCACCTTCAGCTTGTTGTGAGCCCAGACGATGGACTCGATCAGCTCCTGCCAGTAGCCGCGGCCAGAGAACAGGAACATCAGGCTGAAGGCCCAGACGAAGTGCGCACCCAGGAACATCAGGCCGTAGGCACTGCTGCTCGAGCCATAGCTGTTGATCACCTGAGCGGCCTGGGCCCACAGGAAATCACGCAGCCAACCATTGATGGTGATGGCGCTGGTGGCGAAGTTGCCATTGGTGATGTGCTGGACGCTGCCGTCGGCATTGACGGTGCCCCACACGTCGCTCTGCATCTTCCAGGAGAAGTGGAAGATGACGATCGACAGCGAGTTGTACATCCAGAACAGGCCCAGGAACACGTGGTCCCAAGCCGACACCTGACAGGTACCGCCACGGCCGGGGCCGTCGCAGGGGAAGCGGAAACCGAGGTTCGCCTTATCAGGGATCAAGCGGGAGCTGCGGCTGTACAGCACGCCCTTCAGCAGGATCAGCACGGTGACGTGGATCGTGAAGGCGTGGATGTGGTGGACCATGAAGTCCGCCGTGCCGAGGGGAATCGGCGCCGCGGCCACCTTGCCGCCCACAGCCACCACAGCGCCGTTGAACACTTCGCTCACACCCGCAAGGGCGTTTGGAGCAGTGCTGCCGGCAGCGGCGGCATGCAGACCCTGAACCCACTGCGCAAAGACGGGCTTCAGCGCGATGGCCGAGTCACTGAACATGTCCTGGGGACGGCCCAGGGCACGCATGGTGTCGTTGTGGATGTACAGGCCGAAGCTGTGGAAGCCAAGCCAGATGCACACCCAGTTGAGGTGGCTGATCAGAGCGTCGCGAGCCTTGAGCACCCGATCCAGCACATTGTCGATGTGCTTGGCGGGGTCGTAGTCGCGCACCATGGCGATGGCGGCGTGGGCGCCGGCACCAACAATCAGGAAGCCACCGATCCACACATGGTGGGTGAACAGCGACAGCTGGGTCGCGTAGCTCACACCGATGTAGGGATAGGGGGGCATCGCATACATGTGATGCGCCACGATGATGCTCAGCGAGCCGAGCAGGGCCAGGTTCACGGCCAACTGGGCATGCCAGCTGGTGGTCATGAACTCAAACAGCCCGTCATGGCCATTGCTGGCGGGGAACAGCAGGGGATCACCCTTCTGACCCTCAAGGATCTCCTTGATGCTGTGGCCGATACCCCAGTTGGTGCGGTACATGTGGCCCGCAACGATGAACAGCACCGCGATCGCCAGATGGTGATGCGCGATGTCGGTCATCCAGAGGCTGCCGGTCACAGGATTGAGCCCACCTTTGAAGGTGAGGAAATCGCTGTAGGCGGCCCAGTTGCCGGTGAAGAAGGCGTTGATGCCAGCGCCGAAACCGGGGAACAGCTGGGTCAGCAGGTCCTGGTTGAGAAATTCGTGCGGGAGCGGGATGTCGGCCACCGAAGCGATGGTCTTGCCATTGAGAGCCAGCGGCTGGCCGGCATCGATGGCATCCATCAATTGCGTGGTGGGCAGCGACACATGCAGCAGGTGACCGGTCCAAGAGAGGGATCCCAGACCCAGCAGACCTGCCAGGTGGTGGTTGAGCATCGACTCAACGTTCTGGAACCACTCGAGCTTGGGAGCGGCCTTGTGGTAATGGAAGACGCCTGCATTGAGCATCAGGCCTGCCATCACCAGGGCGCCGATGGCGGTTGCCAGCAGCTGGGTCTCGTTGGTGTAACCCCAGGCGCGCCACATGTGGAACAGACCTGAGGTGATCTGGATGCCGTGGAAGCCGGCACCGACATCACCATTGAGGATTTCCTGGCCGAAGATCGGCCAGACCACCTGCGCACTGGGTTTCACGTGCAGGGGGTCGGCCAGCCATCCGGTGTAGTTGGAAAAGCGGGCGCCGTGGAAGAACGCACCGCTCAACCAGATGAAGATGACGGCCAGGTGCCCGAAGTGGGCCGAAAAGATCTTGCGAGAAACCTCTTCGAGGTCGCTCGTGTGGCTGTCGAAGTCGTGAGCGTTGGCGTGGAGGTTCCAGATCCAGGTTGTGGTCTTGGGACCTTTGGCAAGGGTCCGGTCGAAATGCCCGGGCTTTTCAAAAAGCTCGAACGTGGCCGGAACGGGGTTCCGGTCGACCATGGCCTTCGCCGTTTTCCCACGCTCTGGTGGGCTGATGGTCATCGAGTGGTTCCTCGAGGGACGGAATCGAGGTGGAGGGTCCACCCCTGGACGGCGTGTGCGGCATGACGCTGCTCACACCTCTTGGGCCCCATGAGCACCAGCCGAGCGAACCCGACTGCCGTTCATGGGCACCAGTCGAAACGGACCACAAAACTGTGAAACCGCTTGCACCGACTGGAGCTTGGGCCCCAGGTAGGGGACCGCTGCGCGAACTATAAAGGCGTTAAGCAAGCCCTTTGGGGGTGCAGTTACAAAGGTTCAATCCCGGCGCAAAGCAGGCCAAGACTGGGCTTTGCCGGCGAGAAAGAAAAAGAATAAAAACACCACTTATGGCGCGTAAGCTAATAGTTAGCCTGTACTTCAGGGCACTGATTAACAACGAGCAGACCACAATCCACTCGGCATTCACACAGCTTCCGCTGCGGCTCGATGAGCGCGCACAATGAGTGGATCCCGTTGCAGTCCCTCAAGGCCAGATGCCGGCCCCTCGAGCACCGCACGCCGCAAGACCCACCCCTGGTGTCGCCGGGCTGATCAGGTTGGTGTGGGCCAGTCTGCTGGCCTGCAGCGTTCTGCTACTGCCCATGCAGCCAAGCCAGGCGGCCTGGGGGCTGAGCTGGCCATCGCTGGGCCGGCCTGAGCAGGCAGGCGCAAAACCAGAGCGGATGCTCGCGCCGCAGCCTCCTGCAGGCCGTCTGCAGGAAGTGCAGCCCCCTGTCGCCGTGCAGCAGCTGCAGCAAGCGCTGGCCGATCGCACACCCATCATTGAGATCCTCAGCCCCCGCGACGGAGCAACCCTGGGCGATGGGCCCTGGCAGCTCAAGCTGAGGGTGCGCGACTGGCCCCTGGCCGATGGCGGCCCCCTTGGACTGGGCGCCCATGTGGTGGTGCAGGTTGATGGTCAGGCTCTGCAACGCATCAGCGGAGCTGATGCCGCAGCCTGGCAACCAGCCGATGCCAGCCCTGAACGCTCGCTGGTGATCCCCCAGGAGCCCCTGAGCCCGGGCAGCCATCGCATCACCGTTTACGCCGCCCGTCCCTGGGGTGAAGCGGTCAAAAGCCCTGGAGCAGCGCAGCAGATTCGTGTGCATCAGCTGGCTGCCAACCCCCTGAGCCTGCCAACGCCAGGCAGCCCGCAGCTGCTGCCGGTCAGCCCTGATGCAGCCAATGGGGCCGAACCCCTGCTGCTCGACTGGCTCTTGCTCGACGCCCCCCTGCAACACCTGCGCGACGGTGATGGCAGCTGGCGCCTGCGGGTGACGATCAACGGCGACAGCTTTGTGCTCGACCAGGCCGTGCCGCTCTGGCTTAGGGGCTGGAAAAGCGGACGCAACAGTCTTCAGCTTGAGCTGCTCGATGGCAGCGGCGCTGCGCTCAACGCCCCGTTCAACAGCTTTGTCAGGGCGATCGAACTGGCTGCTCCCGGCAGCGAACACGCCGCTGAAAAGCCCCGCTGGCAGCAGGGGCGCCTCAGTCCCGATGAACTGGCGATCCTGCTGGGCGAGCAACCGCCCACCCTGCCCGAACCGCCAGAGGTTCCGGCGCAAGACCCTCCCTCAGCAAACGCCGCCCAACCAGAGATCGCGCCGGCCGTCGATCCACGCCAGCAGCAAGAGGACCTGGAGCAGCCCCTGGCGCAGGGCGAGCCAGACGATCGGACCGAACCAACAACACAGCAACCCGCAAGCCCGGAACGATCAACCAGCCAGGAACAAGCCACGCCCTCGCCAGAGCAACAGGAGCCACCGCTGCAGGAGCTGCAGGACGAGCGCGAGGGGGCGGACACGCCTGAGCAGCAGCAACTGAACGAAGCCGAAGTGAGCAGCGAACCGACGAGCGCAGACACCGCCGCGTCGCCAGCCGAGAGCGAGCAGCAGGAGGCCAACCAGCCGCTGGCGCCACCGGCAGAGAAGCGCGAAGGGCAGGGCGAACCGGAGTCAGAACCGCAGTCAGAGCCGCAGTCAGAACTGCAGGCAGAACCGCTGTCAGAACCGAAAACAGAAGCAGCCGCAGAGCTCGAACCCAACCCGCGTGATCAGCACAACCCTGAGACCCAGCTGGCGATCAGCGGGCTCGTTGAGAGCTCAGGCCGCGTGAACGTGGTGCCCGGCGCAGAGGGCCCAAGCCAGGTCACCTCTGGTCTGGAGTTGAGCGCAACCGAGCCCGAGGCGACCGAGGCCAGCAGCCCGGCGCTGCCACTGCAGATCGCTCCGCCTGAGCGCATCAGCAGCAGTACACCCCTGGGTGGATCGGCGCGCGATCAGGTCAACCCCGATGGCTCCCTGATCCAGCCAACGCCAAATGGCCCACTGGCGGGACTGCGCCACCTGCTGGGCGGTTCATGAAGGAGCCAGCGCCGATCTGGGGCCTTGGCTTCAGTCCAGCAGCCGAGGCTGTTCTTAAGCAACTGGAGCAAGCCTGCCTGCTGGATGGCATCCTCTGCAGCAGCACCTCTGAGGCCAAGCCCAGCGAGCTGCTGCAACGGCACTGGCTGCAAGCTGGCGGATTTGTGATCGTCGGCGCCTGCGGACTGGTGAGCAGGCTGATCGCTCCACTGCTCACCAGCAAAACCACTGATCCTGCGGTGGTGGTGCTTGACCCCAAAGGCCGTTTTGCCGTGCCGCTGTTGAGCGGACACAGCGGCGGCGCCGAGGCGCTGAGCGAGCGCGTCGCCGCCCTGCTCGGCGGCAGCGCCGTGCTCACCGGGGGCAGCAGCAGCGCCGGCCGGCTGGCCCTTGACAGCTTTGGCAGCAGCTGGGGCTGGCGGCGCGGCAGCGGCGATTGGGATGCCCTGATGAAACGCAGCGCCAGAGAGGATCAGCTCACCGTCGAGCAACAGTGCGGCACCCCCCTGTGGCGCCAGAGCGCTGCCGGCCTTGGCCACGCCGAGCCCGAGCCCTCGCCGGCTGCAGATGAGCCTGCTGACCTGGTGATCAGCGCCTCGCTGGGCACAGGGTGCCGCTGGCACCCGCCCCAGCTGTGGTTGGGCATGGGTTGTGAACGCGGCACCAGCTTGGCGGTGCTCCAGCAATTGCTGAAGCAGACCCTGGCCGCCCATGGCCTGGCCGAAGCCGCCGTAGCTGGACTGGCCAGCATCGATCGCAAAGGGGATGAAGAGGCTCTGCTGGCCCTTGCAGCAGAGCATCACTGGCCGCTGCGGCTGTACGGCGCCGCCGCGCTGGCCGCCGTGACCGTGCCCAACCCATCAGAGGTTGTGCGCAAGGACATGGGAACCGGCAGCGTGGCCGAAGCAGCGAGCCTGCTGGCCGCAGGGCCCCAAGGCAAACTGCTGGTCCCCAAAACGGTGCTGCACGGCAGCGACGATCAGCGTGGGGCAGCCACCCTGGCGGTGGCCGCTGCCCAGCAGTCATGGGCACCGCAACGCGGCGCACTGCAGCTGATCGGCAGCGGCCCAGGCAGCCTGACCCTGTTGACGCCCGAAGCGCGCGAAGCCTTGAGCCGCTGCAGCGTCTGGGTGGGCTACGGGCTCTACCTGGATCTGCTGGAACCTCTGCGCCGCAGCGACCAGGTGCGCCTCGATGGCGAGCTCACCCGTGAGCGCGACCGCTGCGCCCAGGCCCTCGAGCTGGCCTGCCAGGGCATCGAGGTGGCCTTGATCTCTTCGGGAGACAGCGGCATCTATGGCATGGCGGGTCTGGCGCTCGAACTGTGGCTGAACCTGGCTGAGAGCGAGCGCCCCCCGTTTGCGGTGCATCCGGGCATCTCTGCCGTGCAGCTGGCCGCAGCCCGCTGTGGTGCGCCACTGATGCACGATTTCTGCACCATCAGCCTGAGCGATCGTCTGACCCCCTGGAAGGTGATCGAACGCCGCCTGATCGCCGCCGCTGCGGGCGATTTTGTGGTGGCGCTCTACAACCCACGCTCGCAAGGGCGCACCTGGCAGCTTGAGCGAGCCGTGGAGCTGCTGCAACAGGGCCGGGACCGTTCGATTCCTGTGGCCATGGCACGCCAGTTGGGACGTGCCGATGAACAGATCAGCCTGCACACCCTGGGGTCGCTGCCGATCGAGGAGGTCGACATGCTCACCCTGGTGCTGGTGGGCAACAGCAGCACCAGAGCTGAAGCCGGCAAGCTGGTGACACCACGCGGGTACCCCGGCGCCGAGCTCAGCTGAACGATCGACCCGGGTGAGTCAAGTCGGGATGACAGGATTCGAACCTGCGGCCCCTTCGTCCCGAACGAAGTGCGCTACCAAGCTGCGCTACATCCCGATGGCAGCGACTGTAGAAGATCGCCCATGGTGACCAGCAATTCAGCGAACAGCAAACCCGAGTGGCTGCGCGTCAAAGCGCCCCAGCGCGAGCGCATCGGCGCGGTGGCCGATCTGCTGCTCGATCTCAAGCTCAACACCGTCTGCCAGGAGGCCAGCTGCCCCAACATCGGCGAGTGCTTCGCCGGCGGCACGGCCACCTTTTTGATCATGGGGCCTGGCTGCACGCGGGCCTGCCCCTATTGCGACATCGACTTTGACAAGAGCGTGCGGCCGCTCGATCCGACCGAGCCCGAGCGCCTGGGCGAGGCGGTGGCACGGCTGGCTCTGAGCCATGTGGTGATCACCGCGGTCAACCGCGACGACCTGGCCGATGGTGGCGCCAGTCAGTTTGTGGCCTGCATTGAAGCGGTGCGCGAGCGCAGCCCGCTGACGACCATTGAGCTGCTGGTACCTGACTTTTGCGGTGACTGGGAGGCTCTGGCGGCGGTCATGGCCGCCGCGCCAGACGTGCTCAACCACAACATTGAGACCGTGCCGCGGCTCTACAAACGGGCCCGGCCCCAGGCGATCTACCAGCGCAGCCTGGAGCTGCTGGCTCGTGTGCACAACGGCTGGCCGCGCTGTTACACCAAATCAGGCTTGATGGTGGGCCTGGGTGAAAGCGACGCCGAGGTGCGTGAGGTGATGGCTGATCTTCGCCACCACCAGGTCGACATCGTCACCATCGGCCAGTACCTCTCGCCAGGGCCCAAGCACCTGCCGGTTGATCGCTTCGTGACGCCCGATCAGTTCGCCAGCTACCGCAAGCACGGCGAAGCCGAGCTGGGCTTTCTGCAGGTGGTCAGCAGCCCGCTGACCCGCAGCAGTTACCACGCCGGCGAGGTGCAGCGGCTCATGCGCGAGTTTCCGCGCTGACGGCCAGATCGCCCGTTGCCGCGATCCATTCGTGCAGCTGCCACATCACCCAACCCGCGGCGATCAGCGGATCCTGGCGGATCAGCGCCAGGGCCTCGCTGTAGCTGCCGGCCTGCAGCACCAGCAAACCGCCGCCGCCGGGGCGGCGCTGCGCATCGACCAGAAAGCCGCTGGCGATGGCCACGCCGGCGGCCTGCCGGGCCGCCACCCAGGCGCGATGCTCCTGCAGCAGAGCAGCGCGCTCTGGACCAGGCAGGGCCAGAAACGCAGCGCTCAGGGTCTCGGTTTTGATGAACCAGGCCACGCGGTTGCGCTCAGGCAGCCACCGCAGCCTTGTCCACCAGACCCATGGCGGCCTTTTCGCTAGGGGGCACCAGCAGCTTGAAGCGAGCTTGAGCCGCGGGCCAGTCGGCCAGCAGTGCAGCCGCCTTGCTGCTGCCGGTGGCCGCGACATGAGCCTCGAGCAGGGGTTTGAGCACCGCTTCCTGCTCGGGTGTCGTCAATGGCTCAATCGCCACGATCTCTGGGTTGACGCACGCAGCCAGCGCTCCGTTGTCATCGAGCATGAAGGCGACGCCGCCGGTCATGCCGGCAGCGACGTTGCGGCCGGTGCTGCCCAGCACCACCACCACACCGCCTGTCATGTACTCGCAGCAGTGATCGCCTGTGCCCTCAACCACAGTGCAGCAGCCGCTGTTGCGCACCGCAAAGCGCTCGCCGGCGCGGCCCAGGGCAAACAGCTCGCCGCCGGTGGCGCCATACAGGCAGGTGTTGCCGAGAATCACCTGATCACCGGGGTGCTGCACCGCCGCAGGGGGCACCACGGTGATGCGCCCGCTGTTGATGCCCTTGCCGACGTAGTCGTTGGCCTCACCCACCAGACGCACATTCATGCCCTGCAGCACAAACGCACCAAAGCTCTGGCCGGCGGCACCTTCAAAGGTCAGATCGAGCTGACCGGCGAAGCCGCGGTTGCCATGCCGCGCGGCGATTTCGCCGGCGATGCGGGCGCAGACGCTGCGATCGGTGTTCACAATCGCAAGGCGGCGGGCGAGGTGGCCGTGGCCGTCGATGGCGGCCATCACCTCAGCATCGGCCAGCAGCCGGTCTTCAAGAATGGGGCCATTGCCATGGGCCTCGGCGTCATGCTGCAGCCACTGGCGATCAGCCGCCGCGGCGATCGGCTCGAGCAGGCACGACAGATCAAGCGCTTTGGTCTTGGCGAGCTCGACCCTGCGGGGCTGCAGCAGCTCGCTGCGGCCGATCAGGTCTTCAAGCCGGGCCACACCCAGCACGCTCAGCAGTTGACGAACTTCCTCGGCCACATAAAGGAAGAAATTGACCACATGCTCAGGGGTCCCGGGGAAGCGCTTGCGCAGCGCCTCCTTTTGGGTGGCGACACCCACCGGGCAATTGTTGGTGTGGCAGACGCGGGCCATGATGCAGCCCTCGGCAATCATCGCCACCGAGCCAAAGCCGTACTCTTCGGCGCCGAGCAGGGCGGCGATGACCACGTCCCAACCGGTCTTGAGACCGCCATCGGCACGCAGCAGCACGCGGTCACGCAGGCCATTGTTCAGCAGGGCGCGATGCACCTCAGTCAGACCGAGCTCCCAGGGACTGCCGGCGTGCTTGATCGAGCTGAGCGGTGAGGCGCCGGTGCCGCCGTCGTGCCCGGAGATCTGAATCACATCGGCATTGGCCTTGGCCACCCCCGCTGCAATGGTGCCAATGCCGATCTCGGCCACGAGCTTGACGCTCACCTTGGCCGCCGGATGCACCTGATGCAGATCGTGAATCAGCTGGGCCAGATCCTCGATCGAATAAATGTCGTGATGGGGCGGCGGTGAAATGAGCCCCACCCCGGGCTTGCTGTTGCGCAGCCAGGCGATGTAGGGATCCACCTTGGGACCGGGCAGCTGCCCGCCCTCACCGGGCTTGGCCCCCTGAGCCACCTTGATTTCGAGCTGCCTGCCGCTGCGCAGATACTCGGGTGTGACGCCAAAGCGGCCCGAGGCGATCTGCTTGATCGCCGAGCAGGCGGTGTCGCCGTTGCGCAGGCCATGGATGCTGGGCAGAGTGGCCGAGCGCCCCTGTGCATCAACGTCCTTGAGCACGTTGAAACGGGCCGGATCTTCGCCGCCCTCGCCGCTGTTGCTCTTGCCACCGATGCGGTTCATGGCGACCGCCAGCACCTCGTGGGCCTCGCGCGAGAGGGCCCCCAGGCTCATGCCCCCGGTGCAGAAGCGGCTGCAGATGCTCTCGACGCTCTCGACCTGATCAAGCGGCAACGGCGCCGGCGCGGGCTTGAGCTCGAGCAGATCACGCAGCGCCGTGACCGGCCTGTGCTCGAGCAGGGTGCGGTAGGTGTTGAAGTGGTCATAGCCAGGCCCTGCCTTGACGGCGGCATGCAGCGCCTTGGCCATTTCAGGGCTGTTGAGGTGGTATTCACCGCCGCTGCGGTACTGCACAAAGCCCAGGAACTCGAGCTTGCTGCGGTTGAGCTCGGGGTAAGCCTTGGCGTGGATCGCCAGGGTTTCACTGGCCAGATCGGTCAGGCTCAAGCCCGCAACCCGGCTGGTGGTGCCTTTGAAGGCCAGTTCAATCAGATCGGCGCCGATCCCGATCGCTTCAAAGATCTGGGCACCGTGGTAGCTGGCCAACAGCGAGATGCCGATCTTGGAGAGGATCTTGCGCAGACCGTCTTCGAGGGCCTTGCGCACGTTGGCCTGGGTCTGATCGAGGCTGAGCGCCGGCAGCTTGCCGGTCTCGATCAGCTTCTGGGTGCGGGGGTGGGCCAACCAGTGACGGGTGGTTTCCCAGGCCAGCCAGGGACACACCGCGCTGGCGCCGTAGCCGATCAGGCAGGCCAGGTGGTGGGTGCTCCAGCACTGGGCGGTCTCGACCACGATCGAGGCCTGCAACCTCAGGCCGGCGTTGAGCAGGTGATGGTGCACAGCACCCACCGCCAGCAACGGCGGCAGAGCCGCGGTCGTGGCATTGATGCCGCCGGGCTGGCCATCAAGAGCGACGCGATCGGAGAGCACCAACAGGGCGCTGCCGCCGCGCACCGCGGCTTCGGCTTCGCGGCAGAGGCGGCGCACGGCATCGTCGAGGCAGCTGGGGCCATCGGCCAACGGCATCAAGGTTGAGAGCGTCGCCACAGCCAGGCCATGGCTGCCAAGGTTGGCGAGTTCAGCCTCATTGAGCACGGGGCTGGCCAGATGCAGCACGGGGCCTGAACCCGGCTCGGGCTTGAGGGCTGAGCCCCGCACCCCCAGGTGCATCTCCAGGCTCATCACCAGCTTTTCGCGAAGCGGGTCAATCGGCGGGTTGGTGACCTGGGCGAAGCGCTGCTTGAAATAGTCGTAGAGCAGATGAGGCTTATCGGAGAGCACCGCCAAGGGGATGTCATCGCCCATGCAGTACGTGGGTTCCTTGCCGGCACCCGCCATGTCCTCAATGACGAGCTCGAGGTCTTCGGCGCTGAAGCCCGAAGCCGTCTGCAGCTGCAGCAACGCGAAGTCACCGAGCAGGCACTGCTGCTGCCAGGGCTGGGGGCTCTGACTGCGGCGCAACTGCTGCAGCCAGGCTTCATAGGGATGGCGCGCTGCCGCCTCGGCCTTGACCTCCCAGTTGCGCAGCAGGGTGCCGGAATCAAGGTTGACCGCCAGCATCTGACCGGGGCCGAGACGGCCCTTTTCAACAATGCGGCCCTCGTCGAGCTCGACCACACCGGTCTCTGAGCCCATCACCACATAGCCGTCGCTGGTGATGCAGTAGCGCGCCGGGCGCAACCCGTTGCGATCGAGCGTGGCGCCGACGTAGTGACCATCGGCAAACACCAGCAGAGCAGGACCGTCCCACGGTTCCTGCAGGCAGGCGTTGTACTCGTACATCGCCCGGATCTCGGGTCGACCATCGAGCTCGGGCTGATCCCTGAACGCCTCAGGCACCAGGGTCAGCAGGCTGTCAGTGATCGGCCTGCCGCTGCGCACCAACAGCTCGAGCGTGGCATCGAGGTTGGCTGAATCACTGAAGGCCGAGTTGACGAGTGGCCGCAGGTCGCTGGCTGCCTCACCCCAGACCTCTTCGAGATTGGCTTCGGCGGCACTGGCCCAGTTGATGTTGCCCAGCAGAGTGTTGATCTCACCGTTGTGACCCAGCAACCGCATCGGCTGAGCCAGGGGCCAGCGGGGCAGGGTGTTGGTGCTGAAGCGGCGGTGATACACCGCAAAGCTGACGGCGAAGCGTTCGTCACGCAGGTCTGCATAGAAGCGATGCAGCACTTCCGAACGCACCATGCCCTTGTACACAAGGGTGCGGCAGCTGATCGAGGCGAAATACAACTCACCCGTCGCCTCGCCCCAGGCCTCGCGGCTGCGGTCGACAGCACGGCGGCGCAGGCGGAACAACAACGCTTCGAGAGCGTCAGCCTCCGTGCCTGGAGCCGCCTGCAGCAGCCAGTGCTCGATGACCGGTGCGGTCTCACGCGCCATCGGCCCGAGCACCGAGGCATCAACCGGCACCTCGCGCCAGCCCAGGCTGGTCAGGCCAAGCGAGGCGGCCTCACGCTCACAGAAGCTGCGAGCCTGGTCGCGGCGCCCTGCATCCACCGGGAGAAACACCGTGGCCAAGCCCCGCAGCGTGCCGGCCGAGGTCGCTGCCGCCGGCCACACGGCTTCGAGATAGCCCCAGGGGATGGCGCACAACACACCGGCGCCATCGCCGGAATCGCCATCGCCGCCACAGCCACCGCGGTGCTCCATGCAGCCCAGGCCGCGCAGCGCCTGCTGCAGCACCCAGTGGCTGGCTTGGCCGCCCAGATGGGCCAGAAATCCCACGCCACAGGCGTCCTTTTCACCAGCGACGGCCACCGGTGCCGCGGTGTCGCGGTGGGGCCAGGCAGGGGGAACAAAAGCAGGCATGAGCGACGTGTTGTCAGCAGCGAAGCAGCACTGCCTCCCCAGCCGGAACCCCGCTGGGAGGTTCGATGGCGATGGCAGATCAATGATCCTAAGGATCCGCAGATCACCGCTAAGTTGCTCTCGAAAGGCTCAAGGCCACTGGATGCCTGTGGTCATGCTTCCCTTCTTCGGAACAGCACAACCACCGCCACCACCACTGCCGCTGCTGCCGCCGTCGCCGCCACCCGTTGCCGCTCCGGCAGCGACACCGCGATCGCACCAACCGCAAGTGCCCGCAGCGCTGCTGACCGGTAGTGCACTGCGCATCAATGGCATGCCCCAGCGGGCACGCTGGCAGCTGCAGGGCCCGGCCCGGGCGCCCCAAGCCCTGTGGTTACCGCTGGAAGTGCTGCAGAACCAGCTTGGGGTCGACAGCCGCGCCAGCAGTGACGGCGCCCTCAAGCTCGAGTGGTTTGGCGATGAGCTGGTGGTTCCAGCCAGCGCCCAGCGCAGCCTTGACGATGAGGTGAGCGTCGATGCCCGTGCCTTGCTTGTTAGCAAGGGCGTGCAGATCGATGTGCGCAACGGCGAGCTGAACCTGACGCTGAGCGCGCCCCAACTCGTCGGTGTGCGCAGCTCCAGCTCGGCCACCCAGCGCCGGATCGTGCTCGATCTCGCTGGGCCTGCCTTGATCCGCCGCGAGGGCAACAGCATCTGGCTGGGCATCGACAGCGCTCTGGCGCAACACAACGATCTGCGCGCCTTGGGGCTGAGCACCCGCACGAGCGATGGCGGCCTACGGCTGAATGCCGCGCCAGCTGGGCTGCAGACGTTGTTCAGCCTGGGAGACCCGGCGCGAATCGTGATCGACCTGCCGCCTGCCGTTGGCTCCGACGGGCGCGCAGCCAGTGAAACGCCAAGCCAGCCCCAACAACCGCGTGACCCGCGTCTGCTGGCCCTGCTTGGCAAGGATCTGCAATGGGATCAGCAGGTGCGCGGCTCGGTGCGACTCAATGCAGTTCGCCTGGACCCCCGCAACCCCACCTTGCAACTGAGGCCGCTCACACGCAGCAGCGGCATGGAGGGTCTGAGTTCCTTGCAACAGCTCGCCGCCCAGGACGACGCCCTGGTGGCCATCAACGGGGGCTATTTCAACCGTGTCAGGCGCCTGCCCCTGGGAGCGCTCAAAGCTGATGGACGCTGGTACTCAGGGCCCATCCTCGGCAGGGGGGTGGTGGCCTGGGCTCCAGGCAGCATGCCGCGCTTCGGCCGCCTCAACCTCAGCGAGTGGCTCAGTGACAGCGCGGGCAACCGCTTGCCACTGGTCGTGCTCAACAGCGGTTACGTCCAACGCGGTCTGAGCCGCTACACCGCCGACTGGGGGCCCAGCTATCGCGCCCTCAGCGGCAGCGAAAGCGCCGTGGCGCTGCGCAACAACACGGTGATCGCGCGCTACAGCCATGGGCAGCTCGAGCTTGGCGTGCCCCTGCGGGACGGCGAGACGTTGATCGTGGCCCGCGGCGGCAGCGAACTCCCCTGGGGCGAGGGCGAGCAGTTGAGTCTCAGCAGCAAGGCCAGCAGCGATCTGGCCCAGCTGCCCAATGTGATCGGTGGAGGCCCGCTGCTGCTGCAGGGCGGCCGCATTGTGCTCAACGGCAGCCAAGAAAACTTCAGCAGCGGCTTCCTGCGGCAGGGAGCCCCGCGCACGGTGATCGGCAGCGACGGCCGCCAGCTGTGGCTGATCACCCTCGAGGGCACCACCGATGCAGGCCCCAGCCTCAGCGAAACCGCCCAACTGCTGCAGCAGATCGGGCTGCAAGAAGCGCTGAACCTTGATGGCGGCAGCTCGACAGGCCTGGTGATGGGCGGCGTGATGACGGTCAAGGGTCGCGGCGTGGCCGGGGCGGTGCATCACGGCCTGGGCGTGGTGCCTGCAGCGAGCCGAAGCCGCCGATCAGCTGGCAGAGTGCCGCGTGTTCTGGCAGCAACGCCCGGCCTCCAGCCATGACCAAAGGCCAAAGCCTGCAACTGAGTGCCGCGGCGGCAGCCGAGCTGGGCCGGCAAGCGGCTGTGGCAGGCACCCCTGGAATGATGCACCTCGATTTGATCGAAGGCGGCTGTGAACGCTGGACGATCCGACTCAGGCCTGGGCAGCTGGCCGGCGTTCCCGTTGGCCGCGGTGACGGGGTGACGGTCTACGCCCCTGAGCAACAGCAGGAGCAACTTTGCGGTCTCCACCTGGATTACCGCAGCGATCTGAGCGGCGGCGGTTTTCTGGTCAGTCCCCCTGAAGGATGGGTGACCTGTGCCTGCGGAGCTGCCTTCGGGCCGCGCAAGCCTGGGGGGACCACGACGCAGTAAGGTGGCGGATTGTCGCAATCGGTCGGATGACCGACGCGCGTCCTCCGATCCCGTAAGCCGACCCGTCTCCGGTCTTCGATGCCCACCATCCAGCAGCTGATCCGCACCGAGCGGCAGAGCCTGACCCGCAAAACCAAGTCACCCGCTCTGCGCGCTTGCCCCGAGCGCCGTGGCGTGTGCACCCGTGTGTACACCTCAACCCCCAAGAAGCCGAACTCGGCTCTGCGCAAGGTGGCCCGCGTGCGCCTGACGTCAGGCTTCGAAGTGACGGCCTACATCCCCGGCATCGGTCACAACCTGCAGGAGCACTCCGTGGTGATGATCCGCGGCGGCCGTGTCAAGGACCTGCCCGGTGTGCGCTACCACATCATCCGCGGCACCCTCGACACCGCCGGGGTGAAGGACCGCCGTCAGGCCCGCTCCAAGTACGGCGCCAAGACCCCGAAGGAGTGATCTCCTCCCAAGGTTTGGCCCATTAGCTGACCGCAACGATCGACGTTTTCACCCGACCATCTCAGGTTTATGTCACGCCGCAACGCCGCTGAAAAGCGCCCGATTCTTCCCGATCCTCAGTTCAACAGCCGTCTGGCCTCGATGATCGTGGCCCGGTTGATGAAGCATGGCAAGAAATCGACCGCGCAGCGCATTCTTTCGGACGCTTTCAGCCTGATTGGCGAGCGCACCGGTGGCGACCCCCTCGAGCTGTTCGAGACCGCCGTCAAGAATGCAACCCCCCTGGTCGAAGTCCGGGCCCGCCGGGTTGGCGGCGCCACCTACCAGGTGCCCATGGAAGTGCGCCAGGAGCGCGGCACGGCCATGGCCCTGCGCTGGCTGGTCAACTTCTCGCGGGCCCGCAACGGCCGCAGCATGGCCCACAAGCTGGCCGGTGAACTGATGGATGCTGCCAACGAAGCTGGCAGCGCCGTTCGCAAGCGCGAGGAAACTCACAAGATGGCCGAGGCCAACAAGGCCTTCGCCCACTACCGCTACTAATGCGCCGTGGGCCGGAGCCTCGGGCACTCCGGCCAGATCACGGATAGGAGCCCTGCCGAGCGCCGTTTCCTCTGTGGAAACGGGACCGCTCTGTAGAGTGACGCCCGTTTTTTGCTTTCCCTCTCGGAGACCCCCTCGTGGCCCGCGCCTTTCCTCTGGAACGCGTCAGAAATATCGGTATCGCCGCTCACATTGATGCGGGTAAAACCACCACCACGGAGCGCATCCTGTTTTATTCAGGTGTGGTCCACAAGATGGGTGAGGTGCACGACGGTGCTGCCGTCACCGACTGGATGGAGCAAGAGCGTGAGCGTGGCATCACGATCACCGCGGCAGCCATCTCCACCAGCTGGAAGGATCACCGCATCAACATCATCGACACCCCTGGGCACGTCGACTTCACCATCGAGGTCGAACGCTCGATGCGTGTGCTCGACGGGGTGATTGCGGTGTTCTGCGCCGTTGGCGGTGTGCAGCCCCAGTCGGAGACCGTGTGGCGCCAGGCGGATCGCTACAGCGTTCCCCGCATGGTGTTCGTCAACAAGATGGACCGCACCGGCGCCGACTTCCTCAAGGTCTACGGGCAAATCAAGGACCGCCTCAAGGCCAAGGCCGTGCCCATTCAGTTGCCGATCGGCGCTGAAGGCGAACTGAGCGGCATCGTCGATCTGGTCAAGAATCGCGCCTTCATCTACAAAGACGATCTGGGCAAGGACATCGAAGAGACCGATGTCCCCGCCTCGATGGCCGACCAGGTCGAAGAATGGCGCACGGTGCTGATGGAAGCCGTTGCCGAGACTGATGAAGAGCTCATTGAGCAGTTTCTCGACAAGGGAGAACTGAGCGAAGAGCAGCTGCGTAATGGCATCCGCGAAGGTGTCCTCAAGCACGGCCTGGTGCCGATGCTGTGTGGCTCAGCCTTCAAAAACAAAGGCGTGCAGCTGCTGCTCGATGCAGTTGTTGACTACCTGCCGGCACCCGTGGATGTGCCCCCGATCCAGGGTGTTTTGCCCGACGGCACCGAAGCTGTGCGCCCTGCCGATGACAACGAGCCGTTCAGCGCACTGGCGTTCAAGGTCATGGCCGATCCCTTCGGCAAGTTGACCTTTGTTCGCGTCTACTCAGGAGTGCTGCAGAAGGGCAGCTACGTCTCCAACTCGACCAAAGACAAAAAAGAACGCATCTCTCGCCTCATCCTGCTCAAGGCTGACGACCGCGAGGAAGTTGACGAGCTGCGCGCCGGCGACCTTGGCGCTGTTCTCGGCCTCAAGGACACCACCACCGGTGACACCCTCTGCGTTGACAGCGATCCGATCATTCTCGAATCGCTGTTCATCCCCGAACCGGTGATTTCAGTGGCTGTTGAGCCCAAGACCAAAGGCGACATGGAGAAACTCTCCAAAGCCCTGCAATCCCTCGCCGAAGAAGATCCAACCTTCCGCGTTTCGACTGACCCCGAAACAAGCCAGACCGTGATCGCCGGCATGGGCGAACTTCACCTCGAAATTCTTGTCGACCGCATGCTGCGGGAGTTCAAGGTCGAGGCCAACATTGGCGCACCTCAGGTGTCGTATCGCGAAACCATCCGCAGCAGCTCCAAAGGCGAAGGCAAGTTCGCCCGCCAGACCGGCGGTAAAGGCCAGTACGGCCACGTGGTGATCGAAATGGAGCCCGGCGAGCCGGGTTCAGGCTTCGAGTTCGTCAACAAAATTGTTGGCGGCGTCGTGCCCAAGGAGTACATCGGTCCCGCCGAAAACGGCATGAAGGAGACCTGTGAATCCGGCGTCATCGCTGGTTTCCCCATGATCGATGTCAAGGTCACCATGGTCGACGGCTCCTACCACGACGTCGACTCTTCGGAGATGGCGTTTAAGATCGCCGGTTCCATGGCCTTCAAGGACGCCGTCAAGAAGTGCAACCCCGTACTTCTTGAGCCGATGATGAAGGTGGAGGTCGAGATCCCCGAGGATTTCCTTGGTTCGATCATCGGCGACCTCTCCTCACGCCGGGGCCAGGTCGAAGGACAATCCGTCGACGACGGCACGTCCAAGGTCCAGTCCAAGGTGCCTCTGGCCGAGATGTTCGGCTACGCCACCCAGCTCCGATCCATGACTCAGGGTCGGGGTATCTTCTCGATGGAGTTCAGCCACTACGAGGAAGTCCCTCGCAATGTGGCCGAGGCCATCATTTCCAAGAATCAGGGCAAATCCTGATCTTCCCCAACCCCTTAATA
>Ga0169931_10004395_pt1 | contig 21951 bp, 16 predicted proteins | sample Kivu_15m_20L_FD_129675 | JGI IMG/M metagenome (GOLD analysis project Ga0169931, IMG submission 129675) | Freshwater microbial communities from Lake Kivu, Western Province, Rwanda to study Microbial Dark Matter (Phase II) - Kivu_15m_20L... | ecosystem: Environmental > Aquatic > Freshwater > Lake...
CCAGCCCGTCCAGGAACTCTCGATCGAGGAGCGACTCACGCGCACCCAATATCAACTGCTTCTGAGCTCACCCGATTCCGAGGCGCTCTTTGCCGCTGGGGAGGCCCTTTTCGAGCGACTCCGGCGGGATCCGAACCTGAGCGAGGTGGCCTCCGACCTGCTGGACCGCGGCCTGCGGGCTCATGTCGAGATTGACCGCGCGGCGGCTGCCCGGCACGGCGTCACAGTCGCCGCCATCAGCAATACCCTTTATAACGCCTTCGGTCAGCGCATGGTGTCGACGCTTTTTACCCAGTCGAACCAGTACCGGGTGATCCTGGAAGTCGCCCCACAGTTTCGCCAGGGGCTTGCTGCGCTGGATGCGATCTACGTACCGGGCACGGGGGGCGCACAGATCCCATTGGGTGCCGTCGCACGGGTCAGCGAGCGGCCCGGGCTCCTGGCCATTCAACACGTCGGTCAGTTCCCTGCGCTTTCACTTTCATTCAACACGGCAGCGGGCGGCTCGCTCGGGCGGGCGGTCAAGGCCATCGAAGCCGCGCAGGCCGAGCTCGACTGGCCCGCAGCAGTGGAGTTGCGATTCCAGGGGGCTGCACTCGCCTTCCAGGCTTCACTGCGCGACACCCTGCTCCTGATCCTGGCCGCGATCGTCACCATGTACATCGTGCTGGGAGTGTTGTACGAGAGTTTCATCCATCCCCTCACCATCCTGTCCACCCTACCCTCTGCAGCACTCGGTGCGCTGATTGCCCTCCTTGCCTGGCCTGCCGATCTCGATCTGATCGCGGTGATCGGCATCATCCTGCTGATCGGGATCGTGAAGAAGAACGGCATCATGATGGTGGACTTTGCGCTCGCCGCGCAGCGCGAACGCGGTCTTTCACCGCACGACGCCATCCATGAGGCCGCGCTGCTGCGCTTTCGTCCCATCCTGATGACAACGCTGGCCGCAGTGGTCGGCGCCCTGCCCCTGATGCTGGGCACGGGCTGGGGGAGCGAACTGCGTCAACCACTGGGGGTGACGCTGGTCGGCGGGCTGCTGGTGTCCCAGGTTCTCACGCTCTACACCACCCCGGTCATCTATCTGCGCTTTGCCCGTCTGGCGGGAGTCGGCGCCGAGCGGGAAGGGGTTGGGGCATGAGCCTGCACCCAGAGGACACCCCGCGTCCGGCCAACCCGATCGAGCTGTTCATCCGGCGTCCGGTCGCCACCACGCTCCTCACCATCGGGATCGCACTCGCCGGGGTCATTGCCTACTTCTTGCTGCCAGTCGCTCCGCTTCCGCAGGTTGAGTTTCCGACGATCTCCGTTTCCGCTTCGCTGCCCGGCGCAAGCCCGGAGACCATGGCAAAAAGCGTCGCCACGCCGCTCGAGCGAGCGATCGGGGCAATCGCGGGGGTGACCGAAATCACTTCCTCGTCTTCGCAGGGCAGCACCCGGGTCGTCGTGCAGTTTGCGCTCGATCGAGACATCAACGCAGCCGCCCGAGAGGTACAAGCCGCCATCAATGCCGCGCGTACCTTGCTGCCCTCTGACCTGCCCAGGAATCCCACCTATCGGAAGGTCAATCCGGCTGACGCGCCGATCATGATCCTGGCACTGACCTCCGAGATCCTGTCGAGAGGCCAGATGTACGACGCGGCCTCGACCGTACTCGCGCAGAGCCTCGCTCAGGTCGAGGGTATCGGAAACGTGGTCATTGGCGGCGGCGCCCTGCCTGCTGTACGGGTCCAGGTCGACCCCAATCGCCTGGCCGCTCACGGCCTCTCGCTCGAGGACCTGCGGCTTTCGATCGTCACGAGCCATGGCAACCGACCCAAAGGCAGCATCGACGATGCCCATCAGCAGTGGCAGATCAGCGCCAACGATCAGGCCTTCACCGCCGCAGACTACGCGCCACTGATCATCCGCTATGCCAATGGACGCGCGGTCACCCTGTCGGACGTCGCACAGGTGAGCGACTCGGTTCAGGATGTGCGCAATCACGGCGTGGCGAACGGCCGACCGGCAATCCTCCTGATGCTCTATAAGCAACCGGGGGCCAACATCATCGACGCCGTCGACCGGGTGCGCGCACTGCTGCCGCAGTTGCAGACCTCGATTCCCGCGGCCATCGACCTACGGGTGATGTCGGATCGAACGCCCACCATCCGCGCATCGCTGCGTGAGATCCAGCGTGCCCTGGCGATCTCGATCGGTCTCGTGATCATGGTCGTGTTCCTTTTTCTGCGAAACGTCCGGGCGGCACTCATCCCGAGTGTGGCCGTACCGGTATCGCTGGCCGGCACCTTTGGCGTGATGTACCTGGCGGGCTTCAGTCTGGACAATCTTTCGCTGATGGCGCTCACCGTGGCGACCGGATTCGTGGTCGATGACGCCATCGTCGTGCTCGAGAACATTTCACGCCATATCGAGCGCGGCAAGTCGGTGCTGCGCGCCGCGATCGACGGCTCACGCGAGATCGGCTTTACCGTGATTTCGATCAGCCTCTCGCTGATCGCAGTATTCATCCCGATCCTGCTGATGGGCGGCATCGTCGGACGGCTCTTTCGCGAGTTCGCCATCGTGCTCTCGGTGGCGATCCTGATCTCGATGGTGATTTCACTCACCACCACGCCGATGATGTGCGCGCTGCTTCTGAAGCGCCCGCCGCCTCGACACGAACGCCGGCGCGAGATCGCTGAACGCCTGTTCGGCGGCTTGAACCGGCTGCTCCTCGCCGGCTACCGGCGATCGCTTGCCTGGGCGCTCCGCTGGCAGCCGCTGGTACTGATCGCTCTTCTGGCGGTCATCGCCCTGAACATCCAGCTGTATCGCACGATTCCCAAGGGCTTCTTCCCTCAGCAGGACACCGGCCGCATCGTAGGCTTCATCCGCGCCGATCAGGCCACCTCCTTCCAGGCCATGCAGCAGCGGCTCGAGCGCTTTCTGGAGATCGTCCGAGCCGACCCGGCCGTCGAATCCGTCACTGGCTTTACCGGAGGTGGTACCCGGAACTCGGCGCAGATGTTCATGGCGCTCAAGCCGCTCGATGAGCGACAAGAGTCGGCCGCGCGCGTTGTGGCAAGACTGCGGACGAAGCTCGCCCGCGAACCGGGCGCGACGCTCTTCATGGTGCCGGTGCAGGACATCCGGGTCGGCGGCAGGCAAGCCAGCTCGCAATACCAGTTCACGATGCAAAGCGACGAGCTCGAGGAATTGCGCACCTGGTCGGGCGCGATCCGCCGCGCCATGGCCGCGCTGCCCGAGATCGTCGATGTGGACAGCGATGTTCAGGACCGGGGTCGGCAGACCGCCCTGGTGCTCGATCGCGATTCGATCGCACGGCTGGGCCTGTCGGTCAGGGCAATCGATGCCACGCTCAACAATGCCTTCGCCCAGCGCCAGATCGGCGTGATCTACAACCCGCTCAACCAGTATCGGATCGTGCTGGAGCTCTTGCCTGAGTTTCTCGAGAGCCCCGAGACGCTGCGGAGCCTGCAGTTCATTTCCAACACCGGCAAGCTCATTCCGCTCACGGACTTCGCGCGTATCGAGGAGAGCGCCGCGCCGCTCTCAGTCGCGCACCAATCGGGTACGCCCGCCACTACGATCAGCTTCAACCTCGCCGAAGGCGTGTCGCTGTCCGAAGCAAGCGAATCGATCCGCAACGCCATCGAACGGATCGGCGTGCCCGTATCGATCCGCGGCACCTTTCAAGGCACGGCCGGCGCCTTTGCTCAATCCATGTCGACGCAACCCCTGCTGATTCTCGCCGCGCTCGTCACCATTTATCTGGTGTTGGGCATCCTGTACGAAAGCCTCATCCACCCCATCACTATCCTGTCCACACTGCCGTCGGCGGGTGTGGGCGCCCTGATTGCCCTGAAGTGGTTCAACACCGAATTCTCGGTCATCGCACTGATTGCGGTGATCCTGCTGATCGGTATCGTCAAGAAGAACGCCATCATCATGATCGACTTTGCAATCGACCGGCAACGCCGTACGGGCGTCAGTGCAGCGGCGGCCATCTACGCAGCGGCCCGGATACGACTGCGTCCGATTCTCATGACCACGGTCGCGGCGATCTTCGGCGCCGTGCCGCTTGCGCTCGGCACGGGCGACGGCGCCGAGCTGCGCCAGCCGCTGGGGATCGCAGTAGTGGGCGGGCTGCTTCTGAGCCAGTTGATGACCCTCTACACGACGCCCGTCGTCTATGTACTGATCGATCGGCTCAAGCGCATCAGTCAGGCGCTCGGGCGACGCATGCGGCCCGGACCGCTGACTTCGACCCCAGCCCACGAGGGCGTGCCGTTCGCCCACCGCTCAGTGATGATCGGCCTGATCGCCGTGCTCGCGTTCATCGCAGCCGGTTGTTCGACGCCACCGCCCTATCAGGTACCGGCGGTCGAGCTACCCGAGCGATTCCGCGAGAGCGCGCTTTTTGCCCCCGCCCGCCCCGGCCAGACGGTGCCCGCGCGCTGGTGGCAGGTCTTTGCCGAGGACGAACTCGACCGACTGCACAGCGCGCTGGAGGCCGGCAACCAAAACCTTCGCGCTGCACAAGCGCAATACCGGGTCGCACTCGCAGCCCTCGCGGCCAGCCGATCCGCGCTCAGCACGCCCTTGAATGCCGGTCTCACTGCCAACCGCAGTCGAAGCACAAGCGGCTCGACCACGACTGCGATCGGCCCTGAATTCAGCACCCAATGGGAGATTGATCTATGGGGACGTATCGGGCAGGCGATCAGCGCAACGGAGGCCCAAGCCCAGGCGAGTGCCTTCGACCTCGCCGCCGTGCGCCTTTCGCTCCAGGCCACCCTCACACAGACTTATTTTTCGCTGCGCGCAGCCGAGCTGCAGACGGGGCTCCTCGAAAACGCTGTGAGCGCCTATCAGCGACTGCTGCAGCTGACCGAGGATCGCTTCCGCGCGGGCGTTGTCTCGGCGGCTGACGTCGCCCAGGCCCAGACGCAGCTGAGATCCTCTCAAGCGCAGCTCGAGGAGGTCAGAGCCGCGCGCCGCATTCTCGAGCATGCCATTGCGACGCTCACCGGGCGCACCCCCAGCCAGATTCAGATCGCCGTGGCGGCCAGACTGCCTGAACCGCCTGCCATTCCTGAAATCATCCCAGCCCGCCTCCTCGAGAGACGTCCGGATATCGCCGCAGCCGAACGCAGGGTCGCAGCGGCGAACGCGCGGATCGGCGTCGCATCCTCAGCCTTCTTCCCAACGGTATCACTCACAGCCAATGTCAATCTTCGCGCAACCGACCTTGGGGAGCTGTTTTCATCGCCCAATCTCGCCTGGGCGCTGGGCCCCCGGATGGCACTCGCGATTCTCGACGGCGGCGCGCGCCGGGCAGGCGTTGACAGCGCAGTCGCGAGCCTCGACCAGGCGAGTGCACAGTACCGTCAGCTGGTGCTGATCGCGATGCAGGAAGTCGAGGACAGTCTGGTCCAGGTCGCAGCACTCGAGCGCCAGGTCGCCCTCCAATCCGAGAGCCTGGTGGCCGCGCGCCGGGCGCTGGAACTGGTGCTCGATCAATACCGTGCCGGCACCGTCAGCTTCCTGAACGTGATCAGCGCCCAGACCACCGCACTCTCGATCGAGCGAAGCCTGGTCGATGTGCGCAATCGCCAGCTCGCGGCCAGCAATCAGTTGCTCAAGCAGCTCGCCGGCGGCCTTACAAGCCTGGAAAGCGCCCCCACCCGATAAGGAGACCCCTTCATGCTGATCGATCTATCCGGACGCACTGCGCTGATCACTGGCGGCAGCCGGGGCATAGGCCGCGCGATTGCCGAGCGGCTGGGCCGCTCCGGTGCTGATATCGCCATCCTTGCCCGACGCCAGGACCAGATCGACCAGACCGTTGCCGAGCTGAGTGGCGTGGTCGCGGGGCGCATCGTGGGTCTGGCCTGCGACGTGACCGATTCATCTGCAGTCGAGAGCTGCCTCGCGACCATCCGGAATACGCTGGGAGAGGTCGACATCCTGGTGAACAACGCCGGGTCCTCCCAGCGCGGCCCTTTTCTGGAAATGACCCGCCAACACCTCGCCGATGACTTCGAGCTCAAGGTACAGGCTGCCATCCGGATCTCACAGTTGGTCATCCCAGCCATGCAAAAACAGCGCTGGGGCCGCATCCTCAACATCGTCACGATCACAGGCAAGACGCCCGGCCCGGCAAGCGCACCCACCACACTGAGCCGCGCAGCCGGCATGGCACTCATCAAGGCGATGGCCCATGAGTTTGCCGCTGACAACATTCTGGTGAATGGCATCGCCGTGGGGGTCATACGCAGCGACCAGATCGTCCGGGCCCACGCAGCCCAGGCGCCCGACACGCCGCTCGAGGACTTCATCGCCGCCCGCGTGCGCAAGGACGGCATCCCGCTGGGGCGAATCGGCGAAGCCGAAGAGGTTGGCAATCTCGCCTGCTTTCTCGCCTCCGACGCTGCGGCCTACATCACCGGCACGTCGATCAACATCGATGGGGGACGCTGCGCGGTGCTCTAGATCCACCCATGGCACACGCACCGTCTGCGAGTCCGCGATGGTGCGTGGTGCCAGGCGCTCGACTCAACTGTCCTTGCCGAATAGGTCGCGTGTGTAGACCTTGTCGATGACATCGCCCAGTTCGTCGGACAGTCGATTGGCGACGATCACATCGGCTTCGCGTTTGAAGATGGCCAGATCCTCAATCACCCGCGAACCGAAAAAACTCGTGGCAGACAGCAAGGGCTCGTACACCACGACCTCGATCCCCTTTGCCTTGATACGCTTCATCACGCCCTGAATCGAGCTCGAACGAAAATTGTCCGAATCGGCCTTCATCACCAACCTGAAGATGCCGACCACGCGGGGCTTGCGCCGAACGATGTCCGTAGCAACGAAATCCTTGCGTGTGGTGTTGGCCGATACGATGGCCTGAATCAGGTTCTGCGGCACGTCGCGGTAATTGGCGAGCATCTGCCGGGTGTCCTTGGGCAGGCAGTAGCCACCGTAGCCAAAGGACGGATTGTTGTAATGCTGCCCGATGCGCGGATCGAGGCAGACACCGTCGATGATCTGTCGCGTGTCGAGCTGGTGCGTCGCGGCATAGGTATCGAGCTCGTTGAAATACGCCACCCGCATGGCGAGGTAGGTGTTGGCAAACAGCTTGATGGCTTCGGCCTCGGTGCTACCGGTCAGCAACACCGGTACGTCGGCCTTGGCTGCAGCGGCTTGCATCATCTCCGCGAAACTGCGACCGCGAGCCGAGCGATCGCCGACAACGATTCGGCTGGGATGGAGGTTGTCGTGGAGCGCCCATCCTTCTCTGAGAAATTCGGGTGAGAAGATCAGCCGGTCGGTCTGGAACCGCACCCGCGCCCGCTCGGTGAACCCGACCGGCAGGGTCGACTTGATCACCATCGTCGCGAGACCGTTGAGCGCAAGCGTCTGCTCGATCACCGAATCAACGCTCCGGGTGTCGAAATGCCCCGTTTCAGGATCGTAATTGGTCGGCGTGGCAATGATGACCCAGTCTGCATTCGAAAATGCGCGCTCCGGATCCGTCGTCCCCGACAGGCGCGAAGCCAGCTCCGGCAGTCGCTGCACGATTAGCGCATCGTCAATCGGAGAGTGCCCGGCATTGATTAGATCGACCCGCTCCTGGGCGATATCGTAGGCTGTGATCTCGTGGTGCCGGGCAAGTAGGACTGCGATCGACAGGCCAACATACCCGGTCCCCGCTACCGTCACTCTCATGGCCCCTCTCCAACTGATGATGTTTGATCGGTCAGCGTGCGACACGACGATGACAGGGCTATGACTTTCAGTGATGACCGATGCCCCAGCTCAATCCCGCTGAGCTCGGCATCGCGCCGCGGGAAGCAAACCGCGTTCCCTTAATGAAGTCGTCATGCAGATCGTGGATCCTTCTTCCCATGAATGCATACCGCAATGAAGATTCGCGGCTGCTGTCCGAGCCACCCGCCCCCGAGGCCTCAACGACGACGGAGCCTGAGGTCCGGCGATTCCGAACGATCTGGATCTCTGACCTGCATCTCGGTACGCCCGGATGCCAGTCAGCGGCCCTCCTCGACTTCCTGCGCGATACCGAGTGCGACACGCTCTATCTGGTGGGCGACATCATCGACGGCTGGCAGCTGCGCCGCGCCTGGTTCTGGCCGCAAGCACACAATGACGTGATCCAGAAGATCCTCCGCAAGGCCCGCAAGGGCACGCGAGTGGTTTTCGTGCCTGGCAACCACGACGAGTTTGCCCGCCGCTATGTGGAGCACAACTTTGGCGGTGTGGACGTGGTGAGCGAATGCATGCACGTCACCGCAGACGGCAAGCGGCTCTGGGTCACTCACGGCGACCTGTTCGACGGCGTGATTCAGTGCGCAAAATGGCTTGCATACCTGGGCGACATCGGCTACGAGTGGACCCTGAAAATCAATCGTCATCTGAACAACCTCCGTGGCCGAGTCGGCCTGCCCTATTGGAGCCTGTCTCGTTACCTCAAGCTGAAAGTCAAGCGCGCGGTGGGCTACATCAGCGACTTCGAATCAGCCGTGGCGCGGGAGGCCCGGCGACGCGGCGCCGACGGCGTGGTATGCGGCCACATTCATCACGCCGAGATCCGCACGATAGACGGCGTGCTCTATTGCAATGACGGCGACTGGGTCGAGAGCCTGACGGCGCTGGTCGAGCACTACGACGGACAGCTGGAGATCATTGACCGCAGCGTAAACAGTGGCTCGCCCGCCCTGATGCCTGCACCCTCGATCACGCCGGCGGCAAGCCCCATCCCCGCCGGCGCAAACGCGATGATCGTCGAACCGTGCTCGAACCAGCCCATCTCCTCGCCTCTGACAAGCCGCGCCGAGCAGGCGATCTCGGCGGGCCCGCGATAGCTCATCGACAGCGTGGTGTCTGCAAAGCGGAGCCGGATGCTCGCAACCAGAACGGCCGCCACCGCGACGAGCATCAAGGACTCGCCTGAATCGAGGCTGTAACGGATGGCTGCGCGTTCATTTTTGCAGAACAATCGGTCGATCCGCGCAAGCGTTGGCGGATTGACATTCCAGGTATCGCCACTCAGGTAGCTCACGTGGCGCACCGTGCCATGGGCGGGCGCGTGAAACCGGTGATACATCGCAGAAGTCAGCCGCAGGGTCACGTAATGGCCATCCTGCCATGGCTCTCCATCGCGCCCCGGACCGAGCAGATCCTGCACGCTGTAGGGCATCCCCTTGGCTTGCAGGACCATTCCCCTCTCGACCCGACCGCAGGCGCCAACGATCGCGTCACACGGGCTGCACAGCACGTGCTCGGATGGATCGAACACACGCGACCCCGGCTTGAGTTCCCGGGTGAAGCAGTCATGCAGACTATCGAACCGGCTTTTGCGGGCATCGCTCAGATCGAGGTCGGTGAAGAGCCGCCACACGCCAATCATGAGCCGGGTAAGGAGCGGACTTCGGATCTTGCTGAGACGTCCGACCAGCCGCGTTGCGAGCGCGCGGGGAATGTGATTGGTCAGTACGAAATTGAGCTGATCGCTGCGAGCAATTCTCTTGAACATGGATCGTTTCATCGTCGTGTCATGTTGGAGGCTAAGCATCTCGCGTGTCCCTTTGATGACAACGGAGCGCGTACCCCATGAGCCCGGAACTTGCCCTGACCGCATTGATGTTGGGCGGCCTCGCTGTGCTTTTCCCGCGGGCTCGCCGCCGCGTCGAACTCTCGCGTGCCAAACACCGATCGCTGGCGGGTCATGCCAGAATGGCCCGCCGGCTGGCCGCCCAGATTCCATCGATCGCCTATGACGAGGCCACATTCTTCTCGGCTGATGGCGCCGACCCGGCAGTCGTCGCGCGCAGGCGTGAGGCCTTTTCCCGTATGGCCGATCAATTCAAGATCCGCTACGCCAATGGCATCGCTGCTTCGAGGCAGGCCCGCGAATATCTCCCCGATCTCCGATTCACGACCCGCTACCGCATCCCCTTCCAGTTCAGCGAGTACCTCAACAGTCAGCTGAGTCAAAGCAGCTTCGTTCGCGCTTCCGACGGCATCTGGCTCGAGGACCTCGACGGGAACCGCATGATCGACCTGACCGGCTCGTACGGCGTGAACCTGCTGGGCAACGACTTCTACAAGCGGTGCATTGCGGAAGCTGTCGGTCAGGCGGGCGAGCTCGGCACTGTGCTGGGCCTCTACCATCCCGTTGTGCTGGACAACGTCAAACGCCTGCGTAGCATCTCTGGACTGGACGACGTGTCCTTTCATATGTCGGGCACCGAGGCCGTCATGCAAGCTGTGCGACTAGCCCGCTACCACACGCGCCGCACGCATCTGGTCCGATTCTGCGGCGCCTATCACGGTTGGTGGGACGATGTGCAGCCCGGGCCGGGCAACCCGCTCCCGCCTGGGCACGTCTACACGCTCAAGGACATGGATGAGCGCAGCCTCAAGGTGCTCCGCTCACGCAAGGACATCGCCTGCGTGCTGATCAACCCTCTGCAGGCGCTGCACCCCAACTCGCCCGCACCCGGCGACTCGGGTCTGGTCGACAGTTCGCGCCGCGCGGGCTTCGATCGGGAGGCTTACACACGCTGGCTGAAGGCGCTGCGAGAAGTCTGCGCCGAGCGCGGCATCGCGCTCATCTTCGACGAGGTCTTCCTGGGCTTCCGGCTCGCGCCCGGAGGCGCCCAGGAATACTTTGGCGTCGAAGCGGATTTCGTGACCTACGGCAAGACCCTGGGCGGCGGGCTGCCGGTGGGCGTGGTCTGCGGCAAGCGCGACTGGATGGAGCGCTTTCGCACTGAACGGCCATTGGACATCTGCTTTGCCCGGGGCACCTTCAACAGTCATCCCTACGTCATGGCGGCGATGAACGGCTTTCTTCGCGCACTCGAAACAGAAGACTGCAAGCGCCTCTACCTGGGACTGGATGAACGCTGGAACGCGCGCACTGCCCGTTTCAATCAGGCGCTGGCCGATGCCGGGCTGCCGATATGTGTCGCCAATATGTCTAGTGTTTACACCGTGCTCTACGAGCAACCCGCGCGATTCAACTGGATGCTGCAGTTCTACCTGCGCCAGGCGGGACTTGCTCTCAGCTGGGTCGGTAGCGGCCGGATGATCTTCAGCCTCGACTTTGACGATGCGCAGTTCGATGAGGTGATTCGCCGCTTCGTGTCGGCCGGTATCGCCATGAAGAACGATGGCTGGTGGGACGGACCCGCGCTCGAGAACAAGGCAATCCGTCGCTCGATGATGCGGGAGTTTATCCGGACGCGGATCGGGTTTTGAGCGCCAGCGCGAAGGAACGCCCGGGAGGCTGAGGAACTCAGCCTCCGACCAAGCGATCAATCCCTTGAAGTGCCTGCATTGGCTGGTGCATCGGCGCTAGAGTGCGTGTGCATCGGGTCGATCAACTCGCCCCTCAGCAGCGCAAACGGAGAGCGCCAGTACAGGCGAATGTCGCAAAAAGGATCGGTGATGATCTTGGTGGCCCACACCACCCCGACGAACAGCGACTGCTGAAGGGTGAGTTGCAGCACTCTGAGAACGACGCCCGCAACGCCCAGCGCCAACCAGCCGTAGCCGACATCACTCACATAGCCCGAGAAATCGGTCGCCGGTTCGATCAGACCGCCGAGCGAGGGTGAGACGTAGAGGACGACCGGCGAGAGTGCCCAGGCCGCCATCAGGAAGACCTTGCGCCGAATGTTGTAGCCGACCTTGATGGCCTCCTTGTACTCATCGGTCACGTTGTTCACATGGTCGAAGCCACGAGGCTCAAAGAAAAAGTGTCCCGACTGGCGGGTCACCATCGACACACACCAGGCGATGACGGCGGCCATCGCAGGATCGACAAACAGCATTGCGTAGGCGACGACGAAGCTGCAAGCGCTCACCAGATGCAGGCTCTGGTTGATGCGACTATGGTGATAGAAGCGGTGATCGTCCCAGCGCTGCCGGGCGAGTTCCTTCAGAAACGCTCGCATGATGACCCCTGTAGGAAAGCTCGATCGACATGACCCAGCCACCTCGCGAGCATCGTGGGGTCAGATGACAGCGGCATGACTTTTCGATGACGGGATTGCGACTTGCGGCCCGATCCGGTCCCCGTCATCGTCGTGACATCTGAGCGTTCGAGCATGTCGCTCATCATGAGAGATTCGAAGCCTCTTCGCGTGTCGGTGGTCACCGAGACCTGGCCACCCGAAGTCAACGGCGTGTCCTTGAGCCTGCACCGCCTGGTCGAGGAAATGCGTCATCGGTCCCACCCGATTCAGCTCGTACGTCTCCGGCAATCACACGAGCTCGACATCGATCGGCAAGCACTACGCAGCGACGAACTGTTGCTGCGCGGGCTGCCGATTCCCCGTTACCCCGGTCTCCAGATGGGCCTGCCGGCATTGCGCGTGTTAGGCAAGACCTGGCGCGCCAATTGCCCCGATCTGGTTCACATCGCGACCGAAGGCCCGCTTGGCTGGTCAGCCTCACGGATCGCGCGCCGGCTGGGGCTGCCGGTGACGAGCGATTTTCGTACGCATTTCGAGCACTACAGCGAACACTACGGACTGGGCCTCTTGAAACATCCGATCAAGCGCTACCTGAGGCGCTTCCACAATCGAACACGCGTCACCTTTGTTCCGACTCAATCCCTCAAGGATGAACTTGCGCGCGAGGGGTTCGAGCGCCTTGAGGTGCTGGGTCGAGGGATCGATACCGAGCGCTTCGATCCCGCGCGCAGGCGCCGCCCACTTCGGGAGTCCTGGGGCGTGTCCGATCATGAGGTCGTCATTCTCTGCGTGGGAAGGCTGGCACCTGAGAAGAATCTTGCCACGTTGATTGACGCCTATCTGAGGCTGCGCGCGGAGTCGCGGGCCGTCCGGCTCGTGCTGGTGGGAAAGGGTCCCCTTTACGAGTCGCTGCGCGCCACGCACCCCGACATCATCCTGACCGGTCAGCGGACCGGGCTCGAACTGGCCGAGCACTATGCCAGCGCAGACGTGTTTGCCTTCGCCAGCCTCACCGAGACCTTCGGCAATGTCATCCTCGAGGCGATGGCAAGTGGACTGCCAGTCATCGCCTTCGGACGCGGCGCAGCGATCGAGCTGATCGTTGCTCGCCACAGTGGTATGATTGCCGACCAGCGCACGCCCGGGACCTTTGCGCGCGGACTCGGCGAACTGGTCGGGGACGCCGACCTGCGGGCCCGTCTGGGCGCGATGGCCAGACAGACCGCACTCGCCCACGGCTGGCCGGCAATCGCCGAGCGCTTCGAGCAGATGCTGCGACAGTCGATCGTCGGGCCGCCAGACACACCGGCATGAAACCGTCATCAAACCGCAATCGGACCGTAACACGCACTTATTATCCTCGTTGCTTCCAACCCGGAGTGATCAACATGATGCTCAAGAAATACGTTTTTGCAGGCCTGCTTGCCGCCGCACCCGTCGCGCAAGCCCAGACCGAGATCCCGTTCTGGCACGCCATGACCGGTGCGCTTAACGAGTGGGTGGTCGGCCTTGCCAATGATTTCAACGACAGCCAGAGGACCTACAAGGTTGTGCCGGTCTACAAGGGCAACTACACCGAGACGATGACTGCCGCGATCGCAGCTTTCCGGGCCGGCAACGCGCCCCCGGTTCTGCAAGTGTTCGAGGTCGGGACTGCCACGATGATGGCGAGCAAGGGCGCGATCGTGCCCGTGGCCAAGGTGATGGCCGACTCGGGTCTGAAGTTCGACCCGAGCGTCTATGTGTCAGCAGTAGCGGGCTATTACACGGCACCCAACGGTCAGATGCTGAGCTTTCCGTTCAACAGCTCGACCGCAGTGATGCACTACAACAAGGACGCGCTGAAGGCCGCCGGCCTCGACCCGGAAAAACCGCCCAAGACCTGGCCGGAATTGCTCGAAGTCACCCGCAAGCTGAAGGCATCAGGCCACAAGTGCCCGTTGACCTCATCCTGGATGGGATGGATTCAGCTCGAAAATTTCTCGGCCTGGCATAACGTCGAGTTCGCGACCCGCAACAACGGCTTTGACGGCACCGATACGCGCCTGGCGATCAACTCGCCCCTGCACCGCCGTCACATCGGGCTGCTGGCTGACATGGCCAAAGAGGGCCTCTTCGTCTACAAGGGTCGCGGCTCCGCTCCCGATGCGCCGTTTGTCTCGGGCGAGTGCGCGATCACGATGGGATCGTCGGCGGCTTATGGCAATATCCGTCGCAATGCGAAGTTCGCCTCCGGTATCTCGACGCTGCCCTACTATCCCGATGTCCGGGGCGCCCCTCAGAACACCATCATCGGTGGCGCGAGCCTCTGGGTGATGTCGGGCCGCAAGGCTGAAGAGTACAAGGGTGTCGCGGCCTTCTTCGACTTCCTGAGCCGTGCCGATGTGCAGGCCAAGAGCCACCAGGCGACCGGCTACCTTCCAATCACGACAGCTGCCTTCGAGCTGACCGAGAAATCGGGCTTCTACAAGCAGAATCCGGGCACTGATGTGTCAGTCACGCAGATGATCAGGAAGGTCACCGACAAGTCGCGGGGTATCCGTCTGGGCAACTTCGTCCAGATCCGCACCATCGTCGACGAGGAACTCGAGAACATCTGGTCTGGAAAGAAAACGGCTGAGCAGGGCCTCGCCGACATCGAGCGACGCGGCAACGAGCAACTCGAGCGTTTCGCTGCAGCCAACCGCTGATTGCTGATTCTCCGAGTCAGGTTTGAGGCGACTCTCATCGGCATTACGCCGCTGCGGTCGCCTCGCGTTCCGGGTGCCCTCGCGCACCTGTCTCATTTTCAAAGAGCCTGATCCTTGCTGAGCTCGAAGGTGATCTTTGGCGGCAGACTGCTGCCGTGGCTGCTGATGCTGCCGCAACTGGCGATCGTCCTGGTCTTTTTCTTCCTGCCTGCCGGCCAGGCCCTGATGCAAAGCGTGATGCTTGAGGACGCCTTTGGCGGCTCGCGCCAGTTTGTCGGGCTTGAGAATTTTCGGCGTCTGCTGGCCGACCCGCTCTATATCGGAGCCTTTTCGACCACAGCCGTGTTTTCGCTCTGGGTCGCAATCGGCGCGATGCTATGCGGGCTGTTGCTTGCGCTCGCAGCCGAATCGGTGCTGCGTGGCCGCACCCTCTACCGCAGCCTGCTGATCTGGCCTTACGCGGTCGCGCCCGCGATCGCTGGCGTGCTCTGGCTCTTTCTGTTTGCCCCGGCATCCGGCATCCTGCCCAGGGCACTCGCCACCCTTGGTATCGACTGGAACCACCTGCTCGACTCGGGCGATGCGATGACCCTCATCGTACTCGCGTCGGTCTGGAAGCAGATCCCCTATAACTTTCTGTTTTTTGTCGCAGGCATTCAATCGATCCCGCGCAGCCTATTCGAGGCTGCAGCGATCGACGGTGCCTCAGCCCTGCGACGCACGCTGACCATCACTCTGCCCCTGCTGTCGCCGACGATCTTCTTCCTGCTGGTCATCAATGTCGTGTACGCTTTTTTCGACACCTTTGCGATCGTCGATGCCACCACCCAGGGCGGTCCCGGCAAGGCGACCGACATCCTGGTCTACAAGGTCTATCACGATGGATTCAAGGCACTCGACCTCGGGGGGTCAGCCGCCCAATCGGTCATCCTGATGACCCTGGTGATCGCGCTCACAGCCCTGCAATTCCGATTTCTCGACCGCAAGGTGCACTACTGACATGGTCGAACGAACTGGGCTGCGCCATGCCCTCGCGCATTTCGTACTGATCACAGGCGTCTGCGTGATCGGGTTTCCGCTTCTGGTTGCCTTCGTCGCATCGACCCAGAGCGCCGAGGACATCGCCGGGCGGGCATCGCTTTCCCTGCTGCCCGGCGAACATGGACTGGAAACCTGGCGGACCGCGCTGTTTGGCGGACAAACTCGCTTCGGTTCGAACATCGCGCCTGTCCTGCCCATGATGTGGACGAGCCTGATCTCGGCGCTGGCGATTGCAATCGGAAAGATCGTGATTTCGCTCCTTTCGGCCTTCGCCCTCGTGTACTTCCGCTTCCCGGGTCGCGCGCTCTGCTTTTGGCTGATCTTCGTGACGCTGATGCTCCCCGTCGAGGTACGGATCCTGCCCACCTACTCGATCGTCTCGAATCTGGCGCTCCTCGATACCTGGACCGGACTCACTGTGCCACTGATGGCCTCGGCGACAGCGACCTTCCTGTTTCGGCAATTCTTCATGACCATCCCTCCCGAATTGGTCGAAGCCGCGCGCATGGATGGGGCGTCGCCCATGCGTTTCTTCTTCGACGTGCTGGTGCCGCTGTCGAAGACGAGCATCGCGGCACTCTTCGTCATTCAGTTCATCTATGGCTGGAACCAGTACCTGTGGCCGCTTCTCGTGACGACCAGTGAGTCGATGTATCCCATCGTCATGGGCATACGCAGGATGATCGGAGGGGGTGATGCCGCCAATGAGTGGAATGTGGTGATGGCGGCGGCGCTGCTCGCGATGATTCCGCCCGCGATCGTTGTCCTGGGCATGCAGCGATGGTTCGTCAAGGGCCTGGTCGAAAGGGAGAAATGAGGGAAATGATCGGCTCAATCAGCGATCCGCTCGCCCTGAACGCGGTGAACAAGCGCTATAACGCCGGCAGCCGCAATGAGGTCCATGCGGTCAAGGATGTGACGGCATCGATCGACGCCGGCGAGTTTGTCGTCATTCTCGGCCCGTCGGGGTGTGGCAAGAGCACGCTGCTGCGCCTGGTCGCGGGGCTTGAGACGGTGACCGAGGGCGAGATCCGCCTGGGCCACACGGTACTGAATGAGCTTGAGCCGGCCCGCCGCGACATCGCCATGGTGTTCCAGAACTACGCGCTCTACCCGCACATGAGTGCATTTGACAACATGGCCTACAGCCTGCGCATCGCCGGCTTGCCGCGCGCGGAAATCGCGGCTCGCGTTCAAAAGGCCGCGGCAGCGCTCGCGCTCAGTGAACTGCTCGAGCGTCGGCCTGGCCAGCTGTCTGGCGGACAGAGGCAACGCGTGGCGATGGGACGGGCGATTGTGCGCGAGCCCCGGCTGTTTCTGTTTGATGAACCGCTTTCCAATCTCGATGCCAAGCTGCGCGTGCAGGCCCGCCTGGAAATCCGGCGATTGCATGGGCAACTGGGACGCACCTCACTTTTTGTCACGCACGACCAGGTGGAGGCCATGACGCTGGCCGATCGCATCATCGTCATGAACGAAGGTCGGATCGAACAGATCGGTACCCCAGACGCGGTCTACGCTCGACCGGCGACTACCTTCGTTGCTGGATTCATCGGCGCGCCGCCCATGAACCTTATGAACGGGCGGGTCGAGGGCGAGCATTTGTTTCTCGATGGGGTTGCCCTACCCCTGCCGATGCGGCCGCCACGCCAGGGTCCAATCATGATGGGACTTCGAGCCGAAGCGGTGAGAGCGGGCGACACCCAATGGTTGTTTGAAGCTGAACTCGTCGAGCATCTCGGCAGCCAACAGCACGTCCATGGCCGCCTGCACGGGCAAGCTTTCGTGATCAGTCGCTCGAACGACGGCCCGCTGGTGCGCCCCGGCGATCGATTGGGCCTCTCGTTCGACCCGCAGGCGATACACTGGTTCGATGCGGCAAGCGGGAGCCGATTGAGCGGCTGAGCGGCTAAACGGCTGTCCAGCCTTGGCGCGGGGCCTGTCACCTCGATCGGACTTCGACCCCGCTGCAATCCCGCATCGATCAGGCCGCGATCGGAAGCTCGCGTCGGCGCAGCGGCTCGGCAAAGCGGCGGACAAAGCGCTCGCTCATCTGGTCGATCGGCAGCAGCATCAGGAAATCGGCGCAGTTGAAGACCGGATCATGCGCAGGCGGCCCACCCACCCTGGCCCCAGCCCGCAGATAGCCCCGGATCAGCGTGGGGGCCTCGACCACCTCGCCACGCGCAAGCGCGCCCACTGGTAGCGCGGAGCGTGGTCGGACCCGCAGCTCGGGCGCCACCCAGGAGCGCTCGAGCTGAAGGGCGAGATCGGCGGCGTACGCACCCCCATCGGCCAGACTGACCGACGCGCATCCAATCATCGTGCGGATCGAGCGATCAAACGCATATCGGTAGAGCGCGCCCCACATCATGGCCATCACTGAGCTGCCGCGCCACACGGGATCGATGCAGGAGCGGCCGATCTCCATCATCGACCCCCGGAGATGTCCGAGCGGCGAGAGATCGAACTCGGAATCGGCATACACCTCGCCAAGACGCCCCGCTGCGGCAGGCGGGAGAATGCGGTAGGTCCCGACCACTCTCGCATTGCCCTGATCCACGACGATGAGATGGTCGCAGTGATCGTCAAAGCGATCCTGATCGACCCCCGGCGAAGCGCCCAGGCGCGCGCCCATTTCCTGGGCAAACACTCGCCAGCGCAGCCGCTGGGCGGCCTCGACCTCATCCCAGGTCCTTGCCAGCCGCACGCTCAGCAAAGCGCCGCGCCGGCCTGCATCAAGATTCTGCGTGAAATCGGCTCGAATGCCTGTCTGCGTGTGCATGGAATGCTCCTTTGCCAACGTGATGGATCTTGCGACTCGAGGTTTGCAGAACGATGAAAGTTTCGTGTCGAAGGGATGACAACACGCCCTACGAGATTTGGTCATAATCACGCGCACGCCGCTCGATCGCGGCCCTGGCAGTCGGCTGGATCGCGTGCCTCAACAGGGGACAGGCATGAGGGAGTTGTCATTTGATCTGGTGGTGGTGGGCTGCGGCGTGGCCGGTCTGTCGGCAGCCGTCTCGGCGGCCGAGTGCGGCGCCCGGGTCGCGGTCCTGGAGCGCGCGCCGATCGAGGAGCGAGGCGGTCAGAGTCGCTACACCGAGGCCTACCTGCGCATGAAGAGCCTGGACGAAGTGAGTGATGACTTCGAGGTTCACCTCGCCGAAAACGGAAGCGGCAGCATCGATCCCGAATGGGTCGAGCGCAGTGCCGATCCCGCTGCGGGCGGACTGGTGCGCGGCCTGAGCCTGGCCGACCCACTGTTCATCGGCGCGTTCGCCGACCATGCCGGGCGCTCGATCAGCTGGCTGCGTGGGATCGGCGCCCGTTTCGACTTCCTGCCCACCCAGTTCCTGACGAAATCCCAGCCCCGCCTCCTGCCGGTGGGTGGCGGACAGGCACTCGTGGAAGTGCTCGCCGATCGAGCCGCGGCGCTCGGGGTCTCATTTTTCTACGAGACGACGGCAAGCGCACTGATCGAATCCGAAACAGGCGAGGTGATCGGCATCAAGGCGCGTCAGGGAAGTGGAAAGGTCAACTTCCTGGGCGCAGTCGTTCTTGCCAGCGGAGGCTTCCAGGGCAACGCCGAAATGATGGCGCGGTACGTCGGCCCACGGTCGGTCCACCTCCGCCCGATCTGCAAGGGCGGCTACTACAATCGGGGCGAAGGCATTCGCATGGCGCTCGATATCGGCGCGGCCGCCTGCGGCGAGTTTGGCAGCTACCATGCCGAGCCCATCGATCCGCGCTCCGGCATCTCCGAACCCTCGGTGTTCATTTTCCCCTACGGCATTCTGGTCAACCAGCACGGCGTGCGCTTCACCGACGAGGCCCCAGGGACGGTCGATGCCTATTACGAACGTGTCACACGCCGAATCTACGAACAACCGGGCGGCATCGCCTGGGTCATTCTGGACGCTCGGCATCAGCGGATCCCGAACTACCGGCTCGCGATCCGCACCGACAAGCCCCCGGTTGTGGCCTCCACCCTGCCCGAGATGGCGAGGGCACTGGGCCTGCCCGAGGCGAATCTGGTGGCGACCGTCGACGCCTACAACCGGGCCTGCCCGGGTGATGACTGGACCCCTCTCGAACTCGATGGCATCAGTACGAGCGGTATCGAACCCAAAAAGTCCAACTGGGCCTGTCCGATCGACGAGGCGCCCTTCCACGCCTATCCGATCATTTCAGCCAACGTGTTCACCTTTGGCGGACTCAAGACCGACACGGACGGACGCGTCCTGAATGCGGACGGGAGCACCCTCCCCGGACTCTACGCCGCAGGCGAGATCGTGGGGCTCTACTATGGCAACTACACGGGGGCCACATCGGTACTCAAGGGCATCGTCTTCGGCCGACGTGCCGGACAACACGCAGCAAATCGAAAACAAGGTACTAATGAAAATCTGGCACCAAAGCTTCACTTCGCTTGACGATCTTCCCGCTTACCGGGAAGCCATGGAGTCTCACATCCGCAAAGTCGTCGGCCCCGGCACGGAAGTCGTACTGCACGGTGTGCGCGACGGCACCTATCCGACCAACTACCCGGGCACCGACATCGCCTATGCCGGCTTGTACGCGATGCACGCCTCACAGTGGATCAGCCAGGCGATCAAGGCTCAGGACGAGGGCTTCGACGCCTACGCAATGTGCACGCTACCCAACCCCCTCATTCGCGAGATCCGCAGCCTCATCGACCTGCCCGTGGTAGGTTACGGCGAGGCGAATATGCACATGGCCTGCATGCTCGGACATCGCTTTGGACTGATGCTGTTCATTGACAGGATGGTGCCGCTCTATAGAGAGCAGATCGACATCTATGGTCTGGCGAGCCGCTGCGCCGGGGTCAGCCCGGTCGGCTTCAGTTTCCATCAGGTACTCGAGGCCTGGAACGATCCCGGACCCCTGATCAAGCGCTTCGAGCAAAGCGCGCTGCAACTGATCGACCGGGGCGCAGATGTGATCATTCCGGGCGAGATGCCGCTCAATATTCTGCTCGCCACGCATGGCATCAACAGGGTCGGTGACGTGCCAATCATGGACGGCATCGCCGTGACGCTCAAGATGGCGGAGATGCAGGTATCGCTTCGCCAGACCGTCGGGCTGTCGCAGAGCCGACATGGCTGGATGAATGCCAAGCCCCCGCGTGAGCGGGTTGATCAGGTGATGGCCTACTACTCGATGAACAAGTGAATCGAAGCCGCCGCTCAACCCGGAACGAGCCGATAGCCAACACCGCGCACGGTCTGCAGCATCGCCTCGCAGCCGATCCGCGCGAGCGCGCCACGTAGCCGCCTGATATGAACGTCCACCGTGCGCGGATCGATCAGGCTGTCGGCTCCCCAAACCACTTGGACCAGTTCTCTCCGATCAAACGCGCGGTAGGGCCGCGACATCAGCGCGCCGACAATCCGGCATTCGGTGGGGCTCAGCGTCGTTTCCTGTCGCCGACCGTCACGGTGGACGATCACGCGCTTGATGGAATGGTTGAGCGTAAGCGCGCCTAAGGTCACGATCTCTTCAGCGGCCGGTGGGTCGATGAGATCAACCACCGACCGGACCTGACGACAGATCCAGTCGGCCGAGGTCTCAAATGGAAACGCCAGATCGGCCAGCGAATCGAGCAGTTTCACGCAGACCTCAGGATCGACCCCTGAGCCCAGCGCAACGACCAGGGGACGCGATGCTGCGCAAGCGTCGCGCAAGCGCGTGAGGCTTGCCCGAAGATCAGGATCGATCCGCTGGACAGCCACCAAAAGCACCGCGGGGTGATGCATCGCATCAGCGTGAATATTGTCGACTCGCGTGCCCGACCACTCGACCGCCCAGCCGACCGATTCGAAGGCAGCAATGAGATTCGCCGGGATCGGCAGGCACCCGATGTCACGGTCAGGCCGCAAGGCCACGACTGCGCGGCTCCCGCTTCGGGCCCTCCCATTCGCCGCCCCGGTCGCCCCGCTCGACAGAGTGCGCATCACGGGCCGCTCAATTTCGAGTCGCCCACAAGGCACCTTGGTTGCAAGCGTACCTGGTGGGTGGTTGTCAAGATTGAGTTGCGGTGCATGGGGCTTGAAGATAGGACCCATTCATGACGATTCGGTGACACCCAAAGGGCGAGCGTCGGGTCACACCGCAATCGAGCGCCGATCCGCTAAACTCGACTTGAAAGTATGGTTTCCAATCGATTCAGCGTGAATTCAGTGGAGCCC
>Ga0169931_10004396_pt1 | contig 21947 bp, 23 predicted proteins | sample Kivu_15m_20L_FD_129675 | JGI IMG/M metagenome (GOLD analysis project Ga0169931, IMG submission 129675) | Freshwater microbial communities from Lake Kivu, Western Province, Rwanda to study Microbial Dark Matter (Phase II) - Kivu_15m_20L... | ecosystem: Environmental > Aquatic > Freshwater > Lake...
GGGGCAGTTCAAAAATTTGCTGATTTAACAAAAAGAATTAATCAAGAAAATGGACGTTTGCTTATAATCTTAGATAATGAGCCTTTATTTAATGGAACAGTATCGACACCTATCACAGATGGTAAGGGTCAAATGCAAGGCTTTAAGGATATTAAGGACGCACAAGAGACGGCAGTACTTTTGAATGCCGGGGCTTTGCCAGTTCCAATTGATCTAGTCGAGCAAAGAACAGTCGGCGCAACATTGGGCCAAGAATCAATAGAAAAAAGTTTGGTTGCTGGCGCAATTGGCTTGATAGCCGTGTTGGTATTTATGATTGTTTATTATAGGCTGGCTGGATTAGTTGCAGGCGCTGCGCTTTTGATATATACCCTTTTGGTTCTTGATATATTTAAAATATCTGGCATAACCCAGTCTCCAATAGTTCTAACTTTGGCCGGAATTGCTGGCTTTGTTTTAAGTATTGGTATGGCCGTAGATGCCAATATTCTCATTTTTGAAAGAATGAAAGAAGAGGTGCGCGAAGGAAGTTCGGTCTCTACGGCTGTTGACTCTGGCTTCAAAAGAGCCTGGTCGAGCATACGTGATTCAAATGTATCAACACTTATTACTTGCTTGATTTTATATATATCGGGCATTCCTATCATTAAGGGCTTTGCTGTTACACTGGCAATCGGTGTAGTGGTTAGTATGTTTACTGCGATAACAATTTCAAAAACATTTATGCAGGCAGTAGTGCAGACAAAGATAGGCTCAAAGCCAAGTTCGTATCGAATCAAAGATCAGGAGGTAGAAAAGTGAACATAGTAGGAAAGCGCAAAATTTGGTTTGTTATATCGATTATTTTGATTCTACCAGGAACAATTGCACTTTTTGTATGGGGGTTGAAGCCTGGAATAGACTTCACAGGCGGGCAGGAGATTGAAGTAGCGGGCGAGGTTAGTCAGTCAGAATTAAGGGATATTGTTTCTAAAACAGGGGTAAATGAAATCACCGTGACAACTAGTGGCAGTGACAGGCTCGTTGCCAGGTTTAGCGATAAAGAAGTAGAAAATCCAGAAAATGTCAGACAAAATATTAAAACTCTTCTTGCCGAAAAGAACCTAACTGAAACTGCCTACAGCTCTGTAGGGCCATCTGTAAGTAGAGATATCACCAGAAATGCTCTGATTGGTGTTGGATTGGCTTCGATAGCAATACTTCTGTATATTGCTTTCGCATTTCGTAATACGCCACCCCCTGTAAGCCCATGGAGCTTTGGCGCAACAGCAATTGTTGCACTTTTGCATGATGCACTATTTTTGTTAGGAATTTTTGCTATACTTGGTCATTTCTTTGGCGTCCAGGTAGATGCTTTGTTCGTTACCGCTATTTTAACTGTAATAGGATTTTCGGTGCACGACACTATTGTGGTGTATGACAGAATTCGCGAAAATCTTAGAAAACTCAATAAGCCTTTTGAAGAAATAGTAAATATTTCTATTAACGAAACATTAGCTAGATCATTAAATACTTCCGTAACTGTTGTGCTGGTGTTATCGGCATTTTATATGTTTGGCGGAGAGTCAATTAAGTATTTTGTTTTAGCACTGCTTATCGGAATAATATCAGGAACATATTCATCAATATTTAATGCTTCACCACTTTTGGTAGTTTATAATAATTGGAAAATTAAAAAGTCTAAACAGCCCAAGAAGCCATTAAAGCTAAAGAACAACAATAAGAAGTAGAATTACGGTGGTAGTTAAGAATATTACTAGAGCCGAAGTTAGCCACACCCAAATTGGTAATTTCTTGGGAGTTTCGGCTTTTTCTTGAGTTTTTATTTCGGCTTTTTGTATTTTTTCTTCAAAAGTTGAGGCTGAGGTAAGATCTATTTCTGATTGAACTGGAGCAGAATCGACATCATTTTTATTTACGGTAGTATCTAGTAAGTCATCGTAGTTTTCGAATATGTTAGAGCTATCTTCGGATATACTCTTACTTTGACTATCGATTATTTTGGCCGGCTCACCATGATCATGGGGAGGAGCTAGCTCTGGTATCATCAAGCGCTTTAGTGTCGAACGTACTTTATTTCTTGATTCGTCATCGTATTCTTGGGTTTTGATTGGGTCTTGTGTATGCAAAACTTTATTTGCGGAATCATCTCTATCCATAGCTGATTTAGTGGCGGGAATTGAAGTGGACTTAAGTTGTGTGCCGGTCATTGTGTAGAAGCGTTGAATATTGCCGCAATCTGGACATAAATAGCCCACCAAGCTTGGCGTCATATTTGAATTACATTCTGGGCAGTATCTATCCATATTTGTTTTGCTTATCTAATACTATTCTAGCACACAACATAAGCATTAAAAAGGTGTTGTTATTTTAACTGTTGTTGGTTATACTATAAAAAACGAGGTTAAAACAAATGTTACAGTATTTCATAACGTCCAAAACACGAAGAAAGATTATTACTATGTTTAGTAAATATCCTGACTATAGAGTGCATATTCGTGGTCTCGCTAAAATTACTAAAGAAGATCCTGGTAACGTGAGCCGTGAGCTAGTTCGGCTAGAAAAGATTGGATATGTTAAGGCCTTCAAAGAGGCTAACACCAAAGTTTATGGAGTTAATCAGAACTTTATCCTTTTTAAGGAGCTCCAGAATATGGTGCTCAAAACAAGCCATAAGAGGAAATGATGTGAGTATTAATTAATAAAATAAAAAGTGAGGTGAAATGAAACAAATACAAAAAATTATAAAGACTTTGCGGTATTCAGAATCTGTAGTAAATAAAAAAAATAACAACGCCGAAACACGCAGATACTTAGAAAGTAATAGAAGGCAATATGTGGCTTCTGCTCCAGTTGGCTTCAAATCTAGATCTGGTTCAGATTTTTTCTTGCAGTAATCATCAAAACTCGTAAAATATCGGCTACACTATTAGTATGCCTAAAATTATCTGGGAGGATTCAAATGCCGTAAGTTATTCATTGAATGACAATGTCTCCGCTTTGATATTACAAAAAAGAGGCCTTAGCCCTAAAGAGCAAGAGGGCTTTTTAAATCCTAAATACGAATCCCTCAAAGATCCATTCATTATCCCTGATATGAAAATTGCTGTTGAGAGAATAGAAAGCGCTATTAGAAAAAACGAAAAAATTGTAATCTATGGTGATTATGATATTGATGGGCTTAGTTCTTCGGCGCTGATGAAGGATGCATTCTTTATGATGGGTATCGATGTCGATCTATATATACCTGACAGATTCGAAGAAGGCTATGGGCTGAACTCTCAAGCTATTAAGAAACTCAAAAAAGAAGGCTATGATTTGGTTATTACAGTTGACTGCGGGACTACGGCCCATGAGCAATTAAAATTGGCTAGCGAAATAGGGTTAGATGTGGTGGTGACAGATCATCACGAGCCAGACGGCAATAAGCCTGAAGGAGCAGTTGCATGCGTTAACCCTAAGCTAGAAATTGACAACCAGCTTAAAGATTTAGCAGGAGTAGGAGTGGCATTTTACTTGATTCGAGCCATTCAGCAAAAATATAAGTTGGTTAAGCCCGGGCAAGAAAAGTGGCTACTTGATTTAGTCGCACTCGGGACTATCTGTGACGTTGTGCCCCTTACGGGAGACAATAGAATTTTGACTTCTTTTGGTTTGAGAGTTATCAAAAAAACCAAAAGAGCCGGCCTAATATCTTTGGCTGAGAAGTCATCAGTAGAAATGGACAGAATAGCTGAAGACGATTTAGGATTTAAAATAGGACCAAGATTAAACGCAGCTGGTAGGCTGTTGCACGCACAAAATGCATTGGATGTGCTAATCGCAAAATCCAAAGATAAGGCAGATGAACTAAGTCAATTTTTGAATGAGCTAAATACTAAAAGACAAGAAAGTACTAAGGATATCTTCATTGAGGCAAGCAAAATGGCTAAAAAATACAAAAAAGACCCTATCCTAGTCTTGAGTAGTGCCGATTGGTCTCATGGAGTTATCGGAATAGTGGCTAGTAGAATATCTGAAAAATGGCATAAGCCAGTAATACTACTCCAAGAGCTTGGTGAGTATTCAAAGGGATCTGCTAGAAGTTATGGCTCGTTTAGCATTATAGATGCGATAAGGGAGTCATCGGAGCTACTTGATACTTTTGGGGGCCATAATTTTGCGGCTGGGCTGAAACTTAAGACTGATAGACTGGATGAATTTAGATATCGGGTTAATCGCTATGCAATTGAGAATATGGACGCCAAAAATAATTTTAAAATAATTGATATTGGATTAGATTTAGGTACAAACTCACCTAGTCTTTCAATATATGATGATGTCGCACAATTAGCACCTTTTGGTAATAGCAACAGAAAGTTGTATATGAGGGGCTCCTATAAAGTTTCCGAAATTAGGCTCGTAGGAAGTGATGCTTCTCATTTAAGACTTAAGCTTAAGTCCAATGATGGTGCGGAGCATGTAGCTATTGGTTTTGGTAAGGCAGATGAATTTGGTGAATTAGAAGTTGGCCAAGAAATTGAAATTGCATTTGAACTTGGCGAAAATATTTGGATGGACAAAAGAACCCATCAAATAGAAATTGTAGACATAGTATCAAAAGAATAAATATTTTATACAATCATTTATAATTATTTTAATAATCATTTAAATTTACAGATTGGATAGTTGTTATATTAATAAAAAAATGTATTCTAAATAATCTCTATATTTACGTTTATAATGATGTTAAATAAAAACCCTTTGAAATAATTTGCTCAATATTATTATTGGTATTTGTGGAGATAGTTATAAAGAGTTAAAATTGCTTTATGGCAATTAAATATCAAAGACCTAGAGGTATGCAGGATTTACTACCAGAGGATCAGAAAATCTGGAGCTATATTACTGAATCATTCGTGGATATTTGCAAACAAGCAGGAGCAGAGCGCATATCGACGCCAATTCTTGAAAGTACAGATCTGTTCACTAAAGCGGTCGGCGAGGGTACAGAAGTGGTAAGTAAGGAAATGTATAGTTTCGAGGATCGTTCCGGAAATAGCCTTACTTTGAAACCAGAAAGCACTGCTGGTGTGGTTCGTGCCTACATCGAGAACGGAATGGCAAGCCTCCCTAAGCCTATTAGCCTGTATTATATTGAGTCTCATTTTAGGTATGAAAGGCCCCAGCTCGGGAGGTATAGACAGCATACACAGCTAGGCTTTGAGGTATTTGGCGACTCTACGGTTACATCGGACGTGCATGTTATCGCGCTAGGTTCGAGATTATTAAATAAGCTTGGTTTAAAACATAAGGTTTTAATAAACAGTATTGGTACACCCGAAGATCGTCAAAAGTATATAGAGGTCTTGCGAGAATATTTTGAAAGACACAAGGATAAACTTCCAGAGATAAATCGGCTTCAACTAGACAAAAATCCTTTAAGGATACTCGATACAAAAGATGATAGTGTAAAGCAATTGGTGGAAGAGGCGCCTCATATTATTGATTATTTAAAAAAAGAATCTTCTAAAAGATTCCAGGCAATTCTAGAGATGTTAGAGGGTTGTGGAATTGAGTACGAACTGAATACTCGGCTTGTGAGGGGCTTAGATTACTATAATGATATTGTTTTTGAATATGTTGCCTCAAGAGAAGGTGCGAGCTTCAGTGTTGGGGGAGGCGGGAGATATGATGGGTTGGTTGAGCTGATGAGTGGCCCACAGACTCCTGCAGTTGGCTTTGGCTTGGGTGTAGATAGAATAAAAATCGAATTAGAAGAAATGAATTTTAATCCAGAGCTTAAAAACCCAGATGTATTTGTGGTTGCAATAGGAAAGGATGCCGCCTTAGATGCCGAAGTAGTACTTGAGAGACTACTTAATGAGGGCATTTCGGCCCAATCGAATTTTTCGAAAAAATCAATGGGCGATCAATTATCTATTGCGGCCAAATTAGGAGTAAAGCATGCCGTAATCATAGGCGACAGAGAAGCTCAACAAAAAGAAGCGATAATAAAGGATATGGCTTCGGGAAATCAGCAAGTTGATAAGCAAAACAAGTTAATTGAAAATATCAAAAAAAGCCTAGGCTATTGAGTTTTTTGTTGTTTTCAGGTATAATTATTCAGATTTTATAATTCAACAATCGTAAAAAAGGAGAAAAATTTGTTACAGGTTACCAGAAAAGAAGATGAATCAGTAGAAAATATGATTAGACGCTTTAATAAGAAAGTTATCCAGTCAGGAATTTTGACTACTGCTCGTCAGAAGAAATACTTCCAAAAGCCTATATCTAAAACTGAAGCAAGGGAAGTTGCAATTCGCAAGCGTGTTCGCAAAGAGCAAAAGATGCGCGAAATGCTCGGATCAAGATAATGGATTTGATTGATCAACTAGAGAGTGATCTAGCTGAAGCAATGAAATTGCGTGACGAAGTTCGCACCACAACCTTAAGATTGTTAAAAAGTGCTTTAAAAAATTACCAGATAGAACTTGGGCATGATTTGACTATGCAAGAAGCTTTGTCTGTACTCCAAAAGGAAGCTAAAAAACACCAGGACTCGATTAAGCAGTACGAAGACGCAAAAAGAGAAGATTTGGCCAATGAAGAGAAGGCCGAACTAGATGTAATCGAAGGGTATCTTCCAGAGCAAATGAGCCAAGAGCAAGTTGAAAAGGCCGTTGATTCTGCTATTGCTGAACTAGGAGCTACAGGGCCGGCCGACATGGGCAAAGTGATTGGACTAGTGCGTCAAAAGACTGAAGGCCAGGCAGATGGCTCAATGATTGCGCAATTAGCAAAGCAAAAATTATCCAAGTAATTTAATGATCAATCTTAACTTAGCAGGCAAAAGTCCACTAACTTCGACTCAGCTTCAATCAATTGCTGAATCTGTTAATGATACCTTGGTATTAGCTATGGATTATAGAATTGGACTTTCTTTTGTCGATACCAAAACCATACAGGAGCTCAATGATAAATATGCGGGCAATAATTATCCAACTGACATCCTGAGCTTTGAATATAACGATCCTTCACAAGAGAGTAATGGAGATATCGTAGTCTGTACAAAAATAGCCGAGTCTCAAGCTAAAGAAAATAATATAAGCATTGAAGCAGAGTTAAGTTTGCTTGTGGCTCATGGAATATTGCATATTTTGGGTTATGACCATCAAGATGAAAAACAGGCGGCTAGCCTAGATGCTATGCAGGGTGATATTATGAAAAAGTTAAATTATGAATACAGGGATTTTAAATGGTCGCATTAAGTAGTTTTAAGTACGCTATAAAAGGTCTAAAAGAGGTTATTAAATCAGAAAGAAATGCAAAAATTCACCTATTTTTAGCATTTGTAGCGATTGTTTCGTCTATCATACTTAGGGTTGGAGTATTAGAATTTCTTTTTGTGTTTCTGTCTATTGTTTTGGTTATCTTTGCAGAAATAGTCAATACTGCAATTGAAAAGACTCTAGATTTGATAAGCCAGGAAAATAATCATGCTATCCAAATAACTAAAGATATGATGGCGGCAGCAGTTCTTTTAACTGCAATAGGGGCTATTGTAGTTGCTGGAATAGTATTTATACCAAGAATTATTGAGTTAGTTAGGTCATTTGTTAGATGAAGAAATTGATAGTGGTAATTGGTTTGCCTGGTTCTGGCAAAGACACTCAAATAGAATTGCTTTCAAAAATTCGAGAAGTAAATGTTATAGAGGCTGGGGACTTGGTTCGAAAAAAGGCTGAATCTGATCCAGAGATTAAGGCTAAAGTTGAACAAGGGGAACTGGTTGATAATGACATGGTTAATTCCTTGGTGAGTGAAAAGTTGAAGAGTTTCAATAGCGAAAGTGTGATAATTTCTGATGGTTTCCCAAGAAGACTATGTCAAGCAAAATGGCTAGATGATTTTGCAAAAAGTAGTGATATTGAAATTTATAGATACATTCTTATTAATATTAAAGACGAAGAGTCTATGAAAAGACTTTTAAAAAGAGGTAGAGCTGACGATAAAAAAGAAGTTATAAAGCATAGAATAGCTATTTTTCATAATGAGACTAAAGAAGTTATTGATTATTACAAGGACAAGGGCCTGCTCAGTATTGTCGATGGGATGGGAAGTGTGGAAGATATCCATGAAAGAATGAAGGCGGCCTTAAATTGGTAAATACTCGCATTAAAACTCCTGATGAAATAGAATATATAAAAAAGAGCGGAGAAATTCTAAGTAGGGTTTTAGATATTCTGGTAGAAAATGCCAAGCCAGGCACAAGTAGCTTAGAATTAGATAAAATTGCAGACGAAGAAACAAAGAAAATGGGAGGCGAGCCAGCTTTTTTGGGTTACCAGGGTTTTCCAGGGCGCGTTTGCGTTTCTGTCAATAATGAGATAGTTCACGCAATTCCTTCGGCCAAAAGACTCCAAAAGGGCGATTTGGTTGGTATTGACTATGGAGTTAACTATAAGGGAATGATAACGGATGCAGCCAGAACGATTAGCCTTGGTAAGCCGAGCCGTGATGCAGAAAAGCTACTGGAAGGCTGCTACGAAGCTTTACAGAATGCAATAGCAATAATCAAAGATGGTGTAAGGGTTGGTGATGTAAGTGAGGTAATCGAAAGAACTCTTCGTAAATTTGATCTAAAGCCGATCTATAGCCTTACTGGCCATGGTGTTGGGCGCGAATTGCATGAAGACCCAGTAATCCCAAACTATGGCAGGGCTGGGGTTGGTCAAGAGCTTAAGGCCGGAATGACAATTGCTGTTGAGCCGATTGCGTCTGTAGGTACTAATGATCTCTACTTGGCAGAGGATGGCTGGACCTATATGACCAGGGATGGCTCATTAAGTGCACAATTCGAAAACACTCTTCTGGTAACAAGAGAAGGGTGTGAGGTCATCGCAAGCTAGTATTTGCAACTTACACCTATGGGTGCGATAATGTCATTTAGTTATGGCGCCAAAAAATGAAGAAACATACGTCGGTTTAGATATCGGCACGAGTAAAGTGGTTTGTGTGGTTGGCTTGCATCAACAGGATTCGCCTACGCCAAGTATTATCGGACTAGGAGTTTCACCGACTTCAGGCCTTAGACGTGGTGTTGTCGTGGATGTTGAAGAAACTGTCAGCTCAATAACCGCCGCACTCGAGGATGCCGAAAGAATGAGCGGAATTGCTATTGAGCGCGCTACCATTTCTATCGATGGGAGCCATATTAGAAGCATGAACTCTAGGGGTGTTATTGCAGTATCAAGGGCAGATAGAGAAATTACTAAAGAAGAGCTAATTAGGGTTGAAAAGGCTGCAACTTCTGTTCAGCTAGAATCAAACCGTCAAATCATCCAAGTGTTAACAAATTCATATTCAGTAGATGGTCAAAATGGAATTTCCGACCCTGTAGGCATGAATGGTATCAAGCTTGAGGCTGAGACGCATATAATCTCTGCTTCTACACCAGCAGTAAAAAATCTAGATAATGCAGTTTTTAGATCTGGAATTCAAATCAATAGCCAACTTATTGTACCGGTCGCAGCAGCAAAGACTGTACTTACAAAAAAACAGAAGGAGCTCGGTGCAGTACTAATTAATTTCGGATCAGAGACAACAGGGATTGTGATATATAGAGAGGGCAAGCTGGTTTACAGCAGTATATTGCCACTAGGTTCAAATAACATTACAAAAGACCTTGTTTACGGACTTAAAACAAATATTGAAATAGCCGAAAAGGTCAAAATCAAATATGCAGAAGCGAAAAGACCAAATCCAAGAGACACAAAAAAGATAGGTCTAGAAAACTTGGGTGGCAAGGGCTCTTATTCTAAAAACGATATAGATAAGATAGTTTTTGCAAGATGTAATGAGATATTCAACATAATTTCGAAAGAAATAGATAAAGCAGACTCTAGTAGGCAACTCGCAGCAGGTGTTGTTCTGACCGGAGGGGGAGCAAACCTTAAAGGGATCACGGACTTTGTATCAGAATCACTAAAATTGCCTGCAAGCATTGGCTCATCACAGAAATACACAGGTGTATCCGATAAGATTTCTGACCCAAGCTATACATCGGCGATAGGTTTGATGCTTGAGGATATGGAAATTCCTAGGGAAAACAAAGTGAACCGCTTTGAATCTCTTTTTGGAGAAATAGGAACTAAAATTAAATCAATTTTTAAAAAAATACTCCCTTAAATTAATGCACACACAACCGAACACTTTTATTAATTGATTGAACACATTATTTATATCTATAAATTAGTTAAAATTCTTGAATAAATATATTGCATATGCTGGATAATTTATATATACTTTAATTATCCTTTTATATTAAGAAGGTATGTGGTAAGGGATTTTATATCTGGGAGGTACATCCTCCCCAAGCATTTATCAAATTATGAGGTGAACAAAAAATATGGCAGAAATCTTACCGGAAATTGAAACATTTGCACGAATCAAAGTCGTTGGTATCGGCGGTGGTGGAGGCAATGCACTAAATAGAATGGTTCAATCAAAACTTCGAGGTATTGATTTTGTTGCCATTAATACAGATGCTCAAGCGCTCCATTATTCTCAGGCCAATACAAAGGTACATATTGGTAAAGAAGCTACTCGTGGACTTGGTGCAGGTGCCAATCCTGACGTTGGCCGTCAGGCTGCTGAAGAGAGCGAAGAAGATATATATAATGCTCTAAAACACTCCGAGATGGTGTTTATAACTGCTGGTTATGGCGGCGGTACAGGCTCTGGTGCTGCCCCGGTTGTTGCGAGAATCGCAAAAGAAATAGGAGCGCTTACTGTAGCTATAGTTACTAAGCCTTTCACTTTTGAAGGCGATAGACGCAGAAAGATAGCAGAAGCCGGAATTGAAGAGCTCAAAGATAAAGTTGACACTTTAATTATAATTCCAAATGATCGAATTCTACAGTTAGTTGACAGGAAAACAAGTCTTTTGGATGCATTTGGGACTGTAGATGATGTATTAAAGCAGGGCGTTCAGGGTATTGCTGACTTAATTACTGTTAACGGATTGGTTAACTTGGACTTTGCAGACGTTAAATCAATTATGAGTAGTGCTGGCTCTGCATTAATGGGTATTGGTCAGGGTGCAGGCGATAGCCGTGCAATTGACGCCGTTAAATACGCAATGGACTCGCCTCTTTTGGAGGTTTCTATTCAGGGAGCAAAGGGTGTGCTTATAAACTTTACCGGTGGCAGAGACATGGGTATGCACGAAATTGAAGAGGCTGCCAAACTCATTCATGATTCTGTTGATCCAGAAGCTAATATTATCTGGGGTACAGTCTTAGACGAAAACATGACTGGAGAGATAAGAGTCACCTTGGTGGCTACTGGTTTTGATGCTGAAAGGATGCAGAGAAATCATTTTATGAATCCTGCTTCAAAATCCAGCGACTTGTTTACTAAGCCAGAAACTGATCTTACCAATCTGGAAGAAGATGAAATTAATCCTGAGCCTTCGATACCTTTTTTGGACGCCAACGGTTCGCGACCAGTGTTTGATGAAGATTCAGAACCCATGGTTACGGCTAAGCCAAAAAATGAATATGATTTTGAGCCAGTCAAGGCAGAATTAGATGATGAGATTGTCGAGTTTGATTTCGATGAGGATTTAGATAAAAAGGTTAATAATAAGAAGTTACAAGATGAGCCAATTGTTGAAACAATCTCCTCTGATTTTGAGGACGATGACGATTACGATAAGCCAGCCTTTCTCAGGGAAGGGCTTAAGCTAGGGGATGACAATCAAGACGATGATGATATTCCTAGCTTTGTAAAAAAGAAGCTATAAGTCATGCACTGCCCGGTTTGTAACGCTCAGGTTAGTCGGGTTCTCGAATCTAGAGAGGTAGAGGATGGAGTTTCAATTCGCAGAAGGCGCGAGTGTATCAAGTGCAGTCACCGGTTTACTACTTATGAACGGCTCGAGGTACCAAATCTGATGATAATCAAAAAGAGTGGTGAGCGAGAGCTATTTGATAGAGATAAGCTATCCCGGGGAATATATCGTGCCTTCGAAAAACGCCCCGTGTCAGCAGATAAAATTGAATTAATTATATCTGAGGTAGAAAGAAAGGCTCGCGGATTTGACCATGCCGAACTAAATTCTCGTAAAATAGGCAGTTTGGTTATGGAAGAATTATTATCGGTTGATGATGTAGCATATGTAAGATTCGCCAGTGTTTACAGGAGCTTCGCAACTCTAGACAGGTTTGAAAAAGAACTTAAAAAGATAAAAAAATTGCATAACTAGATATGCTAAAATATATCTATGAAAGCATTGCTATTTTTGTCTGAAAAAGACACCAATTCCAGAACAAGCTCTATGGATGATTTAATAAAAAATTTGAAAATAAATAATATTCAGCTAGAAAAAGTTGATATTGATTCGGCAAGGGGCGCAGAGAGGGCAGAAAGCTATGATGTAATGAGCTTTCCATCCCTGGCTCTTATTAGAGAAGATGGCGTGGTAGTGAATATTTGGCAGGGTGAGCTCCCTGATTACTCTTTTATTAGCCAGTCTATTGGACATATCTAGAAAAAAATTCATTTACAATGTATAATTAGTTTATTAAGGCGTCTATATATTTAGCGATCGGCTATCAACCGAAAGTGCTCAAAGCAGCGTCACGGGAAGAAATCTAATATATTGAAAGTAGAACCCGTCGTTGGGCCATGTAAGAGCCAAAATTAAGTGTCCATTAGGAAAGTCAGGTGGTACCGTCCATAATTTGGACCCTGACACCGCATATTTTTGCGGTGTTTTTTGTTATATAAGGAGATTTATGAAAAAAATACCTCAGTACAAACCAAACCAAGTTGAAGAAGAAATTTTATCTCTTTGGAAAAATGAAGATACCTTCAAAGCCAGTTTAGAAAAAACTAAGAATGGAGAACCATTTAGTTTTTATGATGGACCACCATTTGCAAATGGGTTGCCGCATTTTGGCCACAGCCTAGTTCAGAGCATCAAGGATTCAATTGGCCGTTACCAAACCATGAAGGGTCGTTATGTTGAGCGTCGTAATGGATGGGATTGTCATGGATTGCCTGTAGAGTTTGCTATTGAAAAGGAATTTAACGTGTCAGGTAAAAGACAAATTATGGAATTGGGCCTAGAAAAATTTAATCAAGCCTGTCGAGATTCGGTGTTTTCTTACAAAAATGAGTGGGAGGGGTATTTTGATAGAATTGGACGCTGGACCGACAAAGATAATTCCTACGCAACTATAGATACCGAATACACAGAGTCTGTATGGTGGACTTTTAAACAAATTCATGACAAAGGCCTTATCTATAAGGGTTTTAAGTGCATGCCGTACTGTCCGCGCTGTGCGACACCACTAAGTAATTTCGAAGTAAATGAGGGCTATAAGGATGACACTCTAGACCCAAGCGTTTATGTTAAGTTTAAGCTTAAAGATGAAGAAGCATTCATGTTGGCCTGGACAACTACTCCATGGAGTTTAGCTGGAAATGCTGCTCTGGCAGTAAAGCAGGACGCGGTTTATTTGAAGATTGCACTTAAAGACGAATTAGACAACGAAGAGGTATTGGTTTTAGCAAAAGATAGGCTGGAGGTATTAAAAGCTGACGACTACAGAATAATCGAGGAAATTAAAGGTTCAGACATGATTGGCCTATCTTATGAGCCGATATTTAAAGTGGGCGTGGAACATAAAAACCTTTATAAAGTGTGGTCGGCAGACTTTGTGAGCACCGAAGACGGTACCGGTGTTTTGCACGTCGCTCCAGCATTCGGGGAAGATGATTTAAAACTAGGGCAAGATAACGATATCCCCATAATAAGCACAATTGACACAGAAGGTAAGGTTAAGCAGGGCTTTGGTCTGGAGAGTCTTGAAGGTAAATTTTTCAAATCTGCCGATAAATTAATTATTGAGCTATTAACCGAACAGAATAAAATTTTCGCTGCCGAAACTTTTAAACATACCTATCCATTCTGCTATCGATGTGACGCTCCGTTACTATATTATTCCATCGACACTTGGTTTGTGGCGGTTTCAAAAATAAAAAAGCAGTTGCTATCAACAGCTTCCGAAATTAATTGGAACCCATCACATATTAAAACTGGTAGATTTGGCAAGTGGCTTGAGGGTGCCAGGGATTGGGCTATATCACGAAACCGATATTGGGGAGCACCAATTCCAATCTGGGTTAATGAGAATGACGATAGCGATTATATCGTTGTCGAAAGTATTGAGGAGCTTAAAAAGTTAAGTTCAAATGCTAAAGATCTAGATGATTTGCATAGGCCCTTTATCGATGAAGTTATTATTGAAAGAGATGGTAAAACCTACAGAAGAGTAGAGGAAGTAATTGATTGCTGGTTCGAGTCAGGCTCAATGCCAATCGCACAACAGCACTATCCTTTTAATAATAAAGATAAATTCGATGCTAGTTTTCCTGCCGATTATATTGGAGAAGGTCTTGACCAAACTAGGTTGTGGTTTTATGTCCTTCATACAATATCAACGATTGTCTTTGATAAGCCCGCTTACAAAAATGTATTAGTAAATGGAATGATTATGGCGGCCGATGGTCAAAAACTCAGTAAAAGATTAAAAAACTACCCACCCATAGATGACGTTTTCGAAAATGAGGGTGCTGACACACTAAGATATTATCTTTTATCGAGCGCACCTGCGGTCACGGCTGATTACATGAATTTTGATAGAAATGCCTTAAAGGACATTAATCGCAATCTGTTTATGACGCTGTATAACACCGCATCTTTCTTAACTATGTATACTGAAATTGATGAATGGACACCAGACACTCTAGATATGCCAGCGAATGTTTCTAACCCACTAGACGGTTGGCTTATAGCTAGAGTAAACGAGACCGTAAAGGAGGTTACCAAAGCGGCAGATAATTTTGAGCTTAGCAAGGCCACTCGGCCAATTTATAAGCTAGTGGACGATATGTCTAATTGGTATGTTCGTAGGAGCCGACGTAGATTTTGGAAATCAGAGGACGACACCGATAAGCTAGAAGCTTACAAGACGCTACACTGGTCATTAGTTACTACATGTAAACTATTGGCTCCTTGGTCGCCATTTATGAGTGACTGGCTATACAGAAATATAACTACCGATATCATGAGCGCGCCCAAATCTGTCCACCTTTGTGATTGGCCTGAAGCATCCGAGTTAAATATTGATATACTCTCAGATATGGAAATGGTAAGGCAATATGTTAATGATGGTTTGTCTATACGGGCTGAAGCAAAAATTAAAGTACGCCAACCATTGGGTTCTGCAGAGCTTGGAGGCCCTAATGATCTTCAAAAGGGGCTCAAAGAAATCATCGCAGAAGAGCTAAATGTAAAATATTTAACTTACAAACAAGACGACAAATTATCTGTTAAATTGAATACAGAAATTACTCAATCACTGCATAACGAAGGTATTGCAAGAGATATAGTAAGGAATATCCAGTCAGCTCGTAAGGAGGCTGGTTTACAGGTTGAGAATAGGATAAAACTATGTCTTTACAGTGAATCAGAAGTACTTAATATTGCAGTAGAAGAGTTTAAAAATATAATTATTCAAGAGACACTTACTGAGCAATTTATGCGGTCCGAAAAGGGCTTAGATTTTACTAAGCAAGTTTCTGTCGATGGCGCTCAATTGACTATTGAACTTGAGAAAAAATGAGACGTAAGTCATTCTGGCAATTTGGTAATTTAGATAACTTGCTACTGGCAGCGTCTACTTTATTGGTAGTGCTGGGATTGATTGTCCTTTACTCTCTAGGAATAAAAGCAAAGGCCGTGTCGAATCAACTAGATACAACCAGGCAAATTGTTTATGCCTTGATTGGACTTCTTTTGATGGTTGTGGCCGCCAGAAATGACTATAAGATTCTCAAATCATATAGTGGTGCACTTTACGTAGTGATGATTGTTCTTTTATTGGCGGTAGAATTTTTAGGTGTTACAAGGCTTGGTGCTACTCGCTGGATAGCTATTGGTCCATTTCAGTTTCAGCCATCGGAAGTTTCTAAGCTTATATTAATTATTGTGCTCGCGAAATTTTATTCGCAAAACTATGATTTCTCTAATCAGTTTAGAGTTCTTGTTAAATCTTTAGCTTACTCGCTGCCGGCAATATTTTTGGTTTTGGTTCAGCCCGATCTGGGAACGGCAATTGTGCTCGGCTCAATTTGGTTTGTTATGACCTTGGCTACAAGGGTGGATAAAAAATATATGATTGGATTAATCTTGCTCTTGCTAGTTACAATGCCATTAACTTATCCATTCCTAAAAGACTATCAGAAGCAAAGGATAAGTACATTTCTACAACCCACAGCCGATCCATCCGGGACTGGATATAATGTAAAGCAGGCAATTATAGCAGTTGGTTCTGGTGGTGTATCGGGTCAAGGCTTGGGTGGAGGCGCTCAAAGTCAAGGTAATTTTTTGCCAAGTTCACCAACAGACTTTATTTTTGCGGTTTTAGCTGAAAAGCTTGGCTTTGTGGGCGCATTGGTTACGATATTACTTTTTGTGACTGTGATAGTAAGAATGGTAATTGACGCAAGTATGGCTCAAGACAGATTTGGAAGCTTGTTATGTATTGGAATTGCTACCATGTTTGTAGTGCATGTATTTGTTAATATTGGAATGAATTTGGGAATTATGCCCGTTACTGGCATTCCCTTGCCTTTTATTTCTGCAGGTGGAACCAGCTTAATGGTAAGTTTATTTGCGGTTGGAATAGTGGAAAGCGTATATTCTAGACGAAGAGGTAGAGAATTAAAAGATACTGAGCTAGTATGAGTAAGCCAATTAAGCTGATTATTATAGGCCTTTTACTATTTTTTTTAGCGGCCCTTGTGTCTATTCGAGAAACTCAAGACAATCAGCCAAAAGACACCTATAGTGTCAAAAAAGTCATAGACGGAGATACTATTGAAATTGAGAGGTATGGTAAAGCTGAAAAGGTAAGAATGATCGGTATTGATACTCCAGAGACTCTCGATCCCAGAAAACCGGTGCAGTGCTTTGGCAAGGAGGCATCTGATAAAAGTAAAGATTTGTTATCTGGCGGGCGAGTGAGACTAGAGTTTGATCCAATTGTTGGGCAAAAGGATAAGTATAACCGTTTACTTGCTTATGTATGGAGCAATAATGAACTAGTTAACTTAAAGCTTATAAAAGAAGGTTATGCCAACGAATATACTTATAGAAGTCAAGCCTATAAGTATCAAAATGAATTCAAGAATGCCCAGACAGTGGCAAAAGAAAGTTCTGTAGGGTTGTGGTCGCCACAAACTTGCAACGGCGAAACAAAGTAAGTGCTATAATTTTATTATGACAAAAATACAGTTTTATTTTGACCCCGGCTGTCCTTGGTGCTGGAACACATCACGCTGGATAAAAGAAGTTCAGAAGACTCAAAAAGTAGATGTGGAATGGATGAGCTTTAGCCTTTCTATAAAAAATGGTGACAGCATGAACAAGGATTATTTGGAGAAATTCAAAAAGACTCAGGAGATACTGCGGATAATCGAGGCGGCAAAAGAGAAATACAACGGAAAATTGACCGATGCTCTGTATACCGAATTTGGAATAAAAATTCATAATGATAAAGATTTATCGGAGGATGCTATAAGCGATGTTTTAAAGAATGTTTGCTCTCTAGACTATGATGAGTTGTTTGAATCAAAAGATAATGAAGGGCTAGATAAAAGAATAAGACACTCAATGGCCTCGGCTTTTGATGTGGTAGGAAAAGATGTTGGAATACCAATAATTGTATTTGATGATGGTAATAAAAAGCTAGGCTACTTTGGTCCAGTACTAAGCCAAGTTCCAACCGGCAAAGACGCAATAAATGTTTGGGAAGGAGTTTCTAAGCTAGCCCAATACAGCCATTTTTTTGAACTTAAACGTACAAGAGATGAATCAGCTACTGCGCCTAAAAACATCAAAGACGAACCAAGACCAAATATTTGTTAGCTATTTATTTTGACAGATTTCCATAGTTTATTTGCAATTTTGAAACGTGCAAACAAATATTGAAATGCTGTGCCAACATAACCCAAGCCAACTGCAACCAGTATTGAGACCAAATCTATCCGATTAAGGCTAAAGAAGCTCGCAAGTGGTTCTGTCAAATAAACAATAACTAAAACCCCGGTAGCGATAACATATCCAGAATATATAATTCTTTGTTGAGCCTTATCTTTTTGTGCACCTATTGCTGTAGGTATCAAGCCGATTGAATATATGCTCATAATAAAAAATATAATAAACACCATCATGGGAATTTGATTTACATTTATTCCAAGGTATCCGGAAGTCAAAATCGCAGTCAGGCTCATTAGTGCAATTGTTAGAGAGTTTAATATTGAAAAGGGCAGTGTCCTTGAGAGATAGCTTGGATCATCAAGGCTTCTCTTTCTGTGCCTAGGGTAAGCCAACCAAAAAATAATCGGAATCGTTACAATAAACAAATTAAGTAAGGTTATGTTTCGTGGATAGAGGGGGTATGGAATATTAATTATCAAGGTAATTAAAAGTAAAAATACCCCTGACCAAACCCTGGTAAAGAATAGGCACCCAATCATTTCAAGGGTCGTGATAATGGTGTCAGAAAGTTTAATGCCTTTTGGGATTGCCGAAAAAGAATTGTTAATAAGCACTGCATCGGCAATCTGTCTGGTCGCTGGAGCACCATCAAACATAGCTATTCCCAGATCCGAAGTTTTAATTGCCATTGCATCATTGGCTCCATCGCCAATCATGGCAACACTTTTATTCGAAGCTTTGATTGCCTCGATAATTTTTTGTTTTTGCTCGGGCAGAACTCTGGCAAAAAGGGCTTTAGAATTTATAGCAGCTACCAATTCGTTTTCTTGCATTTTTGCAAGCTTGTCGCCAGTTACGATAATTTCTCCATGGGTCACGCCAGCCCGATCGGCGATAGCCCTAACTGTTTCTGGGTTATCGCCAGAGATTACAACTACCTGAATTCCTCTGCCTTGAAGCATTCTGATAGTCTCTTTTGAGCCTTGCTTGAGTGGGTTTGAAAAAATAATTAAACCGATAACTCGTAATTTATTGATTGTTTCGGGCTTTTCTATGTTGCCCATTTCGGCCTCACCGATAAATATTATTCTTTTTGCAAGACTAGAATGGCTGGCTATAGTTTCGCTAGCCCATTTCTGCTCGTCTTTATTTAAGTATTTAATAAACTCATCGCCAGCACCTATTATGATGGTTTTGTTGTTACTCGCTAGTTTTAGTGCTGAATATTTTCTGGATGAAGAGAAAGCTAGTACTTTTTCGATATTAAGTTTGGTTTTTAATTTAAAATGCTTCTCAAGTGCTGCTATCGTAGTCGTTTTAGAGGTTTCAGCAGAGATGTAGCTAGATATAATTTTTTCAAAGTAAGACTTATCTTTAGAACTATATAAAATTGAATTTTCATAAACAGGATTGCTTTCGGTAATTGTGCCAGTCTTGTCTACGCAAACTACTGAAACCCTTCCTAAATTTTCTATAGCATTGATCTGTTGAAGCAGCACTTTTTGGCTGGCCATCTTGACGGCTCCATAAGCAAAAAGTAATGTACTAGCCAATAAAAGGCCTTCTGCAATTATTGTTGAAGCTAAAGCAGCAACCTGCACAAAGCCTTTTAAGATTGAGCCTTCTGATATCACAGACCGGGTAATTATTATTAAGCCCAATATTAAAAGTATAAAGGCCATTAATTTGATAAATCTTAAAATATCTTTTTGAATGGGCGAGTAAGAAGTTTCATATTTTTTCAAATTCAAATTCATTTTATATAGGTAGCTATCTTTTTCTTTTGCGGTAGCTTTAATTAAAGCATTACCAGCAACTACTATTCCACCAGACATAAGCTTATCGGTTGTTTTTTTGCTTATATTTTCAGATTCACCGGTCAGTAAGGCAAAATTGCACTCGAAACTATCAGCTTTTATAATTTTAGAATCGACTGGTATCTGGTCGCCTAACTTTAGATTTATTAAATCGCCAACCACAATATCTTCGGCAAAAACAAGCCTTGACTTATCGTGCCTGAGAACTTCATATTTTTGTTTTGTACTAAGTTGAAGTTTTTCTAGCTTATATTTGGCCCGAAGCTCCTGAATAATTCCAATTATGATATTCACTGTAATTACGGAGCCAAGAAAAATACCATCTCTCAAATCGCCCAAAACAATTAGTACTAAAGACAGTCCTCCGATGATAACAACAACCAGAGAAAAAATGTTTCTAAAGACAATTGGTCCTAAATCTTTAAGTAGTGATTCAAATAGTTTATTTCTCATATTTACATTCTACTAGCTTAGAGCAAATTAAAGAATGCTGTTATAATTTTTTTATGATTAGCAAGCTTGATGTTCAAAAGAAAATGCGCGAGCGCGAACTACTTGATAATTTTGTTTCGATATGTCCCGATTTTGCTGGGTGGCAATTTGAGAAGTTTATGGAAAACCCAGATGCGCTGTATAAAAAAAATAATAAAGTGCTTGGCTTTGATAGTATTATTATTTCAGATGATCAAGCTTCAGTGCAGTGTGTATACACCCCGGATCTTTGCCAGATATCATTGCCGGCAAAATTACCTCGCGACCAAAGGCTTAATAAGATTGAGGTTTTTTTTGCCAACAAACTTTTTACGCATCTGAGGCATTATAGTCTGCCGACCATTTTGGTCTTTAGTATAGTCGACACACAAAGCACTAGCCTTGAAGACATAGTAGCGATTGCTAAAAAATTTAGTTTACCAAAATTTGAAGAGCACAATATTTTGGCCTACTACATCTGCACTGATAAAGATTACGTAAAAATTGCTTCATCTTGATGTGTTGGTATATAATTAAGCATAAGAATAAATTAAAAAAGGAAAAAAATGGCTAAGAAAAAGATCACTATAGAAGGCTTAAGAAAGTTCAATCTAATAATGGTTGCAGTTTTCGCGCTACAACTAGGACTAATGGCATTAATTGCTAAGTTCGATGTTAAATTCCCAATCAATTTAAATTATTTAACCTTCAACACAAATACACGATCGCTTGATTCAGCCGCAGAAAATATTTATCAATTGCCTCTAGTGTGGCCAATTTTGATCTTTTTGGGGTTAAGTTTGACAGCCCATCTTATTATCTCGACTATTTGGTATAGGGGATATAAAAAAGATCTACAGAAAGGTATGAATCGAGCTAGATGGATTGAATACAGCTTCTCTGCTTCAACTATGATTGTTGCTATTGCACTTTTATCTGGTATTTACGACCTTGCGAGCCTGATAATGCTATTCACATTGATACTTGTTATGAACCTGCTGGGAATGATTATGGAAATACATAACCAGACCACCGAAAAGACTAATTGGCTTAGCTACAATGTTGGTTGGATTGCCGGAATTGTTCCTTGGATAGTGATTGCAATTTACTTCTTTGCTAGTGCATCAAATGCACCAGGAGACACGCCTATCCCGGCTTTTGTGTATTGGATATATGTAACAATATTTCTATTCTTCAACTGCTTCGCTCTTAATATGTTCTTGCAGTATAAAAAGATTGGTCCCTGGAAGAACTACTTATATGGTGAAAGGGTTTATATTATATTAAGTCTTACTGCTAAATCAGCTCTTGCCTGGCAAATTTTTGCAGGTACCCTCAGACCTTAATTATATTTTTTAGATCTAAACTTTTCTAAAGCAAGGTAATAGTAAGGAAATATTGTTGTTACCAGTATTGTCGAGCTAATCAGCCCAAACATTAGAGTCACTGCAAGACTTTCCCAGAATGGATCAGACAGCACTAATGGCAATAGCGCCACTACTGCCGTAATACTGGTAACTAGCAGAGGTCGAATACGAGCCTCGATGGCCTTGGCCATAGCCTCGCGAGGCCCTAAACCTTCGCGTCGTTTTTGGTTTGCAAAA
>Ga0169931_10004397_pt1 | contig 21944 bp, 31 predicted proteins | sample Kivu_15m_20L_FD_129675 | JGI IMG/M metagenome (GOLD analysis project Ga0169931, IMG submission 129675) | Freshwater microbial communities from Lake Kivu, Western Province, Rwanda to study Microbial Dark Matter (Phase II) - Kivu_15m_20L... | ecosystem: Environmental > Aquatic > Freshwater > Lake...
ATTTGACTGTTCTTACCACCTTGCGATGATTTTTTGTTTACAGTGTCTAATTTTACATTACCAATTTGTCTAGCCATAATATACACCTTTCTATGCGTATATTATTTATCAAACATAAATTCAAATCCTAAAACAAATCCCGGGTTCAGATCGTTTCTGCTTTTTTCAGCAGTGGGTGATAGAAAGATTGCAGTGTTATCTTGAATTTGATATATGATCCTACCGTATGGAATTACAGGACTGAAACTGTCATATCCTGTAACAATACCGGCTTCTACGGAAATTTTGTCAGTTAAATTTTCTATTAATCCAAAATATACGCTGGTATTTTGAATGCTGTTGTAATAGATACCTGTTGCTATGTAAGAATTTTCCAATCGGACATGCGGATGAATTTCGTTGTAATCCCCTGCCAGTCCTAAATGTGTAGATATTGCTAGTCCAAATAGTAGATCCATCAATGCCCCTGTAATATTTATAGGAGCAGAGTTAAAGAAATGTTTGTGTTTTACTGAATCCAATAAAAAAGGGCCCGAAGGCCCTTAATTGTGTTAGAATTTACTTTATTCAGTAAATCAAAACTTGAATGTAATTCCGGCACCCATAGTTGTTGCTTCTGAATTCATGTTGTAAGCACCTTCACCGTAAAGGTCAAAACCATTCCAGTTATAGCTTACACCAGCACCAACATTTTGGAATGCATCTGCATTATCGCCGTTAACAAAACCAGTTACAATACCATAACCAGCACTTGCTTCATAGGCAATAGTTTCAGTAGCAGCAGCATAAGTTACAATACCACCAAGGCTAATGTTGCCCGGAAGTGCCATTGTAGCCTTACCACCTAGAGTGAACTCCTCTGAAGTCATGTTGTAATCAACTACACCAGTAAGTGAGCCTGAACCTAGATCCATAGTAGCAGCACCTTGTAGATTTGATACATCAGTAATATCTTCAGTTACATCAGTAAGACCAACCATCACGCTTGCGAAGTTAGTTTCAACAATAAGTGACTCGTTGCCACCTGCAGGATTAGCAATAGTATCGCCACCAACAATATTAAAATCGTTGCCTACAAAAAGATCACCTTGGTCACCGAATGAAACGGTAGCAAAACCAACTCTAGTTCCGATCATCCAGCCGTCAAGTTCAAATTCACCGTCGACTGCTTCTACAGAGATACTGCCAAAAGCAAGACCTTCTGCTTCAATACCAGCACCAAGTGTGGTAGCAGCAACCCAATCACCGGCTGAGTTTTCAGTTGCTTCCACGTTGATAGAACCGCTTATAACAGGACCACGCGGACCCATAACACGCGGATCACTAACAGTAGCATCTCCAGCAAACGCAGCACTGGAAATGAAAAGAGCAGTTACGCCACTAAAAATAGTTGTTTTCATATGTTAAAATCCTTTTCTGTTTAACAATACTAATTATGCTATAACTCTACGTAAAATCAATCATTTAGATGGTTTTTACAAGATAGAGTTAGAAAGTGTTGCATTTAAGCAACAGATTATTGACACAAATCTTCGTAGCGAGTTGTGTAGATTCTATGCTTGCTTAAATCAGCAACCGTGACAATTTTAAAGAGATTTACAATTTTCTGTATCATGTCAGCATCCACATGTTTTTTTACAATAGCACCAACATTGTGTTAGTTTTTCTTTTATCCAGCACCAACATATTTTCATAGTGTTTCTCCTGTGTGTGAGTAGGTCCGTTCTGTTGCCCGGTGGAACCCATACCGCGTAGACTCATGCTGCGAGTGCTACAGGTGCAAAATTTGAATTTGCATTCGTTAAGTTGGCATATACGCTGCCAGCCGGTAAACTCCACTCTATCTTCACACCTGTCGATCCCATTTCATCCCCGAAATTGTAGTTATGGTGGAGATGTCGGCTTCGAAGCCGAGTCCAGAATGTGTCCACGTTGCTTCAACGTTTACAATACATATTTAGCACAAATAAAGTATCTTGTCAAGTGTTTTTGGGACGCTTTTTCATAACACCAACAATAAAATTTGGGGGTATTGCTTTTTTCAATCTAAATTCTGACATTTGATAATACTCATAATCGGGGCGATTAGATTGTTTCCATTTAATATATTCATCTCGAGATGATAGATGTTTTCGAGCCGATCCAATATTTCCCGACAACTGCGGATCCATGTTTGATTTTAACCAATCAATAGGTATTCGCATTTTGATAACCGATCTATCTTCGTCGGGTACATGCACTGGTCTTGCGCCAGCTGCCCTAAACTGTGCTTCGCCGCCAGCACCAGACATTGCAGCATATCCATGTGCAGTGAAAGGATCACTGGTTACACTGATCATTCCTGTTTTAGGATCTGGACGATTTAATCCATTTTTTAACACATCGTTGACATTTCTATCATGTGTTCCATGATATACTATAACTTGATTTTGATCTTCCCACCAACCAATATTGGGATTGTTTTCAAATGGAATTAAACCTACATTTTCATTTAAAAGATCTGATATGCGCATAATGTATTATTTATAATACTTTACTTATTTGACTGAGATGTCAAAATACCAATTTTCAAATGCTTCCATTCTAATATAATCAAATGGAATTTTACAATAGCCATTGTTTCCTCAATTTTTTCCAAAACTGTTTTTAGCTATGAAATATCCGTCAATAATATCATATCCTACCAAAACTATAGCATGATTGCCCCAAAGCCTTTTGAAATAACCGTCGGCACAACCTAATACGGTGTCTTCTGTGGCCTCTAAATGTCCTTTGACCATCCAAAACAGTCTATAGGCTTCTTTATATTGCAAATTCATACAATATTTATTCTACTTCTACGTCAGGATCAACTTCTGTGTCAGGTTCTTTTTTGGTTTTTCGTTTGTTACCGTACGAAAATGTAAATTCTATATTTTCACTGCGTTTATCAGGAGGGCATTTTGTTACAGTGTTACCTTTTTCTAAAAACTCTTTTACTAGTTGTTGTGTTTCGTCACTAAGTTTTCTACTCGGAGGATTCATACTCATTTGTTTATCTTAATTGAACCTTTCTAATACTTGTGTACTGTGTTTGCATTTACCTTGAAACGTAAATCCTGTACAACTACAGGTAAATCCTTTTTCGGTAAGGGCAACTGTGTAAACGCTACCTTGCTTGCTACCTGGGACTGACCATTCAGTTCCTACTAGGGAATTATTTTTAAAATTCCAATCTTCTAGTTTCAAGTAGCGTTTGCTGAACCGTTTCACAGTTGCCCCACCTTTGCTTCGTTCACATCGTTTATTTACTATACTATAGTTTATAAAGATGTCAACTACAAATCGTTCTTTTTTTCTTGTATTTCTCTTCTACGTTCAGTAGTGAGATGTTTCAAATCTTGTAAAGCTTTACGAGCTCGCGGGGCAGCAGCTTTGATGCCTTTTTTTTCAAACAATTCTATTTCTTTAAGATACACAGCAAAAGCAACCTTTAATTGCTCATGTGTATCAGTCATCAAGAATAACCTTGCAAATTTCATTCCAAGTTTTAACTCTTACTACTGAGGAATTTTTGTAAAATTGATTGTGGGGATGATCGATTAGTATAGGACGCAAGCCTGCCCGCAACCCTGCTTCACAATTTTCCGGTTTATCTTCTATCCACCATAGACCTGTATCCTTGTATTCCGCCAGTGCATCGTCTTTATCTGCTCCAGTATCAAGACAAATCAAGTTGTTCCAAGGATCCTTGCCAAAATGTTGTTCTAAATTCATTTGACGTAGTCTTTTTGCGTAAGGATCTGTGCTTAGACTTGTGATTACGTCAAACTTATATCCAGCAGCATGTAATCTAGCAACGCCTTCTTGACTATCACGAAATGCTGGAAGACAACAGATCCATGCACTTTCGTTATATTCTCTTACTAAATTTAGTTTTTCTTCAGTGAGAATACCGTATACCTCTGCTAGGTTGTAGAGGCCGTGTTTGATCTTTTGATGTCCTTTAAGTGTCATCCATTCATGAAAGGGTGTTTCCCAATCAAAGAGAACGCCGTCAGCGTCGGTTAATATTTTTTTCATTTTATACCTATTGTTAGTCGCCTACAAATACTGTAGACTGGTTAGTTACTACTGTTACTGCACCGCATACTCTCGAATCATTATTTCTATGAACTGGTTTATTGTAAACAAACACTGTAGATGATCCGGAGTTTGCAGCAGGATTGCAATGAGGTCCACCTACTGGGATGCACAACGAATCGGGGTTTGCAGGATCTACAACTTCTATAACTTCTATATTTTCTACAAACACAGTCCTAGGATTTTCTGCAATTAAATCTCCTCCACCGTGTGTGTTAGGATCACCTTCAACTGCCCACAATTCCCACGACATGTTTTATTCCTTAAAACATCTGTATACCACTAGTGCTGCTGACATATTGTTTTGCCATTTCGGCATCTGTCTTATGCACAAAAAGTATTGCACTTTTATTTAGTTTGATTTTGCTGTCTTGACTAATAGTAAAGGCAAAAGGTCCTAATCCAATACCTTGTTGTGTAGGCATGAGAGCCATTGGTTTTTGCACTGTTACAGTTTTATCATTTTCTTCTAAAAATCTACATACCAGTTCTTCACCCGCTGCGGTTTTAATAGTAACTGTATCAAGATGTTTGTAGGGGGTTTCAATTATCATAAAGTATATCCTGTTCCGTTATATCCAGTTTCTTCTAAGTATTTTGCAAATTCTGTATATCCCCCAACATGTGAGTTTTGAATTTTAATTTGCGGATAAGTTTTTGCCTTGGGAAACATTTCTATCAACTCGTCTCTAGTAAAGTCTTCGTTAAGTTTATAATATTGGTATTTTAAATGTGTGCGTTCACACAGTTCTCTTGCTGCCTCACAAAATCCGCAGCCGTCTCTTCCCCAAATTTCTATCATAGACTAAATCCCTTAAATGTATCTGCACCTACATCTTGTTTAATTGCACCAACTGTGTACGAACTTATCTGCGTTTCTTGAGGGGCTACCTGTACTTCTGAACCAGCAATCCATTTTTCTGTCCAAGGCAACGGATTGCTTTTTACTGTATACGGACTTTTCAAGTTAACAAAATTCATACGTTTAGTTGCAATAAATTCAATGTATTCTGCAAGTAGTTGGGTATTTAGTCCGATCATGCTTCCGTCTCTAAACAAATATTCTGCCCAGGTTTTTTCTTGATTTACAGCATCAACAAACATTTTAACACACTCTGCTTCTGTTTCTTCAGCAATACGTGCATAGTCTGGGTCATCTTTTTTAAGGATTTTAAGAAGCATCTGTGTCGATGCAAGATGCAGATTTTCGTCACGTGCAATTAGTTTAATAATCTTAGCATTGCCTTCCATTTTTTTCAACTCAGCAAACGCCCACGAACAAGCAAAGCTAACATAGAAGCGAACACCTTCAAGAATGTTAACGCTCATCAGTGCAAGCCAAAGACGTTTCTTTAATTCGTAAAGATCTACTGTTACAGGAGAACCGTTTATAGTGTGAGTGCCTTCCCCCAACAGATTATAAAGTGTTGATAGATTAATTAGTTCATCATAATTACGACTGATGTCTTCTGCACAATCTACAATTTCTTCGATGTCCATCATCTCATCAAAGATCTTACTTGGATTGCTGTACACATTGCGAATGATGTGCGTGTAACTGCGGCTGTGAATTGTTTCCGAAAATGTCCAAGTGATAATCCAATTTTCCAATTCTGGCAAACTTACAATAGTGCCAAATGCTTCTGCTGGAGCACGACCTTGTACACTGTCTAATAGAATTTGTCTTTTAAGATTGCTAGTAAAGATATGTTGCTCATGTGCTGTTAAGCTTTTAAAATCTGTAGCATCTTTGTAAATGTCAATTTCTTCGGGACGCCAAAAAAATCCCAATTGTTTGTCGGTTAATTGATCAAACTGCTTGTACTTTAATGTATCATAGCGTTGAATTGTAGGCCCACCGCTAGGGTCTAGAAATGCTAAAACTTTTGTATGGTCGACACGATTTTCTACGTCAAAAACACTCATTGCTTTTACCTTTTTTATATTATAGTTTATATTTTGTTAGTTGTCAATGATTTATATTGTGCAACTTTCACAATAACCTTCATCTTCTTCTTTATGAAAACCATTGATTATTTGTACAGGTTCTTCTTTAATCATCTTGCTTAAATCAACTTCACCTGCACCGTCATTTGTATTGAAATAGTATAACTGTTTTCCGCCGTATTTGTAAAACATCAATATGTGCTGTAACATCACACTCATAGGAATTTTTTCATCATCATAGAACACAGGATTATAACTGGTATTTACAGAGATGCCTTGATCAATATACTTTTGCAACACTGCCATAATTTTTAGGTAGCCTTCGGGAGAGCGTTGGTCCCACAATAAATCATAACGATTCTTAAGACGCTTGAAATCTGGCACAACTTGTTTTAGAACGCCGTGTTTGCTTTGTTTCACTGATATAAGACTGCGTGGCGGCTCTACACCGTTGGTAGCATTTGCAATTTGTGCTGAAGTTTCGCTCGGCATAAGTGCCATTAGCGTACTGTTACGAATGCCTGTTTCACGCAACTGAGCGCGAAGACCTTGCCAATCTAATCTTTCTACGTGTGGTACAAGTTCGTCTACGTCACGTTTGTAGGTTTGGTTAGGTGTAATGCCGTTTCCATACTTTGTCTCCATGTTGCCACTAGGTGCACCTTGTTCTGTTGCTAGATCAGCACTGGCTTTGATTAGATAGTAACTCCAAGCTTCGGCCCATTCGTCAACTACCGCAAGTCCAGCAGCATCTATGTGTTGATAGGACAAGCCTTGTTTAGCCATCCAATAGGCAAAGTTAATAATACCAATGCCCAAAGGCCTGCGTTTTTCTGTACTGAGTCTTGCTGCAAGAACAGGATAATCTTGATAGGTTAACAATGCATCTAGTCCACGAACTGCTAAACGACATACACGTTCAAAGTCTGCAGGTGTACGAATATTTCCCCAATTGATAGCTGATAAAGAACAAAGGCTAATTTCTCCGTTAGGATCGTTTAAATCATTTAGAGGTTTAGTCGGCAAATCAATTTCAGCACACAAATTGCTTTGTCTAATAGGAGCAACTTCAGGCAAGAAACTGCCGTGCTCATTTGCGTTGTCTACGTTCTGCAAATAGATACGACCTGTGCTCTTGCGTTCTTCCATAAAAGAACTAAAGAGATCAATTGCTTTTACAGTTTTTTTACGTATTTTATTATTGCGTTCTGCTGCTTCATACAGTTCTCTAAATCGTGCTTGATCGGCGAAGAATGCATCATACAAGCCCGGAACATCATTAGGAGAGAACAGTGTAATATTACCGCCAGTTATCAGTCTTTCATACATTAACTTGTTAAATTGCACACCGTAATCCATATGACGTATGCGTGTTTCTTCAGTGCCTTTGTTGTTCTTTAAAACCAACAGTTCTTCGGCTTCTAAGTGCCAAATAGGATAATATACAGTAGCAGCGCCGCCACGAACACCGCCCTGGCTGCAACTTTTTACTGCTGCTTGAAACATTTTATAAAAAGGAATAATGCCTGTATGATAGGCGTCGCCGTTTCTTACGGGAGAACCGATTGCTCGGATTTTACCGCCTCCAACACCAATTCCGGCTTTTTGACTAACATATTTAACGATACTGCTAGTAGTAGCATTAATACTGTCAAGGCTGTCATCAGATTCGATAAGGACGCAACTAGAAAACTGTCTCTGGGGAGTTCTAACACCAGCCATGACAGGAGTAGGAAGGCTAATATCGTGATTACTAATAGCGTCATAATAGTCCTTTATCCATTGCAGTCTAATTTCTTTTGGATATGCATGAAAAAGTGTAGCTGCTATTAGTATATAGCACATTTGTGGTGTTTCGAATATCTCGCCGGTAACTCTATTTTGAACTAGATACTTACCACGTAGCTGTTCCATTGCTACATAGGTAAGGCTTTCATCTCTTTCATGTTTAATAAATGAATTTATTTTATCCCATTCGTCGTTATCATAATAGGTAATCAGTTCAGGATCATAAAACCCTTTTTGTATATTTTGCTCAACAAGTGCTTTGACATGAAACGGTTCAAACTGGCTGTAAACTTCTTTTCTTAATGCATAATTGATTAGTCTACCGCCTACATATTGATAGTTTGGAGTGTCTTCTGAAATTAAATCAGCAGCGGCCTTGATTAGTGTTTCTTGGATCTCGCTGCTTTTAATTCCTGGATAAAATTGTATTTGACTTCGAATTTCTACCTCGCTTGGACTGACTCCTGTTATGCCTTGACATGCATGAAACACTACTTTGTGTAACTTTTCTATGTCGAGAGGCTCTTTCGTTCCGTTGCGTTTGGTAATTTGAATCATTTTCTACGTCCTTTTCTTATTTTTTAAAAATTTATTTATTGAAGCGGGGGCATGTTGTACTTTATTTCGGATTGAAACGATCTAGGCAAATCTTTTACAAAAATAGCGTTGTCATATTCATACCCAATACAAAGTTCTCCAACTATACAAAGATATTTGGTGATTGAATTTTCTTTATCGTGTGTAATATGTATCTCGAAATGACAATTGGAAAACGTTGTAGTTAACTGTAAAGTATAACAAATTGCTAGAATTTTTATAAAATCACAATACACGTTGTTTTCTATCAATTCCCAAGGGGTGGGCCAAGAATTCATGTCATAGGGATCTACTGCTATTTTAACAATAGGAGCTCTATTAAAAAATTTAATAGTGTCAGCTATTGGATCTTCAGACAGCTCGAGGCTATCTCTAAATGACTTCCAATCAGCCATCCTTTGTTCGAAAGGTTTAAAAAACATATTTTATGACTTGGTTTTTACTCTATAATAAAAATCAGCATTGTCGCTTGTTGTAGAGTTTAACACCATTACTGCTACTGTGTCAACAGTTGCGTCGCCATTTTCGTCATAATTTTGTGCTTGAAATGTTAGATTTTCTTCAAATAAAGAATTACCAATATATTCATATTCGTCAACTAAAGTTTGTAGATTATTAGTAGGATCAACTACAATATGTAGTGTTCCTTTTCTTTTAGCATTTACTTGATTTGAGACATAAAGATACTCAACTTCTATGCCTTTAGTTCTATCTGCAGGTAGTTTGAAAAACTTAGTATAAGTTCCATATTGTCCTAATTGTAATCTATAAGTATAATTGTTTTGATATATTGTTGGGCCTGCAACATCTGGAATATAAGGCACGTTAAGAATGTATAACGGGTCACTACCTAGTTCTGCAGATCTTTCAAACCAATCGTTATCGCTCAAGTTATTGTTTGTTAAAAATTCTATTATAGGAACAATAGGATTAAGACTAGAGCCCCCGTCATTTCCTACAAGGTAAAATTTATTATTACTACTTTTGTTTGTTATACCGTTAGTAATCAAAATACCTTGTTTGTCTACGTCTCTAAATAAACTTTGCGAAATGATGTTTTTTGAAGGTCCTACCAATTGTCCGCTGTTGCCTAAGACAGTGTTTTCACCAAATGACACGCCTCTGCCCAAACTTTCAAAATTTGAATTATTCCATGCATTATCGATTATATCAAAATCACTGTAAATGCCATAACTCATATTCTTAATAACAATTCTGTTAAACTGATTGTTTTTACAAGTTACAACCGAACTTAGACTGTTTAGTAAAATACCTACATTGCTAGTATTCAGTGCATTACCGCTAGCCCAAGATCCTGTAATTGCAATATCTTCAAACACGCTGTCTCTGCAACTCTGTAGTCTAATAGCAGTTTGATTAGTTAAAGTTACACTAATTCCAGAAAGTCTAATATTTCTTGCTTGATTATTTGTAGTGCTAGTAGCGTCGCTAGAAATATTAGATGGTGTACTAGAACTGTTAATCGTTTGGAACAATGAGCCTGTTCCTGTAAATGTAATTTTTGTTTTTTCTATTCCAGCGCCTACTATATTTGTGTAGGGTGGAAGATATAATGTACTGTTTACAACATAAGTACCTGGTTCTAACCAAAGTATAACTCTACTTTGCGGATTGTTTTTGTTAGCGTCATTTAAGAATAATTGGAATATTGCTCTTTGTAATGCAGCAGTTTGATTAGTGCCGTCGCCGTTTGCTCCGAAACTTCTTGCACTCACAATATCGTCTAGTCTAGCTTGTAAAGTTCGTTGTATTGGCGTATTTACAGTTGCACCTGTTTGGATATAACTTTCTGTGCTTCTGTAAGTATAGTCACTAGCATAGGCAAATAAGTTATCGTGTTCAGTAAGAATTTTAGTATTGCCAACGTAAGGTGCACCTTCGCTTACACTACCGTTACCTATATATAAGGCTTGTGTGTCTAATGCCCAACCAAATTCTCCACTTGCTAACTGTGGTAATCCGGAACCTTGGTTTTCGCGACCCCTACGTATTTGTATGCGACTTATTGATACGACCGCCACTGCTATTCTCCTACGCTTTACTGTTTATATTTATGCGTATTTCTCATAGTAAGCATAGACTCTGTCCCACCATTCGTTAATCCAATCGTCAAATGTTCTGCCAAAATAAGGATCTGGTTCTGGGGTTAAATCGAACTGTTGATATTCTAAGTTTTGTGTACACATAAAAATGTGCCCGTGTTGAATATCTGTGCCATGTCTATCGTTGTGAGCTAACGCATAGGCTGTCATTTGCAAATAATAGTCTTCAATCCATTCGCCTTTTTTAAGTTTGTTGGATTGTTTAAAATCCATTATACAAGGTACGCCTTTATAGACTCCAACTAAATCAGTTGTTCCTGCATACAGATTAGGAATGTAAAGTGGTACTTCTGATCCCCACACTTCTGTTACATCATCTAATGCATGTACTTTAATAACAGTTGCCATTTTGTGTGCATGTTGAGCGTATGGATTTGATCCTGCAATAGGCCATTCACCAGTTTCTACAAATAGTTCGATATATTTGTGTAGTCGTGTACCTCTACTTGCAGCTTCGGTTGTGATTTCTTTGGCTTTTTGTTCGCCTACACGTTTACGCCATTCGATAAGATGCGTTTTGTCTTTTGTAGCGTCGAGAATTGTAGTTACACTAGCTACTGGATTACCAATAGGCGTGAGATACTTTCTTTTACCGTCTATTTCAGTTCTAGAAAATTTTTCGTAATTATACTTGTTTATAATCAATGACATAAGAATGAATATAAACTCAAATTTTTCCTATGTCAACTGCTCTTTTTGCCATTTTGCTTACTGCATTGGGGTCTTTTTTCTTACCCATAGGCAAATCGTCATCTGCTCTTAGTGGTTTTAGTTCTAGCTTTCTTGTATCAAAACTTTTAATATAGCGTTTTACATCGTCGTCTGATTGATAGGCATTTCTAAATACATCATACGAAAATTGACTACTGCCGAGATTTCTCATCATACGGTCTAGTTCTGCAAAAGGAACAATATCTCGTTCATCATTTTGCAGCAAATTTAATATTCTTATAAGAGGTTTAGTGTTTACTGCTTCACTTACTTTTTTTTTAATTTTTTATCAAAATTACGAGATTCGCGCTTGGCTCTGCCGCCTTCTTCCTCGCCACCTACCGCAGGTTCAGCAGCACCGAATTCATCGTCGCTTGGCATATCTGTCATGTCGCCTTCATCGCCCATATCCATGTCTGTGTCCATGTCAGTGGTTGGTTCCATGCCAGTGTCGTCTGCACCCATTGTATCCATCGGCTCTTCTTCGCCGGTTAACATTCCTACACCTTGTGTAAGTGCAACACGAGTAGTTTCCATTGTTTGATATAACGTGTCTAGTGCAGGCTTGATTGCGTTTGTAAATTGATCGGCCTTTTCTGGCCCCATTTCTGCTCTAATAGCATCTGCCAATTCTAACATTGATTCGGTTTGCATTTCGGCAGTATCTTCCATCCAGCCAGTTAAACGATCGACCATGTCTTTTGCTGCCATAACTAGTTCAGCAGTATCTTCTGCACCCTCATTGATAGCGTTTATAGCAGTATCTATATCTTCTGCAATAGAGCCACGCTCAGAAATTGCAGCGTTTAGAACGTCTAGGAAAAGTTTATTTTTTTGATAATCTTCTTTTTGAACACTGTCAAAACTTTCAGTAGTTGTGATCTGTGATAGTTTTGTTCTCAACTTATTTCTTACATCTTGCAGTTGTTCTACAGTAAAACGGTCTAGGTCAATCTTTTGACCAAAACGTTGTGCTAAACTTTCGTTTAGTTTTTTAGCAGTGACTGGTTTTGTAAATTCTCTTATATGCATTTTTCTTTCCTAGATGCTGTTTATGTTATTTATCTTCTAATATATAAATTTATTTAGATTTTCTTTGACCACTTGGCTTTTGATAATAGCCTGTTCCAGTCTTGCTTTTCTAGCATACACTATGTTTTTGTTAGTTGACTTTGCAATAATGTTTTTATAAAAAACTGCATCATTATAATGCTTTAGCAGCAACTTGTCAAGATTTAACGCACGATAGGTAATATCCTTGCCTTCTGCTAAATTCTTTGCTATAGCTACTGCACTGGTCTTGAAATATGTTTCTGTTATTTTTTTATTATTTTTACAATCAAAAATCAAATAAACGTCCGACTTTTTACGTATAGCATAATTTTTGATTCGTATAGAATTGCCTTTTTGAAAAGGTATATTGATGTTTTTAATTTCACCTTCTAAAATGTCTTCTAACTCTTGAATTAAATTTTCATTTATCATTTTTTACTACGAAAACGTTCCCTTGATAACTCACTTTACTTATTAAACTTTTTCTTATTAAATTGTTAAGAATGAATTGACTGCGTTCGTCAAATGCCTCAACTGGCAATGGTCTATCTATAAATTCTAACAGATCCTTTTCTTCGTTAGTGGTGTATATTTCAAAACTTTTTATTAGTTCATTTAGTTTCATCGTCTGTGTCCACTTGCATGCCGGGTTTGATCATTTTTGCAGGATCGGGTTTTGTTCCTGGCTTTGGTTTAGTTTGTAATTTTACTTTGCCTGTGGGATCTTTCTGCAACGCTGTGGGATTTTTCTTTAGATCTATAGTAGTTTTAGTACCATCTCCATTGTCTATTTCTGCACTGACGTTTGGAACGACTCTAGTTATCTTAGCAGGCATTGCTTCTAACAGTTCTTTTATTTTCATATTCTTTTACCTTTTGAACTTCTACGTTTTGGCTTGATTCTTCTCATGCCCACATTTAATTTAGGCAATCTTTGACTTGCAGGGTTTGTTCTTTTGGTTCTACTGGCTTTAGTGGTCATGGTAGAACCTTTTCTTCGTTTAGTCGCTTTGAGTGTTCTACTGGCTTTAACGTTAAGTGGTGCTGTGCAGGTACTGGGTTTGCTAACTATTCTACCTTTTCTACTGCCGCTAGTGCAACGATACTTTCGTACAGTTTTGTTACCCTTTTTTCCAAAGATACCAACTACACCTTCTGTAATTTCCTCTATCAACATCAACGTTTACCCTTGCGTTGTGCTCTGTTTAAACGAGCTATTCGTTTAGAAACAGGGTTCATTCTTTTGGTTCGCTGTGCTTTTCTAGCCATTCTAGCACCTAATCGTGCTTTGGTCTTTTTAAATTGTATTCTTTTTTTAATATCTGGTGCAGCAAAACACTGTGCTAATTTTGCAACAATTCTGCCTTTTCTAGGGCCGCCTGAACAGCGATATTTTCGCACAGCTTTTTTACCAGAGCGTGCCCAAATTTGTTTTTCATCAATTTGATCAATAAAAATTTCACGAAGTAACATAAAGTTATTTATCGTGATTTATAGGTTCATTAATAAAACAATTACTGTAGAAAGCAACCCTGCTACTATTGTACCAGCAGATCCTATAATAACCTTGGCTAAACTGTTTTGTCCAGCTTTCATATCTTCAGCAATGCCATCTAATTTATTTTCGACTTTGGTCAATCGTTGATCCAAGGCAGCATAACGTATTGCACACAGATCTACGTGTGCTTCTAAACTTTCTTTTTCTAACTGAGTAGAAGGTAAAGACATCGCTAACTCTCCAAAAAATACGTTTGCCTAAGTTAGTGCCTCAATTGTAAATTATTTATCAATCTATGCGTTTAAATAGCAAATTGATCTTGCGTTTGTTTTTGGTTTCAAACACACTTTCTTTTAAAGTAATAGATTCACTTAGTCCTGTAATGATAGGTATTAAATCAAAATCATTTTGCAATACTGCAACATCAATACCGTCGGCATATTCGATATTAAATCTTAATCGCCATACTTTGTGTTCACCTTTATAAATGTAACCAAACCCTTGTTTATCTACAGTAACAGTTTCACACATAGGAGATTCATCAAAATATGGAATTACTCTTAATCCTAAAGTTTGAACTAGTGTTAAAAAATTCTGTTGTTGGTGCCATTTGGGATCTGTTTTATCAAATCTTGCTTTGGTTTCGGTTATGTCTATTAATGTTTGAAGTTCAAAAAGCATATGTTATTTACAGAGATAAAAAAAACGCCACTATGAAAGTGGCGTTTTTGTTTGTAGTTTTTATGCGTATTACATACCTTCTAGGTCTGTCGGTTCTGTAACAGTTACAGTTTGTGTATCTGATAGAGTTGCAACACCGCCGGTTACAGTGAATACACCAGTGTCTAGAACTTTTGCAATTTGAGTTGCAATCCAATCTAGATCAATAGCATGACGATCTGCAACAAAGTATAGTTCGTTACCGTTTGATTTGAACTGCATGATGTGGCCTACTGAACCTAGTGTATCAGTTACGAATGATGCTTTTGCATCTGTACCAATTTGTGCAAGACCTGCACCACTCAACACAACCTTGTAAACGGTTTGCTGCATATTTCTTTGAATAGTACCTCTAGCAATTGGCGTAGGGTTAACTCTTGTTACTGCTGGCATTTTATTTCTCCTAATCTCTAATGCCAAATTCGCTACTCTGCGAACTTGTATATGTAATTATTTATCAAATCGATAAAAAATACAAATGTTATACCTTCTTTTTTGCTCGTTTATGAAGGGCTCTTAGGTTTTGCACATAAGCAGGACCGGCTTTTACAATATCATCTATCAAAGCTATCGCAGGCAAATAAGCTTGTACCATAGGAGCAGGAATACCTTTGCCATCTTTTGCTAGTTCTAAGAATCGTTTAGTTAAACCTAAACTGGCATTTCCGACAATGTATCTATACAACGCAATGTCGGTAGGAGATATTAGAATATCAGGCACACTGATCACTGGTTCAGTGTCTGCAACACGATCTGTTTCTAGATTTTTAACAGCAGCAAATTTTTCAAAATCATCTATAATATCCGAAGAGCGAAGTTTTGCTCTCACAGCAAAAATTAATTGTGTAAATGCTCTTTGTTTTTCTGCAATGGTTAGCTTTTTCCAATCACTTAAACTTCTGCGTATATCTTTATAGGTCGTGTTTGTTATACGTAAACTGTTTTCTAATTTAATAAACAAACTGCTAACTAGTAAGGGACTTTTACCCTGTGCTAATTCATTGAGATATCTATTTAAATCTCTTACAGGTACTCGAGTTGACTTTTTAGCAGCAATTGCTAGATCAGGTTCTTTTAGCTTTCTTTGTGCAGAATCGTCACCTACAAGAAAATATATGAAATTATAAAGATCCGTGCCCATGATTCTATAAAACTTATACAATTCAAATCCTACTGTTTTTTTACAATAGGTTTGAATAAACAATTTAAAATCAGGATATTGATTCATCATTTCTAATGCAAGCAACATAAGATACAGTCTTTCAGCACAGTCTGTATAGGTAAGCTTTTGACTGCTACCATCATCCTTGGTCATTCTTGCTTCACAAAGTTCTTTTATAAATTCCATTGTTTACTCTGGACGCCATCTATGTCTTGGCACTAGTTTAGTTTTACTTGCTCTATCAACATACCCTTCTCCGCCTGCTTCACCTTTTGTACTGGCTTTTACATCTGCAGGGGCAGCATCTAGTTGATCTATTATGTCGTTTTTAACTGCCATTATCTTGTTAACCAATTCAAATATTGCATTAAACGCGGTAGAATTGCTTTGAAGCATCTGTTTAATTTTAACTTGCTTGTTTGGACTAACTTTACTTTGTTCTAACCATATGACAAATCCCTGGTTTAATTTGTTCAATTGTTGAGTTTTGCTCATATAATTAATATAGGTGTACAGTATTTGTTTCACGTCGCTTAACCCCTGTTGAGGTGCTAATACTGAATCTATTGCTGATCCATATTTGTTTGCAAGGGTTTCTATCTCTTTTACACTGCTTTTATCTACCTTAGGTTGATGTGGTACATAGGTAGGTCCTAAAACAACAACTTCTCTACTGTTAAGTGCTTGCACATTGTCTACTGGTTCGCCTGCACTGGAACCGAATTCGTCATGATGAAGATGTGCTACAATTCCTACTGTGCTGGAACCAATTCTTTTACCTAACTGTGAATTTGGATCAACTGTATAAGTTACCTTATTAGGAGTAAATTCAATACCAGATTCTGTTTTTTGATAAGGATCGCCTGGATAGTACAACAAATCTCCAAAGTAAAAGCCTCTGACGCTGGGAGGAGTTGCCTTTTCCATTATAGAAAATACTGTGCCCAAATCGTTTGCTAGTTTCTCTCTCCAATCTTCACCTTTACCTGAACTGGCTATGAAATTTCTCAAATCCTCAGCACTGTTGCTTTTTCTTCGGCCCCATCCGTTTTTGCCTACTAGAACAAATTCTCCGTCTGTATCTCTACCCCAGTAGATTGCTATTCTGCCATCCCACTTTACACTAACTGAACCTGCATCTGTGCCTAATCTATTTAGAATTTCAACTGCTTCTTTAGCACCTGCGGATCCGTCTACCACCACTAGGTCTTCAAGATGTTGATATTCTCTGCCTACCTTTGCTTCAGTGATGACCTGTCGAAATTCTATAAATCTCATTTAAGACGTTCCATCATTTCACGGAACCATTCCATTGTTCCAACAGGAAATGATTCTTTAGGAGTAGTTTGTTTTTTTGCAAATGCAGGATCCTGTTCTAGATCCGCTAACATGTTTTTACCGCCATCGGGCAATGCTTTTGCTATAGATTCTACGCTTCCGAGGTCTTTACCAGTTGCGTTGTCACCAATCAAAGTTTTTGCAATTTTATCTAGATCATCTGTATAAAATTTGCTCTTTTTTCCGTCAGGTCCTCTAGTCCATAGACCTTCATAAGGGCTCCAAAGCAGTCCGTTTTTTCTTGCTAGATACGCAAGTGCTACATGTTTATGCATACCTTTATAAGGAGAACCTTTTGGAATATCGTGAACGTGAAACTTTTGTGCAATTTCAGCCTTAGGCACTACCATAATATCTACTTGATGTGCAGAATCGCCAACTGGTGATCTTACGTGAACACTTACTCCACTTTGCCCTGTTTGATAACCAGCTTGGTCAAACAGATCTCTCAAGTTCTTTCTAACTGTTTTTATATCGGTATTTTTGAAATAATTAGCCAGTGCGTCTGCATCTACAATCATATCCAAGTCACCACTGATTTTACCTGGTGTAGGAGTAGCACCACTGCCTATTGGCAATGCTTTTGTTCCTATTTTTGTAAGCACACTGTTAATAGGTTTTATTATTGCAGGTATATCTTTATGATCAAATGGCGTTGCATCTGCAAAAACATTACCACCTTCATTTAACGTGGTCATTTTTTTGATTTATCCTCTATAACTTTTTGAATGCTTCTTCTAAATTTTCTAGGGTCTGATGCTTTTATTGAATTAAAAAATCTACGTTCTAATTCACCTGCTGTTTCTATATCGTAACTGGCATGGATTCTTGTTAAAAGATTTATTGCACTTTCTATTATATTATTTGCACTGGCTTCTATAAGATAGTCGTTGTTTCTTTTACCGTGAACGGTGTTCAATTCTTCTAAGATACTTCTTGTTCTTTTTCTCATTTCAGTGTTCCTATAATGTATTTATTTTGATAGAACAGAATGAGAAGAAAAAAATAGGGAGCACAGTATGCCCCCTACTTTTAATTGAAACGATTATTGTGCTAGACTAGCAATCAATGCTTGTGTTTCTGCTAGAGCAGGATCTGGCACTAGACCATACTGATCAAGTGGACCGCCAGGACCAGCAATATCATCACTCATAAAGAATGTAATAAATTCATGCAGTCCAGGAATAGCACCTACATGAGCATTCTTTACATAGAAGAACAGCGGACGGCTGATTGGATACTCTCCACTTGCTACTGTTTCACTACTAGCAGTTACACCGTTGATAGTGGCAGCATACAATGTTTGTGTATTATTAAGCAGGAATGACAATCCAAACACGCCAATTCCAATCTTATTACCTTCCAGACGGGCTAGTGTTTCGGTATAGTCGCCGTCGATATCGATAGCAACATTATCAGAGCGAACCTTCATACACTCTGCTGACGCTGCTTTCTTATCACCGCCATTTTCCTTGAGGATAAGGTCATATGTTCCTACAACCTTGCAGCCTTCTTCCATAACCTTGATGTCAAACACTTCTCTCGTTCCGTGCTTGGTGCCAGGAATGTAAACAAGAATCTCACGATCAGGAAGTGAAGGATCTACTTGTTTCCAGTTGGTTACGTTTGATCTTGCGCTAAGTGCAAGATACATCTGTGCTGGAGTTAAGTTGTCAAAGCCTTTGTTTTCAAGACGGCTTGCAAAAACAATACCGTCGTAACCAATACGAATCTCAGTAATTTCACCTATCACTGCTTCACACGCAGCCCACTCATCATCTTTCATTTTTGAACTGCTGTTGGCAATATCAACTGTGTTAGGACCAATGCCTTCACAGAGTTTTTTACGACCAGCACCAGAGCCACCACCTTCAACTACAGGTGTAGAGAAGTCAAAGTTTTCGCCAAATGCCTCAGCAACAATAGTTGCGTAGGGTAATACTGTTGAACTGCCGGTAATGTGAACGTTGTCACGTGCGGCAACTTGTGTTGCGGCTAGAGCAAATGCCGCACCTATTATAAATGATTTCATATGTTATGTCTCCTTTTGATTCTCATTTATTGTGTAAGGTTAAGGGGACTTTTGTTTCCCCTTAACTAATTTAAATTAACCTATAATACCGCCGTCATTACGAGTAACAGCAATCACACCACTTCTTGCTAAACCACCAAATGGCCATGTGCTGGGGTGTCCTTCTTCGCCAGGATGTTGAACACCTACAAACATAGTTTTGCGATCTGCACTCCATGTCAAGCCAGTAATCTCGCAAGCAACAGGTCCTACTAGGAATCTATGTATTTCACCAGTTTCGGTATTGCCTACTAACATTTGATTATTACCTTGGCCAGCAAAGTTTTTTTCGTTGCTGTAGTTGCCATCAGTTTGAATCCAAAGATTACCTAAACTATCAAACTTAATACCATCGGGGCTATTAAACATGTTGTCTGCTGTAACATTAGCACTACCTGCCATAGAATCTGAATGGACTGTTGGATTACCTGCTAGAACGTAAAGATCCCAAGCAAATGTATTTGCAGCATGATCTTCATTAGTTGGGTTCCAGCGAAGTATGTGTCCATAAGGATTACCTGCTCGTGGGTTAGCAGCATCAACAGGTTGATTTTCTTTTTCGCCACGATTTCTGTTATTAGTTAAGGCCACATAAACTTCGGCCTTTTCTGGATGAGATGCTACCCATTCTGGACGATCCATTGTAGTTCCGCCTACTTTTGTAGCAGCAATTCTAGCAAAAACAACAGTTTCGTCAGCAGCCATACCTGCATCGGCAAGATTTAACCATTCGCCTGTGCCGTCGTCGTTGAATTTAGCAACATACAAATCTCCTTCATCTAACAGAGATGAATTGTCACCGCCTTCTACATACACGTTCTTAGAAACGAAACGGTATAACATCTCGCCTCTTTCGTCGTCGCCGCTGTAAACCACAGCACGACCGTCTTTATTAATGACAAGTTCTGCATTTTCATGCTTAAAACGTCCATGGGCAGTTAATTTTTTAGCATTACCAGTAGCAGGATCAATTTCAACTATGTAGCCGTGACGATTGGTTTCGTTAGGCTCTTTGCTAAGGTCGAATCTGTCATCAGTTTTAATCCAGTTGTAACCCCAGTCAACATTAGCAATACCATAACGTTTCATTTCGTCAGTGCGAGGTGCTTCTTCCCCTAGGCTGTTGGCAAAATAACCATTGAAGTTTTCTTCACAAGTTAGATATGTTCCCCATGGAGTCATACCATTACCGCAGTTATTCCATGTTCCTTTTACAATTACACCTTCTGAATCTGTTGAGGTTTTTAGAAGATTACTACCTCTTGCAGGACCAACCACTGCAATCTCAGTGTCGGGAGTAATGCGTCTGTTATAAACGCTGTCAAGCACAGGTGTCCATTTGCCGTCGTTGTTACCAATCTCTACAATAGTAATACCGTGTGCTGCTTTATTCTTGTTTACATCGTCATCTGTTACAGGCTTGCCTTCTTGATGAGCAAACATCAATTCTAAGTTAGTATATTCGTTATTAATAACAAGCAAGGTTTTGCCATTAACTTCAAACACATCCATACCGTCGTTGTTGTCACCCATAGTTACGGCTTGATCGGCTGCTGTAAAGTTTAGAGGATCAAATGTTTTACCAGCACTTGTCAACGGGTCACCCCAGTTAATAACTGGATACCAACTATAACCTTCTGGTAATGTGATAGTATCAGCACTAGTAGCTGCTACAGGAGTAAAGTTTATTGCATTAAATGCACCGGCATTTGCTCTGCTGGTTAAAGCAGTTGTGCTAAGAAACGCACTGGTTCCAATAATAGCGCCCACCCCGGTTAGAAAATATCTTCTTGAAATTACATTGTCTAGTTCTACAGTCTTGTTAGGATTTTGAATTTCATCCCATTCGTCGAAACTTATTCTGTCTTTCATACGCTTTTCCTTTATGTTATGATAATAAAAAAGGAGCCGAAAGGCTCCGAAATAAAGGATAGATAGACTTTTCCATGTTATGGTTTACGGTGTGTGTGTTCATGTGTCTGTCCTTTATACCTTTATTTAACTGTTACACTACATTATAATTGTAACAATAGTATGAAGATTGTGTGAAATTTTTGTAAAATCTTTATTTTTTTGATTTTTTTCTAGCAAATTCTACGATTTCCTTTGCTACATTAACGCCGGTATATTTTTCAAAGCCTTTAAATCCAGGAGCACTGTTGGCTTCGCATAATTTGTAATCATCCTTGTCGAAAAGTAGATCTATTCCTGCGATATCTAACCCTATTGCTTCTACAGTTTTTAAACTTAATTCTACAATTCTATCATTAAGCGGAAAGTTTTCTCCAACACCACCTCTAGTAATGTTTGCTTTGAAACTGCCATCTGTGCTGCTGCGTTTCATTGCACCTAACACTTTGCCACCCACCACATAGGTTCGTATATCTTCTCCTGGTTTAGAGTCTACATACTCTTGGACTATAATTGCTTCGTCTTGCTTGATGCCATGAGCAAATTCTATAAAATCTGTGAATTCTTCTATAGAACGAACGAGATAAACACCCCTACCATAACTGCCGGAAAATATTTTTACCACAGCAGGAAAACCAATTACTTTTTTAACCAGTTTAGCATCTACGGGATGCTTAACCAACATTGTTTTTGGCGTGGGCAATCCGTGCTCTGCAAAAAATTGGCTGGCCCAGAGTTTGTCTTTTGTTATTTCAATAGCATTACTGCCGTTACACATAGGCACCCCCAATCTTTCAAAATGCCTATAAACACTAAATCCAAAATATCCAGTACCGGACCCTGTTCTGGGAATTATTACATCAGGTAAATCAACTACTTTGCTTTTGTATCTTATACTGCGTC
>Ga0169931_10004398_pt1 | contig 21940 bp, 21 predicted proteins | sample Kivu_15m_20L_FD_129675 | JGI IMG/M metagenome (GOLD analysis project Ga0169931, IMG submission 129675) | Freshwater microbial communities from Lake Kivu, Western Province, Rwanda to study Microbial Dark Matter (Phase II) - Kivu_15m_20L... | ecosystem: Environmental > Aquatic > Freshwater > Lake...
CGTTCGACCTCAACGTGCGCGCGCAGTGGAAGGCGATCGCCGCGGTGCTGCCCGGCATGCTCGCCCGCGGCGGCGGGTCGATCATCAACATGGCCTCGATGTGCTCGAGCCTCAAGGGATTCGCCAACCGCTTCGCGTACGGCGCGAGCAAGGCCGCGGTGATCGGCCTCACGAAGTCGGTGGCGATCGACTACGTCGCCCGCGGCATCCGCTGCAACTGCATCTGCCCGGGCACCGTCGATACGCCCAGCCTGCAGGAGCGGATCGACGCGTTCGCCGACCCGGTCGAGGCGCGGCGCATGTTCGTCGCCCGCCAGCCGATGGGCCGGCTCGCCACCGCCGACGAGATCGCGCCGATCGCCGTGTACCTGGCGAGCGACGAGTCGCGCTTCGCGACCGGACAGCCGTTCGTCGTGGACGGCGGCACCATGATCTGAACCCGACCCACCCACCGAGGACCCCGCATGAAACTCGTCCGCTACGGCCGGCCCGGCAAGGAGAAGCCCGGCCTGATCGACGCCGCAGGCCAGCTGCGCTCGCTCGCCGACGTCGTGCCCGACATCGGACCGGCGCAGCTCGCGCCCCGGGCGCTCGCCCGGCTCGCCCGGCTCGATCCGGAGTCGCTGCCGAAGGTGCGCGGCACGCCGCGCCTGGGCGTGCCGTTCTCCGGCTCGACCAAGTTCGTCGCGATCGGCCTGAACTACTCGGACCACGCCGCCGAGACCGGCAACCCGGTCCCGACCGAGCCGATCGTCTTCCACAAGACCCTGTCGAGCATGAGCGGCCCGGACGACGACGTGATGCTGCCGCGCGGCTCGGTCAAGTCCGACTGGGAGGTCGAGCTCGGCATCGTGATCGGAACCACCGCGCGCGACGTGTCCGAGGCGGACGCGCTGAAGCACGTGGCGGGCTACTGCGTGGTCAACGACGTGTCCGAACGCGAGTGGCAGATGGAGCACGGCCTGACCTGGGACAAGGGCAAGGGCTTCGACACCTTCGGCCCGGTGGGCCCGTGGCTGGTCACGCCGGACGAGGTCGGCAATCCGGGCAACCTGGACATGTGGCTGGACGTCAACGGACAGCGGCGGCAGCGCGGCAACACGCGCACGATGATCTTCGGCTGCGCGAAGCTGGTTGCCTACTGCAGCTACCTGTTCACGCTGAACCCGGGCGACCTGATCACCACCGGAACGCCGCCGGGGGTGGGGATGGGCATGAAGCCGCAGCAGTTCCTGAAGCCGGGCGACGTGATGACGCTGGGCATCGATTCGCTGGGTCGGCAGCGGCAGGTGGTGGTGAAGCGCGCCTGAGCGGCTCCGGGGGGCCACACCCCGGCGTTCACTCGGGCGCAGACGCCGCGCGCCGTCCCGGTCCGCGCGCGCTGCCCGAGGACCGGACTGCGCGTGTCGCCCGGGCAGCCGGCCCTCGAGGTGCGGCGGCCGGATGCGCTCGCCGAGACGGTGCAGCGGCCGGTGAAGTCGCTCGGCGTCGGCGGGTGAACCGCGCGCTCAGCGCGCCATCGTGATGCCCGAGAAGTTCTGGAACCAGTTCTGCGCCTGCACGAAGCCGCGCACCCGCGGACTCATCGCGCGGGCGTTGACGTCGTGGGTGACCATCAGGAAGAGCTGGTCCTCGACGAACTTCTCGTGCAGCCGCTGCAGTGCCGCGGTCTGCGCAGCCGGCTCGAACGCGGTGCGCGCGGCCGCGAGCATCGAGTCCATCTCCCGGTCCGCGTAGTAGCCCCAGTTCGTGCCTCGCGGTGCGACCAGGTCCGACTGCACGTGCCGCACGAACGCGGTGAAGGGGTCCTGGATGAAGTAGCTGTAGTTCATCGCGATCGCGCCGCGGTTGGCCGGGTCCTTGACCCCGGCCCGCCACGCGGCGACCAGCGCATTCCACTCCATCACCTCGAGGTCGACCCGCACCCCCACGTCGCGCAGGTTCTGCTGCAGGAACTCGTTCATCGAGATCGGCTGCATCATCCCCGAGCCGGACGACGGGATCACGACCTTCAGCGACAGCGGCTTCGACGGGCCGAAGCCGGCCTCGGCGAGCAGCCGCCGCGCGGCCGCCGGGTCGTACCGCAGCGGGGCGGCCTTGCCGAACCACTCGTGGCCCGGCGGCATGAAGCCGCGCGCAGGCAGCGACAGCCCGCCAAGGAACTGGTTCAGGCCGTCGCGGTCGATCGCGAGGTTCAGCGCCTGGCGCACCCGCAGGTCGCGCAGCGGCGAGCCCTCGAGCATCGAGAAGTGCCACACCCAGTTGTGCGGATACGCGTTGGTGACGATCTGGAACCCGGCGCCCTTCAGGCTGGTCACCGCGTCCGGCGGCGGGGCCTCGATCCAGTCGACCTGCCCGGAGCGCAGCGCCGCGACCCGCGCGTTCGACTCGGGCAGCGGCACCAGGACCAGCCGGTCGAGCTTGGGCACCCGCGCCTTGTCCCAGTAGTCGGGATTCGGCACCAGTTCGGCGCGCTCGCGCGGGGTCCAGGCGGTGAGCTTCCACGGTCCGGTGCCCGACGGCGTCTTCGCGTAGGCGTTCCAGTCGCGGCCGAGCTTCTCGAAGTGCGCCGGCGACGACATCGGAATCCAGGCGAGCTGGTAGGGCAGGAACGCGTCCGGCTCCTTGGTGACGATCTCCAGCGTCTGCGCGTCGATCGCGCGGTACGACGCGATCGCGGGGATCCGCGAGCGGCCCTGGGCGGCCTGCTTGGGGTCGAACTGCGGCGACTTCTCGTTGAGCAGCTTGTCGAAGTTCCAGACCGCGGCCTGCGCGTCGAACAGCGAGCCGTCGTGGTAGCGCACGCCCGGCCGGATGCGGAAGGTCCAGCGCGTGCGATCGCGCGCGTCCGCGCTCCACGACAGCGCGAGCCCCGGCACCAGCGTCGAGGGGCGGTCGGCGTTCGTCAGGTCCCACATCACCAGCTGGTCGTAGACCGTGTTCGCCATGAACCGCTGGCCCTCGCCGCCCTGGTCGGCCTGGCCGCTGGTGAGCGGGATGTCCGCGGCGGTCATGCCGATGCGCAGCGTGCCCTGGGCGAGGGCCGCGCCGGGCAGGGCCAGCGCGAGCGCGGCGAGCAGGAGGGCCGCCGCGCGGGCCGGCACGCGGGTCGGAAGGAATCGCAGCAGTGTGGGCATCGGCATCCTCGCAGGCAGCGTGACGGCACGCACCGCCATGATGCGTTGCGTGAGAGCCCCCAATTGCGGCAAGTCGCGTGCCAAGCGGTCTGGACCTTGGGGCGAGGCGGCGATGGTCCGCGCCAGCGGCTTCACACAACTTCACGTGCCGGCGAAACCGCGTACACGCGGCCGCCGGAGACTGTGCGGGTCGGCGGGCGCCGTCCGCCACGCACCCACGAAGGAGCCTCCCATGCCGTCGTCCACCAGACCGTCCACCGATCGATCGCCGCGCCGTCGCGGCTGGCGTGCCGCCGCCGTGGGCGCGGTGCTGGTCGGCGCGCTCGCGCTGGCCGCCTGCTCGCACGGCCCGTTCCGCGGCGGTCACGGCGCCACCGCGGCCGGACCGATCGACCCCGAGCGCGCCGCGCGGTTCGTCGAGCGGATGGCCGACCGCGTGATCGACGCGGTCGACGGCACCGCGGAGCAGCGCCAGCGGATCCAGGCGATCGCGCGCGCGGCCTCGGACGACCTGCTGCCGCTGGGCGAGCGGACCCGCACGGCGCGCCGCCAGTCGGTCGAGCTGCTCGGGGCCGCGACGATCGACCGCGCCGCGATCGAGGCGCTGCGCGCCGATCAGATCGCGCTCGCGGACACCGCGTCGCGGCGGATCGCGCAGGCGCTCGCGGACACCGCGGAGGTGCTCACCCCGCCGCAGCGCACGAAGCTCGCCGAGCGGCTGCAGCGGCGCGGCTGGCGCGGCGCGTGAGGCGCCGCCGGCGCGCGGGCGCCGCCCCGGGTCCGGCGGGCGGCCGCGGCGCCGCCCGCCGGCGCCGCGAGTCGGCCCGCGCGCCGCGCGCCCCCGGCTCGGCGACAATCGCATGATGCCCCGCGTGCTGCTGATCGAAGACGACCTGCGCCTGGGCGCGATGCTCGTCGCCTACCTGCGCGACGCCGGACTCGAGGTCACGCAGGCCGCCGACGGCGCGCGCGGGCTCGCGGCGCTCGCCGCGACCGGCGCGGCGTACGATCTGGTCCTGCTCGACCTGATGCTGCCGGACGCGGACGGACTGGACCTGTGCCGGCGCATCCGCGAGCGCGGGTCGGTGCCGGTCGTGATGGTGACCGCGCGCGGCGACATCGCCGACCGGATCGTCGGCCTGGAGCTCGGCGCCGACGACTACCTGCCCAAGCCGTTCGAGCCGCGCGAACTGCTCGCGCGCATCCGCGCCGTCCTGCGGCGCCGCGCCGCGGAGGGTACGCCCGCCGCCGACGTGCTGCGCTTCGGGCGCCTGGAGATCGACCGCGGCGCGCGCGAGGTGCGGGTGGACGGGCGGCCGCGCGCGCTGACCGGCCACCAGTTCGGGCTGCTGCTCGCGCTCGCCGAGCGCGCCGGGCGCGTGCTGACCCGGGAGCAGCTGATGGCGGCGGTGCGCGGCGGCCCGCTCGAGGCCTTCGACCGGTCGATCGACGTGCACGTCGGACGCATCCGCGCGGCGATCGAGGACGACCCGAGGCATCCGCGGCGGGTGATCACCGTGCGCGGCGCGGGCTACGTGTTCGCCAAGAGCCAGGACGCCGGGTGAACCGGTTGTACCTGAGGATCTACGTCGCGATGCTGGCGAGCCTCGCGATCTTCGCGCTGCTCGCGGCGGCGCTGTTCAAGCTCGGCCTGGAGCGCGACCGCGAGCGGCCCGACGAGCGCGCGCTGCTCGCCGAGGTGATCGCGGCGGTGCTGCCGCCGCCCGAGGCGCCGCCGGACACGCAGCGCGCGGCGCTCGAGCGCTGGCACCGGAGCTCGGGCGCCGACCTCGGGCTGTTCGACGCGCAGCGCCGGCCGATCGCGGCGGCGGGCCGCCCCGTTCCCGCGCCGGCCGACGGGGACGACGACCGGCGCGGCGGGCGCGAACCGTCGCGCGACGGCGGTCCGGCGGTCTGGTCGCTGCGGCTGCCCGACGGCCGCTGGGCGGTCGCGCGACCGGTCGACGGCCGCGCGCCGCGGCCCTTCGCCTGGGGCCTGCTGCTGATGGCGCTGGCGGCCGCGGTGGCGCTCGGCGCGTATCCGGTCGCGCGCCGTCTCGCACGGCGGCTCGAGCGGCTGCAGAGCGGCGTCGAGGCGCTCGGCGGGGGCGACCTGTCGGCGCGGGTGCCGGTGCAGGGGCACGATGAGGTCGCACGTCTGGCGACGCGGTTCAACGAGGCGGCCGCGCGGATCGAGGCGCTGGTCGCCGCCCAGCGCGCGCTGCTCGCCAACGCGTCGCACGAGCTGCGGTCGCCGCTCGCGCGGCTGCGCGTGGCGGCCTCGATGCTGGCCGAGGCCGACGACACGCGCCGCGACGCGCTCGCGCGCGAGGTGGAGCACGACGTCGCCGAGCTCGACGCGCTGATCGACGAGATCCTGCTCGCCTCGAGGCTGGACGCCGGCGCCGGGATCGTGTCCGAGCCGGTCGACCTGCTCGCGCTGCTGGCCGAGGAGTGCGCGCGCACCTCGGCGCGGCTCTCGGTCGACGCGTCCGGACCGCCCGCCGCGGACCGCCTGCCGGGCGCGACTCGCGCGGCACCCGACCCGGTCGCGGCGGCGACCGTGACCGGCGATCCGCGGCTGCTGCGGCGGCTGCTGCGCAACCTGCTCGAGAACGCACGACGGCACGCCGCGGGGTCGCCGATCGACGTGACGTTGCGCGCCGACGCCGCGGGCGTGCGCATCGACGTCGGCGACCGCGGCCCCGGCGTGCCCGAGGCCGAGCGCGAGCGGATCTTCGAGCCGTTCCATCGGCTCGCCGGGCACGGCGAGTCCCGCGGCGGGGTCGGCCTGGGGCTGGCGCTGGTGCGGCAGATCGCCCGACGCCACGGCGCCGACGTACGCTGCCTGCCGCGCGACGGCGGCGGCAGCCTGTTCCGCGTCACGCTGCCGGGGGGCGGCGGTGGGGATCAGGCCGCCGGCGGGCGGCGCGTGCCGACGACCACCGGGTAGTCCGGGCGCCCGGTGCGCATCCACGTGACCACGTTGCCGGCCGCCTTGCGCCGCAGCTCGACCTCCGAGGCCGCCGAGTAGAACGCGGCGTGCGGCGACAGGATCGCCCGCGGGTCGGCGAGCAGCGGATGGCCGCTCGGCACGGGCTCGACGGGCAGCACGTCCAGGCCGACGCCGGCGAGCCGGCCCTCGGTCACCGCGGCGGTCAGCGCGTCCAGGTCGACCACCGCGCCGCGGGCGGTGTTGACCAGGAAGCTGCCGCGCTTCATGCGAGCGATGAGCGGCGTGCCCACGAGGCCACGGGTCTCGTCGTTCAGCAGGCAGTGGATCGACACCGCGTCGGCCCGCTCGAACAGCCCCTCGAGCGACACGCGCTCGACGTAGGCCGGGAAGTCCCCGTCGATCAGGTGCGGGTCGTGCGCGATCACGCGGCCGAACAGGTTGCGCGCGACGTGCGCGAAGCGTTTGCCGATGCGGCCCAGCCCGAGGATGCCGACGGTCATGTCGGTGAGCCGCGGCACCGTGCCGGCGCTGGTGTAGTGCCAGGTGCCGGCCTTGACGTCGGCGTTCCAGCGCACGACGTTGCGGATCGAGGCGAGCAGCATCGCGAGCGCATGGCTCGCGACCTCACCCACGCCGTAGTCCGGGCTGTTGGCGACCCACACGCCCGCGGCCCGTGCGGCGTGCGCGTCGATCGTGTCGTAGCCGGCGCCGATGCGTGAGGCGAGCCCGATCCCGGGCCGGGCCTCGAATACCCGCGCCCCGACGCGCGCGTACTGCACCAGCAGCGCCGAGCAGCCGTCGGCGGCGGCGATCACGTCGTCCTCGGTGCGGCACTGCGCCTCGACCAGCTCGATGCCCGCGTCGCGAAACAGCGTGCGCTCGAGCGTCACGTCGAGCATGTCGTGATCGGTGAACAGGACCTTCATCGGCGCGTCTCCCCCGGGGCGTGCGGCATGATACCGGGCGGGTCGCGCCGGCTTTGCCCGCGGCGCGCGCATCGATTACAGTCCGGCGCGCCGGCACGGCCGTCGGAGCGCACGAGGAGACCGCAGCGATGAACCAGATCGACCTCGAGGACCGCTGTGCGGTCGTCACCGGCGGCGCCTCGGGCATCGGCCTGGCGGTCGCGCAGCGCTTCGCCTCGAGCGGGGCCCGCGTGGCACTGTGGGACCTGGACGAGGCGGCCGCCCGGGCCGCGGCGGCGTCGCTCGGCGAGCGTCACCTCGCGATCGCGGTCGACGTCGCGGACGAGGACTCGGTGCAGCGGGCGACCGACGCGACCGACGCCGCGTTCGGCCGCATCGACGTACTGGTCTGCAGCGCCGGCATCACCGGGCCGAACGCGACCACGTGGACGTACCCGCCGCAGGCCTGGCGCAAGGTGTTCGACGTCAACGTCCACGGCACCTTCCTGTGCAACCGGGCGATCGTGCGCGGGATGATCGAGCGCGACCACGGACGGGTGATCAACATCGCGTCGATCGCCGGCAAGGACGGCAACCCGAACGCGCCGGCGTACTCGGCCTCGAAGGCGGCGGTGATCGGCCTGACCAAGTCGATCGGCAAGGAGACCGCCCGCACCGGGGTCCGGGTCAACTGCATCACGCCGGCGGCCGTGCGGACCGCGATCTTCGACCAGATGACCCCGCAGCACATCGACTTCATGCTGTCGAAGATCCCGATGGGGCGCTTCGGCACGGTCGAGGAGATCGCCGCGATGGTCGCCTGGCTCGCGAGCGACGAGTGCTCGTTCTCGACCGGCGCGGTCTTCGACCTGTCCGGCGGCCGGGCGGTCTACTGATGGGCGGCGACGCGGTCCGGCACGACGCCGGGGCGCTGGCCGACTGGGCCCGCGGCCTGCTCGGGGCGGTCGGGCTGCAGGACGCGCTCGCGCGCGACGTCGCCGAGGTGCTGCTCGAGGGCGACCTGCTCGGGCACGACACGCACGGCCTCGCGCTGCTGCCGGGCTACCTGGGCGAGCTCGAACGCGGCGCGATGGCGCGCGCCGGCGAGCCGCGGATCGTGTCGCAGCGCAGCGCGGTGGCGGCCTGGGACGGCGGCCGGCTGCCCGGTCCGGCGCTGGTGCGCCGCGCGCTCGCCTGGGCCGCGCCGCGCGCGCGCGAGCACGGCACGGCGGTGGTCGCGATCGGGCGCAGCCACCACGTGGCGTGCCTGGCCGCGTACCTCGAGGCGCCTGCCCGCGACGGCCTGCTGGTCGAGATCCACAGCGCCGATCCGGCGGTGGCGAGCGTCGCGCCGTTCGGCGGCACGCGGGCGGTCTTCACCCCCGATCCGCTCGCGCTCGGCGTCCCGACCTCGGGCGATCCGGTGCTGATCGACGTGTCCGCATCGGTGACCACCAACGGGATGAGCGCGCGGCTGGCCGCCGGCGGCGAGCGCGGTGCGCACCGCTGGTGGCTGGATGCCGCGGGCGCGCCCACCGACGACCCGGCGGTGCTCGCCGCCCGCCCGCCCGGCACGATCCTGCCGCTTGGCGGACTGGAGGCCGGCCACAAGGGCTACGGTCTCGCGCTCGCGGTCGAGGCGCTCACCGGCGGGCTCGCGGGTCACGGCCGGGCGGATCCGCCCGAGGGCTGGGGCGCGTCGGTCTGCGTGCGGCTGACCGACCCGGCGGCGTTCGGCGGCCGCGCGGCGTTCGAGCGTCAGCTCGACCACCTGGTCGCCGCCTGCCGCGCGTCGCCGCCCCGCGATCCGTCGGTGCCGGTGCGCGTGCCGGGCGAGCGTGCGCTCGCGGCCAAGCGGGCGCAGCTGCGCGACGGCGTCGCGCTGCACCGATCGATCCTGCCCGCACTCGCTCCCTGGGCGCAGCGGCTCGGGGTGCCGGCTCCGGCGCCGCGCTGAGCGCGGGCCGCACCGGCCCGGGGCGCGCCGCACCGCGGGCGCACGCCCGCGTCGCGGCGGCGCACGCCCGCGGCGCGCGTCGTCGGCGGCTGCGGTGGCACGCCGCTTGCAGCCGGCGCTTCGCACCCGGCGCCGGTCGCGACGGGGCGCCGCCGCCGGAGCCGCCGATGCCGTCGATCACCTCCCGTACGCTGCTGCGTGCGCTCACCCGACCCGGGCAGCACGACCGCCGCGGGCTGCGGCACGCCGCCGCGCTCGCGACCGCGGCGCTCGCGGCCGCCCGGCCGGCCGCGAGCGCCGCGGACCCGCCGGCCGACGCCGCGGCCGCGCGGACCCCGGCGCCGGCCGCGGCCGCCCGCTGAGGACGCAGGCACCGGGCGGGCGATGCTCACCTCGCGGCAGGCGGTCTTTCGCCGGTTCTGGCACGCGGTCGCGCCGATCGCCGAGCTCGGCGACCGCCCGCTCCCGGTCACGCTGATGGGCGAGCGGCTGGTCCTGTTCCGAGATCCCGAAGGGCGGCCGGCGGCGCTGCGCGACCGCTGCGCGCACCGTACCGCGCGGCTGTCGCTCGGCCGGGTCGACGGCGGGCGCCTGGCGTGCGGCTACCACGGCTGGGCGTACGACCGCGACGGTCGGGTCGTCCGGATCCCGCAGTACCCCCCTGAGCGGCCGCTGCCCGACGGCTACGCGGTCCCCGCCCACCGCTGCGTCGAGCGCTACGGCTACGCGTGGGTCGCGCTCGACGAGCCGATCGCGCCGATCCCCGAGGTGCCGGAGTACGGTGCCCCGGGATGGCGGACGATCTTCCAGTTCTGGGAGCGCTGGGACACCAGTCCGCTGCGCGTGCTCGAGAACGCGTTCGACAACGCGCACTTCAGCTTCGTGCACCGGGCGACCTTCGGCGTGGCCGCCCAGCCCGTGCCCAGCCGGTACGAGCTGGTCGAGACCGACGACGGCTTTCGCGCGGACACCGTGATCGACGCGGCCAACCCCCCGGGGCTGCACCGCGTGAGCGGCGTGTCCGATCCGGTCACCACGCGCAGGATGCGCAACGCGTGGTACCTGCCGTTCTGCCGGCGGCTGGACATCGAGTACCCGAGCGGCGTGCGGCACGTGATCTTCAACTGCTTCGCGCCGATCGACGACGGGAGCCTGCAGCTCGCCCAGTGGCTGTTCCGGAACGACACCGAGGCCGACTGTCCGGCCGCGACGCTGATCGCCTTCGACCACGCGATCACGCGCGAGGACAAGGCGATCCTGGAGTCGACCGATCCGGACGCGCCGGTCGACCTGGGCCGGCGCGGCATCGAGCGGTCGATGGACAGCGACCGGCCCGGCCTGGTGATGCGCCGCCGGCTGATGGCGCTGCTCGCGGCCCACGGCGAGACCGAGGTGCACGGCTGACCGCGCGGCCCGCAGATCGATGCGCCGCGGCGGGTCGGCCGACCGACGCTCAGCGGTCGGTCGGGCCCGGGTCGGCGGCCTCGTCGGTGCCCGGGCCGTGCGGCGGGGCTCGCTCGCCGTGCGGATCGTGCGGGCCCGCGGCGTCGGGCGCGCGCTGCGCGGCCGCGTCGCCCGACTCGCCGGGGCCGTCGGCCTCGCGCGGGCTGCGACCGCCGCGCGTCGGCCGTTGCCGCGCGTGCTGGCGCAGGTAGCGCGAGGGCTCGGGCCGGCAGAACAGGTGGCGCGACAGCTCGGTGAGCGCCTGCTGGTAGACCGCGCGCTTGAACTCGATGACCGTCTCCAGCGGGATCCAGAAGTCGTGCCAGCGCCAGGCGTCGAACTCCGGGTGCTCGCAGGCGCGCAGGCTCACGTCGCTGTCGCGTCCGATCAGCCGCAGCAGGAACCAGATCTGCTTCTGGCCGCGGTAGTGGCCGCGCCACTCGCGCCGCACCCAGTGCTGCGGCACGTCGTAGCGCAGCCACTCGCGCGTGCGGGCGATGATGCGCACGTGCTCGGGCATCAGCCCGACCTCCTCCTGCAGTTCGCGGAACATCGCCTGCTCGGGCGTCTCGCCGCGCTTGATGCCGCCCTGCGGGAACTGCCACGAATGCTCGCGGATGCGCTTGCCCCAGAAGACCTCGTTGCGGGCATTCACCAGGATGATGCCGACGTTGGGGCGATAGCCGTCCCGGTCCAGCATGGGCTATCCGTTCGATCCTTTAGAATTGAATCGATTATATCGACGCTTCGCGCGCGACCCCGGCGCCCCCACACCCCATGAGAGCTTCCCGGTTCCTGGTCTCCACCCTCAAGGAAGCGCCTGCGGACGCCGAGGTGGTCAGCCACCGGCTGATGCTGCGCGCCGGCATGATCCGCAAGCTCGCCGGGGGCATCTACACGTACATGCCGATGGGCCTGCGCACCCTCCGCAAGGTCGAGGCGATCATCCGCGAGGAGATGGACCGCGCCGGCGCGATCGAACTGCTGATGCCGGTGATCCAGCCCGCTGAGCTCTGGCAGGAGTCCGGGCGCTGGGACCAGTACGGGCCCGAGCTGCTGCGGGTTCGCGACCGGCACGCGCGCGACTTCATCGTGCAGCCGACCTCCGAGGAGGTGATCACCGACGTCGCCCGGCACGAGCTGCGCAGCTACCGCCAGCTGCCCAGGAACCTGTACCACATCCAGACCAAGTTCCGGGACGAGCGCCGGCCGCGCTTCGGCGTGATGCGCGGGCGCGAGTTCACGATGAAGGACGCGTATTCGTTCGATCGCGACCGCGACGGCGCGCTCGCGAGCTACCAGGCGATGTTCGACGCGTACGTGCGCATCTTCGAGCGGCTGGGCCTGCGCTTCCGTGCGGTGGCCGCCGACACCGGTGCGATCGGCGGCTCGGCCAGCCACGAGTTCCAGGTGATCGCCGACACCGGCGAGGACGCGATCGCGTACTGCCCCGAGTCGGACTACGCGGCCAACGTCGAGCTCGCCGAGGCGCTGCCGCGGGTCGCGCAGCGCGCCCCGGCCACCCAGCCGCTGACGGCCACGCCGACCCCGGGTCGCGCCCGCTGCGAGGACGTGGCCGAGCTGCTCGGGCTGCCGCTCGAGCGCACCGTGAAGTCGCTGGTGCTCGCGGTCGACCAGCGCGCGCCGGCCAAGGACGGCGACGACTCGGCCGCGCCGCGGCCGGTGGTCGCCACGCAGGTGTGGCTGGCGCTGGTGCGCGGCGATCACGACCTGAACGAGGTCAAGGCCGGCAAGGTTCCGGGCCTGGCCGGGCTGCGGTTCGCGACCGAGGCCGAGATCGTCGAGCACTTCGGCTGTCCGCCGGGCTACCTCGGCCCGATCGGCACGCGGCGTCCGGTGCGGATGGTCGTCGACCGCACGGTCGCGAACATGAGCGACTTCGTCTGCGGCGCCAACACGCCGGACGTGCACTACACCGGGGTCAACTGGGGTCGCGACCTGCCGCTGCCGGGCGGTGCGGAGGTGGCCGTGGCCGACCTGCGCAACGTGGTCGCGGGCGACCCGTCGCCCGACGGCCGGGGCACGCTCGCGATCCAGCGCGGCATCGAGGTCGGTCACGTGTTCTACCTCGGCACCAAGTACTCGGCGGCGATGAACGCGGTCTTCACCGACGAGGACGGGCGCTCGCGGCCGTTCGAGATGGGCTGCTACGGGATCGGGGTCACGCGGCTGCCGGCGGCCGCGATCGAGCAGAACCACGACGAGCGCGGCATCGTCTGGCCGCGGCCGATCGCGCCGTTCGACGTCGCGATCGCGCCGCTCGGCTACTCGCGCTCGCCGGGAGTCCGCGAGGCCGCGCACGCGCTGTACGATCGGCTCGTGGCGGCAGGCGTCGACGTGATCCTGGACGACCGGGACGAGCGGCCGGGCGCGATGTTCGCCGATTGGGAGCTGGTCGGCGTGCCGCTGCGCGTCACGGTCGGCGAGCGTGGCCTCAAGGAGGGCCGGGTCGAGCTGACGGTTCGGCGCGGGCTCTCGACGACCGCGGTACCGCTCGAGCAGGCGGCCGACGCGGTGCGGGAGATCCTGAAGACGTGCTGAGCGACGTGCGTGACGAGCGGTGGGACGGTGCGGCGGGCGTGCGGCGGGCGGCCGCGGCGGCGGCCGCGTGCGCGGTGCTGCTGCTCGCGGCGCCGTCGGCCCACGCCGGCGCACAGCGCTACGAGCCGCTGTCCGACCAGGTCCGGGGTGCGCTCGCCGCCGCGCTCGTCGACCATGCCGACCCCGAGCCCCGCTGGGCCTCGACGCTGGAGAAGGTCGACTGGCTGGCCGAGATGTCCGCGCGGCTGCCGCTGCGGCACAAGCCCACCCATCGGGAGCGCGTCGACTTCCTGCAGAGGGTGCGCTACGAGGCGCAGCGCGCCGGCCTCGACCCGCACCTGGTGCTCGGCCTGATCCAGGTCGAGAGCGGATTCAGGCGCCACGCGATCTCCTCGGCGGGCGCACGCGGCTACATGCAGGTGATGCCCTTCTGGACCGCGGTGATCGGCGACGGCGATCCGGCCCGGCTGTTCGACACGCGCACCAACCTGCGCTACGGCTGCGTGATCCTGCGCCACTACCTGGACGTCGAGCGGGGCGACCTTTTTCGCGCGCTGGGGCGATACAACGGCAGCCTGGGCCGGCCGGAGTACCCGAATGCGGTGCTCGCGGCCTGGCGACGCTGGCAGTACGACGAGGGACGGCCCCGCGTGCAGCAGGTCGCCGTACCGGCCGCGTCGGGCCGCTGACCGGCGGGGTCGGCCGCGGGGCGCAGCACTATCGCGGGGCGAGGTCGCCCCGGGCCGCCGGCGGGCCGCCCGCGTCGCGCTCGAGCACCGCGACCGTGATCCGCGCCGTGCAGACCAGTCGACCCGCATCGTCGCGCACGTCGATCTGCCAGACCTGCGTGGTGCGTCCCAGGTGCACCGGCAGGCACTCGCCGGTCACCCACCCCTCGCGCACCGCGCGGACGTGGTTCGCGTTGATCTCCAGGCCCACCGCATAGCGGTCGGGGGGCAGGCACAGGTTGGCCGCGGCGCTGCCCAGCGTCTCGGCCAGCAGCACCGAGGCGCCGCCGTGCAGCAGGCCGATCGGCTGGCGGGTGCGCGCGTCCACCGGCATCCGCGCGCGCAGCCGGTCGGGGCCGATCTGCACGAACTCGATGCCCAGGTGCTGCACGGCGGTGTCCGCGTGCAGTGCGCGCATCGACTCGAAGCTGGCGGTGCGCACGAACGGCGAGACGGTCGGGGTCATCGGCGGGCGGACGGTGGTCGGGGACGGCGCTCATCATACGGGCCGGCTCGTGGGATCATCCGCGGGCGAGGAGAACGACGATGAACCTGGCCGACCCGCTGCAGCGGCGCGCCCGCGAGGCGCCCGATCATCCCGCGATCCTGTTCGAGGGCCGCACGATCGACTACCGGTCGCTGGACGCCGCGGCGAGCCGCACGGCGCATGCGCTGCGCGCGGCCGGCGTCGAGGCCGGCGATCGCGTCGCGCTGTACCTGCCGAACGTCCCCGAGTTCGCGACGGTCTACTACGGCGCGCAGCGGGCCGGCGTGGTCACGGTGTCGATCAATGCGATCTTCAAGTCGGCCGAGGTGCAGTTCCTGGTCGAGGATTCGGGCGCCGAGGTGCTGTTCACGCTGCGCGAGATGGTGTCGCAGGTGCCGCGAGCGGCGCTGCCGGGGCTGCGCGAGGTCGTGGTCTGCGACGTCCCCGCGGGCGAGGTGCCGGCCGGCTGCGCGTCGCTCGCCGACTGGCTCGCCGCGGTGCCAGAGTCCGCCGGCGGCTTCGAGTCGGTGCAGCGCCGCAGCGACGATCCGGCGGCGCTGCTGTACTCGTCGGGCACCACCGGATTCCCCAAGGGCGTGACGCTCACCCAGTCGAACGTCGCGACCAACGTCGCGACCGCGGCGCGCGCCTCGGGCATGCGGCCGGACGATCGGCTCGCGCTGTTCCTGCCGCTGTTCCACGTGTACGGGCAGAACTACATCATGAACGGCGCGGTCCACGCCGGCGCGACGGTCGCGATGTTCCGCCGCTTCGCGCCCGAGCCGGTGCTCGATGCGGTGCAGCGCGACCGGATCACGATGTTCTTCGGGGTGCCGACGATCTTCATCGGGCTGCTCGGCATGGACCTGTCCCGCTGGGACCTCGGCTCGATCCGCTACGAGATGTCCGCCGCCTCGACGATGCCCGAGGAGATCTCGCGCCGCTGGACCGAGCGGTTCGGCCGCCGCATCTTCGAGGGCTACGGGCTCACCGAGTGCTCGCCGTTCGCCGCCTACAACGATGCGGTCGAGCACCGCTTCGGCTCGGTGGGCCGGGCGGTCGAGGGCTTTCGCATCGAGATCCACGACGAACGGGGGCGCGAGCGGCCGCGCGGCGACTGGGGCGAGATCGTGATCCGCGGCCCGGGGGTGATGGCCGGCTACTGGAACCAGCCGCAGGCCAGCGCCGAGGCGCTGCGCGACGGCTGGCTGCACTCGGGCGACGTCGGCCGCATGGACGACCAGGGGTACGTCTACATCGTCGACCGCGTGAAGGACATGATCAACGTGTCCGGATTCAAGGTCTGGCCCGCCGAGGTCGAGCAGTACCTGTACCGGATCGAGCAGATCCAGGAGTGCGCGGTCTACGGCATTCCGGACGCGGTCGCCGGCGAGCAGGTCGCCGTGGCGATCGTCGCGAGGCCCGGCGCGTCGCTGACCGGCGGGCAGGTGATCGCGTGGTGCCGCGAGAACCTCGCCGCGTACAAGGTGCCCGCACGGGTCGACCTGGTCGCCGAGCTGCCCAAGAGCGCGACCGGCAAGCTGCTCAAGCGCGTGCTGCGCGAGCAGGCGCAGGCGGGGCGCTGACGTGACTGCCGTCTTCCTCGACTACGACCGCGCGGCGCTCGATGCGCAGTTCGACAACCGCGCGAAGGTGCCGTCGTTCCAGCGGCACTTCGACGCCTGGGCGGCCGACGGCGCGCGCGCGCGCGCGCTGCCGGGCGCGCGGGCGGGCGTGCGCTACGGCGTCGGCGAGCGCGAGACGCTGAACCTGTTCCCCGCCGGGGCCGGCGCGCCGGTGCTGGTGTTCATCCACGGCGGCTACTGGATGTCGATGACCGCCGCGGCGAGCGACTTCGTCGCGCTGGGCCTCGTGCCGCACGGCATCGCGGTGGTCAACGTCGAGTACGCACTGATGCCGGGCGTGCGGATGGACACGATCGTCGCGCAGTGCCGCGCCGCGGTCGGCTGGACGCTGACCCACGCCGCGTCGTTCGGCGCGGATCCCGAGCGGGTCTGGGTCGCCGGCCACTCGGCCGGAGGTCACCTCACCGCGGCGGTGGCCGCGACCGACTGGGCCGCGCTCGCCGGCGTGCCGCCGGGACGGCGGCCACGCGGCGGCTTCGCGATCAGCGGGCTGCACGACCTCGAGCCGATCCGGCTCTGCTACCTGAACGACACCCTCGCGATGGACGCGGCCGAGGCGTCGCGCAATGCGCCGCTGCGGATGCCGCCGCCGTCCGACGGCGACTGGACGCTGATGGTGGGTGGCGCCGAGGGCCCGGAGTACCTGCGCCAGTCGGTCGCGCTCGGCGCGGCCTGGGGCAGCGATGCGCGGCGCCGCGTGCGCGTCGAGGTCCTCGCCGGCGCGGACCACTTCGGGATCATCGGCCCACTGGGCGACTGTGGCTCGGCGCGGATCCGGCGGATCGCCGCAGCGATGCTCGGGTCGGTGCGCTGAGGTCGGCGCGGGCCGCGGGCGCTCGGCCGCTCAGGCGGTGCTCGCCGAGCGTCGCGGGGCCGCGGCCGGCGTCGCCGGGGCGAACGGCGATCCGGTCACGCGCAGCGATGCGTCGACCGTCACCGCGCTGTTCGGCGGCACCGCCGACCAGGCGTCGCGGTCCTCGTCGTAGGGCTCCGACACGATCAGCACGCCGTCGGCGAACCGGCGCAGGTACAGCGACGGGCAGCGGTCGTCCGACGCCCAGCGGAACGCGTGCAGCGAGCGGCCGTCGGTGTAGCAGGCCGAGAACCGCAGCGGCGCCCGGATCGTGTGCTCGCGCTGCAGTCGCACCACCTCGGCGAGCACGCGGGCGAAGCCCTCGGCCGGGTCGCCGTCCAGGCCGCGCGACTCCGCGGCAAGGAAGATCGCCTCCGAGTCGGAGGTGCCGAGCCGCCCATCGTAGACCCGGTCGTCGATCAGGGACTCGACGCGCCGGCGGATCCGACCGTAGCCGCCGATCTGCCCGTTGTGCATGAACATCCGGCGCCCGCGCGCGAACGGGTGGCAATTGGCGCGCGACGCGTCGGTGCCGGTGGCCGCGCGCACGTGCGCGAAGAACAGGCCGGCGCGGATGCTGCGGCACAATGACCTCAGGTTCTCGTCGGACCACGCGGGCCGGGATTCGCGGTACACGCCCGGCTCGGGCCGATCGCCGTACCAGCCCACGCCGACGCCGTCGCCCTGCGTCGCGGTCTTCGCCTCCGCCGAGTCCAGCGACTGCGCGATCAGCGAGCGACGCGGCGCCTCGACATGGTCGGACAGGAAGACGGGGGCGCCCAGGTAGGCGAGCAGGCGGCACATGACGGCGGGCAGCGATCGGGACCTGACCGCCAGTCTACGGCCGCATGACGGTTCGATGACAGCCCGCCCGTTGCGCGGGCACACCGCCGCCGCGAACGCGCCGCGGGCGGGCGACCGGCGGTACCCGCACGGGTCCGGGCGGGGGCTCGGCCGGCCGTGCGGGCCCGGCCGCGGGCGATCAGCCCGGTCAGCCCAGCACCTTGCCCGGGTTCATGATCCCCAGCGGGTCGATCGCGTCCTTCAGCGTGCGCATCAGCGCGAGCTCGACCGGCGACTTGTAGCGCAGCATCTCGTCGCGCCGCAGCACGCCGATGCCGTGCTCGGCCGAGATCGAGCCGTGCGCCGCGTCGACCGCGTCGTGGACCAGGCGGTTGATCTGCGGCTGCATCGCCATGAACGCGTCGCCGTCGGTGCCCGCGGGCGGCGACACGTTGTAGTGCAGGTTGCCGTCGCCCAGGTGGCCGAAGACCACCATGCGGATGCCCGGGAACGCGCGCTGCAGCGCCGCGTTCGTGCGCTCGACGAACGCGCCGATCGCCGAGATCGGCACCGACACGTCGTGCTTGATGTTCTTGCCCTCGGCGGCCTGCGCCTCGGAGATGCGCTCGCGCAGCGACCACAGCCTGCGCGACTGCGCGATCGACTGCGCGACCACCGCGTCGGCGACGATGCCGGAGTCGATCGCCTGCGCGAGCAGCGCGTCGAACCGCGCGGCGGCGTGGGCCTCGCTCTCGGCGTCCGAGGATTCGAGCAGCACGCAGTACGGGTGCGGTGCCGCGAAGGGCCGGGCGTGATCCGGGAAGTGACGCGCGACCAGCTCCAGGCACAGGTCGGAGATCATCTCGAACGCGGTGAGCGACGGGCCGAGCAGCCGCTGCGCGAGCTGCAGCAGCGCGAGCGCGTCCTGCGGCCGCGCGACCGCGGCCATCGCGGTGAGCTGTGCGGCGGGCGGCGGGAACAGCTTGACCGTGGCCGCGGTGATCACGCCCAGCGTGCCCTCGGCGCCGATGAACAGGTCGCGCAGGTCGTAGCCGGTGTTGTCCTTGCGCAGCCCGCGCAGCCCCGGGAGCACGTCGCCCGAGGGCAGCACCACCTCGAGCCCGAGACAGAGCTCGCGTGCGTTGCCGTAGCGCAGCACCGCGGTGCCGCCCGCATTGGTCGACAGGTTGCCGCCGAGGGTTGCACTGCCCTCGGCGGCGAGCGACAGCGGGAACATGCGGCCGGCGTCGCGGGCCGCCGCCTGGACCCGGGCGAGCGGCACGCCGGCCTCGACCGTGGCGGTGTCGTTGATCGGGTCGACCGCCCGAACGCGGTTCATCCGCACGAGCGACAGCACGATCGCGCGACCGCTGTCGTCCGGCACCGAGCCGCCGGACAGGCCGGTGTTGCCGCCCTGCGGGACGATCGGCACGCGGTGGCGGGCGCACCAGCGCACCAGCGTCGACACCTCGTCCACGGCCGCCGGCTGAACGACCGCTCGCGCACGGCCCCGCCAGCGTTGGCGCCAGTCGAGCAGGAACGGCGCGGTGTCGTCGGCCGCGGTGAGCACGCGGCCGATGCCGGGCGGCAGGTCGGGTTCCACGGTCCGGGGCGGCGCGCTCGCCGGGCTCAGCGCAGGCCGCCGGGCATCATGCCCTTCATGCCGCGCATCATCTTCGCCAAGCCGCCCTTCTGCATCTTCTTCATCATCGCCTGCATCTGCTCGAACTGCGACAGCATCCGGTTGACGTCCTGCACCTGGACGCCGGCCCCGATGGCGATCCGACGCTTGCGGCTCGCCTTGATGAGCTCGGGCCGCGAGCGCTCCGCCGGGGTCATCGAGTGGATCATCCCCTGCATCCTGCGGATGTCCTTCTCGGCCTTGGTGAGGTCCGCCTGACCGGCGGCGGCCTGGAACTGGGCGGGGAGCTTGTCGAGCAGCGACGACAGGCCGCCCATCTTCTTCATCTGGCCGATCTGGATCAGGAAGTCGTTGAGGTCGAACCGGTTGCCGCCCTTCAGCTTGTCGGCGAGGTCCTTCGCGACCTGGGCGTCCACGCTCGACTGTGCCTGCTCGACCAGCGCGACGATGTCGCCCATGCCGAGGATGCGCTGCGCCATGCGGTCGGGGTGGAACACGTCCAGCCCGGAGAGCTTCTCGCCGACGCCGACGAACTTGATCGGGCAGCCGGTGACCGCCTTGACCGACAGCGCCGCACCGCCGCGCGAATCGCCGTCGAGCTTGGTGAGGACGACCCCGGTCAGGGGCACGGCCTCCTTGAATGCGCGCGCGGTATTCACCGCGTCCTGACCCTGCATCGCGTCGACGACGAACAGCGTCTCGATCGGCGACAGCGCGGCGTGCAGCTCGGCCATCTCGCGCATCATCGCCTCGTCGATTCCGAGGCGGCCGGCGGTGTCGACCAGCAGCACGTCGTGGTAGTGGTTGCGGGCCCACCGCAGCGCGGCCCGCGCGATGTCCACCGGCTTCTGGTCGGGCGCCGACGGGAACACGTCGGCGCTGGCCTGGGTGACGACCGTGCGCAGCTGATCGATCGCCGCGGGGCGGTAGACGTCGCAGGACACGGCGAGCACCTTGCGCTTCTGTTCGCGCAGGCGCTTGGCGAGCTTGCCGATCGTGGTGGTCTTGCCGGCGCCCTGCAGGCCGGCCATCAGCACCACCGCCGGCGGCTGGGTGGCGAAGTTCAGCTCGCTGCTGGTGCCGCCCATCAGCTCGGTGAGCTCGCGGTTCACCACCCCGACCAGCGCCTGTCCCGGCGACAGGCTCGAGAGGACCTCCTGGCCGAGGGCCTTCTCGCGCACCCGCGCGACGAAGTCGCGCACCACCGGCAGCGCGACATCGGCCTCCAGCAGTGCGATGCGGATCTCCCGCAGCATCTCCTGCGTGTTGGCTTCGGTCAGGCGCGCCTCGCCGCGCATCGTCTTCACGACGCGGGCCAGCCGCTGGGTCAGGTTCTCGAACATGGCGCTGCGCTACACTGCGATCGCGATGATTGTACTGCTCCTGTTCGTGCTGCCCGCGCTGCTCTACGGGGCCGCCTGGGTCGCGGCGTGGCGGTCGGCCCGATCGGTGAGCGCGTCGGCCGATCCGTTCCCGGGCACGGCGTCGCCGCAGCGCTGGGCGGTACGCTGGCTGCTGCCGCTGGCGATCCTTCTGCACGCCGGCTCGTTCGCATGGCCGCTCGCGGCCGACGGCTTCACCTTCGGCTTCGCCAAGGCGCTGTCGGCGACGCTGTGGATCGGCCTGGTGCTGCTGTGGTTCGAGAGCCTGCGCGTCGCGCTGCAGGCGGTGCTGCTGCTCGTGCTGCCGCTCGCGGGGGTCGCGCTGCTGCTGCCGCTCGCGTGGCCGGGCATCGCCTTCGGCGCGCTCGCGCAGCGGCCGCTGTTCGTGCCGCACCTGCTGGCCGGCACGCTCGCCTACGGAGTGCTGCTGCTGGCCGCGGTCCACGCGCTGCTGATGCTGTGGGTGCAGCGCGACCTGCAGCGGCCGGCCGCGGGCGGCGGCCCACGGCCGATGTCCGAGTGGGTCGGTCGGCTGCCGCCGCTGATGGTGCTCGAGCGCGTGCTGTTCCGCTTCATCTGGGTCGGCTTCGGCCTGCTGCTGCTCACCACGATCAGCGGCATGGTGTTCTCCGAGCAGGTGTTCGGCCGACCGGTGCGCCTGGAGCACAAGACCGTGTTCTCGGTCCTGGCGCTGCTGGTCTTCGGGGTCCTGCTGGCCGGCAGGGCGTTGCGCGGCTGGCGAGGCCGGATCGCGACCCGCTTCACGCTCGGCGGGTTCGCGGTGCTGCTGCTCGCCTACGTCGGCACGCGCTTCGTTCTCGAGGTCGTGCTTCGCCGGGTCTGACCGACCACCGGCCGGGAGAGGGCGCATGGGCAAGGTGCTGACCTGGGTGCTGATCGGCCTCGTCCTGTGGGCCGCGTGGCGCCTGGTCGTGATCAGCCAGCGGCGCGCCGAGCGTGCGCGACGCGACGCGCCCCCGGCAGCGCAGGGCGGGGATGCGCGTGCCGAGCCCGGGCGCGTGGCGCCGCCCGAGACCATGGTGCGGTGTGCGGTCTGCGGGGTGCACCTGCCGGGCACCGAGGCCCGCTGGGCCGCAGGCCGAACCTTCTGCGGCGACGAGCATCGCGACCAGGCGCTCGCCGCCCGGTCCCGCGACGGCCGCGATGACGGCTGACGTGGTCCGCGCGGCACAGCCGGCGCGGGCTGTCGGATCGCCGGCGTCGACCGACCGGGAGGCACCGCTCGGCCGACCGGTCGATCCGCAGGCCCCTGGGCCGGTCGGTCCGCCTCGCCGGGCCGATCCGAGCGCCGTCGCCGCAGCCGGTGCGGTCGACCGGACCGCCGCCCCGGCGGGGCCCGAGGCGACGGCCCACACGAGGCCCGACACGAGGCCCGACACGAGGCCCGACACGAGGCCCGACACGAGGCCCGACACGAGGCCCGACACGAGGCCCGACA